>OCZT010008171.1_pt1 | contig 10210 bp, 5 predicted proteins | sample 1539031 | NCBI WGS metagenome assembly OCZT01 (sample SAMEA3539308, study PRJEB22396) | soil metagenome | biome: tundra; feature: field; material: soil | place: USA | collected 2010-05 | depth 0.15 m
GCACGGAACATCAGATCCTGAGTAATTATTCGGATGACTGTGGAAACAATCATGTACAACACGACCGCGGCAGGGATCACCATATAGAAGTATGCAAAAACAATAGGGAGAAACCGCTGCATCATGAGCTGCTGACTGGGCATCGCCTGGCCGGTCTTTCGATTGCGACTGTTCATCTGTGCCATCTGGAAGTACTGCAGAGCCACGGCGACGGCGACGAAGACAAAGAAGGGAATCGTGGCAGCGACTGACCCGTGGCTACTGAAGGGCTTCAAGTTCAAGTCCATGCCGAAGGCTTTGATCTGTCCACCTGACGCAACCAGACTGTGGTACATCTTCGACGACGCCGGTATGTACCGAGGAAGCGGCTGGAGCACGCCGTGCACGAGAACCTTGTTGGCGAGACCCTTGATGACGCTGTAGAGGATGAAGAGGAACGGGGCTTGGAGTAGTACGGGAAGACAGCCACCCACCGGGTTGGCTCCTTCCTCCTTGTACAGGCGCATCAACTCCTCATTGAGGACCTGTCGGTTCTCTGGACCCTTGTACTTCTGCTGCAGCTTCTTTATCTCGGGCTGCAGTTTCTGCATCGCCATCATGGACTTGGTGCTCTTGATGGTGAAGGGGGTGAGTGCCCCCATGATCACGATGGTCAACAGCGCAATCGCGACCGCGTAGTTAGGGATGAGCCCGTAGAAGAAGGCGAGGAGCCAACCAAAGAAGTGGAAAATTGGTTGGAAAATCGAACCAATACTGTGGGAGATGGACGCCATCGCTACGAGCTCCTGACTTTCTTCAATTCGGGTACGAGATCGATACCGTGCGGTCCAAGGGGACGACACCGCAGCAGTCGTCGAACAGCGAAACCGCTACCGCGCCAGGCGCCGTGCAGCGCCACCGCTTCGTGCGCGTACTGCGAGCACGAAGGATAGAACCGACAGGGTGAAGGTCGCCCGGACCTCAAGCGTTGGTAGAGAGAGATGGAACGCAGCAGCGCCCGAGCACCGAGAGGGTAACTACGCGACATTGACGCGCCCGACTGCTTGTTCAAGGTGGTGCTGGAGTTCGTCATATGAGAGTTTTCCTGTCTCATAACCACATCTGATCAGGTACATTCCAGACGATGGTTGAGGGTTAAGGTTGTCCATGATGGCCCTAAGTCGGCGTCGAATCTGGTTGCGCGTCACCGCACCTCCGACCTTCCGGCTGATCACGTACGCCACATCAACTGAAAGGCTTCCATCGGTCCTGGCCACGAAACTGATCCGTAGTGGTCCGCTGTTACCCCTGGAGGTTGGTCTAGCGAAGAGCGCGAACTGCCGGCGGGTTCGAACCCGACCGGGCACCTTTATTTAGACCGTCAACTGGTGACGGCCCTTGTTGCGACGGGCCTTGAGGACGGCACGTCCGGCACGGGTTCGCATCCGAGCACGAAATCCGTGCGTCTTAGCTCTTTTCCGCTTATTTGGCTGATAGGTACGCTTCACAAAACCTCTTCTCAAACTGTTTCTCTGCGCTTCGCGGTACCCCCTGGGGGTCGCTGGCGCGCTACTGGGAACAATCTTACCCGACGGGGCCCACCCCTTCGGCTCGACCCCCAAATTAGGAGTAGGGTGCTACTCCCCGACAACAACACAGCCCATTGTGCCCCCGAAGTGCTTGTGGATAATATCGGTGTTGATCTGTGGAGGACGATTGTGCAAAGTGGTGAAGAAATCTGGTCTGCGTTACGCGAATCCTTACGTGGTAACGCTTCTGAAGCGGTTTGGTCGGCCGGACTTAACACACTTCGCCTTGTGGATTACCACGATGACCAACTCGTAATCGGTGCGCCGAATCAAATTCAGCTCCTTCGAGTCCAGCAACGCTATCTTCCCTTCATCACTGAACAGGCGCAGCAGTTAGTCGGTGCGAACGTCCATGTTTCGTTAACACTCAGTGACGCGTCAGTGACGAATGAGATGAGTGAGGAGGAGAGTCCGCCGGCTCCCGAACCACCCGCAGCGGTTCCATTCGTGCAGAGCATCGATCGACCAGCGCGACTCGCTCCGCGCATGACCTTCGATTCGTTCGTTCCCGGTTCATCGAACCGCTTGGCGTTCGCCGCAGCCCAATCGGTCGCTGAAACACCTGGTCGCGCCTACAACCCACTGATGATCTATGGAAACTCCGGACTGGGTAAAACCCACCTCCTGCACGCCATCGGCAACTACGTGCAAGAAAATTACCCCGGTCGGAAAGTCCTGTACGTCTCGACCGAGACGTTCTTGAACGACTTCATCCGAGCGATCCAGACACGAACACAACTGGCGTTGCACGAACGGTATCGAGAGAACGACGTCTTGTTGATCGACGACATCCAGTTCATGGAGACGCGTGGAGAGACGTTCCACGAAGAGATCTTTCACACGTACAACGCGTTGCACGGTGAAGGAAAGCAGATCGTTCTCACGTCGGACCGCTCACCTCGCGACCTCGCGGGATTGCAGGAACGGTTTCGAAGTCGTTTGCTCCAGGGACTCGTCACTGAAATCGATCAGCCAGACCTCGAAACGCGCATCGCGATTCTTCGCTCGAAGTCCGAGCGCGAGGGAATCGAACTACCGGGCGACGTCGCCGAGTGGATCGCCCACCGGGTACGTGACAACATCCGCGAGCTCGAGGGGTCGGTCACCATGCTTCGGGCGTTCGCCAATCTTCGCCAGGAGCCGATCTCGCTCGAACTGGCCAAGGCCCACCTGACCAACCTGGGTCAGGAGCAGGTTATCCTGAAGCCCGAGACCATCTTGGCGGTCGTGTGCGAGTTCTACGGTCTGTCGGTTGAGGACGTTCGTGGCGCGAAGCGCCTCCGTCCCTTGGTGCGTGCTCGTCACGTGGCGATGTACCTGATCCGCGACCTACTGGACAACTACTCCTATCCGATGATTGCAAGGATTTTCGATGACCGTAACCACACCACGGTCATCAGCGGGGTCGAGAAGATCAGGGAACAGATTGCGGTGAACGGTGAAATGTTGGCTCAGATCAACCAGTTGAAGCGACGTCTCCAGGGGGAGAACCATGATTAGCTTGTGCGTAACCTCTGGTTACGATTGTTGGTTTGTGGTTGACAAACTCGAGGTACTGCACATGACTTCAGGGTTGAACCGCCAAGGTTTAGGGAGTTAGCCACAGAGGTGTGTGGAGAGCCGGGCGCGGGGAATCGCTATTGATCAGGGATCTTGATACACAACCCACAAACCCACAGGCCTACTACTACTAAGGCCTACTCAACAAATAAAAACACAATCTAGTCTCAGTAGCAAAGGAAGGGTAGTCCCATGAAGTTCAAATCAGAGCGCGACATTCTCGTTGAGGCGTTGAGCGCGGCGAGTCGGGTCGTCGCCACGCGCCTCATCGGCGCGTCATCGGGCATCCTGTTGTCGCTGTCGGGAAATCACCTGACGGTGACCGGTACTGACCTGGACATTACGGTTCGTACCACCGTCGACGTCATAGGTCTCGAAGACGGGTCCTCGGTCGTACCAGCGCGCCTCATCGTCGACGCGGTGCGCTCACTTGAAGCGGGCGCGGTGACGATCTCGAGTTCTGATGAGAACGTCGGGGTGTCACTCGGCCGGGCGAAGTTTTCATTGCGTACGTTCTCGGTAATGGACTTCCCCAAGTTGCCGCCCGTGACCGGCGCACTCACCTCGGTAAAGGCACAAGATCTCATCCAGGGGATCAACCAGGTAGTTCGAGCCGCAGCGAACGACGACGCCCGACCACTCCTTACTGGTGTGTTGTTCACGACGGACAACAACACCCTTCGCCTGATCGCCACCGACTCGTACCGGTTGGCGGTGCGCGACGTACCTGGAGTTAAGGGGATTGGCGGGGAACATGACCTGTTGGTGCCGGCACGGGCGCTCCAAGAGCTCCAGCGTGCCGCTACGTCCTTGTTGGATGACGCCGAGATCGGCGTGACACTCACCGACGCCGAGATCTGTTTCGTCGTCGGATCCACCAGCATTGCCTCACGCCTCATCGACGGAAACTACCCTTCGGTTCTCCAACTCATCCCGGCGAGTTATCCCAATCAGTTGCGAATCGCCAAAGATACACTTCTGGTCTCGCTCAAACGAGCCAAGCTGCTCGCGAAGGATTCGACATCATCGGTTCGTCTGACGATGAAGGAGAAGAGTGTCGAGATACGGACCCAGAGTCATGACGCCGGCGACGTCGAGGACAACGTGGACGCTGACTACAACGGTGAAGAGATGACCATTGCGTTCAATCCAAATTTCCTAATTGACGGGATTGAAGCCGTTCCGGGTGATGAGGTCGTTCTCGAGATGTCTGATTCGGTGCGTCCGGCCATGGTGCACGGGATCGAAGACGTCCGATTTCGCTACCTTCTGATGCCCGTCCGCGTTCAGTAGTCCGGTCGAACGTCGTGGGCCTCCACGAACTACTCCTCCGGGATTTCCGAGTCTTTCATGAACTGAGGTTCGAACCCGACCGCGAAGCGGTCACGGTTCTCTTCTCGCCCAACGGCACCGGAAAGACGTCGGTCCTCGAAGCGGTGTACGCCTTAGCGACCGGATCGTCGTTTCGCACGAGTGCCGCCGGCGACATGGTACGAGCGGGCGCCAATCTCGCCGAGGTGCACGGCGTCATCTTCCAACGCCAGCGACGGGTGCAGGTGGACTTGACCCTGAATCGTGGCGTGCGCAACACCACCAAGAGAATGTTGGTCAACGGTCAGCGCCCCCCATCACGAGCGGAGATCGCCGACGCGCTTCCCCTTACGATCTTCACCCCCGAAGGCGTCGACATTGTCCGCCAGGGACCCGACAATCGTCGTTTGTTCATCACGAACCTGTTGACCGACGTCGACCCCACCACGGCTGACGTCATCGAACGTTTCTCTCGGATCCTCAGCCAACGCAACGCGCTGCTCCGTCAGTTGCACGGCGAATGGCCCTCGCCGTCGCAGCGTGGTGAACTCGACGTCTGGACGACGGATCTCTCGCACGTAAGCGACGAGCTCGTAGTGATTCGCCGCCGCCTCCTGGACGACCTGTCGATGCCGATTGCTCGCGCTTATGCGTCACTCGCTCAGAATCGACAGACCGTCACCATCTCCTATGAGCAGTCGTGGACGGGGAGCCTCTACGACGCACTGCAGCAGTCCCTTGACGACGATCGTTTCCGAGGTCACACCACGGTGGGGCCCCAGCGTGACGACGTCGCGATCACGCTCGACGGGCGCGACGCTCGGCGTCAGGCGTCCCAAGGAGAGCAGCGTTCGCTCGCCCTCGCCCTGCGTCTCGCTGGCCACCAGCTCGTGCAGCAAGCACGTGGCGTCGACCCCTTGCTACTCCTCGACGACGTTTTCAGCGAGCTCGATCCACTGCGCAGCGAACGCCTGCTCCACCTGCTGCCCGTAGGTCAAACCCTGGTGACCACGGCGTCCCCGCTGCCGAGGGCGATGAGCCCGGCGGCGGTGCTGGACCTCACAAAGGTGTTGAAGTGAGTGGTTTTCAGGACCAACCCAAGCGGCTCAGTGATCTTCTTCACACCGTCGCTGGTCGACTCAAGAAGGTCGACTTGCGACTCATTGACGAGATACGCCAACTGTGGCCATCGATCGTCGATCCGGTGCTCGCTGAACACTGTCGACCTGAATTCGTGAAGAATGGCGTGCTGCTCGTCACGGTTCCGTCGGGAGCATTCGCCCAACGCGTCGCCATGGAGAGCCCGACAATTTTAGCCGGATTTTCGACTCTCGGCGAACGTGCGCCAACGTCGATCCGAACGGTACTCGCACGCTCGTAATGAGCGTCGAAAATCTCGTTTCGTCGACCGTTGCGTGCGCGGATGTAGCAGCCAGTCGGGTAGGATATATCCGTCGAAATCTTGTAATCGGCTGCGCGACAGCGCCCCAATTTTATGACCGAAAGGAATGCTTCGTGGCCGAAAAGACCAAGGGATCCGCTAGCTACGGAGCTAGCGACATCACTGTTCTCGAAGGCCTCGAACCAGTTCGGGTTCGACCGGGAATGTACATCGGTTCGACCGGTCCGGCGGGGCTGCACCACCTGGTCTGGGAGGTTGTCGACAACTCGGTCGACGAAGCAATGGCCGGTTACTGTACGCAAATCGACGTGACGATCCTCGCCAACGGTAGTTGCAAGGTCAGTGACGACGGACGCGGCATTCCGGTCGAGGAGCACCCCCAATATCCTGGAAAGTCAGCCGCGGAGATCGCCCTCACCGTGCTGCACGCGGGCGGCAAGTTCGGCGGCAAGGGATACAAGGTCTCGGGCGGACTGCACGGCGTCGGCGTCTCGGTCGTGAACGCCTTGTCGAAGGAGTTGCTACTCGAGGTTGATCGCAACAACGATCACTACCAACTCGTCTTCAAGAACGGCGGCAAGCCGCAAGGAAAATTGAAGGTGACCGGCTCCGCCCCACGTGGACGCACCGGCACGACCGTCACGTTCACCCCCGATCCCACGATCTTCGAGGACGTTGATTTTCGCGCGCAGACAATTCTTGAACGCCTGCAGATAATGGCATTCCTGAATCGTGGACTTGAGATCCGCTTCACCGACGAGCGCGCCGGTCGTGAGGCGAAAGAGAGCTACCGCTACAACGGCGGCATCGTCGACTACGTGCGCCACCTCAACAACGCGAAGGAATCGCTGTTTCGAAAGGTTGGCTCGTACGAGCAGTCCGAAGAGGGCCAAGAAGTCGAGGTCGCCTTCCAGTGGAACACGGGTTACTACGAGAGCATCCACTCGTTCGCCAACGGCATCTCCACCATCGAGGGTGGCATGCACGAGGAGGGGTTCCGTAAGGCCATCACCAACGTCGTCAACCGCTACGCCCGCAAACGCAACCTGCTCAAGGAAAAGGACGAAAACCTTCTCGGCGAGGACATCCGCGAAGGACTGACGGCGATCATCTCCGTGCGTCTCGCCGAGCCCCAATTCGAGGGCCAGACCAAGGGAAAGCTCGGCAACGTCTCGATCCGCTCACTGGTCGAGCGTGCGACGAACGAGAAGTTGGCTGACTGGCTCGAGGAGAACCCCAAAGAGGGCAGCCAGATCGTCGCCAAGGCCGTTCAGGCGTCACGCGCGCGCATGGCCGCACGCCAGGCCCGGGATCTCACGCGGCGCAAGAGCGCCCTCGACGGCGCCGGACTGCCCGGAAAACTCGTCGACTGTTCATCGCGCGACCCACGTGAGTGCGAGCTCTTCATCGTCGAAGGCAATTCTGCTGGCGGGTCGGCCAAGGACGCACGCGATCCGCGCACGCAGGCGATTCTGCCGATCCGCGGGAAGATCCTGAACGTCGAGAAGGCCCGCTCCGACAAAATCCTGCGCAACACCGAGATCCAGGCGCTCATCGCCGCGATCGGCGCCGGCGTGGAAGCTGACTTCGACGTCACCAAGGTCCGTTACGACAAGATCATCCTGCTGGCCGACGCTGACGTCGACGGAAGTCACATCCGCACGCTGCTCCTGACGTTCTTCTTTCGTCAGATGACCGAGATGGTGAACAACGGCCACGTGTACGTGGCCCAGCCACCGCTGTACTCGACACTGGTCGGTAAGGAAAAGGTGTATCTGCGCGACGACCTGGCCAAATCGAAGTTCCTCGCCGAACACCCCGAGCACAAGAACGACTTTCAGCGATTGAAGGGACTCGGCGAGATGGACTTCGACGAGCTTCGCGACACGACGATGGACCCGACTAAGCGGGCCCTGTTGCAGATCACGGTCGAGCAGGCCGCACTCGCCGATGAAGTCTGTTCGATCCTGATGGGTGACGACGTCCCCCAGCGACGACACTTCATCCAAACAAACGCGAAAGACGTTCGCTTCCTAGATATCTAGGAACGGAGGACCATGGCAAGAAAGAACAGCGGCGGCGACACCCCGCTCCCCGGTAACGGCGACGTCGTCGGATACGTCGAGCCCATCGAGATCAACTTGGAGATGGAGCGCTCGTTCCTCGAGTACTCCATGTCCGTCATCGTCTCGCGCGCACTACCCGACGCGCGTGACGGACTGAAGCCCGTTCACCGACGCATCCTCTACTCGATGTTCGATCAAGGGCTGCGACCCGATCGACCCCACACCAAGTGCGCCAAGGTCGTCGGAGAAGTGATGGGGACCTACCACCCTCACGGTGACAGCGCCATCTACGACGCACTCGTGCGCATGGTCCAGGACTTCTCCATGCGTCACCCGCTGATCAGCGGTCACGGTAACTTCGGGGGCACCGGGCCGGACGAGGGCGCGGCGGCGATGCGCTACACCGAATGCCGACTCGCTCCACTCGCCCTCGAGTTGCTCGACTCGATCGACGAAGAGACGGTTGACTTCGAGCCGAACTACGACAATTCGACCCAGCAGCCCACTGTCTTGCCCTCGCGCTTCCCGAATCTTCTGGTCAACGGGTCCCAAGGCATCGCCGTGGGCATGGCGACGAAGATCCCGCCCCACAACCTTGGTGAGGTGATCGACGCCGCGTTGCATCTGCTGGCGAATCCCACGGCGACGCCCGACGACCTGATGAGCTTCGTGAACGGTCCCGACTTTCCCACGCGTGCCCAGATCCTCGGTCGACAGGGGATCCTCGACGCCTATCGAACGGGCCGCGGATCGATCAAGATGCGCGCCGTCGCCGAGATCGAAGAGCACAAGGGCTACGTACGCATCGTGGTCACGGAGTTCCCCTACGAGGTCTCCGTGGAATCGGTCGAGGAGAAGATCTACGACCTCGTGAAGAACGGCGACCTCGACGGCATCTCTGAGGTGCAGAACGACTCGGCCGGCCGCAAGGCTCGCCTGGTCATTCGCCTGAAGCGCGACGCCAACGCGAACGTCGTGCTCAACAAGCTCTACAAGAACACGTCACTGCAGACGACCTTCGCCGTGAACATGCTGGCGCTCGTTGACGGGGTGCCACGAACTCTCAACCTCGCCCAGGCGCTCACGCACTACATAGCCCACCAGGTCGACGTTGTCACCCGACGCACCCAGTTCCGTCTGCGCAAGGCCGAGGCGCGCGCCCACATCGTCGAAGGTCTCTTGAAGGCCATCGACATGCTCGATCTAGTCATCGCGACGATTCGCTCCTCCGACGATCGGTCTGCTGCGCGGGCCTCGTTGATGGCGGCACCGTTCGACTTCTCCGAAGAGCAGGCGAACCACATCCTGGACATGACGCTCGGTCGCCTCACCCGACTCGGTCGCAGCGAACTCGAAGAGGAGATGACGAAACTTCGAGAGACGATTGCCGAACTGCAGTCGATCCTCGCCAGTGACGCGAAACTGCGCGCCGTCATCGCCGACGAGATCACGGTGATCCGTAACAAGTACGCCAATGATCGCGTCACCCAGATCGTCAACGACCCGGGTGAGCTGGGCATGGAGGACCTCGTGAAGGACGAGGACATCGTCATCACGATGACCCAGGCGGGTTACATCAAGTCCGTCGCGGCGGACGCCTTCCGCGTCCAGGGCCGGGGGGGCCGTGGCGTCCAGGGAGCGAAGCTGAGAGACGAGGACTTCGTCGAGCAGATCATCCACACCACGACCCACGCCCACCTGTTGTTGTTCTCCAATCGGGGTCGCGTCTTTCGCCTTCGGGGTCACGAGATCCCAATGAAGGAGCGCACCGCCAAGGGTACGGCCGTCGTGAACCTCTTGAACCTGCAGCCGAACGAGTCGATCCAGGCGATCGTCAGCACGAAGGACTTCCCCAAGGACAAGTTCCTCGTCTTCGCCACCGCCGACGGCACCGTGAAGAAGACGGCCTTCAGTGAGTACGACAAGTCCCGTCGTGAAGGCTGGATCGCGATCAAGCTTCGCCAAGGCGACGAGGTCGTGCGGGTGGTCGCGACGAGCGGCAGTGACGATCTGATGGTCGTGACCTACCGCGGGATGTCCATTCGATTCACCGAAGCGGAGGTTCGTGAGGTCGGTCGCGACTCGACGGGTGTTCGCGGGATCAAGTTGCGCGGTGACGACAAGGCGATCTCGCTCGACGTCGTGCGCAGTGACGCGGACCTCTTCCTCGTCACGGACACCGGCTACGGCAAGCGGGTGAAGACGGAGCGGTTCAATCGTCAGGGTCGCGGGGGACAGGGCGTTCGCGCCATCAAACTCACGGCGGCGCGCGGGTTCGTCGTCGCTGCGTTCATGGCCTCACT
>OCZT010008172.1_pt1 | contig 10210 bp, 7 predicted proteins | sample 1539031 | NCBI WGS metagenome assembly OCZT01 (sample SAMEA3539308, study PRJEB22396) | soil metagenome | biome: tundra; feature: field; material: soil | place: USA | collected 2010-05 | depth 0.15 m
CCACCGAGATCTACACTCTTTCCCTACACGACGCTCTTCCGATCTGGGACGATCGGCGGCGCACCCGCCGCGTCATGACATGCATGTGCGCGGACGAGTGATGCGGGTTCCCGGTTCTCAACACGACCATCCGGCCTCGGTGTGGAGAGACGTGGGATGGCTGTACGTCGAGCACGCGGGTGCACGCATCTGTATTCCGGTAGCACACTTGTGCGAGTCGCGCAATACCATACTACGAAGGCCCGCCCGTATACTTCCGGCGTGTCCGAGACCTTCGGCGACCGGCTCCGGTCGCTGCGTACGAAACGACATCTCACGCCGAGCGCGCTCGCACATGCCGTCGGTGTGACCGAAGGAGCGATCCGACAGATGGAGTCGGGACAGACGAAGAGCGCGAGCTTCCTCGTCGGCCTGAAGCTCGCGCATTTTCTTGGCGTCACGCCTTGGTTTCTCGCGACCGGGCGCGACGTTGCGCCGGAAACGGAATCACCTTCGCCGGATCGCACGCCCGCGGTGGTGGAGCGTCTGTCTCTGCAAATAAACGCAATAGATCGACGCGTGAAAGCATTGGAAGCCCGGCGGCGCGGCGGTACACGGCGAAAAGCTCAAGAATAATCTCAGGCGGCTGATACACGTCCCGATCGTCGCATGCGAGGGTGCCACCAGGCTGGCACGATGCGGCTTTGCCCGAATTGACCCGCTCCGCACCCGTTTTCGGGCACGGAACGGACAATCCGGGCAAGCCGCCGGCAGACCCTCGATGATCCCGTAGGCCTCGAGGTCGTCGGCAAGAGCAAAGAGCGTACCTGAAGCGGTCGTGCGCTGCGACGGTGCTCGACCCGCGTGCGTCCGCTTCCAACGTTCAGTGCGCTTTGATCCAGTCCACCAGGATCGCCGGAAAGCCCGGCGCGTTGTGGGGCCATCCGTCCGGCGCGCTCGGTGGAATATGGAGCGTGTGATCGGCGCTGGCAAAGATGCGGACCGTGGGATCGTTGTGCCGCGAAACCAGCAGAGCGCGGATGGCGTCGATACTTTCGGTTACCGGCACAACCTCGTCCCGCTGTCCGTACACCAGCAGGACCGGCACGCCGGTCGATTGCCAAGCTGCGCTGTTGTCGAAGTTGCCGACCTGCCGGTACCAGGACCAAATCCAATTCTGGTCGTCCGGCAACGCCAGGTCATCGAGCCACGCCGCGTTCTTGAACCTGGCCTCGTCCGCCCTGAACTGCGTGTGCGGAAGGCCGTTTCGGGCGACGTCGACGAATTCGCGGTACAGCGTCATCGCGTTGGCGAGATCGTCACCGGTGTACCGCTTCCGAAGACTCGTGCCGACGCGAAACAGATCTTGCCGGTATTGCGGACCGACATTGCCGTCGGCCGCGATGATCCAGCGCACGTCCGGGTTGTCGCGCGCGACCAACGGCGCGATATACGCCCCTTGGCTGTGCCCAAAGTAGCCGACGTTGCGCCGGTCGACGCCGGCACGGTCGGCGAGCACGTGAACGGCAGCCCGTGCGTCGTCTGCTAGGTCCGCAAGCGTCGAGGCACGCCAATCGCCCGTCGACTCTCCGACGCCGCGCTTATCGTAGATCAGCGCAACGACACCATGGCGCGCGACGTAGTCGGCGAGGAAGTGGCTCGCCCACCGGCCCTCCGCTCCGGAACCCGGCGTAAGCACGACCGCGGGATATCGTCCCGCGGCGCGAGGAGCCAGCATCGTGCCGGCGAGGGTTACCGCGCCGTTTGCGAAGCGAACGTTCGTCTCGACGTACGGTTTCGTCACCGACGACGAAACTCTGCGCAGGCTGAACGTCCCTCGGCTTTGATCCTCGTGGAACGTCCCGCGAATCGTCCCGCCATTGAGGGTTCCGTCAAAAACGGTGGTCGTTCGGTCACCGACCAACTCCCAATGAATCGTCGGTTCCACCCGCAACTTCGCCAGCGGAACGTCCATGGCGCCGAGGTCACCGGCAGTGAACGCCCCGCGTTCCGGCTGCCCCGGAGAAAAGTCGAAGGAGACGGTAAGCGCCGACGAGCCGCGCTGCATCGTCCCAAGCCAGTGCCCGGTGACGTCGGGCGCCGCGCGTGCCGCCGCCGTCGATGCGGCCAAAACCAAGACGAGGTACACGAGTCGCTTCATGACCTCATTCTAGCTGTTTGGCGCGGACCACCTTAGGAACATCGAAGCCTGATTCCCCGCGTCCTCAGGAAGGCGATGCGATCGGCGTTGCAGCAACCGGCCACGTGATGGGCATTCGGAAGCGACGCGACGAGAGCGTCCTGCCGCCGGGCACCTTCTACGGTCGGACCATCTCGCAAACGGTCTCGGACGCTGTCTTGTCGGAGGTCGTGCACGATCTCGGACGCACGGTCGCTTCGCACCGGCACGCTGCATCCTACTTCAGCCTGCTGCTCGAAGGATCGTACCGTGAGACCGCCCACGAGCTCACCGTCGCATATGAGCCGTTTACGCTCGTCTACCACGCAGCGCGCACCGAGCACACCGACACGATCGGCCCGAACGGCTGCCGCCTCTTCTTCGTCGAGTTGCTTCCCCGTTGGAACGACGTCATGGCGCTGCTCGGCCCGCAGCCGGAGCATTTGGTCGAGCTCAACGGCGGAGAGCCGGCATGGCTTGCCCTGCGCTTGTATCAGGACGTTATCTCCGGTGCGCTCGATCCGCTCACCGTCGAAGCGCTGCTCTACGAGTTATGCGATTATGCAGTCAGTTCACACATGCGCGACACCACGGAGCCGCCTTGGCTGGTGGTGGTCGACCGCGTCGTGCAATCGCAGTTCATCGACGGGCTCAATCTCGGCGACATCGCCTCCGAGGCCGCGGTCAGCCCTTCCCAATTGTGCCGGGCATTCCGTCGTTTTCGCGGGAAAAGCATCGGGGACTACATTCTCGGCCTGCGGATCCAACGCGTTTGCCGTCGCCTCGCGGAAACGTCGATGCCGTTGCGTGACGTCGCGGCGGAGGCGGGATTCGCCGATCAAAGCCACATGACGAACGCCTTCAGGCGCGCGATCGGTTCGTCACCGGGGTCCTACCGGCGCAAGGTTTTGCACGCCGCGGAGCGGACCCCGGCGACGACATAAAGGCCTCGATTCTGCAAGAAAAGCGGCGCGAACGCCGCTACACTGAAGGCATGAATCGTCGAAATGCGCTGCTCGGCGGAGCGACGGCGGTTGTCGCAGCCGCGACCACCATACCGGCTGCTGGCGCCGTACTGTCCGTCAAAACGCTTGCCGCACCGGTTTCCGGACCGATCCTCGTGGGCGTGCTCGTCGGCAACGGCGCGAACGTCATCGACTTCGCCGGCGCTTGGGAAGTCTTCCAGGACGTCGTCGTACCGGGCCGCGGTACCTCGGAAGCGGACGAAAGTCCGTTCCGCATTGCGATGGTCTCGGAAAAGAGCGAACCGCTTACGGCCACCGGCGGCATGATCGTCACGCCGCGGTTTTCATTCGACACGGTTCCCGCGCTGCCGAACGTGCTGGTCATCGGCGCGCAGGGCGAGCACACGCCGGAGAAGATCGCCTGGATCCGCAAAGCCGCCCAGAAGGCCGACGTCGTGATGTCCGTCTGTACGGGCGCGTTCCTGCTTGCGAAGACGGGTCTGCTGGACGGTCTCGAAGCGACGACGCATCACGATTTCTACGATGCGTTCGCCAAGGAGTTCCCTGCGGTGCGCCTCGTTCGCGGTCCGCGATTCATCGATCAGGGGAACGTGGCGACGGCGGGGGGCCTCACCTCGGGCATCGAGCTCGCACTGCACGTCGTACAGCGATATTTCGGCACAGCCGTCACGAATCGGGCGGCGCACTACATGGAATACGCTCGCTCGCCGCAGCGGCCTACGGTATGAAAGAGCAACCGGCGCGCAAACGGTGATGCTGGCGGTGGGTCATGCGCTGATGTGAAGGACGACCTGGACGCGCACGGCTACGCAGTGCTCCCGGCGCTGGTACCCGAGCAGCGATGCGCGGAACTCCGCGCGCTGTTCGACGACGACGGCGCGTTTCGCAGCACGGTCGTGATGGAGCGGCACGGCTACGGCCACGGCGTCTACCGCTACTTCGGAAACCCGCTGCCGCCGCTGGTGGCGCAGCTGCGCGAACGGCTGTACGCGGAGTTGGCGCCGGTCGCGAACGCGTGGGCCGAGTCGCTCCGCGACGACGTGCGCTATCCGGCGACGCTGGCGGAGTTTCTGGAGCGGTGTCGCGAGCACGGGCAGACGCGGCCGACGCCGTTGATGCTGCGCTATCGCGCCGGCGACCACAACGCCCTCCATCGCGATCTGTACGGCGACGTGGCGTTCCCGCTGCAGGCGACCGTGCTGCTCGACGAGCCGGGCCGCGACTTCGAGGGCGGCGAGTTCGTCCTGGTCGAGCAGCGGCCGCGCAGGCAGAGCCTGGTCCACGTCGTCCCGCTACGGCGCGGCGACGCGGTGGTGTTCCCGAACGCGGTTCGGCCGGTTCGGGGTGCGCGCGGCTTCTTCCGGACCGCGTTCCGGCACGGCGTCTCCGAGGTCCACCGGGGCGAGCGGCTGACGCTCGGGTTGATCTTCCACGACGCCCGCTGACCCCGGCGTCACATTCGTCGAAAAGGACCGCCTCGGCGGCCTCGTAGGACCGGGTAAGGACGGAACTCCGGCGGACACGCGAGAAGCGCCCGCTTAAAACGACCCGAGGCAGGGAATCTTCGAAATATGGACCAGATGGAAAAAGTTTCCGCCCTCTCGACGCGGCGATACAACCATTTTCCAAGCATGCCTGCTCAGGAAGGGGAGAAGCCGTTGTCCCAGGCGGTCCTGCCGGTCTCAGGCAACGGCGCTACGGCGACCGGGCGCTCCATCTGGTTCTTCGAAGACGGCTCCGGCGAGATGGCGGATCTGCTCGGCGGAAAGGGCGCCGGGCTCGCCGAGATGACCCGGGCCGGGCTGCCGGTTCCGCCCGGATTCACGCTCACTACGGAGGTCTGCCGCGCGTTCTTCGCGGCGGGCGACCGCTTGCCGGACGGGCTCTCGGCCGAGGTCCGCGCCTCGATGCGCGAGCTCGAGCGGCGCACCGGGAAGGGGTTCGGCAAGCCGGCCGACCCGCTGTTGGTCTCGGTCCGCAGCGGTGCCCGGGTCTCGATGCCCGGGATGATGGACACGATCCTCAACCTCGGCCTGAACGACGAGACCGTCGCCGGGCTCGCCAAGCTGACCGGCAACGACCGTTTCGCATACGACGCCTACCGCCGCTTCATGGCGATGTTCGGGAACGTCGTGCTCGAGATCCCCAAGGACGAGTTCGACCGCGTCGTCGAGGAGGCGAAGCAGAAGGCCGGCGTCGCGACCGACCCCGAGCTCGGCGCCGACCGCTGGAAAGAAGTGATCGCGCAGTTCCGTGAGATCGTCCGCGTTCACACCGGCGAGCCGTTTCCGCAGGACGTGTACGAGCAGCTCGAGCTCGCGATCGGTGCGGTGTTCGGGTCGTGGAACTCGAAGCGCGCGATCGACTATCGCAAATTCAACAAGATCGCCGACGACGGGGGCACCGCGTGCAGCGTCGTCACGATGGTGTTCGGCAACATGGGCGACGACTCGGGGACCGGGGTCGCGTTCACCCGCGATCCGAACACCGGCGAGAAGATGCTGTTCGGCGAGTACCTGCGCAACGCGCAGGGTGAGGATGTCGTCGCGGGCAGCCGGACGCCGATGAAGATCTCCGACCTGCAGAGCTCGCAGCCGGATGTCTACGCGCAGTTCGTCGCGATCGCGCACCAGCTCGAGACGCACTACCGCGACATGCAGGATATCGAGTTCACGGTCGAGCGCGGCAAGCTGTACATGCTGCAGACGCGCAGCGCCAAGCGCAGCGCCGAAGCGGCGGTCCGCATCGCGCTGGACTTCGTGCGCGACGGGATCATCACCAAGGAAGAGGCGCTGCGCCGGATCGATGCGGATTCGCTCGACCAGCTCTTCCACGCGCGCATCGATCCGAGTGAGAAGTTCGAGGTCGCCGGCAAGGGGCTCAACGCCTCGCCCGGCGCCGCGACCGGACAAATCGTGTTCGACGCGGACAAGGCGGCGGAGCGGGGCGCTGCCGGCGACCCGGTGATCCTGGTGCGCGTCGAAACCGCGCCCGACGACGTGCACGGGATGATCGCCGCCAAAGGTATCCTCACCGCGCGCGGCGGCGCCACCTCGCATGCCGCCGTCGTGGCGCGCGGCATGGGACGGCCGTGCGTCGCCGGCTTCGACGCGATGGTGATCGACCGCCGCCATCGCACGGCGACGCTCGGCGGCACCGTGCTGCGCGAAGACGATTGGATCACGATCGACGGCACCACCGGCAACGTGATCGTCGGCAAGTTGAACCTGATCCCGCCGCCTTCGAAACTCCCGGAGTGGCTGGCCGAATTTCTGGGCTGGGCCGACGAGGCCATGCGCCTCCAGGTCTGGGCGAACGCCGACACGCCGGAAGACGCGCGCAAGGCGCGCGAACTCGGCGCGACCGGCATCGGCCTGTGCCGCACCGAGCACATGTTCATGCAGCCCGACCGGCTCCCGGTCGTGCAGCGCATGATCATCAGCGATACACCCGAAGCGCGCGCCGAAGCGCTCGCGCAATTGCTGCCGTTCCAGCGCGCCGACTTTGCCGGGATCCTCGAGGCAATGGCCGGTAACGTCGTGACGATTCGCCTGCTGGACCCGCCGCTGCACGAATTTCTGCCTTCGATGGAGCAGTTGCTTGTCGAGACGACCGAGCTGCGTCTGACCAAGGGCGAGAGCGATCCGGAATACGTCGAGAAGTGCCGCATCCTGACGCGCGTGCGCGCGCTGCACGAGCAGAACCCGATGCTCGGCCTGCGCGTCTGCCGCCTCGGGATTCTCTATCCCGAGATCTACGCGATGCAGGTGCGGGCGATCTTCGAAGCCGCCTGCGAGCTGACGTCGCGCGGGATCGACGCGCAGCCGGACGTGATGATCCCCGGGGTCGGCACGCGCGAAGAGATGCAGGTGACGTACGATGCGGCGAAGGCCGTTGCCGATGCGGTGATCGCCGAGCGCGGCTGCAGCGTCGACTACCGGATCGGAACGATGGTCGAGCTGCCGCGAGCGTGTGTCGTCGCCGGCGATCTGGCGTCGATCGCGCAGTTCTTCAGCTTCGGGACGAACGACCTCACCCAAACGGTCTACGGCTACAGCCGCGACGACGCCGAGGCCAGCTTCATCCCGCGCTACCTCGAGCAGAAGATCCTCAAGGACGATCCGTTCCAAGTGCTCGACCGGGTCGGCGTCGGTGAGCTGATGCGCATGGGGGTCGAGCGCGGCCGCGCCACGCGCCCGGACCTCAAGATCGGCATCTGCGGCGAGCACGGCGGCGAGCCGTCGTCGGTCGAGTTCTGCGACGAGCTCGGCCTGGACTACGTCAGCTGCTCGCCGTACCGCGTCCCGATCGCGCGCCTCGCCGCCGCCCAGAGCGCGCTCGGGGCAAAATAGCAGACCCGCTGAAAAACGCGGCCGCAGCCGCGATTGCGCGGGTGGCCTGAGGATCAGCCGTTCGTGTTGCGTTGCAGCGTCACGGAGCGCGCGCTGATGACCGTGCAGCGCGTCCGATCGCTGCGCGCGCATGCCGTGATCAACACGGTCGCGTTCGGGTCGGCGGTGATCGCCGCCAACGCCGCGGCCGGGGCGTCGACGACGATCCGCCACGAGGTCGTCTTGCCGCTGAGCACCGCGAAGTGCGTCAGGAGCGCGTCGCCCCCGCTCACGCCGCGCGCATGCGCGCGGACTTCGATGATCCCGCCGTCCTCCGGCAGCCCGACGAGCCCGTCGATGACGAGGACGCTAGGTGCACCGGCCGGCTTGGCGGTGCTCTCGATGCGGAGCGGGACCGTCCGGATGCGCCCGTCGGCCATCGCGCACAGCGGTGCGGCGAGGGCAATGGCGATCAGGATCGGCGGGATCGGGTTCACGGTGCTACCTCACGGTGAGGGAGAGCGCGCCGATGCGCGCGGGGGTCACCTTGGGAACGCCTTGACCGAGGAGAAGGTTCGGACTGGACCGGGCATTGCGCGCCGAGCGCTGCTGGATCCGGAACGTCGTCCCCGCCGTCGCGATCTGACGCGCGACCTCGGGAGCGACCGCCAGCACCAAGTTGACCTTGCGCAGATCGCTGCTCATCGACATCCCGCCGCCGGCGACGTGCGGGATCGTGGCGAAGGTGCCCAGGTCGTGCGACTTGCCGTCCGGCGTCACCGCTTGGACGAGGAAGAACCCCTCGTCGGCCGGCACTGCGAGACCGCGCAGATGGATGTCGACCGATGCGGCGTCGCTGAGCTGCTCGGGCGGCGGCGGCGGTCCGATCCGTGAGGGCGTCGCGAGCTGAAGCAAGATCTCGCGTTTCACGACCCGGGCCGTCGTCGGGATGAACGAGGCATAGGTGTAGCCGAGATTCGTCGTATCGGCCACGTCGGCGACGCCGATCGAGACCCACTTCTTGTGCTCGTCCCAGAACGAGAAGCGCAGCGTGGAGTAGGCACCGCCGGGATCGATGCCCGGATGATAGTGCTGCCAGCTCGCCCACATGCGGTCGACGTTACCGTGATGGCAGAAGAAGATCGGGTCGAACGCGGCCGTGTTGAGCACGCCCATATCGTCGCCCATCGCGGTGTGACCGTAGTCGTGCGGCTTGGCCTCCGGAGTGCCGCCGGCGCCGGCGTCGCCCATGAAGTCGTCGACGACATACGTCATCATCGAGGGCACGATGGTGAAGTCCGAGGCCGGATAGACCGGGCTGCCGTTGGGGAGGGCGCGCGGGTGCAACAGCGACTGGCCCGCGGCCGTGTAGATCGGCGGCATCGCGCGATGTGCGGCGACTTCCCAGTCGAAATACGTCAGCCGCAGGCTGAAATCGCCGATGAGCGATCCGAGGATACGCTCGTGGAAGTACAAGAACGCGCGATGCCAGGGGAAGAAGCGGTACGAACCGTGGATCTGCTGGTTCGTGCTTATGTTGGGGCAGTCGTCGCAGTAGTACGCGTGCATGTTGCGCTGCGCGATCATGCTGTGCGGGTCGGACTGCGGCAGCGCCTGCATCTTCTTGTACGCGGCGCGAAGCTTGACCACGTTCGCGTCGGCGGCGCTCAAGCTCCAAGCGGCCTTGCGCTCGAGCACCTTCTGGTCCGGCTTCGTCCACGGCGTAGCCCGCGTGCGCGGGCCTGGGCGAAAGCAGTTGTACGGCTGCGCGACCGCCGGCGCACCGCGCACCAGCAGCGCGCCGGTGCCGGCGGTAAGACCGGATATGAACCGGCCTCTGGACGAGCTCATCGTGACACCCCTTTTCGTAGCAGGTAGGCGTATGGCCGGCCCGGCTACACGCGCGACCTTCTCCGCCGCCCGGGACTCCCGCTCCTCCGGTGCGGCGAAGGTCTCGAGGAGGCGTCGGCAGCTACGCTCTTTACTTCGGCGCCGTTGAGCGCGCGAGGGTGGCGAAATCAGGCTCGTCGCGCGCCGCGTGCAACGCGCTGATATGAGGGAGCGCGATCTGCATCCCGCGCGCGCTGGGAACGAAGCGTGCCGAGCCGGCGTGCGGATGCAGCCACACGATTCCGCCGGACCGCCCGCGCAGCTCGCGCATCGCGCCCTCCAGCCGGTCGAGATTGCCGACGTCGAGCCCGTCGCTGAAGATGAAGACGAGCGTCTCGCGCGAGAGCAGACGCGTTCCGTGGTCGCGCAAAAACGTGCGCAGGTTGTCGCCGATCCGCGTGCCGCCGCCCCACGCGTCGCCGAGATCGTCGAGCGCACGCCCGGAACGGTCGCGCTCGCGCAGCGCGCTCGTCACGTCGCGCAGCCCGGTGCTGAAGACGAACGCGCTCGCGCGGCGCGACCGCCGGACGAGTGCGTGCGCGAATTGCAGCATCGGGCCGGCGTACTCGGAGGTCGAGCGGCTGCCGTCGATCAGCACGACGAACCGTGCGCTGCGCATGGCGCGCGCCGTACGGCGCAGCTGGATCGGGTCACCGGCGGTCTCGACGCTCGCGCGAAGCGTGCGCCGCAGGTCGATGCGGTCGCCGTCGCGGCGCGGCGTGCGGCGTCGCGAGCGCGTCATGCGCAGGCGCGCGATGAGGCGGCTTGCGTGGGCGAGCATGCGGTCCAAGCCGTCGGGCGAGATGCACGGCGGCTCAGTCGTGCGCGCAGCCGCCGGGCTGTAC
>OCZT010008173.1_pt1 | contig 10210 bp, 8 predicted proteins | sample 1539031 | NCBI WGS metagenome assembly OCZT01 (sample SAMEA3539308, study PRJEB22396) | soil metagenome | biome: tundra; feature: field; material: soil | place: USA | collected 2010-05 | depth 0.15 m
CACCAGGGAAGCCGATTACGGTCCGGCCAGCTTTGACGTTACCCAGAACTTCGGCTTTAACTACGTCTACCCGATCCCCAGTGTGAAGAACGGGAATTATCTGACCCAACTGGCTACCAAAGGCTGGCAGATCTCAGGCGTAACTGGGATGCGCACAGGCACGCCCTTCACCCCAGGCTTCAGCGTCTCGGGCGCAGGCAATGTCAACATCACGGGCTCGAACACAGGGGGTGCCCGTATTGGTGTCATTGCCGGCTGTAAACCCCTACACCGGGTCGAGCGATCCGTTCAACCGTCTGAACGGTGCGTGCTTCTTCGCTCCGCCGGTCGGCAGCACGGGTCTTGATTCGGGTCAGGACTGGCTCAGAGTTCCTGGCGTGATCAACTTCGATGTGTCCATTCAGAAGGAGATCTTTATCAAAGAGCGGGCGCGGATCCAGTTGCGCGCCGACGCGTTCAACATTTTCAACCACGCCAATTTCACCGGCCTGAACACCACGCTGAACTTTAACTCGTATCCGACCACCAATGGCATCGTGACCGGATCGCCGGCGATCACTTCCACGGCGCTGGGACGCAACGCCAACGGCAGTTTCAACGTAACCGGCTTCGGCACCGTGACCTCGCCAGCGGCGGGAGCACCAGGTGGCCCGCGAGTGCTCCAATTGGTCGTCAAGTTCATGTTCTGAGGGTTGCGGAAAAACGCCGCTGTCGTTAGCGCCCCTTAACGGGTCCAGCCTCATGCGTCAGCTTGGGGTTAGTGCGGGCATGGAAATAGCCCCAAGCTGCCAGCTCGCAGCCGAGGCTTCACCCAGGTCCCACCACCCGAACCGGACCTAACCCGTCGGCAATCCTCAACATAAAGGTTGAACGGACCTTCAATTCCCCGCCGCTCCCAGACACTGATAAACGAGAAGGCGCGATGGAAAAAAGCGGGATTGACGTGAAACAAAAATTACGAAACGAACCCAAGGGTGACGGTGATAAACTCCCCTCATGAATGGCCTCCGCTTTTTCATCGCCGTTAGCTTAACCGGCGGTGCAATGCTCCGCGGCCAGTGCGCTACGTGCCATCCGGCGATCGCAGCCAGCTATGCGAAGACGGGCATGGCGAGGTCTTTCTACAGGGCAGCCGCCATCGAGCCGGTCCGCTACTATCACAAGCCTTCCGAGACGTGGTACGCAATCGAAGAACGCGGCGGCTCCTATTATCAGCGCAGGTGGCGTATCGGATATGCGGGCAAAGAGACCGAGGTTCAGGAGTCGCGCATCGATTATGTGATGGGTTCAGGGAACCAGGTCCGCACGTATCTGCATCGGACGGATCGCGGGGCGCCGATTGAATTGCCGCTCGCCTGGTATGCGGAAAATGGCGGCACGTGGGCCATGAATCCCGGCCATGACCGCGATTACGCGCTGTCGCCGCGGGCCGTGGCTTACGAGTGCATGTTCTGCCCAACGCGTATCCGAAGATTCCCGCCGGACACTGAACCGTCCCGACGATGCGCTTCGGGAGATCCAGGCAGCCTTAAAGCTGCGTCCGGATTTTGGCCTGGCCCACCTGAATGCGGCCACGATTCTGGCCGCGCGGGGGGATGCAGCGGGGGCAAGGGCTCACCGGTTGCAGGCGGCAAAGGATCCGGATCCGAAGATTCGGCGGAGGGCTGAAGAAAAACTAAAGTGAAGATGGTAGCGTATCCATAATTGGAATCTTAGTAATGCAATCATTGGGGCGAAGCGGCCGTTATCGCCAACAGTCTCGGCGATTTTCCCGAAGCCGTGCGGCAAGTGGCGCGAGAGGACCGGGTCGCGCTGGCATTCAGATCGATTCGTCGCCTCTATATCTTTGAATTCCAGCGTCCTGTGCTGCATTTACCGGGTGTAGTCGTGGCCGGGAATATCGAACTTGGTTTGCGTGAAGCTGAAGACCTGCTTACCCTCGAGCGGTTTCTGCTTGACGGTCTTCCTTTCCCCATGGAAATTAAGCTACGGTATTGCGAGTGCCACCAATTCGGCCGGCGTACCCCGCGCGCCGGTTGCCACCACGATGTACTGCTTATCGTCGATCAGATAGGTCATCGGGACGCCTGTGGTGCTGGCAGGCAGTTGCAGCTCATGAACAATCGCTCCGGTCCGCTTGTCGATCGCTCGAAATATTTTCCCACCCGCCCCGGGACCTGCATTGAACAGTCCGGACCCGTCGGCACCGAACAGCAGCGTCTTGGTCACTAATAAAGGAGAGCGTTCGGGTTTACCCGTGTGCATGAGATCCACACCTTTCAACGCCGGGTGATTCTTCACCGCTTCCGGCGCGTCGCCGTTGGCAATCATCCAGATGTGTTCGCCGCTGTTCAGGTCGATCGCGGTGATCCGTCCCCAGGGAGGTTTCACCAGAGGCAATCCCCGCGGCCCGATATTCTGCCGGGACGGGCCTTCTCCGTTGATGTGAGGCACTCCGGGCCGTCCTATTGGCGCGGCCACGTAACCCATGTCGGAACGCTTGGGATCGGCGACGACGAGCGCCAGGTTGTCTGGATTGGTGACGGAGGAAACGTACAGGATGCCGGTTTCCGGATCGAAAGCGCCGCCGGGCCAGTTCGCCCCTCCGGTGTGATTCGGAAGAATCAACGCTCCCAGTTTGCCGTCAGCGTCGCGAACCGCCGGAGGCAGGTACATGGGGCCGATCCGATATTGCGCGACAATCCTCATCGCTTCGGCTCGCAATTGCGGCGTGAAATCAATGAGATCGTCGATGGTAATGCCTTGCCTGTCGAACGGCGCGGGCCGCGTGGGAAACGGCTGCGTCGGGGAGGTTCTCTCGCCAGGGACGTTCGATTGCGGCACGGGCCTTTCCTCGATGGGCCACACGGGACGGCCCGTGACGCGATCGAAGACGAAAATAAAGGCCTGCTTGGTGACCTGCGCGACCGCCTTGATCTTTCTCCCGTCCACGGTAATATCGGCGAGAATCGGGGGCGACGAAAGATCCCAGTCCCACAGATCGTGATGAACGGTCTGGAAATGCCAAATGCGTTTTCCGGTCCGCGCATCGAGACAAACCAGGCTGTCGGCGAACAGATTATCTCCCCAACGCGCCCCGCCATAGAAATCGCCGGTGGGCATTTCGACGGGAATGTAGACATAGCCGAGTTCTTCATCGCCGCTCAGCGGAGCCCACGCGCCGGTATTGCCGGTGTATTGCCAGGAATTCTTTTCCCACGTTTCGTTGCCCGTTTCACCCGGATGCGGAATGGTGCGAAAGGTCCAGATGCGCTTGCCGGTACGGACATCGTATCCGCGAATATAACCGGGCACATTGGTCTTGGAAGCGGGTGCACTGCCGGCCTGCAATGCCGCGCCCACGACCACCACATCGCGGACGACGATGGCTGGCGAACTGGAACCGATCTGGCCGGGCTTGACGACATCCCGATCGAGGCCTTCGGTCAATTCGACAACGCCGTTCTTACCGAAGCCGGAGATCGGCAGGCCGGTCCGGGCATTGAGCGCGACCAATTGAAAGCCGGGGGAAATGAGAAGAATGCGGCTGTCGCTCTTCCCATCGGTCCAATAGGCCAGACCACGGTTTTGGGTGCGAACCGCGCGGTCTCCCCGCTCGCCTTCATCGAGGCGATACATCCAAAGCGTCTCGCCGGTGGCGGCATCCACGGCGACCGCGTCGCGCCGCGACCCGGCAGTGAAATAAAGAACGCCGCCGATCATCAACGGCGTCACTTCCCAGTTATAGTCGGGCTGCGGGCCGAAATTTTCGGCCTTCCATCTCCACGCGATCTCCAACTGCTTCACGTTCGCGGCGTTGATCCGGTCGAGAGACGAATATTTCGTGCTGCCGGCATCGCCACCGTAGAAACGCCATTCGCCCTTGGCCGCGCCGTGCTGCGCCTCTGCGCGAATGCCGCACAGAGCCAGCAGAATCGAAGTTGTCAGGAACAGTTTCATGGTTTCGGCTGAAAGACTATCTCATCGAGGACCGCCGCGTCCGGTGCCAGGTCGCCGGGTCCCGCAGGAAATCCGTTGGCGCTGAGCAGATAGGCGACAATATCCGTGCATTGCTGGCGGCTCAGTTTGCCGGGCCCATCCGAAGGCATCGTCTTGCGCGTGAATTCCACCAGACTACCTACGGATTTGCCGTTCCATTTTTCGAGGAAGTCTTTATCGACCAGCGGCGGGGAATCTTCACCGCCGAGCAGAGCCTCCCCATGGCAACGCGCGCATTTCGAGTTGTAGGCGGTTTGTCCGCGGCCGGCCTGCTCCTTGGAATAAATGCCATCCCAGACGGAGCGCGATGCAGCAGCAGCCGCAAGCATCAGAAGCACGAAACGCATCCCAGAAAGTCTACATGATCCGTCTACCTCGCGGGCGACATGCCGATATCGCTCATCCAGTCCTGAAGGCGCAGCACCCACGTGGACTTGATAACGGGCATCGCGCCGGGCCGGTAACCGAATCCATGCCCGCCGCTGTTATAGATATGCAGTTCCGCGGGCACGCCCACTTTCTTCAAAGCCAGATACAAGGCGGGAATCGCGAGCGAAGGACCCTTATCGTTGTCCGCGCACAGCATGAACGTGGGCGGTGTGTCCCTGGTGACGCTCACGTTCTCCGCGCGGATGCCGGGATAGATCGGAATCTGATCGTCGGGTTTCGAACTCTGCCGCTCGATCGAATCCGCCGCGCTGGCGTCGCCCAGATCGTAGCGGGTGGAAGCCATCGCAGCCACTTCCCCGCCCGCCGAAAATCCCATCACGCCGATCTTGGCCGGATTCACATTCCACTCCGCGACGTTCGTGCCCTCGGTATCGATCGAAAGGAAGCGGTGTCCGCCTCCCGGAGCGACGATCATGGCCGCTCCGGTCACCTTCTCCTTCGGGAGGTAGACGATCGGAGACGGGTTGTGGATGTTGGAAACCTTGAGCGAATCGCCCGACTTCGAGGGCTCGGTCACCACCTCTTTCCGGTCCGCCATGGCTTCCGATCCCGGCGCACCGTTCCGCCACAAAGGCACGGCGTCACCGTTTTTCTGTGCAAGAGCGCAAGGGGCCAACAAGAACGCCGCCAGGATCGACTGCCTCACGATAACGTTCTCCTTAACGCGTCGTGCCCGGCTTCACGTATTCCTTCGGGAATTGCAACGGAGTTCCGCCGCGGCTCACGATGATATCGGCCATCCTCTGAATCGGCATGTCGAGCGGAATGCCGTCGCCGGTTTGAATAGGCGTTCTGCCCCGGGCGTCTTTTTCATCGAGAGGAACCCCCATGTCGGCCAGATATTGAACCAGTTCTGTCATCTCCGTTTGGGTGGCGCCGCTTCCGGGGTTGCTAACGCACTCATGCATGGCGGTGCGGCCGTTGTTATCCACGGCCTTCACATCTTTGTCGAATTCGAACGCGTATTTTGCGGCCGCCTTGCGACCGCTTGCGGCGGCCGCAAGGAAAAGACCGGCGCCATCCTGCCCCTTTATTTTCGTATCCGCGCCGGCTTCAATCAACGCGCGCATCGCGTCCACGCGATCGTTCCGGGCGGCCAGAAGCAGAGGAGTCTGCTCGCCCGCAGCCGGTCGGAACCCGTTCACTCTCGCCGCATTTGACCGGACGTTCGGCTGGGCCCCTTTGGCCAGCAGCTTCTTTACCAGGTCCAGCGCGCCCGCCTGCGCCGCCGCGTGCAGGGGCGTGCTGCCGCTGCTGTCGGCGATGTTCGGATCGGCCCCTCCGTCGAGCAGCGCCATCGAAGCCGCGTAGCTGCGGTTCGCGGTCGCGATGGTCAAGACTTTTGTCTTATCCGCAATCGCGTAGTTGGGATTCGCACCGCTAACCAGGAGACGCTGCACCGAACGGGCATCGTTCTTAAGCGCCGCGAAAACCAGCGGTGTGAAGCCGGCCTTGCTGGCCGCATTCACATTCGCGCCTTCCTGAATCAGCAGGTCCACCACCGCGGCGTGCCCTTCCGAGGCGGCCCACATCAGCGCGTTCTGAAGACTCTTCGGCTCAGCGCCGTTCACATCCGCCCCGCGATCGAGCAGCATCTTCACTTCTTCCACGCTCCCCGCGCCAGCCGCGATCATCAGAGCCGTCTCGCCATTCCAGCGCGTGGCCTTCCAATCGGCGCCGGCTTTCAGAAGTTTTTCCGAGAGCGCTGCGTCTCCATTGGCCAGCGCGAGAGTCAGAGGCGTTTCTCCGTAGTCGTTCGCGGTATTGATTTTGGCGCCTGCCGCGATCAGCTTCTCCGCCATATCCGGCAAATCGAGAAACGCGGCCCACGCCAGCGCGGTCGCACCGTCGGGAGCTGAAGCATTGATGTCCGCCCCCTGCTTCAGTAATCTGTCGAACACTTTGGGGTCCCGCCGCTTTACGGCATCGATGAGGCGCAGATCGGATGCCCAGGCTGTAGCGATCGCCAAGCAGAGCGCCAGTCCATTTTTCGCCAATCGTGTCATTGGTCTGCGCCACACTTAACCAGCGTCCTCTTAAATGTCCGAAAGATGCTCGATCTTCCCTGTACTATCCCCGAGCTTTTCGGCCTCGACACCGGCCTTATCCAGCATCGTCAACAGCAGGTTGTTCATGGGCGTCTCATCGGCATAACGGATATGCCGGCCACCCTTCAACTTCCCGCACCCGCCCCCGATCAGCGCCAGCGGCAAGTTGGTGTGCGTGTGGCGATTCCCGTCGGAAATGCTGCTGCCGTACAGAATCATCGAGTGATCGAGCAGCGAGCCGTCGCCGTCCGGAGTGTTCTTCATACGGTCGATCAGGTAGGCGAGCTGGTTGACATGGTGCGTGTTCACCTGGATGGTCTTCGAAATCTTGACCGGATCGTTCTGGTGATGCGTGCAGTCGTGATGCCCGTCGGAAATGCCGATCTCGCGATAGCTGCGATTACTGCCCTCGCGCGCGAGCATGAATGTGACTACCCTGGTCAAATCCGCCTGGTAGGCGATCACCATCAGGTCCATCATCAGCCGGGCATGATCGACGAACTCCTCGGGCGCGGCGACGGGAAGATTGATGACCGGCGTCTTCGCTGAGGCGTTTTGGGTCGCGGCGTTCTGTTCTTCGGCCTTCTGAATGCGGCGTTCGATATCGCGAATCGCCTCCAGGTATTCCGTCAGCTTGCGGCGGTCGCCCTGGCCTAGCTTGGTTTCCAAGCGATCTACGCTTCCTTTCACGAAGTCCAGCAGGCTTCCACGCTGCCGCATCCAGGCCAGGCGCGACGCGGCATCCGTGCTGTCGCCATCTCCGAACATGCGCTCGAAGAGCACCCGCGGATTCACCTCCATTGGATTCGGGGTGGTGGGGCTGCTCCAGGAAATGGTGTTGGTGTAGGCGCAGCTATAACCGGAATCGCACCCACCGGCCAGGCTGGGGGCTTCTACGCCAATCTCGAGAGAACCGAACTGGGTGTGCTTGGCCATTTCGCGCGCGGCGATCTGGTCCGCGGAGATTCCAGCGTGAATGTCTGCGCCCTCCGTCTTCTTTGGATGCACTCCAGTGAGCCACGTCGCTCCCGCGCGGGCATGGTCGCCAGGGCCGTCCCCAAGGGAACGGCCGTTGATCTGCGCCAGATTACTCAGCACCAGCGTTCGCTCGCGAAACGGGGCCAACGCTTTCATGGTCGAGTTGAATTCGAAAGCCGCGCCCTCTCCCGAGGGGCTCCAACTGGACTCGATGATTCCGTTCGGGACATACACAAAGCCCAAACGCACCGCCGGACTAGCCACGTTCGTGGTTCCGGCGAACGCCGGCACCATCGCATCCAGAAATGGAAGCGCAAGCACGGCGCCGGCTCCGCGCAAAAATGCCCGGCGAGGCAGGTGTTTCTGTGTAACCATCATCGGCCCGATCTCCTTATTTGGACCCCGCTCTTTCCTGAAACGGAGTGCTCATCGCCATTGCTGTAATCAGATCCCGCATGCGATAGTCTTTGGCGGTGCATTCCCGCAGAATCGATCGCACCGCCGGCTGATCGTAGTATTCCAGTCCACGGCCAAGACCGTATGTAAGCAGCTTCTCCGTTACGGTCGCGGCGAATTCTTCACGCTTCGAAGTGGTCATCGCTTTTCTCAGGCCAGACGGCCCGTTGAAATTGGTCCCGTCTGGAAGTTTACCGGAGGCATCGATCTCGGAACCTCCGTCTTCACTGCGCCACTGCCCAATTCCATTGTAGTTCTCCAGCGCGAATCCGATGGGATCCATCACCGCATGGCAGCCGGCGCAACCCGGATCGGCGCGATGTTGCTCCAGCGCCGCTCGCAGGCTCAGGTGCAGGTTCCCCTTGGTCGTCGCGTCCAACAGAGGCACGTCTGGAGGAGGAGGCGGAGGAGGCGCGCCTAACAGATTCTCCAGCACCCACTTCCCGCGCTGCACAACCGAGGTGCGATTCGGAGGCGAGGTCACCGTCAATAGGCTGCCTTGCCCCAGCAATCCGCCCCGATGGGGATCCTCCAGCGCCACCCGCCGGAACTGCGATCCGTAAATACCCTGGATGCCGTAATGCTTCGCCAGCCGTTCGTTCAGGAACGTGTAATTCGCGGTGAGCAGCTCCAGAGCGCTGCGGTTTTCACGCACCATGCTTTCAAAAAACAATTCCGTTTCGCGCTGCATGCTCCAGCGAAGACTCTCGTCAAAGTCGCCGAAAATCACCGGGTCCGGTCTCACCGTCGCCAGATTGCGAATATGGAGCCATTGCCCGGCGAAATTGCTCACCAGAGCGCTGGACTTGGGATCGTCCAGCATTCTTTCGATTTGCTGCTGAAGCACCTCCCGTTTCGCCAGCTTCCCCGTGATCCCCAACTCAAGCAACTCATCGTCCGGAACGCTGCTCCACAGGAAGAACGACAAGCGGGAAGCGAGTTCCACGCCGCTTAACCGGCGTACGCCCGGCGAATCCGATTCCGCGCGGAACAGGAAATCCGGAGACACCAGAATCGCTTCGACGGCCTTCTGAATGCCATACTCAAACTCACCCGTAGCGCGAGCTTGTCGATAGAAAGCCAGCAGAGGCTTTACATCCGAATCGGTCACCGGGCGGCGGTAAGCGCGGCGGCTCAGTTTGGCCAGAATCTGACGGGCGCAGCCGGTTTCTTCCGCCGGACCAGAGGGGTGGCAGACCAGAATCCTGCGTCGGCTGGGCGTATCCCCCGGGCCGGTCGCATTGTACGGTCCCGCGATCGAGAGGTTGGTGATACGAGGCAGCGACCCGGCGGCCCCAGGCGTCGTCGATCGCTTCAAACTAGTCCCGTCCAGCCGCAGATCCAAGGCCACCGGCGCCATCGCTTCCGGGCCGCCGCGTCCCCCAAGCGGCAAAAGCTCCGGCCTCGCCGATTCTCTGGGGAACGTCACCGCAACCGCCCGCAGCCCGGCTTTAATCGGAATCCGCACTTCGAGCGGTTTGGCCGCACCGGGAGAGCCCGGATTGCCGAAGTTCACCCGAAGGACGTACTCGGCGTCCAGCGGGAAATAGTAACGGACGGAGACGCCGCCCGCCGAATTGAAGGGGAGATCGTCGCTCACCCATTCCAGCCTCGGAGGCACCGGTGCGCCACGGCCCGGGGACCGGCGAGGCTCGAAAGCTTCCTCCACCGGTTTGATCGTCGGATCGCCAATCGCCAGCCGCGAAATCTTGCGGGCAACCGATAGATAGCGGTCCAGCAGCGCGGGAGAAACCGACAGCACATCGCCGATATTGTCGAAACCATAGCCGGAATCGTCCACCGGCAAAAGGGCGCCGGCGTTGACGTCCAGTTCGAAAACATCGCGGACGGCGTTACTGTACTCCGCGCGGTTCAGCCGATGGATCGACGGGCGTCCGGGGTTCGGATGAGCAGCCGCTTCCGCATCGAGAGCGCCTTCCAGCCCCTGGTTAAAACCGGCAGCGGCCGCGGAATCGGGACGAGGCAGCCCCGCCGGCGGCATCTGACCGGTCTTAACTTTACGAAGCACCCGTTCGAGCAGTTCGGCTTTATCCGCGACGTTGGCCGGATCCAGCCCCTGTAGCGTAACTCCCGCCGTCTTCAGCCGGTTGTTGTGGCAACCGACGCAATACCGCTGCAGCAGAGCTGCGGACGCGGTGCCCCCGGTCTGCGCACTCGTCAGGGAGACTGTGATCCCGAAAGATATAGCGAGGGCAACGAAACGCATAGGGACTGTCCTGATCGTACGTCAAAAGGTCGAGAAATCCAAGAGAAACATA
>OCZT010008175.1_pt1 | contig 10208 bp, 10 predicted proteins | sample 1539031 | NCBI WGS metagenome assembly OCZT01 (sample SAMEA3539308, study PRJEB22396) | soil metagenome | biome: tundra; feature: field; material: soil | place: USA | collected 2010-05 | depth 0.15 m
GATTTCCGGGCTTTCCCGCGTGCGAACCGAAGTTTTTCAACTGCTCGTAATTCCATCCCCTGCGCCACATCCAGTACAGGCGAACCGCCAGCCTCCGTGCCATAGCGACTTTGGCAATCTTCCGTCCTCGTCGCAGCGCCAGGTGAAAATACTTCCTGCGCCATTCCGGATCGCTGCGCACCGTAACTTGCGCCGCCTCCACCAGCAGAAAACGCAGCAGCGAGTTGCCTTGTTTCGTGATGCGTCCTAACCGCCGTCGCTGCCCGCTGGACTCTTCCGACGGCACCAAACCGAGGTAGCTCGCGATCTGCTTGCCACACTCAAACCGATCCGCTCTGCCGATGATCAGCACGAAGGCCAGCGCGGTCAGTGCCCCCACTCCAGGATGGGTCTGCAAGCGTTGCGCCGCCGGACACTTCTCCGCCTCCTGCTCGATGGCCTGCGTTAACTCGGCAATCGTCGGAGTCAGTCGGTCCAGCAACTCCAGCAGGTCGTGCCGTCGCCGGCTCGCCCAGGGCGCTAAGCGAAACGACTCCAGTTGCTCTCGTCCCGCGTCCCGCCACAACTTCTTTTTGCAGCGCAGCCCTTCGTTGAGCGCTACGGCTTGCAGTTGGTTCATGATCCGCGTGCGCGCCTGTACCATCCGGTGACGATGCCAGAGCAGTTGCCGCAGATCGCGATTCTCCCAGTTCGGGACCCATACCTGGGGAAAGCGATTTTCCAGCAACAAGCGCAGAATCAGTTGCGCATCCTGGCGATCCGTCTTCTGCTTCCGCACTCGCTTCGTGCGGATCTCGGCCGCATCCCCAATCCACAACTCAAACTGCAACTCTCCCAGCAACCGTTCAAACCAGCGAGCATGTCCGCTCGCTTCCATCCCCACCCGCACGGTTGCTCCCTGGGCTCCGAGATCGCGATAAAACTTTTCCGCTTCCTCCCGGTGCTCCAGTCGTCGTTCCCGGAACTCTCCGGTGTCCGTATCTACAAACGCAATTTGCTGAAATCCCGGGTGGTAATCCGCTCCTATAATGATCATTGTTCGGCTCCTTTCTCCCGGGCCTTGGTTGGTTGGCACCACCAAAGTCTACTCGGGCGTGGGAGCCGACATTGTTATGGAATCAATTACATTCATTGACCCCCTAAAGCCAAAGGAACCGGGCACTGGGGCCTGGCACCGGGCTCCCAAAAGGTATTCCTTTCTGGAGGGTTGAATCCGGGGAAACCGACCTTTGGTGGCCAGCGGCTTAGCGGGAGAGGGAAATACACCCTTTCTTGAGGGTGGGGCTGCACACGGAGATCAACCTGAGGGGTGGGGCAGCAGAGGGTGCAATTCTAGGGACGCTCCAATTGGGCCTTAAGCGCTTAAGGGGGATATTGGTAGCGTGCAGCACATGCCAGCACCCTGTTTCTTTGCAATCTCTCTAAGGTGCATGAACATTGGTTAGAACGCACACAACATGCATTTCACCATAGCAAACACTGGCGATTGCGCATGTCGCTCTGAGTGTGGGATTGGGAGTGCAGGGGCCGGGGCGCGCGCGCGAGCGGGGCGGGCGAGGCGGGAGAGGACTGCTGGAAAGAGAGCTAATAGGGATGCTCGGCATGGGCTGCGGAAGGCGACCAGCCAATGTTAAGCGTTATTTCCGAACATACCGTTCCCCGCATTCCTTTCCAATCCACGAAAGGAACAAATCGGCCACTTGCAAGAGCGACCAATCCGTAGGATGCTTTTGAGCACATGAAACTTGATAACAAAATAGTGGGTAGAATAGACGACTTGCTTGCAACTTCTACCAGACTTCTCGCCACAAGGCAAAATCCCGGCCCAAACATGATTGGGTTCGATTCGTGGGTCGATGGGGAACAGTGTCGTCAGTGGGGAGTAAACTGCCTTAGTCTTCTGTCTCGTGTTTTTGGGCATGAGAGTGAGCACTATCGAGCCTTCAAGGAGGACTTTGATAAGGGCAACGGATTCTCTGACGTTAAGAGAGCCATCGGAGCGCTGAAAGCTGCTAAAGATGACTACGAGCACGGTTATCTGTTCGATACGCGGCGTCTGATCGAGGCTGAGTTGTTTGACGATTTTCTCGGAATGGCTCAGCACTTGAATGAGCAGGGATACGATGGACCGGCCGCAGTCGTTGCTGGATCGGTTCTGGAAGACGGTTTGAGGAGACTTTGCATGAAACATTCCATTGCCCTTGCCGCCAAACCAAAACTTGACACAATGAATGCAGATCTTGCACGGTCGGGTGCTTACACACTGCTTACTCAGAAGCGCGTCACTGCTATTGCAGACCTGCGAAATAGCGCGGCACATGGTAAATGGACAGCTTTCAGCAAGGATGATGTGAAAAGTATGATTGAGGATGTTCGGCGTTTCATGGAGGAACACTTCACCTAGTGGTACGCGAAGACCGATTTTAGGGGGACGAGACATTGCGCCCGCGCGACTTACAACTAATCGGCGGAGACCATGACCGACGCGCGCAAATCGGTAGCGGTGACGCTCAGGGCCACGGTTGAATAACACTCAGCGGCATGTTTATCAGATGAGTTGTAAAGTCTTTTAAACACCCGCGCCTTTTCTCACTTTAGCCTTTGGCCTAATCCTAAAATTTATGCTGAAAACTTTTGGGCTCGTGTCCTGCATCTCTTGTATCTGCACTCCAGTGACACCGATAACGACCAGCGCCGAAAGCGATTGATAGATCGGATACGGATAGCGATCCACAATCAGGTTATAGCGAGCGGCTATTTCATCCTCGTTCAGCAGTGGCAGCGACTCGCACGGAGGCTCTCCGATGGTAACAATGCCGTCCCAATCGCGCCGCTCCGGTATGCGGTTCCCGTGGGGGATGAAACCGTGCGCCACGCCGAAAGTGTGCTAATCGCGCCCTCCAGCCCCATCAGTTGCTTCTGCGAGCGAATACCGTTGACTGCTGAGAAGGCACAGCCGATATTGCCCTTGGTCGCATCAGCGAATGCTAGAAGCAGATAGTTTCCACGGTCGGCGGCGGAGAGATGATTCACCAAGCGCTTGCGTAGGTTCAAGGCGCATCCGACATAAAACATCCTCGATTCCGTTGTTCCGTATGCGATACGGAACGGTGCACCCAGAAAATAAATGCCGGGCGCAGCAGGTGCCGAAGCGGCGGCATCGGGGAGCGGTCGCCAATCGAGTTGAAAATGGAGATTCATCTCAGTTTAAGCACCACGATGCAATCCACAATTGATGGGTACAGTTGCTCATCGCAGTGAATCATAGGGCAATGCTGTTGATGATTGGCGCAAAATCGCGATTACACTCATTGACCTCAAGCCTGCGGCTTGATACAGCGTGTCCTGTGTGCGTTTCGTTCCAAGTCTTCTAACGCCTTTTCTAGCTTTGCCCGGGTCGCAGGATGGCACGGTCCCAGTGTTTGCAAATCTATCATGCTACGGGTCACGAATACGGATAGCTGATAGAAACCTCCCCCAATTCGTACGATAGTTGGATTGTCAATCAACAAGCGCGTCACGATAGTGCTCCCTGAGCTTTTGAGCATGAGCCGATGCGTACTTCTCCAAGAGTGCCGCGAGTCTCCTTCCCGAAATCTGGGGAACTTGCGGCCTGTAGCGCGCGAGTAAATCAACTGCGTCTAGTACACATTCTTCTTCACAATCTGACGCCAACAAATCGACGAAATCATTTAGGTCGTAAATGTTCCACGACCTGGAACGTGGTTCTTCCGCTATATATTCCGCCACCTTGGCGATTGCTCCAAAAATTATCGGGCAGATTTCTTCGGGATGCTTTTGAACATGAATCTCGCAGATTCTCCGTAGATGCAGAAATGCTGCACCGTTGCTTGCTGGGCCGCCGCCGCTGGTACATAGGTGAATTTGATGCTGACCTGCACGTTGTAGACCCATTCGCCCTTTAGGGTAACGAGGCCAGCGTTCCCGGTGGTGCGGAGGTAACCGGACTCCTTGTCCATTGTGGCAATTGCGAAATTGCTTTCCAAGCTGGCATTGATTGCCGTTTGCCAGCATTTATCGTACTGCCCTTGCAAGTCGTCACGAATCGGGATTTCACGCCACACCGCATCGCCAACCACGAAGCGCGATTTCACCGGATCAGGTAGGCCCCCGAACTGCCGAATCGTTTACTCGTAAATCGGTCAGTCCGAAGGTGGGGAAAACCCCTCTCCCCCTCCCTTCAGGTTCTCCAGTCAATCCTTGTATTTACCAGTAATAGGCTGGAGATTGGGTCAGGAAGCAAACCTTGAGTCAGATTAGTCTTCTTACTAACTTCTGGAAGTAACGAGTGAGAACAGTTGGGGCGCCAGCCCCCCTTATCTTTTCCTTTAGGAAAAGTAGGGATAAGGATTATGACTTACTAATCATAGTAATACTTATATATGCAACGGTAAATGTCGGACATAGCCACGGCAAATGTATGACATGGCCGGTTTGACTCCTGTAGGGAAACGGAAAATGTAGGTGATGAAGAGAGGGTCGAAACGGAAAATGTCGGACATGAGAGGTGGCGTGCTACAGCAAGTCGAAGGCCCAGCGGAACGCCTTCGACAGCCGCATTTTGGCCTTCTTGCCGCTCCCTTCGTACTCGATGGCGAGAACACTGAAGCGCCGCCTGGACTGTCCGTTCTGGCGTACGACCTTGCATCGGAGAGGCCACGGCAGGTCAGGATGGAGTGAACGCCAGTTTTCTTTGTCGTACATGTAGCGCAGAGATTCGTTCACGCGGGTTTCCGACCACTTCAGTCGCTTGCTCAAAGCGGGAACTCCGACCCAGCAGTAGTTCAGCTTGTTCATGTTCTGGTGGTAAATCAGCAACGGCAGCAACACGGCGTTTCGGTATGCCGGAACGTAGTTGAGGATGAGATTGCGGGGAACGGGAGTCCAATTGCCTTCCCGCTTGGGATCAATTGTGGCAGAAGGTACCTTCCACACCGGTCGTCGAGTCTTGCTGCGGTTGACACCCTTCCCAACCTGACGGACAAGTTTCTGCTGGAGCAGTTCATCTAAGCACTTGGTCACAGTGCGGGCGTCGATTCCGGTCAGCCTGGCAAGCTGCGCAACGGTCGCTGCAAGGAGCCTGGAGCGGCTGTGATACGCCCGGTCGTACATGACTAAGAAAAGCGCGGCGGAGCATCTCTCCTCCAGAGTCCTGAGAATTTCTGTGAAGACCTCATTCCGGATAGGTGTCCAGGCCTCGGGCTCGATTTCTATGCCGGGAATCATGTCGTCGTCTGTGTGTTGAAGTTGACTGACAGTTAGTGTGCGACCACACATCCTTCCGGGTCAAGGGATGGGACTTTTTACGCGTAAACGAAGCTCAGCCGGGGAGCGATGGAGCACGCAGTGCACCCCAGTAGTGTCAGAAATTAAACGTTCACACGTAAACGACTCTGCGCCGACGAAAATGAAGGATTGGGAATTACCCGTAAACGAGATGGAGCTAGAACGATGGGAAGGCCCCTTCCCTTGTCTTTGGATTTACGAGTGAAAGCGTCCCTGTACCAGTACTACCCGCTGCCCATGAAGGGCCCGTGATTATCGGCATTCAGGGTGTTCCGATCCGTAGATCGGGTGCAGGTGATCTTAGTTGTAGGCGAATTGACCAACGCGGGAACAATGAAGTTGGAAAGTCAGTGCCGCTTTCGTTGGTGCTGCTTGGGATGGTTGCGCTTTCGCTTCCGTTGGCGGCTTGGCTTACGGCGCCGCTTTTGCTTTCGTAATAGTTCTTCGGTGTAATCGGCAACCCAGTCGGGACGCATGGTGAAGTTCCGGTCGCGCAGTTCGATCTGGGGGATGGTTTGGAAATCTGACAACTGTTTGCCGTAGGCTTGCGCCAGCAGCTCCACTTCCACGAACGTTGCCTGCTGTGATCCCGATTCAATCCGTGCAATGAACGTCTGATCCCGAACCAGATGGGCGGCAGCCTTTGTCTGGGTCATCTTCTTTTCCTGCCTGGCTACGGTGAGCAGTTCCCCGAGCAGTTTGTTCTGCGCCTTTGCTTTTTTCTTAGACAGCTTTACCAGCCACTGCATTTTGATATCTCCGCGGATTCATTCTGAATTCTAGCTTCGGGATTATATGTGAAATTTGCATACGCACAATGCGGCTGTAACTAATTGATACTGCGGGCTTTAGGCCGACAATAACTTTAAGACATCGCAAGTTCAGAAGAATAGCGGTGAAAGGGGAAACGACTATGCCGCGTTCTACGAAACATCAGAAATGCATCAGCTGTGGCCGGTCGCCGCAGCTAGGTGTCTCAATAACTTACTACAGCCTTCGCCCAAAACACTCCGCCATGCCACATCACGAGCAAGCGAAGGGGACGTTGCCATCCCGGGGCTTCTGCCTGAAGTGTTTCTTGCGATTTGCGGAGGAACAGGGCTTCAAGGTGAATCGGGCCGAGTTGAGAAAGAAGCTACGTGACGGGGAAGGCTCAGGCAGAGGGGCCCTCTAATGATGCCGAACAAACCACAACTCGGAAACGCCGGAAACGGTAGCGAACCTGGTGTTTCCGAGAGCTGTGGTATTGTTCCTGTCGAGGCGAACCTACTGGCTCCGCTGAGAGGAGATTTCTCAGCAATGGCGCGCAGAAGGTTTCAAGACCCCAAACCATTTCGGGAAGGAAATTGGTGGTGGATCATACCAAGAAAAGACGAGTTCATCGAAGGGAGGCTCAGACGAGTACGCAGGCGAGTCAAGGTGTGCGAAGCCGATACATCCGAACGTGAGGCCCGAAAGATTGCCGCCGAACTACTGCGACCAATGAATCAGGGACTGGAAACGATCGGATCGGCTACCCGCTTCGCAGACTTCATCAACACAAGCTATTACACCTACCTGGACGGGAAGGCGACGACGACACAGGCCAGCTACAATGGGACGCTCCACAAGTACCTCATGCCAGCATTTGGGGAGATGCCGTTGAGGAATATCAGTCTACAATCCCTTCAGAATTTCTTTTTCGGATTGGCAAAAACCAGCGCCGGGCCGACAACGGTACTTAAAATTAAAGAGGTTCTGTCGTCGGTGCTGGCCCAGGCGGTCAATCACGATCTGCTGGTCAAGAATCCCGTCCTGCAAGTCGAAATCCCTCACTCAAAGCGTGTTAACAAGCGCCGCCGGAAGCCGCACCTAACTCCCGAAGAGTTCACCAAACTGCTGCTACTGGTCGATGAACCGTACGCGACGATGATCTATGTTGCGGTGTTCAGCGGCCTGCGGGTCAGCGAGCTGATTGGTCTTAGATGGGAGGATGTCGGCTCCGAATCGCTGACGGTGGATGAGCGTTGCTGTCGAGGGAACTGGAGTGTGCCGAAGACTGAAGGCAGTTCCGGGACGATCGGAGTGGCTCGGTCGGCCATTCAGAGAATCCAGGCGCTGAAGACTTTGGAGGTCGAAATCAGGTGGGGCGGCAAAGGAGCCAAAAAGAAGTTCAGGGTGATCCGTTCTGCCGAACCGAATGATCTCGTTTTCCAGTCGGTACGCACCGGCACCTCAATGAACGACCAGAACATTCTCCGCCGACACCTGCGGCCTGCCGCGGAGAAGTTAAAAATCGACCCGAAGAAAGTAACGTGGCGATCGATGCGAACATCTTACGGAACCTGGATGGTGGAAGCCGGGGCCAACCCGAAAGATGTTCAAGCGCAGATGCGCCACTCGCGCATTTCAACCACAATGGAAATCTACGCGCAGTTTGTTCCTGAATCGCAGCAGCGTGCGGTGGCTCGGATGACGGAAATGGTGGATGAACGGGTTGCAAAGCTGGCTGCGGAAACAAATTGAATTGGAACGTTTTGGAACGTAATCGCAAAATCGGCGGCGCTAAGTTGTTGAAGAATGGTGGAGCTAGTCGGGCTCGAACCGACGACCTCATCGTTGCGAACGATGCGCTCTCCCAACTGAGCTATAGCCCCACTGGATGGTGGGTCACTTTTCTTGATTTTAGCAGCCGTGCGTTGGTTTCGACTACACGTGGTTACTGGATCCGTGCTCGTCGATACGAACCTTCAAGTGTGGGGGCTCTTTTGCGTCCCCAGTCAGTACGGACTGCAACTGCAGCTCAAGCTCCCACACCGTGAACGGAAAACCTCCGCGTTTGAGAATTCTCCTGGCGTCTGCGTGGAAGTTACCGCCTCCGTATGCGGAGAAAACGTTCCTGTAGCTGGCGCAGGCAGTTTCCGCCGCCGGAGCGGAAATATTCGGGGGCAGCCCGAACGGAAAAGAAAAGTGTGCAGTCGGCCCCAGCTTGCGCTGAATATCCTCGCCTGAACCAACGATCTCGTGGCGCAAGAACTCCTCGTCGGTCGAGCCGCAATCGGCGTGATTGCGGGTGTGGCTGCCGATCTCATAGCCGCAGCGCTTCAGAAACTCGATCTGCTCCCAAGTGTTCGGCAGAAACCCGGGTTCGTGGAACAACTGGTCGTGGGCAAATTCGCGGCCACTCGATATGTGTTCGGTCGAGATGAAGTATGCGATCGGCAAGCCGGTTTCTTCGGTGATGGCGCGCAGGTTCACAAAATTGTCGGCGTACCCGTCGTCGAAGGTGATGGCGACGGTGGGCACCTTGACTCCGCCTTTCCGCACCAGTTCGACCGCCTGGCTCAGACTCACCACGCGATAGTGGCGCAGCAAGTAATTCGCCTGCCGCAGGAAGTACGCAGTCGAAACTCCGAGGCGATGCGGGCGGTCAGAAACCAGATGGTGATAGAGGATCATCACCGGATAATCCCCCTGTCGGCGGTGCCGCCAGTTGCGGAGCGTGACCGGCGCGGCATAGAGCAGAGACTTGGCCAGCAGTTTCCATGCCGGCCGCCGAAAAGGATTGTCGTCACCTTCGTGCCGCGCTGCCAGTTTCTTTTTCATCTGCAGCAAGTCCTCGGCTGCCGGACTTCGAAACAGTTTGCCGGGACCGGTCTGCAGAGTTTCCGTCACCGTCCCCTTGGCGAAGTCGCGAATCGCAGCCACGATGAGGTCCGCGCCCACCACATCGGCCTTCAGCGCCAGGCTCTCCAGATCGTCGAAGGGCTCGATCGGAATCAGCACCGAACGAATTACGCCTCCCGCATCCACCTTCGCCTCGACGCGGTGAACGGTGACTCCGATTTCTTTCTGGTCGTCGAGTAACTCCCAGAGTCCGACCGCGCCGCCGCCGCGGTAGTCCGGCACCTTGCGCTTGTGAATGTTGATCGAGCCTTGCTTCGGAATCTCGAAGAGCACTGGCTTCAGGATGCGCGTGCCGAACACCAGGCCAAGATCGGCATTGAGGCGCCGCACAAAGTCGAGCGCCTGGTCGGAGTGAATGTCGCGGGAAATGAAAAGTTCGGTTCCATTGGTTTTGCAGGTCCCGTCCAAATCATCGAGCCCATAGCCCGGGTTGCCATTGGGCCGCATCGGAGCCGCATGAATGAAACGGATGAGCGCGTCCAACAGGCTGTTCAGCTTGCGATTGACGCTTGCGAAGATGCGATGCGACAGATAGCGCCAGTACACGAGACGCGTCATCTTCTTGCGCCATATCCGTATCCGCTGTTGCAGAGTTTTGGGAGTGCGCCGTTCATAAAGCACGCCAACCACTCGCGCTTCCGGAGCGTCCCGGCGAATGCGCGCCATAATGCGCGCCACCTGCCGCGGCGGAACCGAAGTAAAGATCACGACCTGGAGCGGATTCCCTGCCATTATTTCTTCGTCCCACCCTGAATGGTGCAACCGGCGCAGCGTCTTTGATCCTGCGGTCTTTGACCCTGCGGCAGAGCAATCCCCGCAGAAATAGTTAAGCAACAAGCAGTTCAGGTTTCGAGGGACCGGGAGCAGCGTGCTCGCCCTTCGGCCAAATAGGGGGAGCGGTTTCACCATCGCCGGCTGCCACCGGATGACTACGGCGATCATACCACGCCCTTTCCAGCTGTTTCCGCGCGCCGGTAACTCTCGAAACGGGAACACGAAATCAAACCTATATAATTTGGTTGTGAGCTTTTCCAAGGTAAGACAGGTAGCGTCGGCGGACTTCCCGACGCGGTGGGGACGTTTTCTCATTCACGGGTTTGCGACTCGGGCATCGTCATCGGGCGACAGCGCCAAGACCGAGGAGGCCGTGGCGCTGGTGATGGGCGAAGTGCATTCGGGATCGCCGCTGGTGCGCATCCACTCCCAATGTTTGACCGGCGACGTGTTTGGCTCGC
>OCZT010008177.1_pt1 | contig 10207 bp, 7 predicted proteins | sample 1539031 | NCBI WGS metagenome assembly OCZT01 (sample SAMEA3539308, study PRJEB22396) | soil metagenome | biome: tundra; feature: field; material: soil | place: USA | collected 2010-05 | depth 0.15 m
GGCAACCCGGGCATGATCGAGACGATCATCGGCTGGGCGGAGGGGCGCGGCTTCACGCGCGACAAGGGCCACGATCGCGGCACGCTCCACGTCGAGGAGTACTGGTAGAGGGATTGGGGCGGCGTCAGTCACCCGTCCACTGTCAGGTCGAGTGGCCCCCGGCGGCGAGCTCGCCCGCCTCTCGGTAGATCCCCTCGAGGGCGTTCACGTGTCGCTCGAGCCCATACAGGGCGACCTGGCGCGCTCGAGCCGCCTGGCCGAGTCGCTCTGCCAGCGCCCGGTCCTGCCAGACGGCGGATATTGCGTTGGCGAGTTCTCGCGCGTCGCCGGGCGGGACGATGAGCCCGGTGCCCTCCTCGACCAACTCCGGCTGACCGCCGATGGCCGTCACGATTGCAGGGCGGCCGTCTCGCATAGCCTCGAGCACGGTCATCGGGGCGTTCTCGTACCAGATGGAAGGCGATACCAGGGCCACTGATGCCTCCCGCAGCCTCCGCAGGTCGTCGGGTGGCTGCTCGCCCACGAACCGAACTGATTCTGGTGCCTCGGATCTGAGCGAGCGGTACAGAGGACCGTCGCCTGCCACCACGATCGGGACGTCGGGCAGCAGCCGGGCTGCGGCGAGCAAGACGCTCAGCCCCTTCTCCCGGACCAGGCGACCCGCGAACAGAATGTGCCCGCCGAACTGCGGCACGGCCGTGGGCTCGTGCCCCGGATCGATCCCATTCGGCAGATGGCAAACGCGCTGCTCTGGGAATCCTGCAGCCAGGAGCATCTTCTCCGCGAAGCGGCTGGGGGCGAGGAGCAATCGCTCCGGGGCCGTATACGCCTGCCGCGAACGATGCACGGCGTATTCGGCCGCGGCCATGGCGGAGGGGAAGAAGCGACCGCGGATACACCTGTAGGCGAGCACGGGCAGCGGGTTACCTCGGGTGCAGTTTGGCGGCGTGCATGGCCTCGTATCGCCCTTCAGGAGTTGACCTTGAGGGCAGATCAAAGCGTAGTCGTGCTGCGTTATGACCACGGGAAGACCGCGTCGCCGGGCCGGCTGGAGGATGGCCGGCGAAAGCTGCCGAACCGCGTTGTGCAGGTGAATGAGATCGGGTCGAGCCTCCTCCAAGAGCCTTGTGAACAGAGCCGTCGCCGCCCCGTTGTGGATGAGCCGGGCCGCTGCCCGGGCCTTGTCGGCGAGGGACATCCCTGCTCCCAGATCGGCCGTGTTGAAGCTCTCAGGGAAGTAGCGACTCCAAGGCGTGTCGACGTTGTTGGGGTGGTGAGCCACGAAGGGCAGAACCTCATGCCCCCTGCGCTCCAGCTCCGCAGCCTCGTCGAGCATCATGGCGCCCAGCCCACCGCGCCGGTACCACCAGTTTGCTACGAAGACGATCCGCATCAGACGACGACCGCAGGCGAGATGCGAACGGTCGAGACTCCTCCGTGCCGTCCGGGCGAGTGCGGCCCGGCGGCGAATGCTGTCCACAATGACTCGCGGTGCCAACCGCGCGTCGAGTCACCGGTAGGTGATGACGGCATATCTGGCCTCTAACTGGTCGACAACGGCGGGCAGCGAGTAGCGATTTTGAACGGAGTCTCGGGCCTTCCCCCCCATGGCATGTCTGAGGCCTGAGTCTGCCAGAAGGCGCTCCAAAGCGCTCGCCAGCGCGTCCTGGTCGCCAGGTGGTACCAGGAGGCCGTCTACGCCGTCTTCGACCATTTCTGGCGCCGCCCCGACTCTTGTCGCAACCACGGGCAAACCGCACGCCATGGCCTCCAGGAGGGCATTCGACATCCCTTCGACGTGCGAGGGCAGCACGAACACGTCCGCCGCTCGATATAGCAACTCGGGATGGCTGGTCCATTCGCGGACGGTGACGCGTCCGATGCCATCTGGAATCGGGTACGGATCGTCGTAGGCCACGAACCCGGAAAGGACGCACTCCGCGTCGGACTGCGACGCGATGCGGGGCCAGGCCGCGAGGAGATCGGCGAGGCCCTTGTAGCGTGCAAAGCGCCCGACATACAGCACGATAGGGCGATCTTCCTGCAGGCCCAGCGTTCGCCGAAGGGCCCTTCGCTCTGAGTCGAACGCCGGGTGGAAGACCGCCGGATCGAAGCCGTTCGGGATGGCGGCGATCCTTTCGGGGTCCAGGCCGAGTCCGGCGAGTTGCGCCGCGATCTCCCCGGAGATGGCCTGCACGCAGGCCGCATGGCGGAGGCCGTAGTAATGCGTCAGCCACGAGATCCCGCGCAGCTTACCGATCTCGCCGCCCGGCCCTCCGGCCGCGATCTTGACATAGACGGGCCTGCGCATCAGGCGGCAGACCAGCGTCGCCACGTCGGCCCGAACGTCGGCCAGGTGGACGTGGATGACGTCGAACGCACGCGCGTGGCGCAGGAGGAACCAGGCCAGCGACGCGCAGGCGGTCAATGTCTGGGCCGGCCGATGGTTGATGCGCCACAGCCGATGGACGTTGACCCCTCCCACGAGGCCTGACCCCTCGCTGCCCTGACGCGGACAGACGACGTGAACGTCGTGACCTCTTCGACTGAGCTCCTCGGCCTGGAGCTGGGCCTGATGCTCGGCACCACCAGCGGCGCGAGGGGCGTAGTCGAGTGTGCAATGGAGGACTCGCACGGTCAGGCTTCCGGGGCCCCCGTGCGAACTGAGGCCGCTCCTGATTCGCCCTCCTGTTGTGCCTCACGATTCTCTGGCGCCTCGCCCTGCCGCAGCCGCCGGTTGGTAGCGAGGACTTGCTCCAGCAGAGTCGGCTCGTGTCCGACGCTTCGGGCGGCGCTGATCACGGCCCGGAGATCCTTCGGCAGACACCCGCCGCCAAACCCTCGATCCGAGGGGAAGACGAACGTATGGCTGCGTCCCACCCGCGGATCGAGCAGCCATAGCTCGCGCAGTTCGTTGTAGTCGACCCCGAAGACCCCTGCCAGGTCGTAGAACTCGTTGCAGAAAGTGACCTTGAGCGCCAGGAAGCAGTTTTCCATGTACTTGGTCAGCTCTGCGGTCCGGGCGTCGGTCTGATGGATGCGGATGTCGGAGTTGAAGGTTGTCTTGTACAGGTCCGCGACCGGAATGGTGTCACCCCGCTCGCCTCCCAGGATCACCCAACGGATCTTGCGCGGGTCGTTGAAGGGGTGATCGGGAGTCGACGCCGGTCCGTACTCCGGCTGGAAGACGATGGCCTTGCCGGTCTGGCGACGCAGTCGGTCCGTCGTCCCGACGGGGACCGTGGAGCGCAGGACGATGTGCTTGCACTCGATCCAGCCGACAGCCTCCTCGACTATCGAGACGTCCGCTGAACCGTCGGGCAGGCTGGGCGTGGGAACCGCGACCATCGCGAACTGGCAGGCGTTGACCTCTTCGCGGGTCCCCATCCCCTGCGGGGGATCGTAGGCGACGGCGTCGGGGAAGAGCTGCCGTATACCTTGGCCAACGGCCCCGAATCCGACTATCGCCACTGATGGCTGTTTCACGTTCGGCTCACTTCCCGGTTGTCCGCTCGATGGATGTGGGAAAGGAGATCACGGGGCAAGGATGTCATCTCCTGGCTCACTCGGCTCGGCGACCTCGCTGACGCCCAGGCCAAGCCCGAGGCCGCCGCGCGGGCGGAAACGCGCTAGAAACCCCAAGAGGCGTGGGTTGCGGCCGGCGCCGACGAGACGCCACGATCGGGCCAGGTCGGTCCGGGCGAACGCCAACAGCAGAGCGAGATAGCTGATCCCGAATACTCCGGCCGAGATGATCAAGCCGGGGACGCCGGCGACGTGGACCGCGACGAACCAGCTCGCCAGTCCCGCCAGACCGCTGAGGAAGTAGACCCGGATCAGGTTGGGCCACGGGAACGGGGCGACGGGTCGCACGGCGCGAGCCTGGAGCGCCAGACCGACGAGGCTTGCTATCGCATAGGCGAGCCCGCCGCCGGCCAGGCCGAGGGTCAGCAGGAGCAATGGGAAGAGCACGAATAGCAGTCCGACACTGATGAGCGTGACCAGCAGTCCGATCCGGGGCCGTCCCTGACCGAAGACGACCGAACCGGCAACGTCGGACGGGACCGTCGCAAGGACCCCGAGACACATCAGCTGAAGCGCCGGGGCGGCAGGCCTCCACTGGTCGCCGAAGACGGCGGGTATCAACAGTGGGGCGGTGGCGATGATCCAAGCTTGGGGGGCGCCGATGAGCAGGCACACGAGGGTGACCGAGTCCGCCAGGACGCGAGCAGTCCGCGCCGCTTCGCCCTTGATGCGGCTGAATGCCGGGAAGGTCACGCGAGAAATGATCTCGTCCACCGAGGACGTCAGTTGCGACACCCGGAGTGAGAACTGTAGGTAGCCGATTGCCGCCACGGTGCCGGCCAGGCCGCCGAAGAGTGGCACGACTCCGTCTCGCAATGTCTCCGCCACGTTGGAGGCCTGGAAGGCGACCCCGAAGCCGAGCAGCCGCTTTGCGATGGCGCGGTCGAAATGGAGGCCGGGCCAGTAGCGCCAGATCCAGTTGGCGAGGGCGGCGCTGGTCCCACTCTGGACCGTAAGGGCGATGACGAAGCTCCAGGCCCCGGCGCCCATCACGGCCAACGAAACAGCGGTTGCCCAGAAGGCGATGTGTCCGGAAACCTCGATCGTCGCAACTTCGCGAAATCGCAGAACCCGGACGAGCATCGCCGATGGAAGGGCACGCAGCATGGTGAACGCGACGGACAGCGATATGACCCGGAGCTGCCATCCGAAGTCGGCGCCGAGCGACGGAAACTGTCGCTCGATCAGTGGAGCGGCAACCCAGATCGCAACCCCGAACACTATCCACATCAGCTGCTGGATCAGCCAGGCAGTTGCCAGTTCCTCATACGTCGGGTCAGCTTGCTGCTGCACGAGCGACGGCCCGACGCCGAAGTCCGCGAAGAACATCAGAACCTGTTGAACGAGCACCAGCACGGCGTAGACGCCGAAGTCGGCCGGCACCAGGATGCGGGCGAGTATCACCGTGCCCACGGCCGTTATCACGCGCATGGCGATGGTCCGAGCCAGCATCGCGGCCGCGCCCCGGCGTCCTAGCGATCCGACATCGAGGCCGGTCGTCGACCGAACCTGAGTCTCGTTCATTCGCTTCGGTCGCCACGATGCGCCGGAGCCTGGGTCCTGTCGGCCCCTTCCAGGAAGATCTCGACCGGGATGTCGACGTTGGCCTGGGCCGCCGTAGCGAGGGCAGGTAGCCGGGCTTGCACGGCGGCGACGAGAGCCTCTCTGCGCGCCCAAACGGACTCGACCTTGTGCGTGAGCGAATCGGCGCTGACCTGGGAGAAAGGCACGTCCAGATCCGAGGCGCCCATCATGTCGAGAACGCCCCATTTGCCTCCAGCGTCGTAGGAAATGGTCACCACCGGAGTTCCCTGGCACAGGGCGAATATCGCCGAATGCATTCGCGTGGCGACCAGAAGGTCGACGCCGGCATAGATGGACCTGAGTTCATCGACGCTCGGCCTGCCGACAATCAGGCGCACTCGATCTGTGGCCAGTTCGCGGAGCAACGTTTGCTCAACAAGCCCGGTGGCCTCGGTCTCCAGCGTGACCTGGGGAATCAGCACCACTTCCGTGCCGGCACGCTCAAGGAAACGGGTCAGGAACTCGACGAGAGCACGGACGTAACCATCGAGCGCTATCTGGCCGTATCCCTGCCACTCGTTGATGGTCACGCCCAGGCGATTGGGCTGATTTGGAAGCCGCCGCTCCGCGACGGTCGTGTCCGTCCCGGCCAGTGTTGCCAATGAGAGGTCGGGTAGGAGTTCCAGCCGGGTCTCTTTGTCGCGCAGAAGAACGGTGGCGCTGGCGAAGGAGCTGCTGTCACGGAGCGAGACGAAGAATGCCTTGCCGAGGACACGGCGCAGCATGGATCGAGCCAGAGGGTGCCTCAGCGGCCAGACCGAAGCGCCGATGCAGGCGATTGGCTTCCCGAACATCAGGGCCTGTGCAGGGTTGTACAGGCGAGACCAGATCTCGAACGGCTCGCGACCGGCCGAGTTGGCTCGGAAGTTGCGACCCCTCCACAGCACGAGGTCGGCGGATCGCATGGCCATCAAGGTCCGCTGCATCGGTCTCGGGAGCAGAGATCTCAGGCCCGGCGTGGCAGCCAGAATGGGCCACACCGGAAGCATCCAAAGACCGGCCAGGACCGCCGTGACGTTGGCAACCTGGCGGACTCGCTTGATCTGCCAGAGCCGCGAGCCTATGGGCACGAAAGTGGGGCGGAAGCCGCCTACAACCTCGTCGACCAGGGGTTTCGTAACCGACAGCTCGTCGAGCAGGTCCGGCCATTGGTTCGCGCCGAATGTGGACATAACAGTCAGCCGAGCCGTCGGCAGGCGCCTGCGGAGCAGCCTTACCAGGCCGACATGGATGGCGGCGTCGCCGCGATTCTTGTCCGACGGGAAGTCAAGCAGGAGGATGTTCAGCGGCCTACCTCTTGGCGGCAACACGCTCGTACAACTCCTCATGTCTCGCGACTGCGGTTTTGAGGCTGAACGCTCCTACGCGTTCGAGCTGATCTCGCCTGACCGCCCCCGCAATTTCCGCCCGCGACAGCATGTCAACGACGGCATGCGCCAGCTCTGCGGGAGCACCCTGCGTGACGAGGCCAGGGTGTTCTTCGCCCAGTGCCTCCGGCGTCCCCCAGCAATTGGTGGCGATGACGGGAACGCCGCAGGCCATGGCCTCAAGAGTAACCGTGGGCAAGGACTCATAGTTGATCGAGGGAAAGGCAGCGACATCGGCCCGCCGATACAGCGCCGGCATCTCCGTTTCGGGCACGTCCTCGAGCCAGACGAAGCGTTCGGCCAGGCCCGAGGCGTCCGCCATCTCGCGCAGCTTCGGGCCGAACGTGTCGAAGATCCTGGAGCCGCCGACCACCACGCACTTCGCATCGGGGATGGCTTCCAGGATGCGAGGGAAGGCGGCAATCAAGTGCTGGAGGCCCTTCTTGGGCACCAGGCGGCCCACGAAAAGGACGACGCGATCGTTCGGCTCGACACGTCTGCCTGCCAACGTGGATTTGGGTCCGTCGGGGCGATAGAACCCGAGGTCGACCCCGTTGTGAATCACTTCGATCTTGCCGGCCGGCACCTGGTACATCGCGAGCATCTCCGTCTTCTGGAAGCGGCTGGCGGCTATCACTGCATCCGATGCCCCGAACGCTCGGCGATCGAGCCTCAGGACAAGGCGGGCGCTTGCCTCGCGCAGACCTTCGCGGACGGTTCGCGTCACTCGATCGCCCGTCACTTCGGGTAGATACGTGCCGTGGCCGGTGGTCACGATCGGAGTCGCGGCAGCGAGCCCGTGGCGCCTTCGGGCCCCGAGTGCGCCGGCCGCGAGCGCCGGGGATTCGGCGTGGACCACGTCGAGTGGGCGGTCCGCGAAATGGCCGGTCATGAAACGCTCGACGTTTCGGCTCCGGAGCGCGTACCGTGCGACCGCCCGCAGGCGGCCTTCGGGCACGTCGTAGATCGGCGGATCCGAGCCCGGCCGGAGAGCGGTCGATCTCGGCGACCTCGTTAGAAATGGCACGCTGACGACCGTGATCTCATGACCCGCCGCCACCAGTCCGCGGGCCAGGTAGTAAGAGTTCTTGACTTCGCCGCTCACGATGGCGTCGGCCGTCGAGCGCGGGTACTCGTAGGTGAGAAGGCAGATCTTCATGGCTGGTGGGGTCGATTGTCCTCGGTCTGAGGCATGCTCCGCTCGGCGCGGGGACAATCGATGCGAGTTTCGGCCGGGGCATCTCCGTTTGACACCGACCCGGCTCTGCCCGTAGACTCCCGCCACATTCGAATATGGGCTGTGATCGGGACGAGTACTTCCCGGCGCCGGCGTAGAGAACCAGCGGTTGGTGCAAGCTGGGGCGGCGACGAGAAGGAATGGACCCGTGAGCCTCCGGACCAAACCGCGAGCTTCCAGGGCTCGCCAGTAGGCTCCGGCGCAGAGCGCCAGCGATAAAGGGCAGCACCGATTCAGGAGTCGAGGCTTGGCCTCCATCATCGCGCAGCGATGATTAAAGCCAACGCGCAGCGTTGGCTCCCCGTCGGCCAAAGAGCGGCATTGCCGAATGTGGGTGGCACCGCGGAAGGATCAAACCTTTCGTCCCTTGGGACGAGAGGTTTTTTGATTCCTGACCGGCGCGGGGCCGGCGGAGACCGACCTGGCGGTCGGTGACCCACCTAATGGTGGGTTTGAGCGCGGCGCACCAAGCTCGAAAGGTGACAGACAATACCGATGGCACTAACCGATCCGATCAGTCTTCGTGAGGTCCGGCAGATGTCCGGTGAGGCTGACACGATCCTGCTGACGGCGACACGCAACGCCGACCTCGAGACCCCGATCGGCGCCTTCATGCGTTTCGACGACGGTGGCCCGGCCTTCCTGCTCGAGTCCGTCGAGGGCGGCGAGCGGTTGGGTCGCTACTCGTTCCTGGGCGTGGGCCCGCGGCGTCTGCTGACGGTCCGAGACAACAAGGCCACGATCCAATCGCGTCCGGTTGGCGTGACGGAGTTCAGCCCGGACTTGCCGACGGAGACGTTCGATGTTCCGGACCCGCTGGCGGCCCTTCGCCACTTCATGCCGAAGCGGCGCATCCTGCCCTCAGCCGACATCCCACGGTTCCCCGGAGGTGCCGTTGGGGCGCTTGCGTACGACGCCGCTTCGACCTTCGAACCGACGGTTCCGCTGCCGACTCGCGACCCGACCGGCGTCCCAATGGCCGCATTCCAGGAGACTGACCTCGTCCTGGTCTTCGACCATCTGACCCACACGCTCTCCGCGGTGGCCGCGCTTCACACCGAAGCTCCGGACATCGAAGGTCGATACGCAATCGCGGAGCGAGCCATCTTCGAGGCTCTCGAGCGAACCGGCCGGCCCACTGAGTCCGAGCTGGCCAGCCTGACCCGCCGGAGTCGGGCCGAGTCAAGCGAGGGTGCCGAAGCGATAACTCGCCCGGTAGGCCTCGAGCCGATCGAGGTGAGCATGGGCCGCGATAGATACGAATCTGAGGTTCGCAAGGCCAAGGAAGCGATCGCCGCCGGCGAGGCCATCCAGATCGTGGTGGCCCGCCGCCAAACCTTCGAGCACCCGGTCGTCGACGGCGCGCCAGGCCAGCCTGGCGTCAAGCTCGACGAAGTCTCCATCTATCGCGCACTGCGACGCGTCAACCCCAGCCCTTACCTCTTCTTCGTCCGGATGCCGGAGTTCTCCGTGGTCGGGGCCAGCCCTGAGTTGCTGGTCCGGGTCGAGGGCGATCGCATGACGACGCACCCGATCGCTGGTACGCGACCGCGCGGAGCCACTCCCGCCGAGGACGACGCCCTCGTCCAGGCCCTGCAGCGCGATCCCAAGGAGCGAGCCGAGCACGTCATGCTCGTGGACCTTGGCCGCAACGACCTGGGTCGGGTCGCGCGGGCCGGCACCGTGGCCGTGACCAAGTACATGGAGGTCGAGCGCTACAGCCACGTCATGCATCTCGTGAGCAACGTGGAGGCGCGCCTGAAGCCGGGCTGCGACTCCCTCGACGCGCTGCGCAGCATCTTCCCGGCCGGGACGCTCTCGGGCGCGCCGAAGGTGCGGGCGATGCAGTTGATCGCGGATGCTGAAGGCGAGAGGCGCGGCCTGTACGGCGGCGCCGTGGGCTATCTCGGCTACGACGGCAACCTCGACACCGCAATCACGATCCGCTCCGCCGTCCTCAAGGACGACCGGATCCACCTCACTGTGGGGGCGGGCATCGTGGCCGGCTCGGTGCCGGAGCGCGAATTCGAAGAAACGGACCATAAGGCCGAGGCCGTCAAACGGGCCATCGAGCTTGCCATTGCCGAAGCCACCGACCAGTCCACGGCAGCTGCGGGGACCGGCTCGACCTCGCTGGTCGGCACCGCCTCTGCCGCGGCTCCCGCTTCCACGTCGGCGGCTGAAGCCGCAGCTTCAGCTTAGGAGACGCCCATGATCCTGATGATCGACAACTACGATTCATTTACCTACAACCTCGTTCAGGCCCTCGAGGCGGCTGGGGCCGATGTCCGCGTCATTCGTAACGACGCCATCGATCGGGCCGGCATCGAATCTCTGGCAGACGATGCGGCGTCGAATCTGCGAGGCATCGTCGTGTCACCGGGACCCGGCAACCCAGACTCGGCCGGCGTCTCCATGGATGCGGTCCGAGTCG
>OCZT010008178.1_pt1 | contig 10207 bp, 5 predicted proteins | sample 1539031 | NCBI WGS metagenome assembly OCZT01 (sample SAMEA3539308, study PRJEB22396) | soil metagenome | biome: tundra; feature: field; material: soil | place: USA | collected 2010-05 | depth 0.15 m
ACCAATACCTGCTGCCTTCCCTGCTATCTTTGCCACTTTGCCGACTGCACCAGGGACTTCCCCAAGGCCACCTGTGGTAGCCATAGCAATGCCTAGAGGAGATGTCAGCATCTGACGAGCGGTACCGAGCGTGTCGGAATACATCCCGGCTCCAAACTTCTTTAAGCCAGTCTGTATAGGATGCTCAGACTCCGCTAGGGTAGTGGGAGCCTCTGCATATTCTTTGCCTTCTTTTTCCGCTCGCCCTGCTGGGAGAAGTGCTTCGTTAGACTTCTCCCAGACTTTGCTTGCTGTGCTTGGCTCTGGTTCCCAACTACCACCTGCTCCGTGCGGCTTGGCGACAGGCTGCGCATCTTCGTAACCTTCAGGAAGTTGTACACCTTCGGCATTGCTGCCTGCTGCTTTGACGGGTTGTGCATCTTCGTAACCTTCAGGTAATTGCAGCTTGTCGTCAGCCATGGTGATTATTCACCTTTCTTCTTATTCTCGATCTTTTTTCCTTGGAGATCATACCAAGTTTTTCCGTCGCTAGAAACTATTTCTCCAGCCTTACCCTTCACATGGAACTTAGCAGTTTCAGGTGTAGGCACATTCTCTGGTGTAGGTGCTACTTTCTTGCCCATCTTAGCGTCATCAATGAATGTCTGAACGCTTCCACTGATCTCATTCAACCCAGAAATTGTTGATTTTGCTGAGTTGTGGAATTTGTTCAAGATGTCCTTCTCGTACGCTTCAACTGCAGCTTGACCACGTTGTCCGTGAATACCCGCAGATGCGACAGCCATGTTGTGCACTTGAATACTGAGACGAACAATGTCATCGTCGTCTGTACCCGCCATCTGCGCAACATTGGTAAAGCGACCTGCAACCTTACCGAACAAGTCCGGCCTATCATTGAGCAACTGAATAGCATTCTTGGCATTCAATTGTACGTTCTGTGAAAGATCGGCTTTGTTCAAGCGCATGGATGTGGCTTCATTTCCTTTGCCTACCTTCACACCAACGGCCTCACCTTTGTCAGTAGTTTGAACACCGGGTAGAGGATTATTGTTTGCATCCAGACCTAGGTAATCTGCCTTGTACTTGGCAACATCCAGACCTAACTTCTGTCCAGCAAGATCGAGCTTCTTACCCTCGGCTTGAGCCTTGGCTAGAATCAACTTGCTTTGTGGGCTGTCGGGATCAGCTTGGACCTGCTTCAACTCTGCGATGGAGTTTTGTGCATTAGACTTGGCTTGTTGCAAATCATATGCGCCTTGTTCTTGAGGTGTCAGTTCCTCATATGTGAGAGGTACCTGATGCCCCGCCGCGTCAACCTTGAGTTGCTGTTTTCGCAGCAAAGCATTCTGAGCATTTTGAATCTTCTGCTCGGCTTGCTCGGCTTGCGCTACTTTCAACTCTGGCTTCTGTTGCTCGGTTGCAAGTTGCGCGGTTGCCATTTCTTTCTTCTGTGCTTGCTCAACACCTTGCTCACCACGGGCTTCTGCTTGTTCTAGGTTAACTTTGGAGCCAGGAATGGCTTCAGCCATGTACGGTGCTGTCGCACTGAGGGCCGCTTGTCCCAACCCAGCAGCTACGTGCCCAATCTTACCGAGTATACCTGGGTGATTCTCGGCAGAACCCCAAGGAGTTTTTCTCTTCAGTTCAGCCATGTCCTTCTCGGCCTGGAAACGTTCCTGCTCAGTAGGTGCATAAAGCATCTTCTCATGCAGTTGCTTCATCTCAACGTCACGTCTAGCAACTTCAGGGTGCTGCCCCTTGAGAGGGGTAGGAAGTTCTGCTGTCCCTGGCACAAGCTCAGGTCCGAGAGGTGTAGGCTCTGCTTTATTGCCTAGAATGTTCTCATGAATCTGTGCAAGACCAAGATCAGCCAGACCAGCATGACCACGTTTCGCAGCATCAATCTTGTCCTTTTGAATAATAGCATTGATGTCTGGCTCAGGAACCTCAGCAGGTGCTGCATGCTGCACGGGATACCCAGCAGCTTTTGCAGACGCTTCATTCTTAGCCTGCTCTTCTTGCTGTGGTGTCATAGGATGATCTGTGGCACCACTGCTTAATGGAGCTTCAATGCCAGGAAGATTCTTCATCTGTGTTGATTGCGGAGCAGGAATCTTGGGACCAAGCCCTGTTTTGGCTTCCTGAACAGGAGAGTCACCCGCATCAAATCTTGGAGGATTATCTATGTTCATTTCGGGCTTTGACAGAGGTGCGTTCTTTGTGTTCATGCTTGCATCTTGCAAGTGGTAGTCAGGGGCTGCACCTTCGGTGTCCATACGTCCCCCTAGGGGAGCATTGGCTTTTTGACGCTCAGCCATTGAGCCGTGACTCAGGGGAGCATTGTTCATTATGTCCGCATGCTTAGCTGCTTCCTCGGCGTGAACCTCAGACGCTGCTTGATGATACGCGGCTTCCTTAGCAGGATCGTTAGATTCCTGCTCGGTGGAAACTTCTCCGCCTTCGTCGTAGACCTTCTTGCCAAAGAAAGTAATCTTGGCGGGCGTGCCTTGTAATTCTTTTGGAGCAGCTGGCCTTTGCGGACCCTTGGCCCCCATACCCTCTGGACGTTGTTCAGGATAAAGCCTCTCTTCTGTAAGGCCAGAAGGTACACCTTTGGTATCGTCAGGCTGAAGTGTTTCTTCGGTAAGACCCTCAGGCACCCCCTTTATTCCACCGGGAGTGACCTTGCCACCCTCGTCATACATTGGCAACTTGCTTCCCAGAGCTGTGGGAACAGGACGCTGCGGTCCTATGGCTCCCAAGCCTGCTGGGGTAGTTGGGTTGATGACATTGCCTTGGGGATCAAGGCGCTTCTCGCCAGGGCGATTCCCGTACGCTGCGCCGGGATGAATGCGGTCGGCTGCTACAGGTGCCGAGGGTGCCAAGGGTTTCATTTGCGTGGCAGCAGGATCGCTGGGGTTACCCAAAGCGGCATCCTGGCTTTGTTTCTTCGCATTGATGGCCCTAGCGTTCTCCTCTGCTTCTTGCTGTGCTTGACTCTGTTGGTCAAGGATGTCGTTTGCACGAGACTGAATACGCTCGGTAATGCTAGGAAGTCCCACGTTTCCACCCTTGTCGTACAGCTGGTTCATCAAAGGGGCAGTTTGTGTTCCAAACTGAGGTGCCTCCTGACCGGGCATACTTTCTACCGCAGATTTCTTTTGATCAGGAGTTTGATTTTTCAGTTTATCCTCTATACCCTCAATGACTCCACCGAGGTCATACAATTGTGCCTTCATAGGTTCCTTACGAGCATCAGGATGCTGCGCTTCATACTCCTTGTTTTGAAACGGAGTAAGCACGCGCTCTCCATCCTCAGCGACGATCAGTTTATGCTTTCCGTCGTGGATGTTGATCTGTGGTAACGCCATGTTTTCTCCTTATCTTGCACCGGCAATGCCTGCGCCGGTCTTAGCAATTCCCTCTGCCTGTTGGAGCCATCCTGTCTGATTTGCTTGAGTGGCCGCGTTCAGATCGCTGGATTCTTGACCCATAGCTGCGAGTTGACCCTTGAGGTTCTCTCCGTACAAGCCAGACATACCAGCCGCGCCTTCTTGGCGCAACTGTTGTGCCCCAGTAACATCCTGGGCTGCTATTCCCTCAGAGACTCCAGCACCCGCTTTCATGCGGTCCCTGGCCATCTGCTGCAAATCCTTAGCTTGCCCTGCAGCATTGCCTGAAGCTGCAGATTGTCGTTCTAGTTGTCCCTCGGCTGCGCCCTCAGCACCTCCTATACCAGCCCCAGCTGCTGTCAGCAGTTCATTTAGTTGCGTTGGGTCATAGGCATGCTCGGCCTGCATTTCACGCTGGTAGAAGGGCTGAACAATACCACGTTCTCCCGCTGCGGTTTGCCCTAGACCTGCTCCTACTCCCGCTGCTGTACTAGCGGCGGTTTTGGCCATGCCTTCTTCGGCACGCAGACACTGAGCGACTGGTCCAGAGTAGTCAAAGGACTCCTCTGTGACAAGTTTTAGATTGCCATCTGAAAGCATCTGATATTCAAGTCGTGTGTATACGCGCATTTTGATCTTCTCCGTTTACTTTTCTCTTTATCCAGTTGCAGTTAGCACATAGTAATTGGTACCTACCACTCTCATCCCTCAAAACCGTACGGTAGTATGAAGAAGTGCCCAAAGAATATTTCTTTCTATCCTCAGGGGCATCCCCTAGCACATGGTCAATTTGTAGACACCGGCTATCAGTACACCCTCTGGTGCCATCTAGGTTCAACCACTGACATGCTGGGTTGGAGCACTTACCGCCTAGCTTTGCATAGATTTTTTTCTTCAATACTTGTTTTGCTCGCCATTCTTGTGATCTCTTAGTAGCTCGGAAAGCTTCATTTCTTTCTTGCTTTTTGTACCAAGCCCTTTTTCGGTCATTTATTTCCTGATGTGTTTTCAAAGTCTCACCTTCCCGTGCGTTTCGTATACACTGCCCAGTCTGGGCGAATCTTTGAAAAACCCAAATCCTTAAGACGCTTGCCAAACCTGTCATGTTTAGGAGGCAAGCAGCACAGCACCGAGTCAAACCCAAGGGTTGATGCGGCTTCATTGCTCTCTTCGTCAAGCGCCTTGACAGTAAGCCATCGCGACTCGGGGTCTGCCCACGTCTTATCTAGCCAGAGGTGGCATTCTAGAGTCATCTGCATTCCATAGGACGCTCTTACCACACCGTCTACTTCCATGACTTTGTGTACTGGGAAATTGCTGAGATTAGGCAGACGATAGTCTATGCCGTTGTCCTCATGAATCTTTTGTATAGCGGCCAAGTCCGAAGAATTGTACTCACGAATTATTGCACTCATAAGATTGATCTCTTCGGTCCCGGCGCGGGGCGCGTAAGTACAGTGCCCAAACCCTTGCCACCTTGCTGTCCTCCTGCTGAGGCAGTGCCTGATCCTGTAGAGGGGAGTAGGGTAGTCTTGGAAGAGCCCGTCATGACGATCTTGGTTGCCCCTGCTTCTCCACCGAATGTAGTGTGCTTCTGTGCATCACTCCCGTGATACTGGGGATAACTGCGCATGTAGTACGTCTGAGGTTTTCCGTCGTTATCCTGAGCAGGGAGATGAAGTAGACCCGTGCGTGAGGCTCCATGGTCGATGACGTGAGGTTGCGTAAAATTTGGACTAGTGTCTACTTCCGTAAAATACCTGACGTGTTTCTGAACCTCCTGAGTATGGTTCAGAGTCCAATGTAGTATCTCTGAAGGAGCCGTGAGTGTGTTTCCATTCTGCGTCCCTTGAACTTGGATACTTTGGATTGGCGGGGGAGGACTAAGTTTTCCCACAGCCGCTGCTCCCGTGTTGGCTGCTAGGGAATTCACGGCATCTATGATGCGCTTGAGGAGAGAGCCATTATCAAAATCCTTCTGTTGAATCTTGGTCAGTTCTTGACCACCCTGCAGGTCTGAGTTTTTACCTTGCATATTCTCTCCTAGAATGAGAAGGGAGCAGAACTTATCTGCTCCCAACTTGTGTTTATACTATTCCAGCGTTGCCACCCCCGGTCGGGTTGAGCGAGGACCACGCGTCGGCTTTACCCGTGAGAAGGCTCTTGTGAACTTGGAACCATCCATCAACTTGGTTGTTAACAGAGTACTCCAAGAACGCCCGCTGTGCTTTGCAGTTGATCGGCCTGAAATAGTCGTCCATTGCTGGACTGTTCATCGTAATGCCTACAGGCACTTTGTATGGATATCTTGCTTCAAGGACGTTAGGCAGAATCCTAAGTTGCATAAGCCCTGAACCCTCTGCAGTCACCTGCAGAACAGTGTACCTCTTGGCATGCATTCCAAAAATGGGCATCGTCGTAGCCTTGGCTGCGTTAACGTGACCATACGTGGTGTAGAGACTCCAGATTACTGCACCATCGTCGTTGTGCCTGTCAGGATCAAGCTCATAAATTTTTGAGCTTTTGATCCCATTGCAAATCATCATTGGATTGTTGACTAGGTTTCCCCTAAGGACTGTCCCCATGTACGGGGTAGGAATTTGCCAAATAGTCCACTTCCTACGCATGTCTGGGTTGGCCAAGGTACCGAACATGGTTGCATGCGTTCCTATGTCAGCCATGAGTTCTTGGAAGGAACCTATGGATTGGTAGTTCAGCATGAGGATTACATTCGGCGTAGTAGGGGCAGGATTGTACGGAGCATAGGGCAACCACGGGATACTTTTTGTAGCAACCCCAGCAGGGCTTGTGCCCGTAGGCAAAGGAATGGCACAGTAAATCCTGCGATTCTCTATGTCGTTGCGTATGACTATGCTGTTCCCAGCATCCCAGTTGATGACATTCCAAAGCTGAAGAACTTCCAAGTTTAGAGGCTCAACTTTTCCCCCGTCAAAACCATAGAGACCATTTCTGCATCCCATGATGGCCCACTCTTCACCTGAATCGAAGGCATTGATGCCACATGCACCTGCTTTATTATCGACTTCATCTATCGACCACCCACCGGGTTCAGAATTGGGGTTGTCCTTGGTGACATACATGCTACTTGTTTTAAGCAAGTACATGCTGTCACGCAGAATGAACGCTCCCATGACTGACTGCGGGTTCTGAATGCTTGTGTCGAGTATTCCCCCGTCACCTGATGCGTCTACCGACTCTGGCTTCCCTATGTAAGACCCATAGACTGTCGTCTTAAGGTACGGGAAGGTAGTAGGGAACACTTCGATGCGGTCTACTTCGACATCGGCACCGATGCCCATGTTCTGCACCCAAACTCGCAGTTGCAAATTGGGAGACACAACGCCGACAAAGGCTGACTTTGCCAACAGCGGGCCACTAAACACTGTCGTAAGTGTGGTCATGCTGGACAAAGGCACGGTGAATGTGCCATAGGTATTACCGAACACACCTTTGCTCAGGTCCACCAAGTCAATCACTAACGTACCTAGCCTGATACCCGAGGGACAGGAGCAGGCCACGCGTACTGAGTACGCTGTGTCGGGGTTAATGATGGCGACTTTGTATGGGTCTTGATATGCTGTCTGCGCAATCATGCCCATCTTCGGCTGTATACTTCCCGTGGTATTTGAAATGTACAAAGCCATGCCCGTTACAGGACTGTTCAGCAGTGTGATTTCATTTGCCGTGGGATACGTTCCCCAACCCAAGGGAAGAATTGTGCCACCAGGGTTGGGCAGGTACCCACCATCAAATGACAGGTTGTTGAAGTTTTGAACTTTGTTCAATTGCAATCCGTAGAACATACGGTTGGAGTACTCGACAGACCATGCTGAACTTCCAATCTCTATTAGGTTGAACAGGTTGTTTCCCTGAACATCAACCTCAAGAGAGTTCAAAAGCACGGCGTCTGTAAAACTAAAAGATGCCGTCGTGCTGGTGTTGTCATGTATAATGGTCGAGGTGTACGTAGTGGTGACGCCATTTACCGTCTGCACCACCGGCTGCGGTATTACGTAGAAGTTTGCCCCGGGCACACCATTCTGTCCAGCTTCAGTAATTGCTATGCCACGCCCAATCACATCAGGCGGTCCTATTGGAATCTTAGAGACGTTAAGTTCGTTGGCATTTGAAGACACATCGAAAGTGATCGGAGGAGATGCAGGGGTCCAGTTTCCACTTGCTGTAATGAAGAAAACTATAGCCTGACGTGTGCCTGCTCCTATGGGTACAAGAGAACCTCCAATGACTGCAATGTTTCCTGTTCCCGCGTCATTGCCGTAAATGACATTAGTGGTTGTGCCTGCGAAGGTCTCGCCGGGATCGAACGTGAAGATTGTACCAAACTCTGTTGCTTGAGCCTGGGTCTCCACAGTTTGCCCTGGAAGGATACCTGCTGGGGCCACGATGTTATTTACAGTGAACGTTGCCCCCGACACTGTAGCAATGACAAACGTGCCGTTGAAAATCTCGTTGTTTGTACTGCCAATTATGGTGATGAGATCACCTGGGGTCGGTGCAGGAGACGGTATGATTGCGCTCCACCCATAGGTAGCCACAAATGTAGTGTAATCGTACCCAGTGCTGGTGATGTTGTAGGCACCTCCATTGACTGCCTCTACTGTAGTCCACGTAGCATTCCACCCTGTGGGTGTGGCTCCTGTGATGGTGATAGGAGACCCAGCCGTTAAGCCCGGGATGGGAGTGCTGACGGTCATTGTAGCTATGGTCTGCCTATACTTCGACCCACCTATTTGGGCTTCAAAACTGCCAGAAGTGGTGTACGTAAAGGTGAAGTATGCGTGCGTTGTGTCGTGACCCGCAGGAAATCCTTGTCCAACACTGGTGACTAGCCAGATGCCATTGAAGTTGTGACCTCCAGAAGTTGCCCCAGTAATCTCAACATAAACACTGTTTCCAGAAGCAAATGCATCCGTGAGATTTTTATCTGCCTGAAATGTCGGATACAGATTGTAGTACACCGTGACGTTGGTACCGGGTGACACTTGGCTAGGTGCCGAACTCAACAGGAAGATAAGTCCCGCTGGGTCTATGCCTGCGTACTGAGGAAACTGTGTGATACTGGAAATGCCGTAGGCAAACGACGGAGTCGCTGTGCCCACAATGACTGTGCTTCCAATGTCTGCTTGAGCAACATTCGCTTCAAACTGTGTCCCAGATAAGCCAGAACTCAACACTGTAACAACCAACTTGTCCAAGGCCGTACCGGGTACGCTGAGCACATAAATTCCACCCGCGCTCGGTATAGACCCTGGAGGGGTGTACTGAAACGTAGCCACACCTGTTGTGATGGAATAACTACTGAGGGTGATGATGCCAGCCACCGAGCCAATGTTTGCCTGGAACGCAGGGGGAGCACCCGGCCCAACCTGGGTCACGGGATAGAAGTTTCCATCCACCGTGTACAGACGAGGACGCTCTGTGCCGATGTTGAGGTCCGAGAACATCAGGAATTCCTGGTTGTTCATGGTGGCACCCTTGGCAAAAGTGTTGGGCAAAAGCCCAGCCAAAGCCAAAGACAGAACCCCGGGATTATTGTTTACGTCTTCCTTCCACAAGTCTCCAGCAGCATCCAAGGCAAACGTGGTGAGGGCAGAATTATTCTGCTCGAAACTGCCCACGTAGTTGAAGTTTTCTAGGGCTGTGGTGATGTACGTGATTACGTCCAAGTCACCGATAGAAGTTGTGCCTACGCCCGAGGCTGTGATCTGCACACCAAACTGGGTGCTGTTCACATTCCCAGCAGACCATAAGGTTTCCCAGAGATCATTAGGAGCTCCTAGGGGGTAGATGGTGGGTACGGTATTCAGAGCCACGGTCTTCGGAGTACCAACAGGCACCCCTGACAACAGAAGTTGCAGAGTAGCCGAGGTCGAAGCACTGGAAAACGCTTTGAAGGAAACGCCGAATCCCGAGATGCCCGAGGTCAGCGCTATCGAGAAAGCAAAGCCCTGATCCAGCAAAGTACCCGAAACCACGGAGAGGGTGTAGTACACCGTCACCATGAGATCGTTGAGAGACACTATGCCAGTGCCGCTGGTGGCCTTGGCAGATGTCAGTACTCCCAGAACTGTGCCGTTCACTGTAGGCGCGGTGAATGAGGTGCCCCATGTATAGTTGGAAGAACCCTTAGTGTATGGGGAGAGAGTGCTGTTCAGTGCGAAGGTAAGGGGCGTTCCTACAGTGAAGCCACTGGTAGCAAGTTGCAAAGAAACAGAACCTGTACCCGTCCCCACATATTTTCCTTTCAGGGAGACGGTGATACCTGTGATTGTTGCTCCTGCGGGTACGCTTAGACCTGTGCCATTGGACAGCAATGTGGTTGAACTATTGGACGCTAGGGAAACCGTAGCAAAGGAGGCACCTGTGGTGACCAAGTTGCTAGGGGTAGTCCACGCTACGCCTGAACCCTGCGGCACCGCCGTACTGGGTGAGGTCGGTCCTGCAACAGCGCTGGTCCCTGTTGCTACCGAGGCGTACGCAGTGGTACTTGAGATGTTGTTAGGGGAAGTCCATGAAGGGCCAGTGATCAGACTGCCCACATTGGGTCCAACGAAAACCCCCGAGGAAGACACCGCTGAAGCAGTGAGTCCAAAGAATGGGCCATCATCTGCATGGGCAACTGCGGCTGTGAATGTTCCTAAGGACACAGACTCTACGAATACTTCCAACCCATTCAGGTACGATTGATTACCAGAGAATCCTGATAGAAAGAAGCCCTCGTTAGGGGTGGGCTCCGGCCCCAAAAAACCAAAAGTTGCAGTTCCATAAATCAG
>OCZT010008179.1_pt1 | contig 10205 bp, 7 predicted proteins | sample 1539031 | NCBI WGS metagenome assembly OCZT01 (sample SAMEA3539308, study PRJEB22396) | soil metagenome | biome: tundra; feature: field; material: soil | place: USA | collected 2010-05 | depth 0.15 m
AGAGCTTGATGCCGTTGTCCTGCCAGGGATTGTGGGAGGCGGAGATGACGATGCCCGCGGCGAAATTGTGCGCGCGGGCGAGGAAGGCGACGGCGGGGGTGGTGATGACGCCAGCGCTCTCGACGGTGGCGCCGCCGGTGGTGAGGCCCGCGGTAAGGGCGGCGGCGATCCAGTCGGAGGACTCGCGCGTGTCCTGGCCGATGAGGACGCGGGGTGCGTTGCCGAGGTGGTGGGCCAGGGCGAGGCCGACGGCGTGGATGGTGGCGGGGTCGAGTGGGGACTGGCCGGCGACGCCGCGAATGCCGTCGGTGCCGAAGAGCTTCTTCATCAAATGATTCTCCGTACCTATTATCAGGCGTTTTGCGGGCTCGCAGAGTTTCTTCGGGTTGATCTTGTCTATTCCTCCCGGGAACTGCACCATGGGATGGCGACTTGCAGCGTTGTGGTTGACTGCGTCGACGAGACTCGATGACGATTGGATCAGGCTTGAATCGTTCTTATTTCATAAATCGGCGCAATTTTCTTAAAGGCGGTACGGCGGTGGGCGCTCTCTCGTTGAGTGGCGCGTCCCTGTGGCCCAGCTTCGCGGCGGCGCAGGCTGCGGCGGTCGATGGTGTGCCAAAGGGTCTCGTCACGGAGACCTTTGGGCCGCTGGCCGGCTTGTTGCTGCCTCCGGGCGCGTGGCGTCCCTACCCCAAGGCCGGCGAGCAGGCGTGGAGTGCGGTTCCGCAGCAGGTCCGGGAGGCGATTGTCGCCAGTGCGGACAAGGTCAATTCGAGCCCGTGGCCCGAGATGCTCGCAACCGACGAGCTTGAGTTCAAGCGCAACGGCAACCGTACGCGGTTTGAAGCCATCAGCTTTGGGCGTCGCGCCCGGCTTGGCGATCTGGTTCTGGCCGAGTGCATCGCCAACCGCGGCAAGTATCTTGACCAGATTGCGAATGGCGTCTGGTTGATCTGCGAAGAGAGCTTCTGGGGAGTGCCTGCGCATCTCGGAGCACAGAAGGCGGGGGTTGGTCTTGCGGACGAGGCCGAGCCGATTATTGAGCTGTTTGGTGCGGAAACGTCCGCGACGCTTGGCTGGGTCGTTTATCTGCTCGAGCGGCAGCTCAATACGGTCTCGCCGCGCATTGTGGAGCGCGTCCGCCTGGAGGCGAAGCGCCGCATCCTCGACCCTTATTACAGCCGCAACGACTTCGGCTGGATGGGCCTCAGCGGCAAGAGTCACCACCTGAACAACTGGAATCCGTGGATCAACTCGAACGTGTTGACGGCGAATCTTCTGCTTGAGAAGGATGCGGAGCGGCGGCAGGCGGTGGTGCAGAAGGTGTGCCGCAGCGTGGATGAGTTTCTCGGCGACTACTCGCCCGATGCGGGGTGCGAAGAGGGGCCGGGCTACTGGGGACGCTCAGCCGCGTCGTTCTTTGACTGCTGCTGGACGCTGGTCAGTTCGCACGCGGGCAGGGGTGATGCTGCGCTCAAACATCCATTCACGCGAGCGATGGGTCACTATATCTGCAACGTCCACATCGCGACGAACTATTACGTGAATTACGGTGATGCGCATCCGCACGACGTGCCATCGCCGGACCTTACGTATCGCTTTGGCCGTGCCACGGGAGATGAGATGCTTGCGCAGTTCGGCGCCTTCGACGCGAAGGTGCACGGCACTTCGTCCAGTGGCAGCGCGCTGAGTGCGGCCATCGTCGCCGACCGCGGCGGGGTTGCGTCGCTCTCTCGCTCGCTTGCGAGAGTCATGGTGGCTGCGGAGATTTCGACTGCGCCCGCTCACGACGCTCTTCCGCGCGATGCTTGGTACCCGCATCTTGGCCTGATGACGGCGCGACAGAAGGACGGCTCTGCCGATGGCTTCTACATCGCGTCGCAGGCGGCGAGCAACGGTCGCAGTCACGGCCACAATGATTCGGGCAGCTTCATCATCTTCCACGACGGCGAGCCGGTGTTTATCGACGTGGGACCGGAGGCCTACACTGCGACTACTTTCAGCAAGGACCGCTACACGCTATGGCCGATGCAGTCCGCATTCCATAATCTGCCAACCATCGGCGGCGTGATGCAGCACGACGGCGAACCCTATCGCGCGGGGGAGTTGAAGTACGCAAGCGGCGATGCGGAGGTCAGCTTCCGAGCGAACCTCGCGCCAGCGTATCCCAAGGAGGCCGGCGCACAGCGGTGGACGCGGACGCTGAAGCTCGATCGCGCGCGGGGCGTGGTGAGGATCTCAGAAGACTTTGTTCTGGAGAAGTCTGTCGAGGTCATGCTCTCGCTGATGACGGCGGTCGAACCTACCGTGCAGCGGGGTGGCGTCAGGATCGGCATGACGCTGCTTGTCTTCGACCAGAGTCAGTTGAAAGCGACCGTCGAGAGAATCGTCATCACCGATGAGGCGATGAAGCATTCCTGGAATGAGGCGGTCTATCGACTCAAACTCAGATCCTCGGCCCCAGTGGTCAAGGGAGTTTGGGAGTTGGAGCTCCGCCCAGCCTGATCCTTCGCGGGGGCGTGATTATTCGGTGGTTAGCTGGCGGTACTCGAAGAACATGCGCATGCGCCAGCGGAGAATCATGCCAAATGCGAGGACGAAGAAGAGCGCGCCTGTCTGCTCGATGTTGACGAACCTGTCGATGTAGGTGCGAGCAAGAATGCGGATCACGGCAAGCACGACCACGACGAGGAAGAAGGTGTTGGAGCGTTGCATCATGATGGCTTCGCCGTCGCGCACCAGGCGGGAGGTGCGGAGCAATGGATAGGCGAGTGCGGTGGCCCCGAGCAGGAACGCACAGGCTGCCCATTGCCACGGGATGCGGAAAGGCGGGGCCAGGAACATGCAGAATCCGGTGGCCATGCCCATTGGGGGGATGAGGATTTTCTTGATGGTGACGGCGGTGCGGCCTTCTCGTACGCGCCAGGCCATGACGACGGCTGCACCGACGACCGAACTCAGGACCGACATTTCTTTTAGAGACAACATGACATTTCTCGCAGGGTGTTCGGCGCAGGGCCGAGGAAGAGGTTGAGACACGCTCTCTCCATTATGCCGGTTTGCGCGGGGTCTTGGCTGGCGTCGGCCCCGGCTGTCAGTGGGAGTCGACGGACTTGACTTCGGCGATGAGGGAGCCTTGCGCGAGCCGGGCGCGGATGGGGTCGCCGGTTTGGACCGTGGCGGCGTTGCGCAGGAGTTGGCCGTTGGCGGCGTAGACGAGCGCGTAGCCGCGGTTGAGGACGGCGAGCGGCGACAGGGCGTGCAGGCGGGCGGAGGCGTGGTCGAGCCGCGTGGTGCGAGTTGCGACGGTGGTGAGCGCGAGGCGGCTGAGAGATTGCTGGGCGCGCTCGAGGCGGCGGCGGGCGAGGGCGAGGCGGACGGATGGATTCTGGCGATCCAGTCGCAGGGAGAGGGCGGCGATGCGGTTGGCGGGGGTGCGCAGACGGCGATTGGTGGCGGATTCGAGGCGGTGGCGGAGGTCGTCGAGGCGCTGACCGCGGCGGCCGATGAGAGTTTGTAACCGATTCTGGATCTGGCCGATGGAGAGGGCGGTGAAGCGCTGGCGCGCGAGGATGACCTGGTAACGGATAGCGCGGCGGACGCGGGCGTCGAGGGCCTGGACGCGCTCCTCGATGCGGTGCTGGGCGGCGGTGATGAGTTCGGCGGCGGCGGATGGAGTGGGGGCGCGCAGGTCGGCTACGAAGTCCGCGATGGTGAAGTCGGTTTCGTGGCCGATGGCAGAGACGATGGGGAGCTCGGAGGCGGCGATGGTGCGGGCGAGGGCTTCGTCGTTGAATCCGGCGAGGTCTTCGATGGATCCGCCGCCGCGAGCGATGAGGATGAGGTCGACTTCGTTCGGATGCGTGTTGGGCTGGCGCTGATTAAACCAGCGAATGCCGGCGATGACGGAGGCGGCGCATCCGGGGCCCTGCACGGTGGCGGGATAAACGAGCAGGTTGAGGCGTGCGTGGCGGCGGCGGGTGACTTTGATGATGTCGTGGAGGACGGCGCCGCCGGTGGAGGTGATGACGCCTATCGAGCGCGGGAATGCGGGTAGGGGGCGCTTGCGGTCGGTGTCGAAGAGGCCTTCGGCGAGCAGGCGGGCTTTGAGTTGTTCGAAGGCGAGTTGGAGGGCGCCGGCGCCGCGGGGTTCGAGGGTTTCGGCGATGAGTTGTAGCTGGCCGCGCGACTCGTAGACGGAGATGCGTCCGCGCGCGAGGATGGCGAGGCCGTCCTGCGGGCGGAAGCGGAGGAGGCGGGCCTGACTGCGGAAGAGGACTACGGGGAGTTGGGCTTCGCCATCCTTGAGCGTGAAATAGATGTGGCCGGAGGGCGCGGTGTGGCAGTTCGAGATTTCGCCTTCGACCCAGATGTCCTGGTATTCCCGCTCGACCTGTTGGCGGATGCCGGTGACGAGGTCGCGGACGGTCCAGATGCGGCGCTCGGTGGGGGCGGAAGGGAATGTCCCCACGATAGCCTCGCCCTTCGACGAGCTCAGGGCTCGGCGATCATGGGGCACCCCTGCGGCGGAAGCGGAGCGGCGTCGCGGTTTGGTGGGGGTGGTGTCCGCCGAGGACGGGGTCTGGGTGGTCTTGCGCCTGGTGCGGGTGGTTGGGCGCGGGGGCGTTTCGCTGGAGTCGGTCGGTGGCGCGGCAAAGAGCAGACCCATCTGGGGATCGCCGGAGGGGGATTCGGGAGAGCGGGGTTCGGCGGAGTCGGACTCAGTTGGCTGGGTTGGGCGCGGCTGTCGCGAGGGCTTGGACTTCAGCCAGAGGTCGGCCAGCGTCTGCGGGCTGGAATGTTCGTCGCGCTCGGCCATATCGCACGAGTCTACGGCATTTTCAGAGGGGGTGTAATGTTGGGCGCTGCGGTCTAGCGGTAGAGGTGGTGGGCCTGGATGTACGCTGCAACGGCGAGGGGAAGCAGGCCGGGGCATGGGTCGCCAGCGCGGAGGCGGCGGCGAAGTTCGGTGGCGGAGACATCCTCGTGGACCGTGGTGAGGAGGTGGATGCGGGTGCGCTGGGCGGGGGTGAGGGCAAGTGGCGCGAGTTGGGCTTCGGTGAGCGGGAATTCGGGACGGCTGACGACGATCCACTCGGCGAGGGCGAGCAGGCGGTCGGGTGAACGCCAGCTGCGGATGGTGAGGAAGCTGTCCGCGCCGGCAATCGCAAAGAGGTCCGCCTGGGGTGTGGCTCGCCCAAGTTCGGCAAGAGTGTCGACGGTGTAGTTGGGGGCACCGTCGGGGCGCGGGGTGTCGAGGGTGGAGACGGCGAAGCGGGGATCGGCCGAACTGCCGGTTGCTCCAGGTGCGAGGGCGAGGGCAGTCATTTCGAGGCGGTCGGCGAAGGAGGCAATGGCGCCGTCGGACTTGAGGGGTTGGTGGCCGACCGGGGCGAAGAGGACACGGTCAAGCGCGAATGCATCTGCCGCCGCCGCGGCCAGGCGCAGGTGGCCGCGATGAATGGGGTCGAATGTGCCGCCGAACAGGGCTACACGCATTCTCACCATGCTAGAGCATTTCTCGATGAGGAGATGAGGAGGAAAACGGGTAAGTTGGTGGGCCGCAGGTGGTTTGCGGGCGCTCCACCCTTCCAGGACGACATTCTGAAATGGTGGGGTGAATCGAACTTGCAGAGCCGGTTAGCGCAGGCGGTAGACGAGGCCGGTGCTTAGGGTGACCATATAGTTGCTCGGGTTGGGGCCGGAGCCGGTCGTGTAATTGGCAAGGGAGCCGGCTGATGCTTCCACGACGCGCCAGTCGAGGTTGTGGCCGATCTTACGATCAAAGCCGAGGCTGAACTGATAGATGAAGTTGTTGCTGTAGTGGGCTGCGAACGGGACCCTGGTGTGACCGATGCCAAACCCGCCCTGAATGTACGGGCTGGTACCCATGAACTGGTTCTTGGTGGCGAGGCGCAGGCTGAACAGGCCATCCTGGCGGTCGAGCTGGGACCCATACTCGGAGAGGCGGAGGGTTTCTCCGCGTCCGTCGATGCCTACGAGGAAGGGGCCGGTCTTAAGCGCGCCGAGCTTGGGAAGGTGGGTAACGTTGTAGTAAATGCCGTAGCCGGGTCCGTAGAGCCAGGGACGGTCCACGTTGCCGTGAACGCCAGGATTTGCGTAGATCCCATCCTGGGTAAACTGCTGAGCATTGAACGTGACATAGGCGCCCAATTGGGCGTGGGCAGCGGATGCGAGAGCAATGGTCAGGGCTGGAACTAGGGCAAGAGCTATGGATCGCAGTTTCATTGGTGTTCCCTTTTGCGAGGAGTTTTAGCGCACCGATGAGCATATAGAAGTAGGAGGGCAATGTCAGCAAATAATTTCTATAGCGGAAACATTTCGATGGCGGAAACCGGAGATTGACCGGCGCTCCGGTGCGACACTTTTCGAAGCTGAAGGCCGGGAACCCTTAGAAGCGGAAGACGAGGCCGGAGCTGAAGTTGAGCAGGGTGGACGAGGGTATTGCGATGTTGCCGCCAGCGCCAACGGTTGCGCTGCTGACGGTGGTGAGGGAGCCGTAGCCGATCTCGATGAGGCGAAAGTCCACGTGGCGCGCCAGTGTGTAATCGATGCCTCCGAAGACGGCGTAATTCACCTTGCCGACGTGGACCGTGCTGGCCGGAGCCTTGGTGCTGCCCTCGCCGATCGAGGCCTGGATATAGGGCTTGAATGGGCGGCTGAAGGGGCTTCCGGAGACGCGGACGCCCACGAGGAAGTTCTTGAGCATGGCGTTGTTCGCGTGCTGGTCGGAGAAGCGCATGTCGAAGCCGGCGTTGAGCTTACCCGAGTGGTAGAAATCGTAGTAGCCGCCGAGGTCGTAGCCGTAGAAGACCTGGGAGGTGGAGTTCTGGCCGAGGAAGGCGAAAGGGCCGGAGTCCACGACGGTATTGCTGACTCGGGTGGCGATGGGGTTGAAATAGAGGCCGACGTTACCCTGACTTTGGGCGTGGGCCGCGACGGTCGTCAGAGCGAGAAAGACGACAGTGGCAAGGTACCGAAGCTTCATTAGTAATCCTCAAAGAAAAACGTGACGCTGACACCGCCCTCAACAGGAGCGCAGATACAAGTCTATAGAAAGATTCGACTGGATGAGCGGCATCGCCGAGAATCGGGCTTGCGGGGCGGAATTAGTGTGCTATCGGGCGCGGCCGCGGGCGTTGGGTCTGGGGGGCGCGTAGGCGGGCTTCAGTTTGACCGGGGTTGCCGGTTTGGGTTCGGCGACGCCGATGGGCCGGTGGGCGGCGACTAACTCTGCGATAGCGTACTTGAGCGGCTCGATGCCTTCGCCCGAAACGGCTGAGATGGCATAGAAGGGGAGCTTGCGGCGCTTGGCGAAGGCGGCGAGCTTCTTGAGCTTGTCTGGATTGGCGACGTCTGTCTTCGCGGCGACGACGATGGTGGGCTTGGCCGCGAGGGCGGGGTCGAAGGACTTGAGTTCGGCGGTGATGACTTTGAAGTCGGCGACGGGGTCGGGACGGCCAGGCGAGTCGGAGACATCGACGAGATGGACGATGACCGAGGTGCGCTCGATGTGTTTGAGGAACTGGATGCCCAGGCCGTGGCCGAGGTGTGCGCCTTCGATGAGGCCGGGCAGGTCGGCTACGGTGAAGGAGAGCTCGTGGGGAAAGTCGCCGACCTGGACGACGCCGAGATTCGGTTCGAGTGTGGTGAAGGCGTAGTTGGCGACTTTGGGTTTGGCGGCAGAGATGCGGGAGATCAATGTCGACTTGCCCACGTTCGGATAGCCGACGAGGCCAGCGTCAGCTAGCAGACGAAGTTCAAGGCGGTAGTTGCGCTCTTCTCCTGCACGGCCGAGTTCGTGCTCGCGAGGAGCCTGGTGGGTGCTGGTGGCGAAGTGCTGGTTGCCGCGTCCTCCGCGGCCTCCGCGAGCGATGACGATGGTTTCGTCGGGGCGGGTGAAGTCGTGAATGAGTTCGCCGGTGGCGTCGTCGAAGAGCAGGGTTCCGACGGGAACCTTGAGGGTGGTGACCTCGCCGGCCTGGCCTGAACAGTTCGATCCGAGGCCGTGCCCACCGCGCTCGGCCTTGTGCTCCGGATTGAAGCGGAAGTGGACGAGGGTGTTGTGGGAGAGCGAGGAGGACATGAGCACGTCGCCGCCATGACCACCGTCACCACCGGACGGACCTCCACGGGGAACGAACTTCTCGCGCCGGAAGGCCATGCAGCCGTTGCCACCATCTCCGGCCTTGACGCGAATTCGAGCTTCATCAATAAACATTTTTCACTTCCCAGTGTAGCGGAAGCGGGATAGGCTATTCGCATACATTGAAGCTGCGGCGTCGTTTCGAGCGGGATTGCCTCGTGCGTAACGTATTTTAATTTGATTTTGTTGGCCTCGATCGTAATTCTCCTTTGATCCGGAGCTGCGAGTATGGGACGCGAAACCAAGAGACTAAACGATACGGAAACTTGATTCCCTGGCAGGTTGTGCGCCGACTAGTACGCGCCTGACAACACTGGAATTTGCAACGAACGGTTCGAAACTTTTAGGAGACCTAAATGCTGAAGATGCTGACGACGAAGATCAAAATGATGGCGCTTTGTATCGCGGTTCTATGCGCAGCGACGACTGTGATGCTGGCTCAATCGAGCACGCAGGGCGGCATCTCGGGAACGGTGTTTGACGCCACGGATGCGGTTGTGGCGAACGCCAAGGTAACGATTCACAGCGACGCGACGAATGCGGATGTGACGGTGAATTCGGGGGACAGCGGGGAGTTTCGTGCGCCGCTCCTGCCTCCAGGCACGTATTCGGTGACGATCGTCGCCAACGGATTCAGGGAGCAGCGCTCGACGGGCGTGGTGGTCCAGGTGAACCAGGTGACGGAGATCAACCCGCATCTTACGACCGGCTCGGCGACGCAGACGGTGGAAGTAGTGGCGGTCCTCCCGGTGATCAACTTCGATACGCCGGCGTTTGGCGGCCAGCTTTCAAACGAGCAAATTGAGAGCATTCCTATCAACAACCGCCGGTGGTCTTCGCTGGCGCTGACCACGCCGGGCGTAACGAACGACAACAATGGCTTCGGTCTGCTGAGCTTCCGCGGCATTCCGTCGGTGCTGAACAACGTGCAGATTGACGGTGTGGACGACAACCAGGCGTTCTTCTCCGAGGAGCGGGGCCGTACGCGCGCCGGTTACTCGACCTCGCAGGTGGCTGTGCGCGAGTTTCAGGTGAATACGGGTGTGTACTCTGCCGAACTGGGCCGCGCGGTAGGCGGCGTGGTGAACTCGGTGACCAAGCAAGGATCGAACAATCTGCACGGCGAAATCTACTTCTATCACCGCGGTGACGATACAAGTTCAAAGAACGAGAAGACCACGCTGACGGTGCTGAACCCGACGACGGGCCAATATGTTCCGACCGTCATCCGTCCGAAGGACAAGCGCAACCAGTTCGGTTTCGGCGTGGGCGGTCCGCTCATGAGGGACAAGCTCTTCTGGTTCTACGCGTTTGATGAGTTCCGTCGTAACTTCCCGGGCATTGCGGTTTCGGGCAACCCCGCCACCTTCTACTCGCAAACGACGGGTCCGTGCCAGACAACGAACCTGCTGGCTGATACCGGGGCGACGCTGGCGCAGTGCCAATCGGCGCTGAGCGACTTGAACGGCGACCTGGGGCAGGTGCCGCGCTTTGGCAACCAGGTCATCAACACGCCGAAGCTGACGTGGGTGATCTCGCCCAAGCACACGCTGGACGTGTACTACCACCGTCTGCGCTGGGATTCGCCGGGCGGCGTGCAGACGCAGGCGGCTCTTTCGTACGCCCGCGACGCGTTCGGAACGGATTTCGTGAAGCTGGACTACGGCGTGGCCAGGCTGAGCTCTCTGGTGACCTCGACTCTGACCAACGAGTTGCGCTATCAGTATGCGCGTGAGCTGAACGATGAAGGTCAGCAGCCGTACACCGCCTATTCGAATGCTCATCTGGTTGGCACAAACGGTGTCTATACGTATGCGTCGATCTCGACTTCGGCGGGCGGCTTCAATGTGGGTTCGCCGTACTACAGCTATCGCATCGCGTACCCGGATGAGCGCAAGTGGCAGATCGGTGACACGGCCTCGTACCAGTGGGGCCGCCAGACCATCCGCGTAGGTACGGACATCCTGCACAACTACGACTTGCAGAACAACCTTTACCAGAGCAACGGCTCGTACTTCTACGCGAACGTGGGCCT
>OCZT010008180.1_pt1 | contig 10205 bp, 5 predicted proteins | sample 1539031 | NCBI WGS metagenome assembly OCZT01 (sample SAMEA3539308, study PRJEB22396) | soil metagenome | biome: tundra; feature: field; material: soil | place: USA | collected 2010-05 | depth 0.15 m
CGGTGCGCCCCTTGCGAACCAACTGATTGAATGTAGGCAAACTGAAACTCCTTACCTCAAAAACCCGCCAACCTCACGTTGGCCATTCCTTGTTCAAAAGCCGCGCGCAGCCCTATGGGGCTTCCCGGCGGCCATGCGCGATCAAAAAGCTATCGCGCACACGCACGGAAGCCCTGTCTTTGCTGCTTCGCGTCTGCTTGCGTTCCAATCTCAGACGAGAATCGGGACGGTGGCCGCGCGCCCATATTAGTAGGGCCGACTCCGTTTCGCCGATTCCGGCCCGCATAGCCCTCCAAGGTGGAGAACGCGCGGGCGCCGTAGCGATGTATCCCTGCCCCTCGCAAGATAGGAGCGATTCCAAGGGATCTGTCAGGCTGGCCAACTGCGCCTGGCCCTGGGGACCTGCCCGTGCCTCTTGCTGCCTGACCGGGCTATCCGTACGCCCAATTTCGTTAAGACACACGAAGAGAGGCGTTCTTGCGGAACCTTCTTACAATAGCAAGAAACCCGGGCGGGGTCAATGAATTCTCCTCCGCCCCGGGTATTTTTGAGGCCTTATTGAATCGACTTCAGCTTCCAGCTGTCGCCATCCAGAATAAAGTCGGCGTGGCGCTTGACGCTCAGCTTGTTGCCCGGATTGTGCGCAATCCCCTGCAGAAGGTCAGGAACGCCCTCCAGGCTTACGCTCTCGGTGAATGAGGCGCCCTTGGCCGTGTCGGCACCGGGAAGAATCTCATCCTGTATGTCTGTGACATCGTGCGCTTTAAGGTGATGAGCCGCAATCGTCGTCATGGTCACCGCGTAGTGCGGATCCTTGGGCTTGTCAGGATGCCACTGGAAAACATCGCCGCCGCCCGTCAACTTGACTAGCTTCGTGCCCTCCGGCGTCAGCTTGAAGTCAGCCCAGTATCCGTTCGGATACCGCTTGGCGCCAACCCAATACTTGGCGACTACGCCTTCGCCCATCCCGTTATCGTCCACCACAACGTTATAGCCCGCTGGCGGGGTTTGATCGTACTTTGCCTGGATCATGGCTAACGCGTTGGTTTGCGTAAGCTCCGGCGCCGACTTGCAGCCGGCAAAAATCAGTCCCGCGCCCACCAATGCCAGCACTCCAAAAGACTTCAGATTCAATGCGTTTTTCACTTTCCCTCCGTACACCACATAAATCAATCGAATTCGCTCGACCTGCCATTTTTACCTAACTGCTCCGCAGTGTCAATGGAGTCGAGAATGATGCCCGAAACAATCAAAGTGAATCTCCTATTCGAAATTGTTCCGGCTTGCTTTGTTTGTGTTGACGCAGCACACTTCGCCCTCACTGCGCTGCTTCGTTCGTAATGCGGTCCAGCAACAGTTGCAAAAAACCCGGCTCGTTCGACTCCAGGCAAACCTGCGCATTCGGTTCACCCCCGTCCACCGGCCGCGTAAACCCCTTCTCGTCTACCTCCAAATGCATCGGCTTCGTCGGGCACAGCTCCGGATGAACGGCATACGCCACCGCCACCGGGTCAAAGAGTGTGGGCGCGGCCGAGTGCCCATCCGTATGCGCGAGCCACTGGTGATAGAGCAGAGTCAATTGGTCGGTTAGCGGGTAGCCGTGCGAGAAGATCGCCTCCCGGTTCTCCGTTTCCAGCCGAATCTGTGTCGAGTCCAGCGGCATCATGAAAACTGGCACGCCCGACGCCAGCAGCGCCTTGGCTCCGGCCGGGTCGCATAGGATGTTCCACTCGGCGGCTGGCGGGGTGTGCGCTCCGGTCTTGCCATCGTCGTAGCCGCGATAGATGCTGCCGCCCATCATCACCACCCGCTTCAGCTTCTTGAAAGTCGCGGGATCCTTCTTGATGGCCGCCTCCACATTGGTCAGCGGCCCAATCGCAATCAGCGTGATCTTCCCCGGATGGGCCTTGATCTGATCCAGCAGAAATCCCACCCCATCGTCGTAGGTCACTTTGGGAATCCACTTGGCATAAAAGGCCTGGGTAAAGACATTGCTGTGCGCTGTGGGAACGCCCGAGGCTACCGTGATTTCGTTTGCGCCCACCGCGCTCAGAAACCGGTCGACAAGGCGCGCCCGCAGCTCCGTATCGCCATACGTCGTAGTGATCCCAAGAAGTCGCAGTTCCGGGCTCTTCAGCGCCAGCGCCAGCGCAAAGGCATCGTCTATGTCGTCCCCGATGTCGGTATCCAGAATGGCAAGTTGAGGCCCGCCCTTTGGGGCGGCCGCAGGCTGCTGTCCCCTGGCACTTGGCGCCGCCGAACAGAAGAGGCCCAGCACCCCCAGCGTCAGAAGCAAACTCACTTTTCTCATAAAACCCACTCTAAACCCTCCCGCCCTCCCTTCCGCATTCCGTCTCTCTTTGATACTCCTAATCACCCTAGGTGGCTCGCATAAGCTACCATCAATTGACGTTCCTCCATTTCCCTGCATTGAGGAAACCGCCACTATGCTCCTTCGTTTCGCCCTTCGCCGGTTGGTCTGGCTGGCCCTAGCCGCATCCGCGGCCTTGCTGCCGGCGCAGTCGTTCGACTTGGACAATGGCCGGGAACCCGTCGTCTCCCTCGACGGTCCGTGGCGATTCCATCCCGGCGACTCACCATCCGCGCCCGGCTCCTCCTCTCCACAATGGGCCTCGCCCGCCTTCGACGACTCCGGCTGGAAAACCATCAAGTCGGACCAGTCCTGGAGCCTCCAAGGCTATCCGGCCATGAGCGGATTCGCCTGGTACCGGTTTACCGTCAAAATCCCCGCCGGCAACAAGCCCACGTCCCTGCTGCTGGCGCCCCTAGTCACCTCATTCGAGGTCTACGTCGACGGCAATCGGGTTGGCGGAGCGGGCACAATGCCCCCTACCCTCATTCCAAGCACCGTCTTCAGCTATCACCTCTTCCCGCTTACCCCGGCCGGCAGCCCTTCCCCGCACATCGTGCAGGTAGCTATTCGCGTCTGGCACTCGCCCATCTGGGCCGGCTATGTGGGCGGCGGGCCTTACCGCGGCGGTCACCTCGCCGGCGATCCCGAACTTCTGGCATCGGAACAGAATCACCACCAGCTCATTCGAAATATCAAGTACATTGACGCCTACTCCTACTCCATCACCGCCACTCTCATCGGGTTTGCTATCCTTTGCCTCTTTTTCATCCGGCCCACCGAGCGCGAGTACCTGTGGTTCGCCGTCATGCTGCTCGCCCAGGCCGCCGACAACGCCCTCTACGTCGGCCAGCAGATATACTCCTGGCCGCCGGTGCCTATCAACGATCTGCTTGACGGATTTCTCGTGGCCGTTGTCATCGCTGGCGCGTTTTGCTTCTTCTCGAGGGTTCTCAATGCCCGCGCCGGCGTCCTGGGCCGCATTCTGCTTGCGTTGGTGGCCTTCAGCCCGTTCCCGGCCGTCTTTTACTGGCCCGGTTGGTTCTCCGCTTCCGCCTCGGCGGCTACCCAGTTGGCCTGCCTCCTCCCCGCCGTGGCCTGGATCCTGGCCGTCCTCGTCCAGCGCGCCATGCGCGGCAACCTGGATGCGCGCCTGCTCCTGTTGCCCACTGTCCTCGATCTCGGCTACTACTTCGCCGACAATCTCGCCATCGTTCTGGCCCAGGCCGGCATTACCCGCCTGCCCCGCGTGCTTGAACTGCCCTTGTCCCTGCCCCCCTTCACCATGCAGACCGGCATCCTGCTCCATCTCTTCTTCCTGTTGGCCCTGCTGGTCTTTCTTATCCGGCGCTTCACCCTGGCCCGCCAGCAGGAAGAACGCCTCGCAGGCGAGTTTGAAGCCGCCCGCCAGGTCCAGCGGGTCCTTTTACCTGATGAGCTCGATCAGTGCCCCGGCTTCGCTGTCGAATGCGTCTACCGCCCCGCCGACCAGGTGGGCGGCGACTTCTTCCAGCAAATCGGTGACGACCGCGGCGGCATCACCATCGTCGTCGGAGACGTAAGCGGAAAAGGCCTTCCCGCCGCCATGATGGTCTCCGTCCTTGTAGGAGCGATTCGCTCCGAGGCGGCGCACAGCGCCAGCCCGGCCGCCATGCTCGCCTCGCTCAACGACCGCGTCATGGGCCGCTCCAGCGGCGGCTTTACCACCTGCCTGGCCGCGCACCTCACCGCACAGGGCCAACTCACGGTAGCCAACGCCGGACACCTGCCGCCCTATCTCAACGGCCAGGAGATTGAGATTTCCGGCTCCCTCCCCCTCGGCATCCTGCCCCACGCCCGCTATGAAACCGCCACCATTAATCTGGCCCCCGGCGACCGCCTCACCTTCGTCTCAGACGGAGTAGTAGAGGCCCAATCCCGCACCGGCGAACTCTTCGGCTTCGACCGCACTCGCACCATCAGCCGCAACCCTGCCACCCAAATAGCCGACGCCGCCCGAGCCTTCGGCCAACACGACGACATCACAGTAGTAACCGTAGAGTTCTCCGGCTCCGCGCAAGCCACTGCAGTCGAAGTCAGGAGTTAAACCACGACCCTCAACAGGTCTTCGTCGTGGGAGCCCGGTACATCTCAAAGCCGGGTGCCCCAGGTCTGGATCTTCAGACCTGGGATACCACGAACCTACTTCTCCCCCGTCTTCCCTTCCCACAAATGCCCCGTACCCCGTCCTTTCCGTTCTTTCTTGCGGAAAAAGTGCGAAACCACAACCCTCAACAAGCCCGTGACCGGGAGACAAGAAGAACCATCAGAAATCCGAAATCCATTTGCAGATAATTACCCACTTTAGGCGCACAATCTTTATATGGCGTTCTTCTCGCTCCATAACCGCCTGAAGTTTTGAGAGAGTAGTCCGTAACTCCTTTGGCATGAAGATCTTGAGGTTTAAGTTCAACAAAACAGGATGCTTAAGACAGAACCATCCTCGTATCTATCTGAAAACAGAAAACTTCCCACAAACCACCCAAGGGGTGGGGGAGGGGGGTACCCCGTAACGAATGTGTAACTAGCCCCGTCATGCCCTGCCTACAGCGGAACCAGAGTGGATGTATCCCGAAAGCACTGCATTCAAGTCGACGCGACCACCAGGGCCGGGGTCCCCAACGACAGGTCTTCGTCATTGGGGTGGAGCGAGCGGCGACCCTGCACAAACCCCCTGAGGACACAGTTACTCTGGTTCCGCTCTAACCGCTTCAACCGTCGCTCCGCTACCATGGTCGCTGGCGTCTCCCAGGAGCTGACCGTGACCATCCAGCCGCGCATTGCCTCAACCCGCCGCCGCTTCCTCAAGCAATCCGGCCTCGTCGGCCTCGCCGCCACTCTGCCGGCCGGCCGCTCGCTGCTTGCAGCCGCGCCGGAACCAATCACAATCAAGAACCGCGCGCCGCTGGCTCCGTCAGCGTTCTACCCCCTGCCGCTCGGTTCCATCCGCCCGCAAGGCTGGCTCCGGGGCCAGCTTCAAATCCAGGCCAGCGGCCTCAGCGGCCACCTCGACGAAACCTGGCCTGACGTAGGCCCCAACAGCGGCTGGCTCGGCGGCGCCGGCGAATCCTGGGAACGCGGCCCGTACTTCCTCGACGGTCTGATCCCCCTGGCCTGGCTGCTCGACGACGCGCGCCTAAAAGCCAAGGCGCAAAGATTCATCGACTGGACGCTCACTCATCAGGCCGCCAACGGCATGATCGGCCCCGCCACCAACGACGACTGGTGGCCGCGCATCGTCGCCCTCAAGGCCCTCACGCAATACCAGGAATTCACCGCCGACCCGCGCGTCCTTCCATTCATGGACAAGTACTTCCGCTATCAACTGGCCGAACTGCCCCTCCGTCCGTTGCGCGACTGGGGCAAGTTCCGCTGGCAGGACCAGTTGTTAAGCGTCCTGTGGCTCTACAACCGCACAGGCTCCTCTTACCTGCTTGACCTCGCGCGCCTGCTCCGCCAGCAGGGCTACGACTGGATGGCGCAATACGCCGATTTCAAGTACACCCAGCGCATCACCGCCGAATTCATCAAGCTCCAGGAAGGCGGCGGCCTCAAAGACCTTGCGCTATGCACGCACGGCGTAAACAACGGCCAGGCCATCAAGACCGGCCCCGTCTGGTCGCTCATCTCAGCCTCTGACGCCGACCGCCAGGCAGTGCTCACCATGATTGCCGAACTCGACAAGTATCACGGCCTGCCCAACGGCATGTTCTCCTGCGACGAGCACCTCGCCGGCCTCGACCCGTCGCAAGGCTCCGAGCTCTGCACTGTGGTCGAGTACATGTTTTCGCTGGAGCAGTCGCTGGCCATCACCGGCAACGCAGCACTTGCCGACAAGTTGGAGCGCCTCGCCTTCAACGCACTTCCAGGCACGCTCACCGACGATATGTGGGCGCACCAGTACAACCAGGAACCCAACCAGGTGGAGTGCAGCCTCCATCACAAGCCCTGGACCACGGATGGTCCCGAATCCAATCTATTCGGTTTGGAGCCCAACTTCGGCTGCTGCACCGCCAACTTCCACCAGGGCTGGCCCAAGTTCGCCTCAAGCCTCTTCCTGCTCTCCGGCGATCAAGGCTCATCCGCGCACGACGGCCTTGTCGCCGCAGTCTACGCTCCCTGCGAAGTTCGCACCACGTTGCGCGGCACGCCGGTCCACATAGTTGAAGAAACCAGCTATCCCTTCAAAGGCTCGGTTCGTATCACAGTCAATCCCGCATCGCCACTAAGTTTTCCGCTCCAGCTCCGCATTCCAGCCTGGGCCGCAGGCACGACCATTGCCGTCAACGGCCAGCCGCAGCCCGCGCCAGCAGCAGGCGGCTTTGCTCTCATCGATCGCAAATGGAAAGCGGGCGACCGCGTCGAGATTGCCTTCCCAATGAAGCCGCGCGTCTCACGCTGGTTCCACGATTCACTTGCCATCGAACGCGGCCCGCTGGTCTTCAGTTACGGCATCGGCGAAAGCTGGGTCAAACTACGCGACCGTGGCATGACCGCCGACTGGCAGGTTTATCCCACCACCGCGTGGAATTACGCGCTTAACGTCGATGCCGCCGCGCCCGAAAAAACCATCACCGTCACCGAGAACGAGGTGGGCGAAGCCCCATTCACGCGCGCCCACGCTCCGGTCCGCCTAAGCGTAAAAGCGCGCAAGCTCGACAACTGGCGCGCAGAAGATGGCGCCGCCAATCCACTCCCGCAAAGCCCAGTGACAATCGACGGGACTGAAGAAACCATCACCCTGATACCCTACGCAGCCGCCAAGCTCCGCATCACCGCGTTCCCGCAGTGCAAAAGTTGAGCCACGCGGCCGCGCCTGAACTTACGCCAGATGCACTTCCCAGCGCAGCGCCTTGCCCGGCAAGCTCTCGCCCTTGAACTGGATCGAAGCCGCGCCCTTCGTCAACTGTTGCGCTACGCCGTTGACCTTGATCTCCCGCGCCCGCGCTTTCTCAGCCTCCGGCAGCCGAAGCTCAATCTCCCATTTGCCGCCCACCGCCGGCTCATACCAGCCGCTGTACCCGCTCTTCGTTTTCTTCACACCCACCAGCGCAGTGCTGAAATCGTACTCGGCAAGTGGCAGAACCGGCTCAAGCCGAAGCCCGCGCTCGTGGAACTCAAGCCCCATCAGCTTGGCCGTAGTGTAAAGCGGCCATGCATGCTGGTGCAGGCACATCACCGGGCAATCGGTCCAGTTCGCACCCCAATCACCGCGCTCCTTGGGGTCCGATGAGTTCACATCGGCATACTGCGTCTCGCCCGGATGAGGAGACAAAACCGACCTGTAGAAATCCGGTCCGCTCCAGATGCCATACCAGATATTCGGATACGCCTCGGCATGGCGCGCCAGCGTATTCTTCTTCCACTCGTCCCATGCCATGGCGCCGTCTTTCATAGCCAAAGCCCAGATCAGCGTTCCGTTGATCGAAGCCCAGACGCCGCCATTCTCGAGCGACCCGATCGGACTGCCAAAAGCCGCAGTCCCCTTGCTCTGAATCATTGCGCCGATGGGCGAAGGCTTGCGGACCAGTTCATCCATCGCCTTGACCAGGGTCGTGGATTGCTCAGCCGTCGCCGCACCGCCAATAATCGCCCACGGCTGCGGCTCCAGCCAAATCTGGTCTTCTCCAATCCAGCCCAGGTGCGGACCAAGCCATCCACGGCGGAACCACTTTCCCGCCCACTGCGCCCTAAGAGCCTCGCGTTGCGCCTTGGCCTTGCCCGCAGCTTCCTCGGCGACCTTGTTGTCGCCCAGATAACCGAGCATGCGCGCGTAGTGATCCAGCACATAGCACGCCATGGCGGAGTTCAGCGCGGTCTCGCCCTTCTCTGCTACTTCAGTCGTATATTCAGCCGGAACCAGATTCACCACGATGCCGTCGTTCCAGTCGCCTTTCAGCACCCGCGCAAGCCCGTGCTCGCCCACGCCGATTACATCCACCAGGTGGCGGAAGCTGCGCATGGCCAACTCGCCAACCGTCGGGTCTCCGGCCGCAACCTCGTGCCGCGGATACAGCGGGACCTTCTCCTCCAAAAACGCCTTGTCGCGCGTGGCCAGAATGTATTCGCTCAGTGCCCACAGCAGCCACATCTCCTGGTCGCTGGGATGAAACGGGCCCGGCATGGGCACACCGGCACCGACTATTGCGTAGGGTATGGACCCATCCGGCTGGATCTCTTTCAACGTGTAGCGAATGATTCCTTTCACCACAGCCGGATCGCTGAAGATGAACGGCAGCGTGTGCTGCAGCGGATCGCGCGCCGCTCCCTGGAATCCCATCACATATTGATAGACACAGCCCTGCGAAAGAATCGGCTCGCGGAAGAAGCTGTCGCGGGTCATGCCGCCGCGCAGGTAGTAGTTGTGCCACGAAATCTCGCGCTCTACCCAAGGCTCGGCCGGAGTGCTCAGGCGCATTCCGCCCTTCTTCCACTGCGCGCTCGACTTCGCCAGCGCCTCGGCTGGATCGCCGGAGTGGCGGGCAACCAGCGCATCCAGTTCGAATCCCTCGGGCAAATATCCATAGAGGAACGCAATGGTCCGAGTCTCGTTCGGTTTCAAGGTCACGGCACGCTCGATCAAGTGTGCGCTCGCCGCGCCCTTCGAACTCGCATCGTTGGCCAGTTTCGTGCTCAACCCGGAAGGATTCTGCGCGCCGCCGCTGCCGAAGAACGCCGAACCATCCGTCGCATAACCATCCATCGGCCCATCGAGCGACACAAGAAATGTATTCGGCGGATTCAGGTCGTCGAACGAAGTTCCGGTCGCCAACTCCGGCGTCGCGCCCGCGGCCTTCATCTTCGCCCAGATTCCCTCGTCTTCCGGCGTCCGTCCCATAAACCGCTGCTTCTCAAGCAAGCCCCGGCCCTTGGCCGCCACCTCGAAGCCGTGCTCAAACCGCTCGGCAAAGCGGCGTCTCAACTCCCCGCCGGCCTTCGCATCCTTCAACGCGCCCGCTTCCATCGTCGTGCGGAATGAGATCTGGTAGTTGCTGCAACCCCAATACTCCACCCAACGCGCGTTCACCGTTTCACTTCCACGATTCGTAATTTTGACCAGAGAGATCATCACCGGATCGTCGCCATACGGCGCAAAAACCGTTTGATCCACAATGAATCCGCTGCCGCGCACAATCTTCCTCAGATATCCCTCGCCGAGAATCCGCTCAAAGAACTCGCCGCCACCCGGATAGTACGTGCCCAGCACTGCCTTTCCGTCCGTCAGGTAGCCGATGCCTCCGCCAAAGCGGTTCTGGTCAGGCGAGTAGTCGTTCAGATACTTGGGCGAGCCCTCATCCTGACGCACCTGCACATAACCGAAGTTCGAAGCCACTGCCACCACGCGGTCATTTCCCACCTCATGCAGGTGATCGTTGGAGGCAAGAAAGCCCTTGTGCGTAGGAGTCTGCGCGTGCGGATCGGTAAGCTGGTCGCATGTGTACCGGTAGGCCGGGAGCCCAAACTGGTCCGTAATCCACTCGCCAAAATGACCGGAGCCATAAGGCTTTGCCGGCTGCCCCGCCGGCGAACCGTTCTGAAGCAACCCTGCAAAAGCCGGCTTGCGCAAACCGCAAGCGATTCCAACTCCCGCCAATCCCATAAACTTGCGACGATTCATTGGTGCTCCTCTTTTCGTTCCCGCTAACTTCGCTCACCATTCTGTCAGATCGCACCGTGCTTGTTCACGAATTATTCGCTCTATGCACGGATGCCAGGAGTTGATCAGCTTGGAGAGATGCCCAGGGCAAACGCATCTTAATTCCCCAGCAAATGCAGGAGGTAGTCATTGTCCCAC
>OCZT010008182.1_pt1 | contig 10204 bp, 11 predicted proteins | sample 1539031 | NCBI WGS metagenome assembly OCZT01 (sample SAMEA3539308, study PRJEB22396) | soil metagenome | biome: tundra; feature: field; material: soil | place: USA | collected 2010-05 | depth 0.15 m
CGACCTCATGGCCGGTTGCAAAGCCGACCTCGTGGACAGCCTGAAACTCCGCTTTACCCATTTCTTCTTTGTTCACTTCTTCTTTGTTCATTTTTAACTCCTAGTTGTCCGGTCGACCTTGACCGTACAGCTATTATACCAAACCTATAAAATTTTGCAACACTTTTTCTCATGGCACCACAAAATAAAATCGCCTCGCGTTGCTCGTAGAACAAGAGCAATTATGCGGCCATCCTTGGCCACACAACCGCTAAGGGCCTTAGCCCTTTAACTTGTTTCGGTACCACGCCACGCAGGCGTAGGTCGTACGGTCGTTACCGTACTCCTTAGCAATAAGGAGTACGATCTCCTTATTGGTCAGCCCTTGGGCGAAGAGCGACCGGACCCGGTCACCCACGCCGCTGTTCTTCGTGGACGCCGCAGGACTAGTGGGGCTGTGCAGCCCCAGCAGAGCCAGCAACGCTTTTTCCCGTTCGCGTAGAGCACTTAGCTCTACGCGTAGAGCACTTAGCTCCACCAAGGCTTTGGCTTCGGCGTCCGGGGCGTCCACCAAGGCTTCCTCCACCAAACCCGCAGCCAAGGTTTCCACTTGGGGTTCCGCTGCCCAGGCTTCCACGCGCAAGGGTTCCGTAGCCAAGGCTTCCTTAGCTGGGGCCTTATCCGAAGATTCAACCGGGGCTTCCTCCACCAAACCCGCAGCCAAGGTTTCCACTTGGGGTTCCGCTGCCTGGGTGTTAAGGACGCCTCGCTTAGCAGGGGTCTTGGGGATCTTAGGGGTCTTAATTTCATGGTTACCCATTTGGGGTTCTCCTTGGTTATTCCGGCCGACATTGACCGTACTGTTATTATACCGGGCCTATAAAATTTTGCAACACTTTTCTCATAGCACCACAAAATAAAATCGCCTCGCGTTGCTCGGAGAGCAAGAGCAAGAGCAAGAGCAAGAGCAAGAGCAATAAGGTGTAGGATCTATTCTTTAAACAATCAAGAGCAAGAGCAAGAGCAAGAGCAATAAGGTGTAGGATCTATTAGTTTAATTCTCCTAACGGCGGCGCACCATCTTGAACAACAAGATTAAAGAGCAATCTTGTTATTCAAGATGGCACACCATTACTACTTAGAGCTGGTCTACCAACCTTCTTTAAACACTATCTCTAACCATCTCATACTAATATCTGTTGATCTAAACCAATCAAACCCAGGATCCAAACCACATAGGATCAACCTCACATAGAGCATAAGGGGGAGATAGACACAAGAGGTATGGCAGGTGGGCCACCCACAATTTTTGAAAATAAAGCCAAGCTGGATCGTGCAAAGGTCAAAGGTCAAATTTTATAATTTTGAAAATAAAGCCAAACTGGACCGTGCAAAGACCATGTGTCAAGTGCTACTAAGCGTAAATACTTAGTAAATATGTGTACTTACTTAGCGGTTTGTGTTACTATATAGTTTGTGTTACCGTATAGTAACTTATAACCTCAAGGTCTTAATGTCAAGTAACAGCCACCTATTCAATCCCTACGGAAACCTTCCAAAGGAATTAACGATATTTGATGAAGCAAGCCTACTTGAAGTAGAAAAACTTGCGGCCTCTTTGTCTGAAGAGGAAACGCTTGACTTCTTCGCTATCCCAGAAGAACGCCTAGGCAAATCGCCCGCTGATGCGGCTATTTTCAAAGCAGCCTTCAAGCGCGGAAGAAGTATAGCAAAACGTAATGCATCAGAACATTTGTTTTCGCAGATGAAAACCAGAAATGGGGCTCCTGCTGCACTTGCCTACCTAAGACAAGTAGCCGACCTTTGGCCCATTTCTGTTGGAGACGCCAATGACAAGAACAACTTCGTCTTTAGTGTAGACTTGGGCAGGGACGACGGCTAATGGCTACTGTCTCAGGCTACAAGGCCTCCTCAACTATGCGTAAGTTCCATGTAGACTCGTCATTTGTGCGCGCTATAATGGGGCCCATAGGCAGTGGCAAGTCTGTGGCCTGCATTATAGAAATGTTGCTTAAGTCGCACAGTCAGGAACCTAACGCAGAAGGCGTACGGCGCACCCGCTGGGTGGTTATTCGCAATACCTACCGTGAACTAATAGACACGACCCTACGAACTTTTCATGATTGGGTACCCGAGGCTGTTGGGCACTCCTCCAAGATGAACATGACATTCATGCTGAAGCAGAAGCAGCCCGACGGCACTACTGTTGAAGCAGAATTTATGTTTCGCGCGCTAGACAGACCTAACGACGTCAAGAAGCTTCTGTCCCTAGAGATAACAGGCGGCTTTGTTAACGAGGCCCGCGAGATCCCTAAAGCTGTCATAGACATGCTGCAAGGACGGTGCGGGCGCTTTCCATCTAAGCGAGACGGGGGCCCGACTTGGTTCGGCATTATAATGGACACCAACCCTCCTGACAATGACAGTTGGTGGTACAAGCTATTCGAAGAGGTTAATCCAGATAACCATCAAATATACTACCAACCGTCTGGCACTTCTCAGGATGCTGAGAACATAGCTAACCTCCCTGCAAACTACTACAAAAATATGCAGGGAGGTAAAGAACAGGAGTGGATTAATGTTTATGTGCATGGAAAGTACGGGTTTGTATCTGACGGTAAGACAGTTTTTTCTGAATATAAGGACTCAGTGCATAGCACTACTGAACCGTATGTGCCAAACTCTAAGTTATCACTTTACGTAGGCATTGACTTCGGTCTTACGCCCGCTGCAGTGTTCGGGCAGCTTACCGCAGCGGGCCGGATGGTTATATTTGATGAGCTGGTTACCTTTGATATGGGTGCCATGACCTTTGGGCGCTTACTTAGAGAGCGCCTGAACACAAAATATGCCGCTTTTGCCAATAAACTAGAGATATATGCTGACCCAGCTGGAGAGCAGCGAGCCCAAACTGATGAAGCCACACCATTCCAAATACTGCAAAACCAAGGTGTTACTGCGTACCCAACGTATACTAATGACTTCACAATTAGGCGTGAATGTATTGCTGATTACATGGTTCGACTTGATTTTGCAGGTAACCCCGCCTTTTTAGTAACGTCAGGCGCCCCAACACTCCGCAAAGCTTTATCAGGCGGGTACAAGTACAAACGTTTACAAATTAGTGGCGAAGCTAAGTTTATGGACAAGCCGGACAAGAACAAATACTCTCATGTAGCTGACGCATGCCAGTATTTGTTCCTAGGCGCAGTTGGGGGCGCCCGTGTAGTTGGCGGGTTTGACGACAAGCCTTTAGACTACAACAAAATAGCGGGAACTGTAGCATAATGGCTAAGAAAATGGACGATGCGTCTTTGCTATCTCTGGTAGAAGGAGAGGCTAGAGTTGCCCTCGGCTACGAGGGCGGTTCACTATCAAAAAGCCGCCAGAAAGCGATGGAGTACTACTTTGGCAAAGCTGTAGGTGACCTAGCTCCGCCCGCTATTGTTGGTAGGTCGGCCGTAGTTGACACTTCAGTTATGGACACCATAGAGTGGATGTTACCAGCTCTAATGAAGGTTTTTGTTGGTGCAGACAAAATAGTAGAGTTTCGCGCCAAGGAAGAAGCGTACGAAGAGCAAGAGAAAAATGTAACAGAGTACATTGGCAACCATATTTTTAAGGTGCAGAATGACGGTTTCGCTATTCTGCACACTTGGTTTAAAGACGCTATGCTGTCTAAAAATGGTGTAGTAAAAGTCTGGTGGGATGTGAGTACCGACGAGACTCGCGAGGATTATATAGGTCTTACTGACGTAGAACTGGCCTTACTACTGCAAGACCCCGAGCTTAAACCCCTGCAGCATACAGAAAATACGGACCCCGCCACTGGCGCGGTAACCCACGATGTTGCAGTAACAAGAACTAAGGATACTGGCTACTGTAGAATAGACAATATACCTCCAGAAGAGTTCCTTATTTCTAGAAGATGCCGGCGTCTAAAAGACTCCCCATTTACCGCGCATAGGTTTGAGCGCACTATAGGCGAGTTGAAGGAGTCTGGGTATAAAAACGTTGATGACATTGGCTCAGACGTGGATGGGGCAAATATGTCACCGGAACGCATAGCCAGGCAGTCACTATACGATGATATGCCGTACTTGAACCTTAGCGGTGAAGAAGGCGACGCATCTAGCAGGGTTGTATGGGTAACAGAAAGCTTCTTGAAAGTAGATTATGACGGTGACGGCATTCCAGAGTGGCGCAAGGTAACTACGGCTGGCGGCAAGCTGCTTGAAAACATAGAGGTAGACAGTCACCCATTCGTGAGCATAACGCCTGTTTTGATACCACACCAGTTTACTGGTATGTCAATAGCCGACTTAGCCATGGAGTCTCAAAGAGACAAGACTTTCTTAGGTAGAGCTATTCGTGACAACATCTACATGGCAATTAACGGGCGAACGTGGGCTGTTGAGGGAGCTGTTAACATTGATGACTTGTTAACAAACCGCCCAGGTAGCGTTGTCCGCGTAAAAAGACCTGACGCTGTTGGGGCCTTGCAGTCTGGCATGACTGACTTCGGCTCTGCACTGTCAGTTCTAGACTCAATAGACCAGGCCCGCGAGAATAGAACAGGTTGGACCCGGCAAAGTCAAGGAATTAGTGCTGAGGCCTTAAACCAGCAGACTGCCCAAGGCATGAACATCCTCACCAATAGAGCCGACATGCGCCAGGAGCTCCTGGCAAGGGTATTTGCTCAGGGTGTTAAGGAGTTATTTCTCAAGGTACTTGAGCAGGTGTGCAAGCACCAAAACAAACCTGATCGGATACGTGCTACAGGAAAATGGGTAGACGTAGACCCTAGTGAGTGGAAAAACCAGTTTCACCTCGAGGTTGTAGTAGGACTAGGCTCCTCTAATAAAGACCAGGTGGTGCAAGGTTTAACAACACTAGGCGCTGCTATGGCGCAAGCTGCACAAGCAGGTGTTGTTAAACCTGAAAATGTGTACAAAGCAGGCGTTAAGATGGCGTCTGCACTAGGGTTTTCCAATCCTGAACAGTTTTTCACTGACCCGGCTACTCAACCGCCGCCTCCGCCGCCTCCGCCTGACCCGCAGCTTGAAATAGCGAAGCTTAGCATACAGGCCCAGTCTGCAGTCGAGGCGGGTAAGTTACACGTGGCGCAGTCTAAGCTTCTACAGGACCGGGAAGATGCGCAGGCTAAACTGCAAGTAGAGCTGCAGAAGCAGACTCATGAACTAACCTTCAAGCAGCAAGCCTTAGTAGCTGACATGGAAATAAAGCGCGAGGAAATAGCTGCTAAGATTGGCCTTGCACTAGAGCAGCAAAATATGAAGGCGCTAGCGTCTGAGAAGCAGACATAATGTTAGAAGAAGATAGTGTCAGCAGCGAAGAACTTAGGCTAGCAGAAGCTGCTATGCAACTAGTAAAAAATACCGCATTTCAAGAAGCCTTTAAACTGCTTGACGATGAGTACTACGCGTTATGGCTAGATGGTCGTAACCTAACAAATGAACAGAGGATAGAACTATGGCGAATGACAAAGTCACTGCAACACTTGAAACAGCTCTTCCAGAAAGCGCTGGCGCACGACCTGCGGAACCCACTGCCGCTTTCGGAGCTCTTGTCGAATGGATAAAAGAAGAAGAAGCGGAAAATCCCAGCCTCCGTATTGCGGCCATTTCATCCGACGATCCTGGCGCCCCCACAAGTTTGCATCTTGGGTTCTCACACCCGATTATTGTTAAAGGCAAGCCGGGGTATATACGCACTGACAAAGGCTTTATCAGTGCCCCCGAAGACCTAACTTAAGGAGACTAGTATGCCAGCCTCAGCAATAGCTGCCATAAACCAGGGCGCCCAAACTGCAGAGTCAAACCTGCAAGAGACTGTCGATACAGAACTACTTAACGCAGTGGTAGGCGCAGAGTCTGCTGAAGAAAACAAGCCTATGTCTGACGCGGAGATGTTGGCGTCTTACATGGAGAGCTCTACTGGTTTGCCTGACGAAGAAGACCTGCCGAAGGCTACGCTACAAGAGAGCGCTGAAGATACGCCAGGTGAAGTCGACTTCTTCACAGTAAAGATAAACGGCGCAGAGAGCCGAGTATCTAAAGATGACCTCATTGCGAACTACCAAAAGAATGAGGCTTCTGCGACTAAATTTGAGCAAGCTCAGGTTGCTAAGTCAGAGTGGCAGGCTAAAAATGCAGCGTTGACATCCCAACACGCACAGTTACAGGCTGCCATAGACAACTTCAGAGCTGTAGCAGTTGAATGGAAGCAAAGCAACGAGCCAGACTGGGATGAGCTGGCCGCACACAATCCCCACGAGTACCTTTTGCAGCAACGCGCACACGCAGCAAAAGCCCAAGAGTGGGAGCAGGCCAATGTAGCTCAGTCAGCGCTAAACCAGCGCATACAAGAGCAACATGACGCCAATTTACAGGCAAGTTTAGCAGAAGAGGCTCAGAAAATGACTGAACTCTTTCCTGAATGGGCCGATGAAAAGGTTAAAGACAGGGATGCTACTAACCTTTTGTCTTTTCTACAGAACATGAACTATACCACTGTGGAAATAGAGAACTTAAACAACTCAAAAGCGTCTAACATACGCTTAGTAGTTGATGCTATGCACTACCGAGCTCTGTTGAAAACTGCGAAGGCTAATACCAAGCAAGTCAAAAGTTTACCTCCTAGAATGGAACGTAGTAACACTAACCCACAGAGCACTTCGGCTACTAAAACTGCTAGAGAACGACTGTCAAAGTCCGGTTCAATAGCAGATGCAGCTGCAGCGCTTCTTGACTTTGTATAACTAGGGGAAAACTGATGGCCATTATTACAGGCACGTACCAACAATTTCAAGCTGTAGGTGTTCGGGAAGATTTATCCGACATCATCTATAGGATCACGCCCACAAAAACACCTTTTCTGTCTGCCATTCCAAAGGTGTCTGCTGATAACACTTTCCATGAATGGCAAACGCAGGACTTAGCCGCTGTAGCAGCAAACGCGCAAATCGAAGGTAACGATATTGCCACGTTTACTGCCGTAACACCAACGGCAAGGCTGGGCAACTATACGCAAATCTCGACCAAAAATGTTATCATTTCTGGTACGCAGCAAAAAGTAAAATCTGCTGGGCGCAAAAATGAGTTGGCTTACCAACTTTCAATGAAAGCCGCTGAGCTTAAACGTGACATGGAAGCGGGACTGCTAGGCGCAGCCGCGGGTATTACCAGTGCAGTCTCGAATGCTGGAACCTCCGCCACATGCGCCGGCTCAACATCAGCGGCCCGCTACTTGCGAGGTCTCGAAGGTTGGATTGCAACTAACAGCGACCTAGGTGCCTCAGGAGTTGCTCCGGTATATACCATGGGCTCATGGGCTGCTCCAACAGACGGGACCCAGCGCGCTTTCACAGAAGCGCAGCTGAAGAACGTTCTGCAGCTTGTTTACGTGCAAGGTGGCGAACCCGACATACTGATGGTTGGCGCTTCACAGAAGCAAACCTTCTCAGGTTTCACCGGCAACTCTACACGGTTCAATGACGCAGAAGACAAAACCGCCAATGCCGCCATTGATGTATACGTTAGCGACTTTGGCTCTTTGACTGTTATTCCTAACAGATTCCAAAGAACACGTACGGCGTTCATTATAGAAACTGACAAGTGGGCGCTGGCTACCTTGCGTGACTTCGCTACAGTAGACCTTGCTAAGACTGGCGATGCCGACAAAAAGCTGCTCACTGTTGAGTACACTTTGGAAGCGCGTCAAGAAAAAGCCTCAGGGGTCATCCGCGACTTGCTGTAAACATGAACCGACAGACCTAGAGCGCTAGGTCTGTCAACTTATTACTTGGAGTGCAATATGGGTGTTAACATAAAACAAAATGCTGATGGCTCCGCTGGTCTACAGGGCGTAGACCTTGATGACGGGCCAATCACAATCCTGGTGTTCAACTACAATAGTTTATTAACGTCGCTGACCCAGACGGTAGGCGTTATGCAACGTAAGATGGTGGTTAAGGCTATCTACCATCGCCCTGATGTGGTATCATCGAATGCCGTCACTGCCACACTGTACAATACGCCTAATGGTACAGCCCCCTCCGGCGGAGTTGCATTGCACACAGGCTCGTGTAACTTGCAGGGCACCGTTAATACAAATGTAGAACTAACATTAGTGGCTGCTGCTGCGCCAATCCTCGCAGATAGCGCCATTGGTGTTATTATCTCAGGTGCAGTAGGTGCAGTAGGTGCTGGCAGCATCTCTGTCCACCTATGCCCAGCGTAAGGAACTGCCATGATCGATGATGCAATAGCGGTACAAGCTACAGGGGTTAACATAACCACCAGCGGAACATCAGCCAATGCCGCTATACCAAATAACTCTAGCGGTAAACCGCCTAACTATGTGCGTTTGTCGGTAACGGCCAACTGTTTCGTGCGTATTGGCAGTGGCAGTGGCACTACAGCCCTGGCTACTGACATGCTCATGGTACCAGCTGACCATGCCATATTAAAGGTGGCTGGTAATACATACGTAGCAGCTATTCAGCAAAGCGGCGCGGGCATTTGCAACGTAACCCCGCTGGAAGACTTGTAATGCAAACTAAACTCGTGGGGCAAGGCGCCTCTTTAATAGCCGCTAGCACTCAAGATGTAGAGCCTCTTATGGTTGCTTGCAAAGAGGCTCGAGGTAGAAATACAGGAGTCTCCAGCGAGTTGAAACATGCCGCGTCTATTCCTATGGTTATTGTTGAAAGCTACTTGAACCGCACTGGCATTACATTCTTAGAGTTTTGTCAGAACAGAGACCACGTCAGAGCGCTTGTAAACGACAAAGGTTTGCAGGCGTTCCGAATTTGGCCTGGTAAAGTATAATGGCCCTGGCTACTTATAGCGACTTAGTTGCTGCCATCAGTGTCTGGTCGCATAGAAGTTCTGACGCAGGCTTTATAGCTAACATTCCATTGGTAATAACTTTAGCTGAAAGTCGTATGCAAATGGACCTTCAGGTGCGCCAACTTGAGCAATCTGTTCTGTATGGTACAGCAGCCACGGTGCAGGCTATAGTTGCGCCGTCTGACTTAAACCAAGTTCGTGCAGTAACTTTGCTTAACTCTGTGAACAACTCCCGCGACCTGCAATTTATGACAGCAGGGCGTCTGCAAGAAACTTGGGGCACTGTGCAAACAGGGGAGCCTGTAAATTACTCTTTAGTAGGCTCAAACATACTACTAGGACCTATCCCCGACAGCGTGTACAGCATCACGCTTGACTATTTTTCCAACATAGCAGGGCTGACTCCTACTAATGCTACTAATGCTGTACTGACAGCCTACCCGGACCTGTACTTACACGCTTGTCTACTGTTCGCCGCGCAGTACTCCGTCAATGTAGACATGACGGTCGCCTTGGAAGCGCTTTATCAGGCCGACGTCACGCGCATTAATGCTAACAACTGGGCCCAAATGGGCACTATGACTATGGAGGTAGGCCGATGGGCTTAGAAACCGGCTCCGTTATAAACGACTTGGTAGTAACTAACCCCACTGCTACAGACCTTAAGAGCCAAGGCGATGATCATATACGCCTAATAAAGTCGGCGCTGAAGACCTCATTTCCAGGATTCACAGGCACAGTCGCGGCTAGTGGTGTAAGCACTGGAGTTACAAATTCCTACTTACTAACCGCCGCAGCGCTTGCCTACACCGCAGGAATGCTAGTGTCCTTCAGTCCAGTTGCTACCAATACGGGGGCTTCTGTAATAAACATCAACGGGCTGGGCGCCGTTAGTATTCTGCGCATTGATGGCTCCGTGTTATCTGCCAATGACCTTGTGGCTGGCAAGTACGCTGAAATGGTATATGATGGTTCTGCATTCCAACTGCTGAGCGTGTCTAAAAGCTACGTAGACAACTTGTCGTTTACTTCGTCACTGCCTGGACAGGGTGGCGCAGCCGGCAAGGTTATAACTACCGATGGCACTACCGCAAGCTGGACCAACACGCTAACGTTAGCCCAGCTTGCGCTAACAACTGCATTGCCAATTGCGTCCGGGGGCACAGGTGGTACAACGGCTGCCACTGCCCGTAGTTCTTTAGGTGCTGCTGCTGTAGGTGCAAATAGCGATATAACATCATTAACCGGGCTTACTACAGCTCTGTCTGTACTACAGGGGGGCACAGGTGGTACAACGGCTGCCACTGCCCGTAGTTCTTTAGGTGCTGCTG
>OCZT010008183.1_pt1 | contig 10202 bp, 10 predicted proteins | sample 1539031 | NCBI WGS metagenome assembly OCZT01 (sample SAMEA3539308, study PRJEB22396) | soil metagenome | biome: tundra; feature: field; material: soil | place: USA | collected 2010-05 | depth 0.15 m
CGGATCGTTGGTTACATACTTATAGGTATAACCTGCCGCAGTAGCCTGTTTCCACTGGTACTTTGATTGTGCTGACACTGCCAGTGAGTGGCAAATAACCAGCGCCAGAAAAATTAATCTTTTCAATTTCATATTATGTTTTTAGGAATTTATAAGTTAAAGACAGAATAAATAATCCTGTTTCAGATAATGAATGTTTGCGAAAATAAAATTAATTGTTTTCTATATCGCATGCATTTTTATAAATGGTAGTTAAGTATAAAATAAATTATTCCCAATTAATAAATAAAAGATGAACAGCGATCTATGAATAATTCCAATGCTTCTTTTTAATAGAATAAAATAGTAAGACAGCTATTGCTAAAATTATTACTGCGTACAATAGAATATTTTTATTAAAAGGTTGCCGAAATACAAATAAATTATTCATGCCTGCACTCTTCTTAACTATTGGTCCTGAAAAATAACAATGCTCAAAAACACAATTACCTTCAATCTTCATTGGTGTATTTTCGCCATAATATCTAAAGTTACAACTCCGGTAAACTATATTTTCTCCCCATGATGTAATTAAGGTTTGTTCACCGGCAACATTTGGATATTCGAAATCAATATGGCAATCAGAAATTTCACAGGCAAGCTCTGAATTAATTGTGCCCCATGTTCCAAGACTTTCGGCAAACACATGGCTGATATAAGTTGGAAAATATCCATGTTGCTCATTGTATATAAATCTTACAACTGCCCCGGCAATATTTGCATGATCTATGTTCCAGTTACCTGCCATTCTTTCTCCGCCATATAATCCTGTAGCAAATATTGTATGTGTACCACCCCAGCAATAAATATTTGAAATAACATTTGCTTTCTCCTGGTCCTGCCCGCCCGAAATGCAAAGCTTGCAATTTTCAAATTGAATTTTATTAATGATTGTAATTTCTGCATTTCGTGTAAGCCCGTTGGGAGAAGAGCAAATACCCACCACAAAATTATTAATGCTCATTTCTTCAATCTCGGTTCCTGTGCTCCCTGTTTGTGTTGAAAATCCGTTGAACATGCCATAATAAGAAGTTAACCCCGGATAGCCGCCATCAGAAGGCATTTTGTTGGTAGAAAGATTTGTAAAAGGATCAATGACAATAGCTGCATAAGGTGAATACCTGCTGTCTCTGCAAATATTATCAATAAAGTTTTCAAAAGAAGTATTAAAAAATTTATGCCGGTCGTTTGTATTTGGGGGAGAAAATAATCCCGTGATCTTTAATTTTCTGATCTTACATCCCTTTCCATTTTGTATTCCTATGGCAAAAGTATTTGTGAAAGTTGGATATAATTCACTGCCAGTATTGGAATCCCAAAACGATGATTCACCAAGCATTTCAAGTGTACAAAAACTGCCTGCGCTATTAAGAATAATTAATGGTTTTGATATCTTATATTTTCCTGCCGGTAAAAAAATGGTTCGTATATTATTTCTTATGCAAGTGTTTATTGATTTTTGGATTGCATTATAATCATCAATATTATTGCCTGTTGCACCAAACCATTTTACCGAAAAATATTGATCAACTGCTTTAGGGTTTACGGTTAATGTTGTATCAAAAATCCATGTATGATAATTTGCTTCTATTATGCCTCCGTTAATAGTTCCTTTGCCTGTAAGTTTTCCGCCTTCAAACTTTAATATTTTTTCCTGTGGAATCTTGATTGTTCCATTAACAATTATAACTGCATTAATAAGAACCGTATTTATGTTCGGGTCATCAAATGCTTTTTGTAAAAACATTGTTTGATCAATAGATGAATTATCTTTTACGATATACGTTTGAGCGAATACGTTTCCATAAAACAAAAAGAATACAAACAATAATTTTTTCATCTTATAAAGATAACTATTCATAAAGCTTTTACTTCATAAGAACATGCAGAAGAATATATGAATAAAGAAGATGCTAAATAAAATAACTTAAATTTGGTGTATGGACACATTATTAATTCTTCCGAAAAATGAAGCGGAACAAACTGCTGTAAAAGCATTTTGTCAGGCTTTGAAAGTAGCTTATGAAGAAGAACCTGAAGCAGAAAATTACAATCCAGAATTTGTAGCTAAAGTCAAACGTAGTGAAGAAGATTTTAAAGCAGGCCGAGTTCATAAAATCAATCTGGACGAAATATGGAAATGATCTTTACTGATGAGGCTAAAAGGGATTTAGAATGGTGGCAAAAAAGCGGTAAAGTTGCCGTATTAAAAAGAATTCGTTCTTTGATTGAATCAATGCTACAATCTCCTTTTGAAGGAATAGGTAAACCGGAACCTTTGAAATATAACCTTTCGGGTAAATGGTCAAGGCGTATTACAGAAAAAGACAGACTTGTTTATGAAGTAAAAGAAGAATTGATTATAATTCATACGCTTAGGGGCCACTATATTTAAGATTACTTTATTTACTCAAATGCATACTTCTCTCTTTATATAATTGCCTGAAGTAAGGATCACGAAGATCTTTGATAAATCTTATGGCTTCGCCGGTGCTTTTCATTTCGGGACCAAGTTCTTTATTTACTCCGGGAAATTTATCGAAAGAAAATACAGGCTCTTTAATAGCAAAACCTTTAAGCTTTTTATCAAAAGTGAAGTTTTTTAATTTTTTTTTGCCCAACATTATTTTGGTCGCAATATTCAAATATGGGATTTGATATGCCTTGGCAATGAATGGGTTTGTTCTGGATGCACGGGGATTTGCTTCAATAACAAAAACCTCATTGTTTTTTATGGCAAATTGAATATTTATAAGTCCTTGAATGTTCAATTCCCTTGCAATTTTTTCTGCATACTCTTCCATGGTATGCACAATTAATGGCGACAAATTAAATGGCGGTAATACAGCATTACTATCGCCGCTATGAATACCAGCCGGCTCAATGTGTTCCATCACCCCCATTACATGAAAATCTTCACCATCAAATATGGCATCTATCTCTGCTTCCTGGCATCTATCTAAAAAATGATCTATCAATATTTTGTTTCCGGGGAGATGCTTCAATAAACTCAGCACCCCTTTTTCCAGTTCTTCATCATTTAAAACGATACGCATTCTTTGTCCGCCTAAAACATAGCTGGGTCTAATTAATACAGGATAGCCAACACTTTTCGCAACTTCAATAGCATCGTCAGTTGAATAAGCAGTACCATAATTTGGATAAGGAATTTCCAAAGCTTTCAGCAGGTCACTAAATCTTCCCCGGTCTTCAGCAATATCCATACTGTCAAATGAGGTACCGATAATTTTAATCCCTTTTTCATGCAATCTTTTGGCAAGCTTTAAAGCCGTTTGTCCCCCTAACTGAACGATAACTCCCAAGGGTTTTTCATGCTCAATTATTTCCCGGATATGCTCCCAAAAAACAGGTTCGAAATATAATTTATCAGCAATATCAAAATCAGTAGAAACTGTTTCGGGGTTGCAATTTATCATGATGGACTCATAGCCACATTCTTTAATAGCAATCAATCCATGCACACAGCAATAATCAAATTCAATACCCTGCCCGATCCTGTTTGGTCCGCTGCCTAAAACAATTACTTTTTTCTTTTTTGATATTTTACTTTCATTGGATAATTCATGATTTACATTATCCTCAAAAGTTGAATAGAAATATGGAGTCTTTGCTTCAAACTCTGCACTGCATGTATCTACCATTTTAAAAACACGGGTAATACCAAGCGATTTTCTTTTCTCATAAATATCTTCATCGGTGCTTCCGTCATTCATGATCCTTGACATCTGCTCATCACTAAACCCTAAATGTTTTGCGTCTCTTAAAAGATCATCAGGAATAGAATCAAGATCATACTTTGCGATCTCTTTTTCACAATCACAAATTTTTTGTATCTGGTAAATGAACCACCTGTCAATACCTGTGGATTCACATATCCGTTTTACACTTACCCCGATCATCAGTGCATCTTTAATGCGAAAGATCCTATCCCACTTCGGCACTTTTAAATATTCGATGATCTCTTCAGCATACATCAGGCTTTTGCCATAATAGCCGAGACCTACTGCTTCATTTTCCAAACTTTGACAAGCTTTTTGAATGGCTTCAGGAAAACTTCTCCCTATTGCCATTACTTCACCAACTGATTTCATTTGCAGCCCTAAAGTATCATTAGCGCCTTTGAATTTATCAAAGTTCCAGCGGGGAATTTTTACGATAACATAATCCAGTGCCGGTTCAAAATATGCTGAAGTGGTTTTGGTAATTTGATTTTTTAATTCATCAAGATTGTAACCGATAGCCAGCTTTGCAGCAATTTTTGCAATTGGGTAACCCGTGGCTTTAGAAGCCAGTGCAGAGGAACGGCTAACCCTTGGATTTATCTCAATAGCAATGATCTCTTCTGTCTGTGGATTTAATGCGAACTGAACATTGCAACCTCCTGCAAAATTGCCCAGATCTCTCATCATAGCGATTGCAGTGTTACGCATTTTTTGATAGGCCGTATCACTCAAAGTCATGGCAGGCGCTACTGTTATTGAATCGCCTGTATGAATACCCATCGGGTCAAAATTTTCTACAGTACAAATAATAACTACATTATCGTTGGCATCTTTTAAAAGCTCCAGTTCAAATTCCTTCCACCCCAACAATGCTTTTTCCACCAATACTTCATGCATTGGTGATGCCTGCAACCCACGGTTAAGCGCTTCATCTAATTCATCTTTACTATGTACAAAACTTCCACCTGTACCACCCAATGTAAATGAAGGACGTATCACCAAAGGAAATCCAATCTCCTGCGCAAATTCTTTTCCTTCTAAAAATGAATTAGCAGTTTTTGCCAAAGCCACAGGAACTTTTAAGCCAATCATCCATTGCCTGAATTTTTCCCTGTCTTCTGCTTTATCAATTGCTTTAATATCTACCCCAATCAATTTCACTTTATACTTTTCCCAAATGCCAAGTTCATCTCCCTCTTTACAAAGATTTAAGGCAGTTTGCCCGCCCATTGTTGGCAGAATGGCATCAATTTTATTTTCCTGTAATATCTGTTCAATACTTTCTATGGTTAATGGAAGAAGATAAACTTTGTCCGCCATCATAGGGTCTGTCATGATGGTAGCGGGATTGCTATTGATGAGAATTACCTTAACACCTTCTTCACGCAAACTTTTTGCAGCCTGTGTACCGGAATAATCAAATTCACACGCCTGACCAATAATAATAGGTCCGGAACCGATTATAAGAACTGATTTAATAGATGAATCTTTAGGCATAGTTTATTGCTTCGAAATGGCGGGCAAAAGTACTACACATGAATTTAATTTTCGCAAGAAAATGCAATGATGCAGATGCGTTTTAGAAAAATGTAACAGTTTCTAACAACTATGGCCAGACCGGGACGGTCAGACCATAGTTAATTAAATTAAAAATCTTCGTTCGGAGCCGAATAATTCTGTAAGCAACCTTTTTGCAACAAAAAGTTTATCAACCCATTCTTCCTTTGGCTTCATATCTATTTCTGCAAAATGCTGTTTTACCCTGTCCACGGTGTCTTCTGCATCATCTAATAAATCGTGAGCACGGTTTTTTAAATGAGAAAGAAATTCCCGGCGCTCATCATCGGGCATGTTAAAAAATTCAAGAATCGCTACTCCTACGGCAGCTCCCAGAATTATTGCTCCTATTGTATTTGACTTTGACATAACAAATATTTTAAGTTTTAGGCGTTAGATTTGTATTTAAATAAATATGATAAACTTTAGAATTGTTACCTTACATAAACCGTTCCTCTTTTTTTGTTTCCTGATCTTTTTCTTTTCACTTTCAGCACAGGTCTTTCCTGCAAAAAATTATCCAAAGGGATATTTTATATATCCTGTGCAGGCAAAAATTGCACTGGCAGCCAATTTCGGGGAATTGCGTCCGAACCACTATCATATGGGGCTTGATTGCAAAACAGATCAAAAACAAAATGCCAGAGTGGTAGCGGCTGCGGACGGATATATTGCCCATATAAGAATTGAACCATCAGGTTTTGGAAGATCCATTTACATCAATCATCCCAATGGCTTAACAACATTATACGGGCATTTGAATGATTTTTTCCCGGAGCTGGAAAAATATGTAAAAGAGCAACAATATAAAATGGAATCATGGCTGGTATTCTTAGACATTCCTCCAGATCTATTCCCGGTGAAGCAAGGTCAGTTCATTGCTTTCAGTGGTAATACAGGTGGTTCTCAGGGACCGCATCTCCATTTTGAAATAAGAGATACCAAAACCGATAAGGTGTTTAATCCTTCATTGTTTGGTTTTCCAATTCCTGATAATGTACCACCAACATTAATTCGCTTAGCAGTGTACGACAGACGCATAAGCACCTATTCGCAAACACCAAAATTGTATGTATTAAAAAAAATAAATGCCCGCCTGAATGACGCAGTCGGGCAGGGTAAATACATTCCTGCATCTCCGATCATTATTACGAATACTGATAGAGTAAGCTTTGGTATTTCTGCAGTGGATAAATATACAGGCTCATATAATCCAAATGGAATTTATGAAGCGGTACTTTACAATGATGACGAGCCTGTAGTTGGGTTTCAGTTAGATAATATTTCTTATGATGAAACAAGATATTTAAATGCACATATTGATCATAAATTAAGAGCCAGTGGCGGACCTTTTGTTGAGCATCTTTCAAGACTTCCCGGCTATCCTGAGGGTGTATACAAAGATTTTTCAGGTGATGGCATAATTAATTTAGAAGATGATAGTGTTCATCAAATTAAAGCAGAAGTAAAAGATGCCTATGATAACATTTCTGTTTTACAATTTCAAGTGAAACGTGGTCTTATAAATGAAAATAAATACAAACAGGATCTATCAGAACAAAAATTTAGCCCCGGCTTTGTGAATGTGTTTGAGAGAGAAGATATCCAGGTAATACTTGGCGAAAAGGATCTGTATGATTCTATCAACTTTATTTATGCAAAAAAAACTTCAATAACACCTCAAGCGGTTTCTGCATTACATACTGTTCATACTGCGCTGGTACCGGTTCATGGGTATTATACAATAAGATTAAAGACTGATAGATCTTTACAAAATATTGATGATGATAAAATAATTATGCAAAGAACATGGGGGAGTAAAATGGATGTAGTAAAACCTAACAAAGAGGGAGAATGGTTCACAGGGAAATTCAGGGAGTTTGGAAATTTTCAATTATTGGTTGACAATGTTCCTCCTGTAATTTCTCCGGTAGGCATAAGAGATAATGCAAATCTTTCAAGATTATCGCAAATAATTTTTACGGTAACCGATAATATGAAGGAAATAAAAAACTTTCGGGCAGAACTTGATGGTAAATGGCTGCGTTTCACTAATGACAAAGGCAGAAGCTTTATTTATAAATTTGATGAAATGTGTCTTCCGGGAAATCATGAATTAAAAGTTAGTGTGGAGGATGAGGCAGGAAATGTAGCGACAAAAATATTTCACTTTGTAAGATAAACTCCTCTAAATCTCCCCTAAAAGGGAGACTTTAAAGATGATCTTAAAAATAAGTTGATATTTGAATTATGTTGAAAAGTAAAAAACTAATGTTTAATTTTTAAAAAACGCCCGACCTCCCTCTCTGAAGGAGAGGGATTGAGGGTGAGGCCAATAATATTCATGACACATTTATCAGAAGGCGACAAAGCCCCGGCTTTTAAATCAAAAGATCAAAATGGAAACCCTGTTTCATTAAGTGATTTTAAAGGGAAAAAAGTCGTGCTGTATTTTTATCCTGAAGATGATACGCCAACCTGTACTATTGAAGCATGCAACCTCAGGGATAATTATTCGCTATTAAAACAAAAAGGAATAATTGTGTTAGGTGTTAGTCCTGATGATGAAAAAAAGCATAAGAAATTTGAGCAAAAATTTAATCTTCCTTTTACGCTTGTTGCAGATCAAGACAAAAAAATAATTGATAAGTATGGTGTTTGGGGAGAGAAGAATTTATATGGCAGAAAATATATGGGATTGCATCGCACCACTTTTTTAATAGATGAAAAAGGCATTATTAAAAAGATATTTAAAAAACCAAAATCAAAAATTCATTCAGAAGAAATTTTGAAGGCGTGGCAGGAGTGATAACATTATAAAAACATTCTTTGAAAAAAATACTTATTCCGGCTTAATTATTTGTATAATTTTTTTGTAGTAAGCTGTGGCAAAAACAATGGCGCACCAAATAATTAGTTTTGATGATTGATTATTCCATTAAAGAAAATTCGTGGATCGCAAAACTTGCTGCATTCAAATTAAGATCAAAACAAGTTGCGATAGTAATTGGTAAAACCATACATCTTTATAATACTTCTAAAAAGGAATTTTTAAATGATGAAAAATGGGTTAAGCATGAGCTTTGTCACGTAAAGCAATTTCAACAAAATGGTTATCTATTTTTTATTGTAAAATATTTATGGGAAAGTATAAAGCATGGCTACTTTAATAATAAGTATGAGGCGGAAGCAAGAGAGGCTGAAAATAAATAAAGTGATCGCTTGCATCTGTTATTGCCCCTTATGGCTATTCTCGTTATATATCTATAAAGAGGACCTTACATTAAGTTGTTATATTTATACTGTTATTAAAAATAATGAGACTTATTATCCTGCTAATCTTTTTACTTTCAACTTGCCAAACATTTGCACAAAATATTATATTATCTGACGGTAGTGAGTATATGGATACCACATCATATCAGAATACAAAATGCAAAGATAATAATACATATTACTACAATATTGGAGGAAAGTATCCTGAAAGCTCCACAAGTATTTTAAAAGAAGTTCAACTATTTCTCAAGGATAATCAAGAAAATTTTATTGGCAGCGGTTATATTACATTTCGTTTTAAAATTGATTGCGAAGGTAAACTTATGCAAAGGGTGCAGGTATTGCAGACAGATGAAAAGTACAAAAGCTATCATTTTGATAAAGGTCTGGTAAATGAATTATTTGTTTTTTTAAAGACATTAAACAAATGGAAAATCGCAAAGGCAAGAAATGGTGAAACTTTACTTTACAATGCTTTTTTATCTTTTAAAATCAAAAATGGCAAAGTCAATAACCTTATTCCTTAATTTTTTAGTTGTAACTGGCTTTTGCTATTGCCAGCAAACCCGAATCAATTCATTGACTTGTGATTGTTATAACAAAAAAGTTAAAGACAGTTTGATTGAAAAATATCTTGAAAATAAAGAGATGCATGATTACAACAGTACTAAATGGCAATTGTATTGTGATAGCATAATTGCAATATGTCCAAACATAGCTGCTGCTTATCAGCTCAAAGCTATACCATTTATTAAATATGGTGATTATGCAAAAGCATTTCCGCTGGAAGATAAAGCTGTAGAACTGGAGCCAAGAAATTTTACTGCTTACAGAGGTTTTTTAAAATGCATTTTTACTAAAGATTATGAAGCTGCAATTATTGATTTTAAAAACGCACAGATTTTAACGCCCAATAATTATGAGATGGATCACACTTACTTTTTTTATGAGGGCTTGTGCAATTTGGAATTAGGTAACTATTCCATGGCAAAGGAAAATTTCACACAGGATGTTATTATTGAGTCCGGCGGAAGTAAAACTAACGAATCCCATATCCATTTTAATACCTTCTTGTATATGGGGATATTATATTATGAAATGAACAATAATGTGAAGGCAAAAGAAAATTTATTGAAATGCCTGGCTATGTATAAACAACTGCCGGATGCAAATTATTATCTGGCAATGATATACAAAAGAGAAAGGAATAGCGAACTTAGGGACAAATATCTGCAGATTGCAAAACAGTCAAAATTGCAAGGCTATGGTTTAAATGAGGATAATGTTTATTATTCTTATTATCCTCACCAGATAACACTTTATGAAATAGATAAAGAATTACAGAAATAATTTAAGTTTAGAGCACGATATGCTGAAAATTTATGAAACTAAATGTTGTAAGAGTTACCACCCTCTCCTTCGGAGAGGGCTAAGCAATACGTTGTTTATAATTATGATTTGTGAGGGTGAGGTTGCCACTCCACTTCGTCAAAGTCAAACCGCCTTTCAATTGTACCAACTGTAATTAATTGTCCTTGTGGCGATACACCTTTTACAGTTGTTTCAAAAACAATATTATCTTTTTTC
>OCZT010008184.1_pt1 | contig 10202 bp, 7 predicted proteins | sample 1539031 | NCBI WGS metagenome assembly OCZT01 (sample SAMEA3539308, study PRJEB22396) | soil metagenome | biome: tundra; feature: field; material: soil | place: USA | collected 2010-05 | depth 0.15 m
AGGTATGCGCGCTCGCGGCGTGGTGGCTGACTCCGTGGCTGGCCCGCGCCCGGCTAGCCGGCATCGCCAGGAGGCGACGGCAGCCGATCGCCGCGAACGAGCACGTGAACTGGCAGATCTGGGGCAGTTCGCGTCACCAGCACGGGCCGATGTGGCGTACCTTCCTCACCGAGCAGCGTGCGCTGGTCGGCGAGCTGGCCGGCCTGACTGCCGCGGTGGAGGGTATCCGGCAGCCGGTACTGCTGCTCGCCGACCCGGCGGACACGCTGATCCCGGTCCGGACGACGCATCAGCTGGCGGCGGCCCTGCCTGATGCCCGGGTCCAGCTCCTGAGCCAGATCGGCCACCACCTGCCCCGCCGCGGTGCGACCGAGATCGCCGCCGCGGTCGTCCAGTTCCTGGCGGCACTGGACAGCCGCCCGGCGCCAGCCTGACCAGTGGCCGGCATCAGCCTGACTGGCGGCCGGCGCCAGCCTGACCTGCGGGCGGCATCAGCCTGACTGGCGGGCGGCGCCAGCCTGACCTGCGCGCGGCATCAGCCTGATTCGACGGGGTTTGTCCGGAGGCGCTGGGTGGTACGCGACTGATTGCGCGCGTCGTCGACGAGGAGGTCGCTATGCGGGGACTCTGGCGGGCACACCGGCTCTCGGCTATCTCGGTCCTGATCGTCAGCGCCAACCCGCAGTGCTGAGCTGCCCGGGGTCAGCTGCGCGGTGATGATCTGGTGAGCCGGGCGAGTGCCTCCCGCAGGACCTCTGGCCGCTTGCAGAACGCGAACCGTACCTGGGTGCGCCCGGCCTCGGCGTTGTCGTAGAACACGGCGCTGGGGATGGCGACCACCCCGGCCCGGTGCGGCAGGTCCCGGCAGAACTCGATGCCGTCGGCATCGCCGAGCCGCCGGATGTCGGTGGTGACGAAGTAGGTGCCTTCCGGCGGGTATACCTCGAAGCCGGCCTCGGCCAGGCCCGCGCAGAGCAGGTCGCGCTTCCCGCGCAGGTCCTCGCTGATCCCGGCGAAGTAAGCGTCGTCCATCCGCAGCGCCCCGGCGATGGCGTACTGGAACGGGCCGCCGCTGACGTAGGTGAGGAACTGCTTGACGGTGCGCACGGCCGTGACGAGCTCGGCTGACGCCGTTATCCAGCCGATCTTCCAGCCGGTGAAGGAGAACGTCTTGCCCGCCGAGCTGATCGAGATGGTGCGCTCGGCCATGCCGGGCAGTGACCCGATCGGGACGTGCTCGCCCGCGAACACCATGTGCTCGTAGACCTCGTCGGCGATGACGAGCAGATCGTGCTCGCGCGCCAGCGCGGCGATCCCGGTCAGCTCGGCGCGGGTGAACACCGACCCGGTCGGGTTGTGCGGGGAGTTCAGCAGGATCAGCCTGGTGCGGGGCGTGATCGCGGCGCGCAGCGCGGCCAGGTCGGGCCGGAAGCCGGGCGGCCGCAGGGTGACCGGGACGCGGATGCCGCCAGCCAGCGCCACGCAGGCCGCGTACGAGTCGTAGTAGGGCTCGAAGGCGATGACCTCGTCGCCGGGCTCGACCAGCGCCAGCAGCGCCGCGGCGACGGCCTCGGTCGCGCCGGCGGTCACCAGTACCTCGGTGTCCGGGTCGAAGCGCAGGCCGTAGAACCGCTGCTGGTGCTCGGCGATGGCGCGGCGCAGCTCAGGGATGCCGGGCCCCGGCGGGTACTGGTTGCCGCGCCCGTCGAGGATCGCCGCCGCGGCGGCCTGGGCGACCTCCGGCGGCCCGTCGGTGTCGGGGAAGCCCTGGCCGAGGTTGACCGATCCGGTCGCGACCGCGAGCGCCGACATCTCAGCGAAGATCGTCGTGCCCATCCCGGCCATCCGGCTGTTCAGTAGTGGTCGGTTCACCCCGCCATGAGATCACGCGAGGTGCTGCGGGGCGTGGCTGGCCCCGCGCGCCGGCCCGCCGCGCTTCGCCGAGGGCGAGCCAGCCGAGCGCTTCTACGTGCTGCTGGACGGCGTCATGGTGCTGTCGCACCGGGTGGGCGCCGACGATGTCGAGATGGTCAGGACGTCCCAGCGCGGCAACTACGCTGGCGCGTTCCGGGCTTTCCTCGGTGACCAGGTGCCGCAGCTGTACACGGGGTCGCTGCGGCTTCCCGAGCCGTCCCGGCTGTTCGTGCTCAGCGCGGCCAAGTACACGCAGATGATCCATCAGTGGTTCCCGATGGCGCTGCACCTGCTGGAAGGGCTGTTCTTCAACCTCCAGAACACCCAGCAGATCATCGGCCAGCGCGAGCGGCTGCTCGCGCTGGGCTCACTGTCGGCCGGCCTGACGCATGAGCTCAACAATCCGGCCGCCGCCGCCGTCAGCGCGACCTCCGCGCTGCGCGAGCGGGTCGCCGGAATGCGGCACAAGCTGGGCATGATCGCGGCCGGGCCTTATGACCGGGTGGCCCTGGAGACGCTGATCCAGTTGCAGGAGGACGCCGCCGACCGGGTCCCGAAGGCGCCGGCGCTGGACCCGATCGACGGCGTCCGACCGGGAGGACCGCGCGCTGCCCGAGATCCCCGCGTACGCCAGCGAGCTCAACCAGGTCTGGACGAACCTGATCGACAACGCGGTCTCGGCGATGAACGGGACGGGCACGCTGACCATCCGCACCAGGCCGGACCGCGACCGGGTGCTGGTGGAGTTCGGCGACACCGGCCCCGGCGTGCCGGAGGAGATCCGGCAGCGGATCTTCGAGCCGTTCTTCACCACCAAGCCGGTGGGCGAGGGCACCGGGCTCGGGCTCGACATCTCCTGGCGGATCGTGGTGAAGAAGCACCACGGGGACCTCCGGGTCGAGTCTGTCCCCGGCGACACCTGGTTCCGGGTCTGGCTGCCGCTCGCAGCGTAGCCTTGGGCCATGCGAGCGTGGGTGGTCCATCAGCCGGGGCCAATGGCGACGTGCCCGTTGCGCATGATCGACCGGCCCAGGCCCGATCCCGGCCCGGGTGAGCTGCTCATCCGGGTGCTGTGCTGTGGCGTCTGCCGCACCGACCTGCACCTCGCCGAAGGAGACCTGCCGCCCAAGGCTCCCGGCATCACCCCAGGCCACGAAGTCGTCGGGGAGGTCGTCGCAGCCGGGCCCGGGACGGTCAGGTTCCGGGCCGGCGACCGGGTCGGCGTCGCCTGGCTGGCCGGGACGGACGGCTCCTGCCGGTACTGCCGGCGCGGCAGCGAGAACCTCTGCCCCCGCTCCGTCTACACCGGCTGGGACATCCACGGCGGCTACGCCGAGTACGTAGTGGCGGCGGATGCCTACGTGCACCACATCCCGGCCGGGTTCAGCGACGCCGAGGCCGCGCCGCTGCTGTGCGCCGGGATCATCGGGTACCGGGCGCTGCGCCGCGCGGACCTGCCGCCGGGCGGGCGGCTAGGTATCTGGGGGTTCGGCGGCTCGGCGCACCTGACCGCGCAGATCGCGCTTGCCAGCGGTGCCGCCGTGCATGTCTTCACCCGCGCGCCGGCCGCGCGCGAGCTGGCACTCGACCTGGGCGCCGCGTCCGCCCAGGACTCTGGCGATCCGGCACCGGAGCCGCTCGACTCGGCGATCATCTTCGCGCCCGTCGGCGAGCTTGTCCCGGCCGCGCTCGCCGCCCTGGACCGCGGCGGAACGCTGGCGATCGCCGGCATCCACCTCACCGATATCCCCGCGCTCAACTACGCCGAGCATCTCTTCCAGGAACGCACGCTGCGCAGCGTGACCGCCAACACCCGCGGCGACGCGGAGGAGTTCCTCCGGCTGGCCGGCCGTCTCCGGCTGCGCGTCACGACCACTCCGTACTCGCTGGACCAGGCGGACCGGGCACTCGCCGACCTTGCCGCTGACCGGGTCGACGGCGCCGCAGTGCTGTCAGCGTGAGCAGGGCACCCGCGACGCCGCGGGGCCTGCCGCAGCACCTGCCGCGGGGCCGGCCAGGGGGCGTGACCAAATCTGAGCGTGGCCGGTACTTGGCTATTGGCATACCTGAAGCCGGCGCTCTCATGGGTTATCGCCGCAAAGCGGTACCGGCCACGTTAGCGTTGCGCCGTGGACGCGACAGAGATCTCCGGAGACACGAGCCCGCAGAGCGTCGTTATCGCTGCCGATCCCAAGCCCGACGTCCAGCCCCGCGATCGGATCAGGCTAGCTTTTGCCAGCTTCCTGATGCTGTTCGTCGAGCTGGCGCTGATCCGGTGGATATCCGCGAACAACATCTTCGTGTCCACGGCCACGAACTTCGTGCTGCTGGCCAGCTTCCTCGGGATCGGGCTTGGCTTCCTGAACGCCAGAACCCAGCGGGACTTCCTGCGCTGGGCACCGCTGACGTTCGTTGCGCTGGTGGGCTTCGTCCTTGCCTTCCCGGTGATCCTGGCGAGCCTGAGCGTCGGCGCGAGTCCCTACCGGGGCCTGCAGGGCATGTTTGCCCTGCCGCGGCCGGTCAGCCTCGGCATCATCTTCGTGCTGACCGTGGCGGTCATGGCCGGCTTCGGCCAGGCAGTCAGCCGGCTATTCGTCCGCTTCGAGCCGCTGGCCGCCTACCGGCTGGACATTGCCGGGAGCATCGCCGGCATTGCCGTGTTCTCCGCCCTGTCCTTCCTTGACATGCCCCCGCTCGCCTGGGCGATCATCGCCGCCGGCGGCCTTGCGGTGCTGCTCGGCAAGGGCTCCCGGTGGTGGCAGTGGACGGCCGTCGTCGTGGTGGTACTGCTGCTCGGCATGGATTCGTTCGCGCCGCATGAGCAGTGGTCTCCGTACTACAAGCTCTCGGTCGAGAAGGTGGGCACCACGACGCCGGCGGTCTATGTCACCGCCAACAACGTGCCTTACCAGGCGGCCCGCTCGCTGGCCGTGCTGCACGAGCAGAAGAAGTTCTACTTCTACCCGTACAGCCACGTGACCAAGACCTCGCTGAAGAACGAGCTCATCATCGGGGCCGGCTCAGGAAACGACGTGGCGGTGGCCCTGTCGGAGGGCGCCCGGCATATCGACGCGGTGGAGATCGACCCCTCGCTGATCCAGATCGGCCGCGAGCTGCACCCGGACCACCCGTACGAGAACCCCCGGGTGACCGCCCACGTCGCCGACGGCCGCGAATACCTGCAGGACACCTCGCAGCACTACAACCTGATCCTGTTCGGGCTGCCCGACTCCCTGACGGCCGTTGCCGGCCAGTCAGCTCTCCGGCTGGAGGGCTACCTGCTGACCGAGCAGTCGGTCGCTCAGGCGCGGCTGCACCTCGCGCCCGGCGGCACCTTCTCGATGTACAACTACTACCAGCCGTTCCTGCTGGCCAGGTACGCCACCACGATCGATCAGGCGTTCGGCCATGAGCCGTGCGTGCAGGTCGGCCCGCCGCTCGGCGGCCGCCGGCTCGCGGTGCTGACCGTGCGCGCTGACGGGCCGGTGCCGGGCTGCGCCAACGTCTATCACGGTGCCAAGGTCGCCCCTGCCACCGATGACCACCCGTTCCCGTACCTGCCCGGCCGGTCCATCCCGAACATCTACCTGCAGATACTGGCGCTGATGCTGATCGCGTCAGTGGCGGCCATCAAGCTGGCCGGCGGTGCGTTCAAGCGGATGAGCGGCTACCTGGACCTGGCCTTCATGGGCGCGGCGTTCCTGCTGCTGGAGACCAAGAACATCGTGCAGTTCGCGCTGCTGTTCGGCAGCACCTGGTTCGTCAACTCGCTGGTGTTCGGTGCCGTCCTGCTGGTGGTGTGGCTGGCCATCGAGACCGCGAGCCGGATAAAACTGCCGCGACCGGTGGTCCTCTACGCCGCGCTGCTCGCCTCGCTGGTCCTGACCTGGGCGGTGCCGCAGGAATCGCTGCTCGGGCTGCCGTCGGTCGTGCGCTTCCTGGCGGCAGGCGCGCTGGCCTTCGCGCCGGTGTACCTGGCGAACCTCATCTTCTCCCAGCGGTTCAAGAACGTCGCCACGTCCGGGGATGCCTTCGCCGCGAACCTGCTCGGCGCCATCGTCGGCGGCGTGCTGGAGTATCTCGCGCTGATTACCGGCTACCGGTTCCTGCTGATTGTCACCGGCGTGCTCTATGCGCTGGCCTTCATCGCGGGCAAGACCCGGCTGTCCCGCCTCCGCCAGGCCTAGCTGGGGAGATCCGGTCTTCGGTCGGGGCGATCCGGCCTCGGGCAGGGCGATCCGGCTTCCGGCAGGGCGATCCGGCTTCCCATGGGGCGGATCCGGCCTGCAGTTAAGCGACTCGGCCTCTAACGGTCCGGCTGCCGGGGCTCGGCGCGCTAACACCGGACCCGTGTTGGTTACGGGCGACCACGCACGAACCACGCATCACATTGGTCTCAGCAGTCTCAAGATCAAGTTAGTGGTTAAGATCTGTCCGGCAGAAACCGGCTATATCCGAACCAGTAACGAATCTGCGCCCGTGCACGTGCTAGCACAGTGCGCGGCGTCCCGCATTCGCGCCGGATTCGAGTAACTGGCCCAGGTGCTCGCGTCTACGCTCGCGGTTTCGGCATAGTGACGGGCGTCGCCGGTGTGGCAGGCGGCGTAGCCAGCGGGGAGGCAGACGTTGTCGGCGCGGATTGCGACGGCGTTGCTGTGGATTGCGACGGCGTCGCGGTGGTTCGCGACGGCGTTGGCGCGGATTGCGACGGTGTCGCGGTGGTTTGTGACGGCGTCGGCGCGGAAGACGAGGGCGCCAGCGTGGTCTGCGACGGCGTCGGCGCGGAGGACGAAGGGCTTGGCGTGCCAGGTGACGGCGTTGGCGTGCCAGGTGACGGCGTTGGCGTGCCGGGCGAGGGGGTTGGCGAGCCGGGCGACGGCGTCGGCGTGAGGGTGGCACCCGGTCCGGAGGTTGACCGCGTCACGATGGGGGAGGGCTGGCCGCTGCCGGGGCTGCTCCCGCCGGTGGTAGACGGGCTGCTTCCCGGCGTGAGATCCGATGATCTGGTCACGACTACGGTCGCCGACGCATGGGCCGTTCCGATCTGCGCGGTCACGTAGGTCGTGCCCGGGCCGATGCCGGTCACCCGGCCGGAAGAGTCGACGGTGGCGACGGCCGGGTTCCCCGTCGTCCAGGCAGCCCCCGAGAGAATCTGCTGCGGCGCGCTCTTGCCGCTGCTGAGCTGGCCGGTCAATGGCGGCTGGGTGCTCGCTGCGGTGCCGATCCGCAGCGTCCGCGTTTTGATGGCCAGCGAGTGAAGCTGGATGGTGACGCCCTTGGGCGTGTGCAGGCTTGCCTGGAGTGAGGTGAAGGCCTTAACCCAGCGGGCCAGCCGGGTCTTGGTGGCCCCTGCCGGGTGACGACGCGTGCAGGGGTACGGCGTGCGGGCTCGCTACGGGCCGCCGATCCAGCCGGGGATCGATGCGCCGGGGTAAGTCCCCCAGCGGTAGGTGTACTTCCTTGGCCCGTTATGGCGGTACTGGAGCTGCATGCGCGTGTAGTGCCCCGCGCCATGGCTCACCCGGACGCGGTACAGCACCAGGCTGGCTGCGTACTTCCGGTAATGCCCGGCCGCGCAGTCAGGCTTGCAGGTGTTAACCCAGAGCACTGCATCACTGGACCGCGCGGAGATGCCGGTCCAGTACTTCCAGGCCGGGGTCTTCACGATCACGTTCCCGGACAGGCAGTCCAGCAGGACCTCGCCGGGCCGCGTCTGGCCGTGATGCCATCCCTGGCAGTCGTAGGCGACGGGCGGCCGCCGGGCCGCGGACGCCGATCCGGCGGACGTGATCAGGGCCGTCGCAAGGGCGGAACCGGCCACCAGCAGAGCCAGGATGACGCCGATGATCTTCTTCATGCTCTCTTTCTCCGCCGCGAACTGCCAGAGTCGCAGGTACGGCTTGAGCCTATGGCCTGGCCGATCTGGCCTGCTCAGCTGGGAGCGGCCAGCCGGGCCGGATTAACGACGATGACATCAGTGCCGGCGAAATTCCGGTACGGGCATTGATACGCAAGTCAGGCGGGGCCGGCGGCGGAATCATGCTGCGTTTCGGCGCCGAAGCCTAGCTCTGCGGACCGGCAGGCGACCTGCGCGGTGATACCGGCGATCAGGTCAGCGGCGGAGATGCCCGGCAGCCGCCGGCCATCGCGCAGCCGTACCGCGAGCAGGCCGCTGGCCTCTTCCCTGTCCCCGATCACGGCGACATAGGGAACGCGGCGCCCGTGGGCGCGCCGGATCCGCGCTCCCAGGGTGGCGTCGGCCGGATCGCACTCGGCTCGCAGGCCGGCCGCGCTGATCCGCTCGGCCAGCGATCCGGCGGGCACTTCCTGCTGGTCGCTGACCGGCAGGACGAGTACCTGGACGGGGGACAGCCAGGGCGGGAACGCCCCGTTATAACGCTCGATCAGATAGGCCACCAGTCGCTCCATGGCGGACAGCGTGCCCCGGTGGATCATCACCGGGCGATGCCGGCGGCCGTCGCTGCCGATGTAGCCTAGGTCAAAGCGTTCTGGCTGGTTGAAGTCCAGCTGGACGGTGGACAGTGTTTCCTCCCGGCCGGCCGGATCGGTCACCTGCACGTCGATCTTCGGCCCGTAGAACGCTGCTTCTCCCGCGGCGTCCTCATAGGCCAGCCCGAGCTGGCCGAGTGCGGCCGCGAGCTGGCGCTCGGCGTCTTGCCACAGCAGGTGGTCGCCGAGATAGGCGCTGCCCTGGCCGCGCCGGGACAGCCGGTAGCGGGTGACCTCGATGCCGAGTATCCGGTAGCACCGCTGGACCGACTCCAGGCCGCGGACGATCTCGCCGGTCACCTGGTCCGGCCTGCAGAAGACATGGGTGTCGTCGAGGTTGATCTGCCTGACCCTGGACAGCCCGCCGAGGACGCCCGACAGCTCGCTGCGGAACATGCTGCCCAGTTCTGACAGTCGCACCGGCAGGTCCCGGAAGCTGCGCTGCTCCGCGGCGTAGATCAGGGCGTGGTGCGGGCAGTTGGCCGGCCGGAGCACGAATTCCTCGCCGCCGACCGCCATGGTCGGGAACATGTCGGCGGCGAACTTCGCCCAGTGCCCCGAACGCTCGAACAGTTCCCGTTTGGCCAGTACGGGGGTGTAAACACGTTTGCAGCCGCCGCTGACTGCCTCCTGTGCCGCGAGCCGTTCAAGCTCGCTGCGGATGACGGCGCCGTCGGGCAGCCACAACGGCAGCCCGGCGCCGACCAGCGTATCGGTGCGGAACAACGCAAGATCCCGGCCGAGCTGCCGGTGGTCAACGGGCATGAGTGCCTCCTCGGATTTCTCCGGGAGCACCATTTCCTGGGCCGATAAAAACGGCCCCGGGAGTGATGCTCCCGGGGCCTTGTCGTCGTGGTCAGGTCACGCCAACACGCGCCGGGATCTCCCCGGCGTCGTCGTCCCGTGACCATAAGTCATAACAGCCACGCTACCAGGCAAGGGGCCGGGGCCTGGCGAAGGACGGCTCAGAGGTCGCCGGCCAGCTCGGAGGTCCAGACGACGAGGCGGGTCCGGTCACCGCGGAACAGGTCCCTGGCGAACTCCAGCGGCCGGCCATCGCGGGCATAGGCCGTGCGCTCGACCAGCATCAGCGGGGCTCCCTCCGCCACTTCCAGCGCCTCAGCCTCCCGGACCCCGGCGGTAACCGGCTCGAGGATCTCCCTGGCCCGGTGCGGCCGCAGCCCGTACTTGACCTCAAGCAGCTCGTACAGCGAGCCGTCCAGCCTGCACTGCAGCATCTCGGGGAACAAGGCCGCGGGGAAGAGCGAATGCTCGACGGCGATCGGCTTGCCGTCGGCCAGCCGGATCCTGCGGACCTCGTGAACCTGATCACCCTCCGACAGCTGGAGGGCGGCCGCGGCGGCGGTGCCTGCCCGGCGCCCGGATGCGGTGAGCACTCGTGCCCCGGCTACCATCCCGTGCCTGCGCAGCTGCTCAGAGAACCCCGCCAGGGTGGTGAGATCCTGCTCCAGCTTCGGCTGGGCCACGAAGGTGCCGCCGTTGCGCCCCACGGCCCTGGTCACCAGCCCGCGGCGGGCCAGCTCGCCGAGTGCGTGCCGCAGCGTCATCCGGCTGACCCCGAACCAGGCAGCCAGGTCCTGCTCGGTCGGCAGCCGCTCACCGGGCCGGAGCGCGCCGACGGTGATCTCGCCGGCCAGCCAGTCCTCGATCTGGGAGTGCACGGTGCTGCCCGGCGCGCGAACGATCTCCGGTGGCGTCCGGGCGTTCGTTTTCAGCGCGGGCGCGGACGCGCTGCGCCGTGCGCTCCGCGCTGTGCT
>OCZT010008185.1_pt1 | contig 10201 bp, 9 predicted proteins | sample 1539031 | NCBI WGS metagenome assembly OCZT01 (sample SAMEA3539308, study PRJEB22396) | soil metagenome | biome: tundra; feature: field; material: soil | place: USA | collected 2010-05 | depth 0.15 m
TGGGATCGACACCGGCGATTCCCCAGCTCACGATGCGGGCCATCGGCTTCAGATTACGTTTCTGGGCTTCGTCGAGTGACATCACGACGACGGCGGCGCCGCCATCCACGATTCCGCTGGCGTTGCCCGCGGTGACCGAGCCGTTCTTGCCGAATGCCGGCTTCAACTTAGCCAGGCTCTCCATCGTCGTCTCCGGACGCCGATTGTCGTCTTCGGTGAACATCTCTCCCGACGGCTCGCCTTTGCGATTGCGTAGCGGGACCGGCGTTATTTCCTCCTGGAGGCGTCCGGCCTTATACGCTTCGTCAGCCAGCTTCTGCGAACGCAGGGCGAATTCGTCCTGCATCTCGCGGGTCACGCCATGCTGCCCGGCGTAGAGCTCGGCCGTGTTGGCCATGTAGAGGCCGCAATAGGTGTCGAGCAGCATCACCATGAGAGAATCCTCAAGCTTGCCTTCGCCCAGCCCTACGCCCCACCGCATGCCACGGATCACATGGGGCGCTTGCGACATGGATTCCATGCCACCGGCCAGCGCGATCTTGGACTCGCCGAGTTGGATCATTTGCGCGGCGGTCACGATCGACTGCATTCCCGAGCCGCACAGCCGGTTCACGGTCAGCGCCGGCACTTCGATGGGAACTCCGGCTTTAAGCGCCACGTGGCGCGCTCCATAGATGGCATCTCCCGAGGTCTGGTGCGCATTGCCCATCACGCAGTGATCGATTTCTCCGGGCTCGACCCCGGAGCGTTTCATGGCTTCCTGAGACGCGATCGCGCCCAAGTCCATGGCGGTGAAGTCGCGCAGCTTTCCGCAGTAGCGCCCCATGGGTGTGCGAGCCCCGTTGACGATTGCAATATCCGTTGTGTTCGACATATGTATTTAAGGAAGGTCAGGCGAAAGCTTGAACTAAGCTTCGAGTTTATCAGCCGCCGAAGCGGGGCGGCAACCGCCCGGCTGGGTGGCTCGGCTGGCGAAGTTCGGAACCAGATAACCGGAGGAAACAAGTGCTCGATGGGCGGTGCGCGGCTGGCGGCAGCAGGGTCAGCTACTGAATGCTGTCGCTGAGCGGTTCGCCCCAGGACTCGCGCCGTGTGCCGAAGGTCTCTTCGCAGGCATCGCAGTACCACTCGGGACTGTCCGGCCGAATACAGCACCCGCCGAGCACGTATCCTTCCTGAGCCAACTCCACGGGATCGTCTGACGGCAAACGCCCATACGCGATCTTCTTCACATCCTCGTTGCTATCGCACCTGGGGCAGACGGGGACTCGGCGAGGCTTCATGTCTCAATAATTGTCTGTTTGGCTGAGGCGGTCAATGTCCGCTGTCCGCCTTGCTTGTGATAACGCGCTGCAGACTCTCCAAGGACACGGCAATCCTGGACCCTCTCCAGGCGCAGAAAACGGTGCAGTCACTCCACTGCACCGTTTTGCCTGATTGTCGCCAACCGGAGGGCTGACTCTACCTGTATCCGAGGCTCTGCTCAAGCTCATGCACGATTGCGCGGCTTCTGTCGCGGATGGCTTGCGCGGTCTGCTGTTCTCGGGACTGCGCCGCATTGCAGTGGACTCTGGAACCCGCGTCATTGGAATTGGAGTCGGAGCCCTGCTCCGACTCTGCGTCGGCGCTTGCCGCGTCGGAATCCGAGATCACTCCCCAGGCAATTGGCATCGCCGAAGCTTTTGCGTTGGGGTGCGCCATTCTGTCGCGCATTCTCTTCGCTTCACGCTGGGCACGTTCGGCTTCCCGCAGAGCGGTTTCGCGAGCACCGCGGGCGGCTGCCATGTTCTGCCGCGCGACCTGCTCAGCGACCTTCGCTTCCGCCATCGCAATGGGCAGGTTCATTTCGGCCAACAACTGCGCTTCTTCCGGATAGCCCGGACGCAGGTGCGTCCGCACCTTGCCCATGAAGCGGGACGCGGCGGAGGCATCGGCATTGCACTTCGCCTTTGCGGCCGCTCCGACGTGTTGACCGTACGACAGCGAAACGTGTTCGAGTGTCCGAAATCCGCGAGAGAACACCGCGAAGGTCGCTATGATCGCCAGGGCCGCCACCAGATATCTGCCTTCCATACAGCCTCCTCGTACCTCTTAAGACGCGAGAGCCATTCGATCGTTAGGATTTTTTTGCCCCACGATTGGCGTTCGTTAGGTCAGGTAAGTACACGTCGAGTGCCATCGCCGGTTCTCCGCAAGTGCTTGCTGCAACTATGGTTACTATTGCCGGAGACTGTGGGGGGTTCTTCGGAACGTCCGGAATCAGAATCTCTTGTCCATCGGTGGACAAGCCAGCGCAGCAACCGAATCACCACGGCTGAAAACGATCCGCAGCATTGTGGACAGATACGGAATTGTGGTCTGCGGGGTTCCTGGGATTCGTCTGACGTCGCTAGCGAATCGTCACAGCTTCAAGACAGTTCGTCACGTTGCAACGTTAGCTCCAGACCGGCTGCAGCTTGGTTGGAGCTAGTTCAGGAAGAACTTTGTGTACAACGTATCCCGTTGCGCGGGACGGAAACCGGCATCGCGAATGATACGGCGCAGCTCTTCTTCGGTGGTGCAATTGCGCACTCCGGCCGCGCGGACCACATTTTCCTCGATCATCACGGAGCCGACGTCGTTGCCTCCGAAGCGCAGACCCGTCTGGCAGACTTTCAGGCCCTGCGTCACCCAGCTCGACTGCACATTCTCGAAGTTGCTGAGGAAGAGGCGCGCGATCGCTAGCGTCTTCAGGTACTCGACTGCGGTGGCCTCGTCCCAACCACGTCCGCCGAGCGCGGTATTTTGCGGCTGGAACGACCAGGGGATGAATGCCGTGAAGCCGCCAGTCTCCTCCTGCAAGTCGTAGACATGCTGGAAGTGGTTAATGCGGTGCTCGTAGGTTTCGCCGACGCCGAACATCATGGTGGCCGTCGTCCTCATGCCGAGCTTGTGCGCGGTGCGGTGGACGTTGAGCCAGTCGTTGGTGAGGCACTTCAAGCGCGCAATCTTGTAGCGCACTTCGTCGTCCAGGATCTCGGCCCCGCCGCCGGGGATGGAGTCGAGGCCGGCATCGCGCAGGCGCTTGATGGTGTCTTCGATAGTGAGGCCGCTGACTTCGGCAATGCAGATGATCTCGGATGCGGAGAAACAATGCAGGTGGACTTGGGGAAAGCGCCGCTTCATCCCGCTCAGCAGGGCTTCGTACCACTCGATTTTCAAGTCGGGATGCAGGCCGCCTTGCAGGAGGACGCCCGTACCCCCTAACTCCACGGTCTCGCGCACCTTGTCGTAAATGGTTTCGAAATCGAGAAGGTATCCCTCCTTCGCCATTTTGCCCTTGAGCGGACGATAGAAGGCGCAGAAGGTGCAGTACTCGGTGCAGAAGTTGGTGTAATTGATATTGCGGTCGATGATGTAGGTCACTACGCCGTCGGGGTGCAATCGGCGGCGCACCGCATCGGCTTCCATCCCGATGCCGATGAGGTCGTCGGAGCGATACATTTCGAGAGCTTCAGCTTTGGTCAGAGACATAGGACGTCACAAGCCACAGTGATATTCTAACTGTGCCGAGAGCGAGCAGGGAAGCGGGGTATCCATTTTGTGTTGTGGGTGGCGAAATTGTGTTGTCAGTGGCGAAAACCTTGACCGCAACTCGGTGCATCCAACAACGGGTCGCTCGCCCGCAACAATCCTGCGCAAATGGCGTTTATAAGTGGGTGCTCCTCAATGCATGTGAAGGCGGTGGACCCAATGAACTTGCCTGAATGCAATCTCAGAACATGCGTGCGAACCCTGGCGGCTGCGCTGCTCTTGACAATGCCGTTTCCCGCACGAGCTGTCCTGGGCGATAGCGCTGCCTCGGTCCTCACCGACCAGGCCCGCATGAAGGGAACTCTGCGCAGCGTGGACCGTGGCACCTATGTCATGCATGAAATCACCACGACGACAGGTGCCGTGCGAGAGTTCGTCTCTGCTGGCGGAGCGGTTTTCGGCGTCGCTTGGGAAGGCCAATCCCCCCCCGACTTCCAGCAGCTCCTGGGTCCATATTACGAGCAAGCGAACCAGGCCGCATCCCAGCAGGCCGCGTCCCAGCAACCGCGTGCAAGACGTGCGCCGATTGTCATCGCCACGCCTGGCCTGGTGTTCCAGCAAACCGGCCATGCGCGAAGTTTCCATGGGGTTGCGTACATCCCGCAGTTACTGCCCAACGGCGTACTAGCCAGCGATATCCGCTAAAGAGAGGACGGCATGAAAAGAATTGGCCTGCTGCTTGTGGTATCCGGTGTGCTGTGGATGGCGGCTTGCGGTTCCAGCAACGGCGGTGGCGGATCGTCCTCGATCACGTCGGTGACGGTTACCTGTTCGCCTTCAACCATCCTGTACGGCCAAACCAGCCAATGCTCGGCAACGGTGATGGGAACAGGAAACTTTAGTTCTGGTGTGACGTGGATGGCGAGCGCCGGCACAATCTCGACCTCGGGCTTGCTTACCGCGCCGTCCGGAGGAGTTACCTCGCTGCAGGTCACGATTACCGCGACCTCGGTCCAGGACATCAGCAAGTCGGGGATGGCCACGGTGACGGTGAATCCGACGCAGCAAACGACCAACGTGCAGCCCATCATAGTTGACGCGGGCCCGGCGCCGCAGAGCTTCTTTACCGTAAACGAGGCTTTCACCAGCGTCACGGTGTGCTTGCCCAGCACTAGCACGTGCCAGACCATCGATCACGTTCTCGTGGACACAGGATCTTCCGGCTTGCGCTTGCTTTCGTCGGCTAGCGGTGGTGAGCTGACCCTTGCGCTCCCGCAAGCGAATGACTCCAGTGGAAACCCGCTGTATGAATGTGTGGCGTTTCTCGACGGCTATATCTGGGGCTCGGTAGCGAAAGCCGACATCGGCGTGGCCGGTGAAACAGCATCTTCGGTCCCCGTGCACGTCGTTATCCCCTCGTCGGCCTTACCCGCGCCTCCAGGCACCTGTACCAGCCGAAATCCTCCCGGGGGCAGCGGAAACGAGGGAGAGAGCCTGATGAAGTTTGGCGCGAACGGCATCCTTGGTGTGGGATTGTTTCAGCAGGATTGCGGCCTTGCATGCACCCCGGGCTTTGGGCTTCAACCTGTGTACTACGACTGTCCAGCTTCGGGGTGCAATGAGACCTCTGTCACACTGGCGCAGCAGGTGCCGAATCCGGTCACGATGTTTGCCTCCGACAACAACGGGGTGTTGATTCAGTTGCCCGCTGTGCCCAATGGCGGTTCCGCCAACGTGAATGGCTCATTGATTTTCGGCATCGGCACGCAATCCAACAATGGACTAGGCGGCGCCACGGTGTACGCCGTGCCCGACAGCGGGAACCATGCTGGAAATATCATCACGACGTTCAGCGGGACAAGCTATCCCAGCAGCTTCATCGACAGTGGATCGAACGGAATATTCTTCCTTGACAGCGCCACCACCGGAATACCAATGTGTACGGTGCAAACCGGCTGGTACTGTCCGACCACCTCGCCAGACAATCTGTCGGCAACGAATCAAGGGCAGGATGTGAACGGCAACCCGGTTGGTAGTCCGGTGACGGTCAACTTCGCTATCGAGAACGCAGACATGCTGTTCAGCACAAACAACACCGCTTTTAGCACTACGGGGGCGCCGAATCCTGGTAGTTTCGATTGGGGTTTGGCGTTCTTCTATGGACGCAACCTCTTTACGGCCATCGAGAACATGAGTATCCCCGGCGGCACGGGACCGTACTTTGCCTACTGATCGACTGAACGATCGGCCCTCACTGCGGCTTTGGAGCCTTACCAGCGCCGCTCTTACTCTGTGCGCCCGTTGCCCGATGGGCGATGATCTCGTCCTGAATACCATCGTAGGTGCTCTGCGGAACGATCTTGCGGGTACGCAGGTCGCGCTTCGATTTGTAGGGACGGCCATCGATGATTTTCTGCGAGTAGGCGCTGCCAATGCCCGGCAGCGCATCCAGTTGATCTTTGGTGGCGCTGTTGATGTCGATTTTCTCCGCCGGTGAAATGGGAGAACTCTTGGGCTTGCTGGTCTGCGTGACTTTGCCACCAGTCGTGCCGCTGGGGGCCGTGCTCTGCGCGAACAACGGCAACGTGCTCACCGCCAGCAGCAAGGTCAGATAGAGTGCGATGTTACGGAACTTCAAGGGGAGGCCCTCCTTTTACTAACAGCTGAATGCTAATCGTTGGGCGACCGACTGTCACGCAACATCGCGCATACGTCGGCGAGCTTTGGTCCCGCGGCGATTCTTGCTCTGACGCCGGTAGCGCCACCAGAAGTACAGTCCCGCCAGACCGCCAACCACCGCTAGCGCGATCAAGGCATACAGCAGCGGCTGGTAATAGCGCCCCAGCCAGCGCAAGATTTGGCGTCCGTAGATCGATCCCAGGTAGGCCAGCAGCGTATAACGCACTCCGCGTCCCAGCGCCAGGGCACTTAGGAAATGTCTTCGCGGATAGTGCATAGCCCCGGCCGCAAGGAGAAAGGGAACGAAGGGAACCGGGGGAGGACAGATCGCACCGATTGCTACCGACCAGAATCCGTAGCGCTCGAAGATGCTGTAGATTTTAGCGGCGCGTCTCTTGGAGACCTTCTTCTCCAGCGTTTCCTTGCCACCCTTGGCCCCGAGCCGGTAGGTCAGATATCCGCCGATGATAGAGCCGATCGTGGCCATCATCGCGTAGTACCACCAGGGCTCCTTGTGCGCGGCCGAGAGCACGATGGTAAGGGCGTCCATGCTGCCGGGCAGAGGGATAGCGGAATTGTCCACCAGCCCGAGGACAATCAGCCCCGGCCCACCCAGATGGCGGAGCGTGTGCCACACCGTTTTCTTGACGACTATGGTTGAAAGGAGGTGCATGGACCTTTCCCGGAACGGTGTCTTAGCTTAGAAGCAAAAAGCGGAAACCACGTCGGCTCGGAGTTGAATTCTACACAAGATAAGGCGAGAAAAATCCGTCCGCCTAGCATAGAAGGGAAGAGACCGAAGCGTTTCAAGCATCGTTCGCATCAGAGGCGTCCTAAAACGCAGGGGCTGAAGCCCAGGTTCCAGGCGATTGGAACGGCACGGCTGAAGGCCGTGCCCTGATACAACCCGCCTTAGAACTTAGGCCGCACCCGCAGCGCCGGTTCGGGTTTGGGTGCGCCCTTCTGCAGGCCTTTTTCCTTCATTCCGTCACCCAACTCTCTGAGTTGCTCGGTGACTTCGAGCGCAACCTCTCGCTGGTCCGGCAAGAACCGATATCCGGTTGGCGGCGGATCGTTCTCACCCCTGGCAACCAGGGTCATGATATTGGGATCGCCGGGCTCTGGGTTGTCCATGGAGTCAGCGTAGTTGCTGAGGAATTGCTGCAATAGCGAAGTGGTCGAGCGATATCGAATCCAACGATGGTTGTCCCATGTCATAGGAGTTGGCTTGCCGCCGTCGGTGCCATCAATGAAATGCTGGATCAGGTGGTCGGCAGCTTGCACGCCATACCCGCTCAGAGCGGTGACCACGTCGGGCGGCATGTTCAGGTTCAGGCCACCCTCGCGTGGGTCCAGATACACATGAACGATGCGGTCGCGATATCCGGGGACGGTTGACTGAAGGTTATCCATCCAATTGCGCGCGGCGTCGATCATGGAAAAGGCGAAAGGTGCGGCGCCCGTAAAGCTGGGAAGAGTCCCCAGCCGGGTCCAGAGGTGGGCGATGCCGGAGAGATTCTTATTCGGAATCCATGTCCGGCCATCATCAGGCTTTCGGTCGGGCCGCAGGTCGGCCAAGTCCAAACCGAAGGTTGGCCATCGCGGGATGGGACTGTCGAACAAATGAAAGGGGAAATTACTGGTGATACCCCCATCAGCAAACCAAACCCTCTCCGGCGTGCGCGCCTCGTCATGTCCGACGGAGTCGCCCGGAACCCGTTCTGCCGGCGCGGGCTCGTCGACTGCTCTCCGGCGGCGCGTGAAATCTACGGCATAGAGAGGAACTGCGCAAAAGAGAAAAGGAAAACTCAAGCTCAACCGTACCGCCAGAATCACGGGAAGGTCGTCGGCGTCTGGCAACGGCTTCAGTCCGTTGAGATCAATTTTCTCGTGATGGTTTGTATTGGCATGTTCCTGGGGCGGATGATTCTCCATCCAGGTGATGACCTCCGCGGGAAGGTACTGGCCTAGTTCGGAGGTAGAAAAGTAGAACTCGTTGGATTCGAAGGGAAGCGTGAACGGCCTGCCAAAGGTGAGGCTGGTGGTGATCATCTTCAGCGTGATGCCGTTGGGACTTTCCGGAGTAATGCTCTTTCTGAGGTCGCCGAAGGTGAGCGGTCGCTCTGGCGGCAGGGCGGCGAAGGTGTTGAGGCGTTCATTCAGCCATTCGACGAGCGATATGGGTTGCTTGTCGCTGGTGCGTTTCGTGTAGCCGAAGCAGAAGCCGTAGTGATGACTGGATAGGCGACGCAAGCGAACCAGTGGGCCGGCAAGCCATGCGACTGCCCAGCCGGCTAGTCCGGCGATGATGCCGACTGCGAGAACAACCCAACGCCAGTTGCTTTGCGGCCAGGCTAGGTATGTAAGTACTACAGTGGGAGCGATGCCAATGAAAAACTCGAGCCATAGCACCCTAAATATGACGCCAAACCGTCTTGCCCATCCCTGCAGCAGGAACGCAGTAGCGATATGAAATAGGCCCTTCATCGCCGGCTGGGGCTGGAAGAGATTGAACAGGTTGGAACCGCTGGCCGGCTTGGGGGCATCGCCGCCGAGAAAGCCTGGGACCTTCGCTAATTCGGGGAATACATTTCGTCCCTGTCGGCGAGCTAACTCGGCGGCGGCGGTGAGTGCTGCCGCTATCCCTCCCGCGGATGTCCCTCCGATCGACTGGAACTCGTATTGTTCAGCAAGCTTACAAACCACTCCGGGATAAACAATTCCCGAAGTGATTCCACCTTTCATTACGATGTCGCATTTTTTCACGGGGCGCACCTCCGCGGCGTCGATTATCGCATGTGCGAGAAGTTCTCTCCCTCAAGACGCCTGCGGTGGATCATTTCCTCACGCTTCCGAACGCGACTGGCCCCAGGAAGCGCAGCTCAGGGGCTGCCGGGATAAGTCCAATCTCTTGCGAATAGCGCAGGAAGAGTTGTAAGCCGGCATGATTTTGGCGGTCGAGATAGTAATGAATGTTCTCGGTCAGATAAGCATAAATATCGGCTTCGCTCAGCCTGAGCTTGGGCGACCACTCTTGGGCGATGGTGCGGAGGTTCGCCGGCTCCAGGCCATGGTCCCGCGACTGCTGAAACACTTTCACCAAGTCAAGATCGCGGGGCGCTCGATCGAGGGCGTCGAGTCGTACCGCCCAGAAAGCAAAAACAAAGGGCTGGCCCGTCCGTTCGTGCCACAGGTGTCCCAGGTCATACACGAGGTACTTCCTGCCAACGGTTATCTGTAGCGCGGCGTCTCCAATCAGCAGCGCTGCGTCATGATGCTGCAGCATCGCCTCAAGGTCTGGGGGATGCGGCGTAAGCTGCCGGCGTCCTCCGAAAAACTTGGTAAACAGCACCTGTAACAGCGCGACCGAGGTGCGCGATGACGTGTCGGTCGCAACAGTTTCTACCTCCTCGACAGGTTTCTTGCCGATCAGCAGGATCGATCGGACGGAGTCCTTGGATGCAATCGCAATGTTCGGCAGTATCACTAGCCCCGGTATCTCCGCATAGGTGACCGCCGGGATGATACCGATGTCGGCTTGGTTTGCCGCTAGGGCCGCCGCACACGCGGAGGGAAGTGTGTATTCGATGGCAAAATCGCGGGCCGCCTCTCCGTGCTCGAAGTCCCACATGAGGGGTGCGGTATTCAGGAACGAGATAGCGGAGATGCGCAGCGGAGGCATGGACAATCGAGTCTAGCAAAGCTAGCGCGGTCGCGTCGGTGCAATGAGTCGCTTAATTCGGTTTTAATCTGCGCGGCGGCGCAATCACATCGATGTGTGACAGCTAATCTATTCATTGCCCAGTCCAAGCCCCATCATTGGATCGTCTGTCACGGGTAACGGCTGCCTTTGCCGGTGAATTGATTTAGGGCAGGAGACTAAATGGACACTCCGATGAGCGCTGCGATTATCATTGGTGCCTCAATGCTGCTGTCTATCGCAGGATTGCTGGTGGTGCGTCGCTACGCCAACGTCGACTGGCTGAAGCGGCATCACGAAGTTGCCAGC
>OCZT010008186.1_pt1 | contig 10201 bp, 11 predicted proteins | sample 1539031 | NCBI WGS metagenome assembly OCZT01 (sample SAMEA3539308, study PRJEB22396) | soil metagenome | biome: tundra; feature: field; material: soil | place: USA | collected 2010-05 | depth 0.15 m
TGTTGGGGTGGGTGACGGTGTTGGGGTTGATGACGATGTTGATGAGCTCTCAATCGGTGACGGGGTCTGCGCCAAATTCACCGATCCGACAATGAATAAGCAACACAATAAAACGGTCAAGGGCATTATGAGTATATTGGCCATAGGCGCCGTTCCGGAAACAAATTAGAGCCGTGCTGCGCTTCGGCGTTTCGTCGGTCCGTAGTTCATTTTCATTTCAAAAGGTAACATATTGCTGGCCGCACGATCACCTTTACATTTTCCGTACCAAATGAGCGGCTATATGGGCTGGACAACTTAGGAGTGAATTATTAGGTACAAGCATAAACTCAAGAAGCGGAAAACGCATCCCATATAACCATTTTTTCATAATGTGTTGCGAAAAATTCCACATAGGATGCCTCGACATACTTGCCCTTCGCCGTACGCTCTAGCGTTTGTCTCGTTCCGAGACAAGATTTTGCCCGCAAATTAACGCCAATTGTACGAATGAAGCTCGAGTCTCGCTTTGTGGGCGACGCTTTCCGATAGGAGTCGAAAAGGCCCGTATCGAAAACGAAACGTCGTCGATCGAGACCAAAGCATTATCGAAGGAAACTTTACCTTTTTCAATAGAAACCCTTGGGTTGTCGATATAAACTCAGCGTTACCGCAAGCATTCGGCACGTCGTCTAGAGAACCCCCAACGTCGTCTACAGAAACCGCAACATCGTCTACAGAAACCGGCACGTTTCCTACCGAAACCGGAGCATTTCCTATAGAAACCTGAACATTGTCTACAGAAACCGAAGCTTTTCCTGTAGAAACCCGAACATTGTCTACAGAAACCGAAGCTTTTCCTGTAGAAACTCGAACATTGTCTACAGAAACCGAAGCTTTTCCTGTAGAAACCGGAGCATTTCCTATAGAAAATGCGACGTTTTTTACAGAACCTTAAACGTTTGGTGCGGACGGTCGGTTACCCTCCGTCCGTTCCTGAAGGTGGCAAAAATGAAACCAGTGAAACAAACAAAGAAGCGATAAGACTGACAGTTAGGAAGGGTTGTTTAAGCCCGCTTCTTTCTTGTCCTATATCAAATTCAAAGGAATGTAGAATGGAAAGTGGAGAATGAATGGTCAGAAAAGGGGCGCCGGAGCGCCCGAGTGTAAGTTCCAGTCCCAAGGCCCAAAAATTCCAAGGTCCAAGTCAACGGATCTAAGATCAATTCATCCTATTCGGTTTGATTCGCGTTATTCGCGGGCAGCGTCTTTGGCCGCCTGAAGGCGGGACTCTGAACAAGATCCGTTTCCCTGCCTTACGTCCCATACACGATCGCCGTGTTTGAAAAGTTCGAGACTGCCTGTCTAGCGACGGCACGGACTTTGTACTCGTAATATTGGCCCGGGGTTACGGGGGAGTCGATGAATTTCTGCTTCGATACCGTACTAATAAAGATCCACTCGCCGGAAGCTCCGGAACGCCGCCAGATCTCAAAGTGCACCGAGTTGGTCCTGTTGTTGCCTTTAAAGCGGCCGCTGTTGGTTCTGTTTGAAGAACCGGTGACCGCAAGGTCCGTTGGGTCGTGCGGAATGTAGGCTCCGACCGGCGTTGCCGGGAAATCGAAGTTGCACAGGTCGTATTGCTCCTTTGGTGCAAAGCCCGCCGCAAGGGCCTTTTGCACCTGGCTCATTAAGGAATTTAGCTGTTGGCGTGTCGCCTCACGTTCGCTGACGGCGGCTTTCCGCTGCCCCTCGAGCGTGATCAAATCGAGGGCCTGCTCGCCGAGTTTGGCAGGCAGTGTGCCGATCGCCGCTGCAAGAGTGGTCCGGACACTAGTCTTAATTCCCGCAAGTTCGCTCCCTGCAAGCACCGTGCTTACGTTTTCGCAGAAATCGACAAATGCGGTTTCGTTTAGTCTTCTAAATTTCATTACCTATATACCTCCTATCGTTTTCTAAAGTACCGGACGATAACGTCCGACCTGGGGCTATGGTATATGGCGAGAGTGGTAATTGGAATAACAAAATTCCCACTTTGCAACAAAATTCCCAAAATGTAATGGATTTCCTAGTTTCTGGTTTCTAGTTTCTAGTTAAAGAGAAGAGAAGAGTTTTTAACGCAAAGTTGCAAAGAGGTAAAGTCGCAAATGTTCCAAACCACAAGTCGAACGTCAAAGATCCTATTCGTTTTATTCGCGTTATTTGCGGGCAACGGTTTAGCCGCCCTCCCCCCACCTCGTCAGCCGAAGCGGCTGACGCTCCTCCTCAGGCAGGAGGAGAGCTAAAACGGGACTCCGAACAAGATCAAAGATCAAGGATCATTACTTCTCATTGGCTTTGCGCGATTCTGTCGACGTTGATGGTTTTCATTTTCTCGGGCCGAGGGGCGATAGCGCCCATGAGCGGCATCGGAGTGGGCGTTGGATTGACAAGCGGAATGCGGATCTCACCGATGTTTACTTTTTGACGCGAGAAAAGCGATGTGAAGAGAACGCCGGTTACAAGGGCGATGACGAGTGAGAAGACGGCCGTGGCGATAGCACGTGTGCGTTGTTTGACGCGTGCCCAACCGACCGGGCAATCCTGCGTTAGGATCGTCCCGTCACGGCGCTTGTAGAAACGGACACAAAGACGGCCCTCGGCTTTCATGATCAGGCTTTCTGCCTCTTCGCAGGTCATACCCGAGAGGTTATAAACGTTTAGCTTGCAGTCGCCGCAAAAACGCTTGCGATCGTCGCCATACATCTGGTCCCAATCGGCGGAACACGGGCTTGCGATGCTGATATTCTTTAGCGGGTCGTTAAATCGAGACATAAGAAACTCCGTTTGCCTTTGGCATTCAGCAATTGCTGACGTCAGTTGAACGGGGTCTCTCGGAAGTTCTTGCAGGTTTTTTAACTTTGCTTCTGGGAAGTTTTCCCATTTTGAGGAACTAACGAGATCAATTTCCCAAGAGTACGGTTGATAATTTTGGAATCGGGATAATATTTGAGCACATCCGCGTCAATCGCTGCAAAATATTCGTCTGCCACCAGCTTATCATCCTTGTATACGCGGACCGTATGGCCAGCCCGATACGCTTTGGCGTATTTCCCGCGGACGCCTTTTTTGCCGGAGAGATTAAATTCGGGCGACATCTTATCGACTGGCTTCTTCATAGACGATCGCACGTCTTTCAATACACATCATCGTGGGTTCCAATATTCACGAAAATTGCTTTGCTTTCATTCTCAAAGAAGAAAATGATACGAAGATCGTGCTCGACAGTAAAACTCCAAAGACTGGCAAGCCTACCTGAGAGCTTGTGTGTACGCAGTTGTTTATCGAACGGGTTATTTCTAAAAAGAGAGAGTTTTGAAAGATACCGTTTCTTTCGCTGTATGTCGTCGCCGATCGTTCGCCGGAACGCTCGCTTGAACGACGTGGAATATGCGACCTCAATCATCAAGCATCGCCTCAAGTTCATCCATGTCTGAGGAGAACTTTAACGACCCGTCTGCTGTTTCCAATTTGCCCTCTTCGTAGCTTCGCAGAATTTCTTCGCGACGCTCTTCAATAATGTATTTGTCGAGTAGCTGTTTCAGCTCTTCCTTTTCATCGGACGAGAGCTGTTTTACTTCCTCGACGATGTCTACAAACATAACGCTCATAACGTACTCCAACCATGGAAATATATCACAAACTCCTGATCCGCCGGTACTTATGCGTTATCGGCCGGCGACGGCCGACGCCGATCGCGTTTCTTGAAATGATCAGTGTCGGCGGCAGCTGGCGGCGCTTGAATTCGTTTGAGGGATGTTCGACCTTGTTAAGAATGTTATAGACAAGCTGGGCGTCATTGCCGTCGGCGATTATCTCCGCCGGAGACGCTTTTTGTTCGAAATAGAGTCTCAGGATAGGGTCCATCAGTTCGTAGGGAGGCAGGCTGTCCTGGTCGAATTGGTTCGGGGCCAACTCGGCCGATGGGACCTTATCGATGATCGCATTTGGGATGACCTCGCGGCCGGCCTGTTCGTTGATGTGACGAGCGACCTGCCAAACCTCGGTCTTTAACAGATCGCCAAGAACAGCCAGGCCGCCATTTGTATCGCCGTAAAGCGTGCAGTATCCGACCGCAAGCTCGCTCTTATTGCCGGTTGAGAGGAGCAGCCGTCCTTCGGCGTTTGAGATAGCCATGAGGATCACACCGCGGATGCGAGACTGCATGTTCTCAACCGCCAGCTGCTCGCCGCCTTTTGTCGGCTTGTGAAGCTCCAGCTGTTTTAACAGAACGTCGAATGCGTCCGAGATTGGCTCTATTCTGCGCTCGCAGCCCAAGTTCCTTATTAGATCTTCCGAGTCCTTGATACTTCCCGCGGATGAGAACGGCGATGGCATCATCATGCAGAGCACATTCTCAGGCCCGATCGCCTGGCAGGCGAGCGTTGCGACAAGCGCCGAGTCGATACCGCCCGAAAGACCAATTACGGCCTTCGAAAAGCCGTTCTTGTAAGCATAATCGTGAATCCCGAGCACCAACGCATCGCGGATCGATTCGAATTCGTTGCCGGTGATCCCGCGTGCGTCCGGCTTGTGGACATCGAGCTCGACGGTCTCGACAAATTCCTCGAAAGCGCTGGCCTGCAGGATGATATCGCCCTCTTCGTCGGCGATCAGACTCGCACCGTCAAAGATGATGCCGTCGTTGCCGCCAATCAGATTTACAAAGACGATCGGTCTCTTTTGCAGCTTGGCGCGATGGACGACCATGTCGCACCGGAGCTTGATCTTCCCCTTGTTATAGGGCGACGCATTGATCGAAACGATGATATCGGCACCCATCGCGATCACCTCGTCCGTCGGATCGTATTCGTAAAGCCGCTCTCGCCAAAAGGTCTTGTCGTTCCAAAAGTCTTCGCAAACGACGACGCCGAGCTTGACGCCGTTTATCTCGAATATCCGCCGGTGATCGGATGGTTCGAAATAACGCGGGTCATCAAACACATCATATTCGGGCAACAGCGTCTTGTCCGCGAAGCCCAACAGCTCGCCATCGTGGATCACGGCCGCGCAATTGTATAAGCGCCGGCCGTCCTTAACATGGCTTGGTCGTATCGTGCCGACGATGGCCGTTATGCCCGTTGTGACGGGAATGATGCTCTCAAGCGGTTCGAGCGAGTGCTCGATAATGTCGGGGTCCTGAAACCAGTCCTGCGAGGTATAGCCGTGCGTCACGAGCTCGGGAAAGACGACCATGTCCGAACCGTCGCTTTTGGCCCGTTCGATCGCCTGGATTATCTTTTGTGTGTTGCCGGCAAGATCGCCGTTGGTAGTGTTGATCTGGGCGATGGTTACTTTCATTAGTTCCCAGTCTTATTTTCCAATATCTGCCTTACTAAGTCATGTACCTGGCTATTTACACGTGCGCCGGCACCGAGAAAGACACCACGTATTCTGCCATCTTTGAGTATTATTGTTTGGGGAATGACATCGGCCTTAGAAAGCTTTGCAAACTCGTTAAGAAATGTTTCGTCAGCTCGGCCAAGCTCGAAGCGAACGCCGCGTCGTTTGCCAAATGTCCAAAAGTCCGCATCCGAGGTATGCATGTCTGTACTCACGGCAAGAACACGAACACCTTGGGATATGAATTCTGATGATAGGTCATTAAGCCAAGGTATCTGCTCTACCGAAGGACCATCCCACGGCTCAAATAAATTGAGAACGATGAGCCCGCGAGCGGTTTCAGCAAAACTACGGTGGCTCCCGTCCGGAAAACGGATCAATGAGTTTGTAATGGAATTCGGAAGCTGCGGATAATTGAAATTGACGGTACCTTTTTGTCCGTTGAACAAAATCAGTTTAGGTCCGGGAGAGTTACAGCCGACCAACATATGTTCGAACTCCCCTTCCCAACCAACCGGTAAAGGTAAAAGCCTTCGATCGACCGCAATATCGTTTAGTGAGATCGGGCCGCATTTTGAAGTAACGATCTGTATGGCACGCTCGCGATCGCCATCGGTGGGGACTCCTCCAGCCAAACGATAGTTTTCCCTTATTCGCCGAACACTAATAAAAGAGTTATTCGATTGGGCGGCGGTTGCGAGAGTCAACGTCGCGATTATGGATAAGACGAATAGATATTTCACGCCTTTCGTTGCGAATCGCTCTTTTTGACCATCGTCAGGCGATTGCCGCGATCGTTGTATGCGACCTCGTCCATGATGTTGTAAATGAACAGAACGCCGCGGCCCGAAGTTTTGAAGAGGTTGTCGGGATCACGTGGATCGGGGATGCTGTTAACATCAAAACCTTCGCCTTCGTCCTCGATCGTAAAACGAGCTTCTTTAGGCGATATATCGGCGATTATGCGAACCAACTTCCGAGCATCATACTTGTTCCCATGTTTGATCGCATTGACGAAAGCCTCGTCGAGGGCGACAAAGAGGTTTGACTGCTCTGATCTGACAACGCCCATCTTTTCGACGCGCTTGGTGAGGTATTCGAGAACGATGTGCATTAATGACAACGCGCTGGGAAGCTCGAATTCGATGCTTTCGCGAAGGTCATGAACGGCGTTGACATAGTCGACATGCCTGATCTTGTAATCGAGCACGATCGCCGTCAGCTCTTTGAGCTCGTCCTCGTCAAATTCGTCACGGCGAAAATGGGCGGCGCAGAATTTAAAGGCTTTGAGGTATTCGGTAGGTTGCTTTTCGGGCATGTAGGGCAAACATGATGAACCATTTGCCGAAAGCCAGGGATCGCCTTTCTTGAAATCGAGATCCGTGATCACAAGATCGAACCCGTCGATATTACTGAGCACAAGCGCATCACGCCGGTTATCGACGATCTTTACGTCATGTCCGAGGTGCGAAAGAACTTCATCGAGAGCTGTCGCGAGATCGTCATGGTCGTCAATGATCAGTATTCGTCTCTTCATGAGGTGGGGAAGAGTGCCGACCTTTTGTACGAGGCGGCACCCGCCGTTGTTGCAAATAATACCGCGAATTGTTATTTATTCTCTAACTGTGATCGAGGCCAACAATAAGATCTACCATTTCGCCAGCCTGGCAAATTATACGCTAAGGCAACGCGTTCTGATTCGCGGCGCGGATCTTGCATTTCATTACGCTATAAAAGCGTTGGGTTTACTAACACGGTTTGAGGTCCGCGGTCAGGAAAACCTCGACAATATCATATCCGCCGGCAAGCAGCCAATATACAGCTTTTGGCACGATCGAATATTCCTCGGAACATATTATTTTCGTAATCGTGGAATCGTCGTGTTGATATCGCAAAGTTTCGATGGGGAGTATATCGCCCGGTTCATCCAACGGTTTGGATATGGGGCGATCCGCGGATCGTCGTCACAAGGCGGATCGCGAGCGCTCGTAGAAATGGTAAATACGATGCAGAACGGACATCCGACGGCGTTTGCGGTTGATGGCCCTCGCGGGCCCCGCTATGAGGCAAAGGCGGGACCTGTTCTTTTAGCAAAGAAAACCGGTAACCCAATATTGCCGTTCGTCTTCGAGCCGCGACGCTACCTGACCGTAAACAGTTGGGACAAGATGCAGATACCTATTCCGTTCGCGCGGGCACTCCTTACGATCGGCAAGCCGATATATGTCAACGCGGAATCGGACGAGAAAGCGGTGGCCCTAAAACTGGATGAATTGCAGGGAAGTCTGGACGAACTCACCCGCGAAGCACGCGAATGGCGCACGCGAAAAAAATAAGGTTATATACTGCTCGGCTCCATTTCGGAAACCGTCACAGGCATTTCCACGGCCAGAAAGTTAGCCGAAAAGATCACGTAACTGATCCATATCGCATCCGCAAGAAATAGATGGCCAAGCTGCATCGCGATCGGTGCGTGTGTTAAAAGCGTTGCGGAGCCAAAGGCGATCTGTGCCAACACCAGGACGGAAATAACCGTTGACCAGCGCGATGTGTCTTTTACCCGGCCGCTTTCTTTGGTAAGCCAGCCGACAAGGAAGACCAGAAATATACTTGTCACGATCGCCGTGATCGGATGCAAGGGCCTTAGTCGAAGGAGAATATTCGAGGTGGACGAAAAATCTTTTGCGATCCCTTCGACGACGGTCCCGTCCGGAAAGATCATGCTGCTCAAAGCGGCTATCGACCCCGTCACGCCGACGATGATCACCGCCGCGAGACCGATCGCGATCGCCGGCAGGTAACGTTTGTTCGTTTCATAATTCGGAGCCGGTCCGCCACTCGCATATCGGGCAGTTAGTGTAAGAAACGCGAGCAAAATAAACGTATTGATCAGATGCCCCGTCATCCAAAAGGGGCGTGCCGCAGTCAATGTTTCGGCCGTGTTGCCCGTTAGCACGAGTCCCGCACCAACGGCCGCTTCGGTGACAATAAAGAAAAATGAAATGAACGCCGTTGTTCGTATAGGGTTGCCTTTCGCAAAGCGGCGATAGGTCCAAAACACGAGCGCGAGAACGCTTAGAAAGGCGATCGCACTCGAGACCCGATGCGAAAATTCGATCGCCGTCTTCAACTGCGGTGCCGTCGGTATCACTTCGCCCTGGCAGGTCAACCAATGCTGCCCGCAGCCATCGCCTGATTTCGACGCACGCAGGAATACGCCCCAGAGTATGACGAGCAGATTCCACCCTAGGACAAACCACGCATACCTGGCAAAGTTAGTAAGCTTTTGTTTGCTTTGCATTTTGCTTAGAATATCACTTTCGTAACTACAAACTAATGAAGCCGCTCGCCGTCGTCTTTGCGATATTCACCGCTGTCTGTACCTCGGTCTGGGCTGCATCGCCATACGTCCTTGTTCTCGGCGTCGGTCAGGATGCGGGCGTGCCGCAAATGGGTTGTGAATCGACCTTTTGCAAGCGAGCATGGAAAGATCCGGCACTTCGCCAAACGGTAGCATCCATAGCGCTTGTCGATCCCGACAGCAAGAGCCGCTGGATCTTTGACGCCACACCCGATTTGCCGGAACAGTTTGAACTACTGAAAACAGCCACGGGTGATCTACAAAACCGCATCGATGGCATCTTTTTAACACACGCCCATATCGGCCATTACACGGGACTCATGTATCTCGGCCGGGAATCGATGAATGCCCGCGACATCAAGGTGTTTGCCATGCCTCGGATGAAGCGAATGCTTGAAGAAAATGCGCCATGGTCACAGCTTGTTAGTATAAACAACATCTCGATCCAGCCGCTGGCGGATAAACGAGCGGTCCGGCTGAACGATTCCTTGACCGTTGAACCTTTCCTGGTGCCGCATCGCGACGAGTTTTCGGAAACCGTCGGTTTCCGGATCAGATCAAAGGCAAAGACCCTCGTCTATATTCCCGACATCGACAAGTGGCAGCGGTGGTCGACATCGCTTGTCGATCTTGTCCGATCTTCGGACTATCTGATAGTCGACGGTACGTTCTATGCGGACGGCGAGATCGATCGCCCGATCAGCGAGGTGCCCCACCCGTTCGTAACCGAAACTATGGCCTTGCTCAAAGACCTTACGATCGGCGAGCGAAAGGGAGTTTTCTTTATACATTTCAACCACAGCAACCCGCTCGTCCAGGGTAATAAGCAGCGGATACGTGAAGTGCGCCGGCAAGGATTTAATGTCGCCGTACGGGGGTTGAAGTTATACCTGTGATAGTAAAGGAACGTATCGACAAGCTGCTGGTTGACCGCGGCGTGGCGGGATCACGAACAAAGGCACAGGCTTTGGTCATGGCCGGAGTTGTCCTGGTCGGTGAAAAGCGTGTCGAGAAACCATCCGAGGCTTTTACTCCGGATGTAGACATACGGATCAAAGGAGAATCAGCGGCCGCCCGTTATGTCGGGCGCGGAGCGTTAAAGCTCGAAGCTGCGTTAGAAAAGTTTGGTGTCGATCCAACCGGCTTTGTCTGTATCGATGTCGGATCTTCGACCGGTGGTTTTACCGATTGCCTGCTGCAACACGGCGCCGCGAGGGTAGTTGCCGTTGACGCCATCACAAATCAACTTGATTGGCGTCTCAGAAACGATGCGCGCGTCGAGGTACGCGAAAACACTAATGCACGAAACCTGACGCCGGCCGATTTCGACACGCAGTTCGACCTTGCCGTAATTGATGTTTCGTTTATATCCGTGATGAAGATCCTGCCGGCCGTTCTATCGCTGCTGAGTGCAACGGGTAAAATCATAGTTCTGATAAAACCCCAATTTGAAGTTGGTAAGGGCGAGGTCGGAAAAGG
>OCZT010008189.1_pt1 | contig 10198 bp, 9 predicted proteins | sample 1539031 | NCBI WGS metagenome assembly OCZT01 (sample SAMEA3539308, study PRJEB22396) | soil metagenome | biome: tundra; feature: field; material: soil | place: USA | collected 2010-05 | depth 0.15 m
GCAGGGCGCAGGGCAAAAAGCACAGTGCTTAAAGCTAAGAGCAATACAACAAGACAACAAGACAATTATTGATATAACAACATTACGTTAAATGGATGAACAAAAAGGTAATCTACGTTAAGAATCTGGTTAAGAAATTTGGCAGCTTTGTTGCCAACGATAATCTCAGTTTTGAGGTGTCTGCCGGTGAGATTTTCGGGTTTCTCGGGGCAAATGGTGCAGGAAAAACGACAACGTTACGGATCCTTTCAGGACTTTCTAAACCTACATCCGGAGAGGTTAATGTTGCCGGATTTGATGCCTACAGGCAAACCGAACAGATTAAGAAAAATATCGGGTATATGTGTCAGAAATTCTCACTTTATGAAGATCTGACAGTAAAAGAAAATATTGTCCTTTATGGCGGAATCTATGGTATGAGTAAATCTCTGATAAGAGAAAGACTTGTTGACCTGCTGGCAAAGCTTCATTTTCAGGAATATGAGAACAGGATGATCTCTGATCTCCCCCTTGGTCTCAGACAAAAGCTTGCTTTTTCTGTAGCAGTTTTGCATGAACCAAAAATCGTTTTTCTTGATGAACCAACAGGAGGCGTTGATCCAATTACCAGGAGGCAGTTCTGGGAGACAATTTATGAAACAGCATCAAGAGGAATCACTGTATTTGTTACCACTCATTATATGGATGAAGCAGAATACTGCGACCGTATTTCAATAATGAACAACGGGAAAATTGTAGCACTGGATACTCCTGAAAAATTAAAGAAGCAATATAATGCTACTACTATTGAGGAAGTATTTATTAAAATAGCAAGACCATGAAACGATTCCTCGGTTTTGTAAAAAAAGAGTTCCTTCATATTTTCAGGGATTACCGGACACTCTTTATACTCTTTGGTATACCTGCTGCCCAGATACTAATTTTTGGTTATGCTGTAAGTACTGATATTAAAAATGCCGGAGTTGCCTTTCTCGATTTATCTAAGGATGAAGTGACTCAGAAGCTGACCGATAAAATTATCTCTTCAGGTTTTTTTAAAAAAACAGAGACTCTTCTGAATTATAACGATATCGACATGGTCTTTAAAAAGGGTAAAACCAAAGCCGTAATAGTATTTGAAGAAGATTTCGGTAAAAAACTAATTAACCAGGGCAAAGCATCCCTCAGTATAATTGCAGACGGATCAGAACCTAATACAGCTACTCTTATTACAAATTATACAACAGCAATTGTGAATGATTTCACCATGGACCTTGCCGGACCTGTTTCAAATAACTCTTTGCGGATCAATCCTGAAGTGAAAATGCGCTACAATCCAGCACTTAAGAGCCATTTTATGTTTGTACCGGGAGTTATCACTTTAATCCTTATACTTATCTGTGCACTGATGACCTCTGTAACAATAACCCGGGAAAAGGAGTTTGGAACCATGGAGGTCCTACTGGTCTCGCCGCTACGGCCGATACAGATAATCCTTGGGAAAGTGATGCCCTATTTTATACTTTCATTTATCAATGTACTTCTCATACTTGCATTATCCTGGCTCGTTTTCGGACTTCCTGTCAAAGGAAGCCTTATCCTCCTTCTTGCCGAATGCATGCTCTATATATTGATGAGTTTAACTCTCGGGATTCTGATATCAACGGTGTCCAGCAACATGCAACAAGCGATCTTTATTTCCCTCGTAGGGCTTATGTTACCAACTATTCTTCTTTCAGGATTTATTTTCCCGATTGAAAATATGCCAAAAATATATGATTATGTAAGTTCAATATTGCCACCAAGATATTTCATTGTAATAATTAAAAACATAATGATAAAGGGAACCGGTTTGATGTACATATGGAAAGAGACACTTATCCTTATTGTTATGACGCTGATATTTATAGGACTAAGTGTCAGGAATTTTAAGATCAGGTTGGAATAATGATAAAGATAAAAGAAAAAAGCAAAAAGATAAAAGTTATAAAATGAGGACAATATTTTACCTTATAAGAAAAGAATTTCTCCAGATATTCAGGAATAAATTTATTTCAAAAGCAGTTTTTGCTATCCCGATTCTGCAGATGCTGATACTTGTCCCTGCGATAACATTCGAGTTAAAGAACGTAAAACTCGCAATTATTGATAAAGATATGACTCCCGAATCGAGAGGATTGATAAATAAACTTGATGGTTCCACATTTTTTAAGATTGCTTTTTCGACCTTTTCAGAAGATGAGGCCAATAATCTGCTTCTCCGGAACAAATGCAATATGATACTTGAGATAAATCCGGGTTTTGGAAAAGATATCGGAAATGGGAAACAAGGAAAACTGCTTGCTACTATCGATGCCGTAAATGCCTCATCTGCAGAGCTTACATGGGCATATTTTAACGGAGTAATCCGTGATTACAATACTGATCTGATTAAAGAAAACATAATAACTAACCCAGTTGTTCCCTTTCCCAGGATAGAAATTACAAACAGGTACTGGTATAATGAATTGTTAAATTATAAATACTACATGCTCCCGGGGATACTTGTAATTCTCGTTACCGCAATTGGTTTCCTGCTTGCCGGATTAAACATGGTGAGGGAAAAAGAGATCGGGACTATTGAACAGATTAACGTCACCCCTGTCAGAAAGTATCATTTCATAATCGCAAAGATGGCACCTTTTCTTCTTATCGGGCTTACAGATCTTGCACTTGGACTTGTTATCGGGAAAATTGCGTTTAACATACCATTTGAAGGAAGTATCTTACTTATGTTTCTTGGAAGTACAATTTTTCTGATTGCGGTTCTGGGTGTGGCCCTTTTTATTTCGACCTTCTCAGGAACACAACAGCAATACATGTTTGTTGCTTTCTTTTGTATGATCATTTTTATTCTTATGAGCGGGATCTTCACACCTTATGAAAGTATGCCAATATGGGCCCAGGACTTTAACCTTATCAATCCCGTCGCTTATCTTATGCGGATCAACAGGATGGTAATGTTAAAAGGCTCAACAATTTATGATATCAGCAGGGAACTCTGTTCTCTGATTGTAATTGCAATTAGTTTTACAACTCTGGCTGTCAGAAGGTACAGGAAAACAGCATAAGGAGGTATAAAAACAAGAAATTATTTCAAAATATTTCTCCTCCTTAAAAAAGGGGGGAAAGTTTTTGAATTATAATTTTGAAAATAGTAGAGATTAATTAATTGATACAGTGGCCTCCACAGGCCAGTGATCTGAGATATAGATTCCGTGTTCTTCTTTGATTACTGTCTTGTAATCCAATACTCTCATGCCGTTCCTAACAAAAATATAGTCTATTCTGGCTGTTTTTTTCGTTTTGTCAAAAAACCCGTTGAATGTATGAACCGGACCCAGGGGTCTCTTTTCAGTTATAACGTAAGAATCTTTCAACAGTGGTACACTTTCATCGGGTCCGGTTAAGATTGAATAACCATTACTGGTCGGGGGCATATTAAAATCACCGGAAATTATGAAGGGGTAACCCTCAGCTATTTTACTGACTTCTTTAAGAAGTATTTTTGAACTTATTATCCTGGCAGAATCAGAATCATTTGGAAAATGAGTATTGAAAAAGAAAAAATGTTTATGGTTTTTCTTTTCGACAAGCTCCATCCATGTCACAATCCGGGGCAGAGAAGAACCCCATCCCTTTGAACCTGCAATTTCGGGTGAATCGGAAAGCCAGAAAGTGATGTTCCTGATTAAATCAAATTTTTCTTTCCTGAAAAAGACCGGGTTCATCTCCCCTTCCCTGGCACCGTCGGATTGACCAACACCAACTGATGAATAATCCATAAGAATTGTTTCGAGAACCTGATACTGATTCCACAATGCTTCCTGTATGCCAAAAACGTCAGGTTTTTCGCTTAATATAAAATCACAAACCTGTGAGGCTCTTTTTGGCCAGGAATAGATACTATCTTCCGGATTATTATATCTTACGTTCAGAGTCATTACTTTAATATCATTCTCTACCGATTTATGAGAACAACCGGAATTAACAATTAAAAAAATGACAATTAAACAGATAGGTAGGTTTTTCATTTCCCCGGAATTTTTATCAAAGATAATAATCTGAAATCTAATAACCATTATAGTTATGAGATAGGTTCACCCAGTCTAATCTGAAGGGTTATGTACCAATTATTTATATATTTGTAAGATTGATTAATAAGTGATACCCAACTAATTTTTTGAACTTGTATCGCGATAAAATGTTAGCTTTATCTATTATAAAATTTTAATTGATGCCTGACGTTATTAAGCTTTTGCCCGACTCGGTAGCCAACCAGATAGCTGCAGGAGAAGTAATACAAAGGCCAGCTTCTGTTGTAAAGGAGTTGATTGAAAACTCGGTAGATGCAGGAGGAAAAAACATCAGGGTAATAATAAAAGACTCCGGAAAAACATTAATTCAGGTAATTGACGACGGATCGGGAATGTCTGAGACCGATGCCAGGTTATCGTTTGAAAGGCATGCCACATCAAAAATTACAACTGCTCAGGATCTATTTGCAATTACTACGAAAGGATTCAGAGGAGAGGCGCTTGCCTCTATAGCTGCCGTTGCAATGGTTGAGCTTAAGACACGTCGTGAAGAAAGTGATACCGGTATTATGGTAGTGATTAGCGGTTCAAAAGTAGAGACTCAGGAACCTTGCAGTTGCCCTGTCGGTTCAAGTTTTGCAGTTAAAAATCTCTTTTTCAACATACCGGCACGCCGGAAATTCCTTAAATCAGATAACACTGAAATAAGACATATTGTCAATGAATTCCAGAAGATTGTATTAGCTCACCCCGATATAAAATTCTCACTTCATCACAACGACATTGAGATATATAACCTTGCGGCCGGAAATTTAAGACAACGGATAATCGGTGTTTTCGGAAAACAAATTAACCAGGACCTGATTACCCTTGAGACAGAAACCAGCCTGATAAACATAAAAGGATTTATCGGAAAACCTGAGAATGCAAGGAGGACATACGGAGAACAATTCTTTTTTGTGAATAAGCGCTTTATGAAACATCCTTACTTCCATAAAGCAGTTGTTGAGGCTTATCAGAATATCCTTCCTGTTGAAGCGATCCCCTCATACTTCATCTTCATGGAGTCTGATCCGGCATCTATTGACATAAATATTCATCCCACAAAAACCGAGATAAAATTTGAGGACGAAAGATCAATCTGGCAGATACTTATGGCATCGGTGCGGGAAGCTCTTGGCAGATTTAATATAGTTCCATCACTCGATTTTGAAAATGAAGCCCTGGTAGACATTCCGGTAATGAGATCCTCGAATACCATGCCCGAACAACCAAAGATCGAGATCAATACACAATTTAATCCTTTTGACGGAGAAGAGAGAACTCAGGAAAGATCGGGATTCGTTGAACGGTTTGAGAGAGAGAACACTGCAAACTGGGAAAAACTCTACTCAGCTCTTGAAAAAGAAAACGATAATCCGGAACAATTCGAAAAGATAAGAGAATCGAAACGGAAGTTCTTCCAGATAAAAAATAAATATTTTGTCTGTCCTGTAAAATCGGGACTGATGCTTATTGACCAGAAGAGGGCCCATGAAAGGGTCCTTTATGAAAGATTTCTCGAATGTCTCAGCAATAACCGGGCTATAAGCCAGGTCGATATGTTCCCTGTAACAGCAGAGTTAAACCCCGCCGATTATTTTATTCTGAAGGAAATCGAAGGAGATTTGGAATTGCTTGGTTTTAGTATACAAGATTCGGGTAAAAATAAAATAATAATCAAAGGCAGGCCGGCAAACAGTGATTCTTCCGATCCTCTTGAGATGCTGGAGATTTTGCTTGAGGATTATAAAAATACACAGGCAGAACCTTCGACAAGTGCAAAAGAAAAAGTAGCAGCAGGTATGGCTTGTGCGTCTGCTATCCAATATGGGAAAGTGCTGAGTCAGGGTGAAATGGAAGATCTGTTTGACACACTTTTTGCATGCCAGTCTCCAAATTATTCTCCTAAAGGGAAACCCGTCATCAGCATTATCACCTTAGAAGACATTGATAAAAGATTTAAATAAAAATGGTTTATGATGTTAAATGTTTGCATCAACGCTTGAAAATCAATTTATTTACCCCTTCCCCAAGGGGAGTAAACTGATTTTCTTCGCTCCCCATGGGGCCGGGGTGAACGAAGAAAATCAATGACAATATGTCGGATCGAAATGGGGAATAAGTTTTGGCCCGACAATTGAAGACTTAAAAAAATATTATAAAAACTGATAGATGAACGGATACGGAAGAGGCATATTGGGATTACCCCCGGTAGTGAAGAATATCATAATGCTCAATGTATTAATGATCTTAGCTTATTACGCAGCCAACAGCGTTTTTGGCATTGATCTTAATAGCATACTTGGACTTTATTTCCCAAAATCAGAACAGTTCAAGCCAGTGCAGTTTGTCACTCATATGTTTATGCATGGAGGGATTATGCATATTTTCTTTAATATGTATGCACTGTTTATATTCGGACCGATTCTTGAAAACGTATGGGGACCAAAACGTTTTTTCATATTCTACATGGTTTGCGGATTAGGGGCAGCCTTTACTTATGAAACAGTGATCTTTTTCCAATACAATCACCTGATTCAGAGCCTAGCTCCAGAAAACATCCAGCTTGTACTGAATGAAGGAACGACATATTTTCACCAGGGAAAGGTATTTACTGACCCAGATATGCAAAGCCTTCAAATTTTGCTAAATACACCTATAGTCGGTGCCTCCGGTGCAATATTTGGTGTTCTGCTTGCATTCGGAGTTCTGTTCCCTAATACCCAATTATTCCTGCTTTTCCCGCCGATGCCTATCAAAGCCAAATACCTGGTTCTGGGATACGGTGCCCTTGAATTGATCCTTGCAATAACACAGCCGGGAAGCAATATTGCACATGCAGCTCATCTGGGAGGTATGTTGTTTGGCTATATCCTTATACGATACTGGAGAAAAACAACAAATACCTTATATTGATGGGAATCTGGGACGAAATAAAACTAACTTTCAGAAACGGAAGTAATCTCACCAGACTGATTTATATCAATATTGCAGTTTTTGTCCTGATTACAATTGTTGCAGTAATTGGTTTCCTGCTTAATAACCAGGAAATCTCCGGGAAAGCTCTCGATCTCTTTTCAGTTCCTGCTTCTTTTCATGTTTTACTGTCAAGGCCGTGGACATTAATTACATATATGTTCACTCATAAAGATATCTGGCATATCCTGTTCAATATGTTATGGCTATATTTGTTTGGGAGGATATTTCTTGAATACCTTGATGAAAGGAAACTTGCAGCTGTATATCTGCTTGGTGGAATCAGCGGAGCATTGGTCTACATTCTTGCTTTTAATTTCTTTCCTGCATTTAAAGGTGTAGTAGCTGACTCCGTAGCAATAGGAGCTTCTGCTTCTGTTATGGCGATTGTAATAGCTATTGCTGCTTATGTACCCGATTATACCGTTCAGCTCTTTATATTTGGAAGGATAAAGATTAAATACCTGGCTTTGGGAATATTTATCCTCACATCAATAATGGACTTTTCTGTAAACTCCGGAGGGAAACTTGCACATATTGGAGGAGCATTTTTTGGATATTTTTATATAATTAACCTGAAACACGGACATGATATAGGAAAAGGATTCAACCGGATTATAGATTTTTTTGTAACTCTTTTTAGACCCAGGAAAAAACTCAAAGTCACGCATAAGAAAGTTGCAACTGAATATGAATATAACAAAATAAAAGTTGAGCACCAGAAGCTGATAAACAATATATTGGAAAAGATTTCCAAGGGAGGTTACGATTGTCTGACAAAAGAGGAAAAGGAGACTCTTTTTAAAGAGAGCCAGAAAAAAGATTGATCTCAGAAATTTATCTGTTTATATACCCATTTCCCTCCCTTGTCAAAAAACAGCATTCTGCAACAATATTTCCCCTGAATACTGGTAAATTAGTAATCACAAATTATTGTAATTGAGAAAGATTCTTTATAAAATTCTTTTAGTTGTAAACGCAGTCTTTGCTTTTTCACTACTGGTATCATATCTTGCAGTAATCATCAGTCCGGGAGCATTTGTTCTTCCTGCATTTTTTGGGCTTGCTTATCCTTATCTGCTGTTAATCAATATTATATTGGTAATCATCTGGGTAATGCTATTAAGATTTGAGGCTTTAATATCAGTAGTTGTAATCGCTATCGGATTTACTCATTTCTCGAATTATATAAAACTTACAAGACCCTCAGGAGATAAATCCAACACATTTAAGGTGTTAAGCTACAATGTGCGCCTCTTTAATTATTTTGAAAACAATCATGGAATAACCTCCGAAAAAAAAGTAATTGAGTTTTTAAAATCTCAAAAACCAGATATAATCTGCCTGCAGGAGTTTTTCCTGACAGGCAAACCGGCTGTGGAAGAATCTTTAATGATAGATGAGCTTGGAGGAAGGTATTATTCTCATATGAAAGTTTCAGAAAGCGGCAAGAACAGGTACTATGGAATTATAACATTAAGCAAGTTTCCAATTATCAGGAGAGGAGAAATAATTCATACCGGTTCTTCGAGCCTTTCAATCTTTACAGATGTGGTTATACAGAATGATACTTTCAGGATTTACAATAACCATCTTCAGTCCTTCAGACTTATGAGAATGGAACGTTCATTTATTGACGAGATGACTGCATCAGATGATAAAGAGGCAATGAATGAGGTAAAAAGTTTATCAGTTAGTCTGAAAAAGGGATTTGTTAAAAGGGCACTTCAGGCACAAGTCGTAAAAGATAATATTAGCATTTCACCATTTCCGGTTATTGTTGTCGGTGACTTTAATGACACACCTGTGTCTTATGCTTACACAAAAATACGTAAAGGACTTCATGATTCCTTTTTAAATTCAGGCTATGGCGCCGGATTCACTTATAGAGGAAATTACCCTCCAAACAGGATAGATTACATCTTATATAATAGCCCTCTTATAAACACCTATTTTGAGATAATTAAAGTGAAATATTCCGATCACTATCCAATCATTTCATATTTCAGAAAGAAAAACTAAAACGGGAGCTTCCTGAAATCCACATTTCCACCAGAGATGATCAAGCCGATCTTTTTACCATTGAATAAACCAGGGTTCTCTTTTACGACAGCCAGAACTGTTGCTGATGATGGCTCAATAATGATTTTCATTCTTTCCCAGACAAGAAGCATGCATTCAATTATTGATTTTTCTTTAACAGTAAGAATTTTGTCTGCATTCTTCCTGATAATTGAAAAAGTAAGTTCACTGAGTGATGTCAGCAGCCCGTCAGCACAAGTTACTGGATTAACAGAAGGAGTTAGTATTCCCGTAGTGAAGGAGATATATGAATCATTTGCGTTTAAAGGTTCTGCACCAAAAACCTGAATTTTTTTATTAATCCCTTTTACACAGGTTGAAGTGCCACTCAACAGGCCACCACCTCCAACTGGCGCGATAACTATTTCGAGATCTTCTTTTTCCTGAAGAAGTTCCAGAGCGGCAGTTCCCTGTCCGCATATTACATTGAAATTATCATACGGATGAATGAGTGTTGCACCGGTTTTTTTCATTATCAGACGTGTTGCATCTTCGCGGGCCTGCAAAGTGGGTTTGCAGAATGTGATTTCAGCTCCATAGCCGGCTACTGCATTTTTCTTAACAACAGGAGCATTTTCGGGCATAACAATAGTCGCTTTTATACCATTCATTCTCGCAGCCAGCGCAAGAGCTGCAGCGTGATTCCCTGATGAATGAGTGACGACACCCCTGAGCTTATCCTCAGAAGACATTGAAAGGACAGCATTGGTAGCACCTCTGAACTTAAATGCACCAACCTTTTGAAAGTTTTCACATTTAAAAAAAAGCTCACAGTTGAAAAGTTCATTCAATTGCTGAGACTTCATAACCGGTGTACGATGAATGAACGATTTAATTCTTGAATGTGCAGCCTGAATATCGGCAAGTTCGGGTATTCTCATGGAAAATGTTTTCTCAAAAATAATAAAATAGGGGCTTGCCATGGCAAGTCCCTATCAAGTTATCTGATTTAAATACAATCTGCTAGAAAAGACTCCATGCAACTGTAACGCCTGCCATAACAACTGCTACCATTGACATAAGTTTAATCAGGATATTCATTG
>OCZT010008190.1_pt1 | contig 10198 bp, 8 predicted proteins | sample 1539031 | NCBI WGS metagenome assembly OCZT01 (sample SAMEA3539308, study PRJEB22396) | soil metagenome | biome: tundra; feature: field; material: soil | place: USA | collected 2010-05 | depth 0.15 m
CGCCGCCCGGCTCCTCCGCTTCTACGCCCATGAGTCCTGTGGCAAGTGCACGCCATGCCGCGTCGGCAGCAACTGGGCCGTCCGGACCTACGAGCGAATCCTCGCCAACGAAGGCTCCGAGATCGAGCTGGCCCTCCTCGAGCGCGTGTCGGACGGTCTCCAGAACGGGCGCTGCCTGTGCGGGCTTGGCGACGCCGCCGGATGGGTCATCGAGTCGACCATGCGCCAATTCCGCAGCGAGTACGAGGATCACTGCCTGAGGCACACATGCTCGGTTAGGGGCGTTCTCGCTCATGCCTGATATCAATCTCACGATCGACGGCCACGCTGTCAGCGTGCCGCCAGGCACCCTGATCGTGGAGGCGGCCAAGAGGGTCGGGATCGAGATCCCGGTCTTCTGCTACCACCACAAGCTCGACCCGGTCGGCGCGTGCCGGCTGTGCCTGGTCGATTTCTCGCCCGGGCCGCCGCGACCGCAGACCGCGTGCACGACGCCGGTGGCGGAGGGCATGGTCGTGCGTACCCAGAGCGCCATGGCGGTGCAGGCCCGGGCGGACATCCTCGAATTCGAGCTTGTCAACCATCCGCTCGACTGCCCCGTCTGCGACAAGGGTGGGGAATGCCCGCTGCAGGACTTCACGTTCCGCCACGGATATCCGACGAGCCGGATCGACGGTCCGCGCCTCCATTTCAAGAAGCCGATCCCGCTGTCGGAGAACATCGCGCTCGACCGCGAGCGCTGCGTGCTCTGCTACCGCTGCACGCGCTACTACGACGAGGTGGCGTGGGAACAGGAGCTCACGGTGGCCGAGCGCGGCATCCACTCGGTCATCGCCAGCCAGTTCGACCGGCCCCTCGCGTCGAACTTCAGCGGCAACATAATCGACCTCTGCCCCGTCGGAGCCCTGACGTCCCGCGTTTGGCGCTTCGAATCGCGGCCGTGGGACATGACCCACAGCCCGAGCGTGTGCTCGAAATGCGCCGTGGGCTGCAACGTGACGCTGTGGCAGCGCCGGGGCCAGCTCGTGCGCATCACCTCTCGCGAGAACGACGACATCGACGACGGCTGGATCTGCGACCGAGGCCGGTTCGACTACACGGACGTCAACGACCCGGCCCGGCTGCGCGTGCCGAGCGTGCGCGGCGCCAGGGCGACCTGGGCCGAGGCCCTCACCGCCATGGCCGACGGGATCAAAGGCAAGGGCTCGAAGCTCGGTATCTCCCTGCCCCAGGACCTGACCAACGAGGAGGCCTTCCTCTTCAGCCGCCTCCTCGACGGTCCGCTTCGCGGCGCCAAGGTCAAGATGCACGGCCGCACGGCCCTGCCCGCGCCCTCCGGAAACCAGCTCATGATCAAGGACATAGATGACGCGCGCGTCATCGTCATCGTTGCGTCCGATACCGAGAACGACGTGCCGATCGTCAACCTGCGCATCAAGAAGGCGGTCTCCAAGCGCGGCGCCAAGCTCATCGTCATCCACCCCGAAGGCGTCGACCTCGACCGCAACCACCATACGGTCCACATTCGCAACGAGCCGGGCACGGCCGCCGCCGAGGTGCGCAAGCTTGCGGACCACGACCTGCTGCGCGAGCCGGGCGGGCCGGTGGCCATCCTCTACGGAGACGGCCACGGGAGCGAAGATGCGGCCGACCTCCTCGCGGCCTGCACCGAGCTGGCGGGCAAGCTCGGAGCCAAGCTGATGCCCCTATACCGGGGTACGAACGAACGGGGCAGCCTGGCGCTCGGCGTCGCCGGCTGGGACTCGCTCGAGGAGGTCGAAGCCCTTCTCAGCTGGGGCCCGCCGCCGACCGCGGGCGTGCCGGCGAAAGTCCGCTTCCTTGTGGCCTGGGACCACCTGACGCGGCCCGAGTACAAGGACGCCGCCGTCGTCCTCCCCGCCACGAGCTTCGCCGAGCGACAGGGTAGCTACACCAACCTCGAGGGAACGGTCCAGTTCCTGCGGCCTGCGGTCCAGGCCGGGCCTCCACTGAAGGAGTCGTGGGAGGTGCTCTGCGAGCTCGGGGCCGCCCTCGGGCTAGACCTCGACTACACCGGGATCTTCCCGATCCAGCGCGAGGTGGCCGGCAAGATCCCCGCGCTCGCTGCCCTCGCCCAGCCGCCCAGCCCAGATCCAGAGCCCGCGCCCGTGCTCGTCGGGCCGGCGCACCCGTGAACGGGTTCTACAACGACCCGATCGGCCACTGGGTCGTGGTGGTGGTCGCCGCCGCGGCCCTGCTCTTCGTGGTCCTGACGGCGACCGCCTATACGGTGTGGTTCGAGCGGGTCGCGTTGGGCCGGATCCAGAGGCGCCCCGGTCCGAACCGGGTCGGACCCTTCGGGCTGCTGCAGCTGGCCGCCGACGGCGTGAAGCTCGCGTTCAAGGAGAGCTTCATCCCGGCCAAGACCGACAAGGTCCTCTACGTCATCGCGCCGACCATCGCCGTCGCGGCCGCCTTCCTCTCTTGGGCCGTGATCCCGATCGGCCTCTGGTACAACGTCCAGTACTGGATCGCCGACGTCAACATCGGCATCCTCCTCATCTTCGCCTTCAGCTCGCTCAACGTGTACGCGATCGTGCTCGGCGGATACGCCTCCAACAACAAGTACTCGCTGCTGGGTGGCCTGCGGGCGGCAGCGCAGCTAATCAGCTACGAGATGGCGCTGGGCCTGTCGCTGGTGCCGACCTTCATGATCGTGGGCTCGCTGCGTTTGCGCGACATCGTCGAGTACACCGTCCACTGGGGTCCTTACACGGGTCCGATCCCGCTCATCCTGATCACGCCGATCGGGTTCGTGATCTACCTCATGGCGGCGGTCGCGGAGACCAACCGGGCGCCGTTCGACCTCCCCGAGGCAGAGCAGGAGCTCATCGGCGGCTTCCTCACCGAGTACTCGGGCCTCAAGTTCGTCATGTACTACCTGGCCGAGTACTTGAACATGATCACGGTCTCGGCGCTGGCCACGCTCCTCTTCTTCGGCGGCTGGCACCTTGGGATCGTGCCGCCCGTGCTTGCTTTCCTCCTCAAGGTGGTGCTGTTGCTGTTCCTTTACATTTGGCTGCGCGGCACCTTCCCGCGGCTCCGCTACGACATGCTCATGCGGCTCGGCTGGAAGGTTTTGCTGCCACTGGCAATCGCGAACATCATCGTCACAGGCATCGTGCTAGTGGCGGTGCAGGGGTAGGGATGACTGACGAGAGCGACGCCGGGCGCGCGCAGGGCGCGGAAGATCGCAAGGCGGGCGACCCGACGCCGTTACGGCGGCCGGGCGAAGGCGTGCCGCCTAAGCCGAAGGGCGACAGGCCCAGCGTCGCCGGCGATGTGGCCGCGCTTGCGGGCGGGCTCAAGACCACGCTTCAGGAGTTCTTCCGGCCCGTGGTCACGACCATGTACCCGGAGGAGAAGACGCCGCGCTCGGAGCGGTACCGCGGGCGGCATTACCTGCGCCGGTACGACAACGGGCTCGAGCGCTGCATCGGCTGTGAGCTCTGTGCGGCTGCCTGCCCGGTGGGGTGCATCCTCGTGATCGCCGCCGAGAACACGGACGAGAAGCGGGTGTCGCCGGGCGAGCGGTACGCCAAGACCTACGAGATCAACATGCTGCGCTGCATCTTCTGCGGATACTGCGAAGAGGCGTGCCCCGTGCAGGCGATCGTGCTCGGGCCTGAGTACGAGCTGTCGGACACGAGCCGCGAGAAGTTCATCTACACCAAGGAGAAGCTGCTGGAGCCGCTGCCGCCAGACGTCGAAGCGCGGCTGAGCGCCAAGAAGAAAGAAGAGGCCACGTAGCCATGGCGATAGCAGTCTTCCTGGTCGCCGCAGCGATGGCTGTGGCGGGAGGCATTGGCGTCATCAGCTTCCACGAGCCGATCCGGAGCGTGCTCAGCCTGGTCGTGGTGATGATCGCCCTCTCGATCCTCTTCCTGCTGCTGAGCGCCCAGTTCGTCTTCGTGGTGCAGATCATCGTGTACGCCGGTGCGGTCATGGTCCTGTTCCTGTTCGTGATCGCCCTGCTGGGCCCCGCCCGTGAGAGCGCGCGCGGCAGGCTGCGATTCCAGCCGTGGCTGTCGGCGCTTTTCGCGGTGGTCTTCCTGGGCCTCCTGTGGACGATGGTTGAGGGCGTCCAGTACCGGCAGCCTGAGCAGACCGACCTCAACGTGTTCGGCAGCGTGCAATCGATCGCGGTCGGGCTGTTCACCACGTACCTGTACCCCTTCGAGCTGACCTCGATCCTGCTGCTGGTCGCCGCGATCGGCGCCATCTACCTCAGCCGCAAAGTAGATGGTCGGGAGGGGGGGCCGCCGGGGGAAGGGCTTGGCCCGGCCGCCGGCACGGGGGGAGACTTCCCTCCACCGGTCGAGAGATGAGCACGCTCACGATCGGCGGCTCACAGCTCGACTCGTCCTGGTTCCTGCTCCTCGGCGCGATCCTGTTCACGCTGGGCACCGTCGGCGTCCTGGTGCGCCGCAACCCCCTGGTGATCCTCATCTGCATCGAGCTGATGATGAACGCCGTCAACCTGACCCTGGTCACCTTCTCGCGCCAGCTGCAGAACCTCGAGGGACAGCTTTTCGCGCTCATGGTGATGACGGTCGCGGCCGCCGAAGCGGTAGTGGGCCTGGCGATCCTGGTCGACATCTTCCGCGTGCGCGACGTCGAGGACGTCGACGACCTCAGCGAGTTGAAGGGATGAGCACGGGACAGCTGGCCCTGGCCGTCCTGCTGTTGCCGGCGGCCGGTGCGATCCTGCTCGCCGGGCGAGGCTGGCGGCTGCCGCGGATCGTGACCAAGATCGTCGGCCCGGGCGTGGTGTGGGCCGCCTTCGCCGTCACCCTCGCACTGTTCATCAACAAGTCGTCGGGCGACATCACCTACTGGACGTGGATCAAGAGCGGCTCGTTCGAGGTCCCCTTCAACCTCCTGGTCGACAACCTGTCGATCTTCATGTGCCTGGTCATCACCGGCGTCGGCGGGCTGATCGTCACCTATGCGGTCGGCTACATGGAGCACGAGGACGACCCCAGCTACGCGCGGTTCTTCACCTACATGGACATCTTCATCTTCTCGATGCTGCTGCTGGTCCTGGCGGGCAACTTCGTGTTTCTGATCATCGGCTGGGCGATGGTGGGCCTGAGCTCCTACCTCCTGATCGGCTTCTGGTATCAGCGCCGTTCGGCGGTGCTGGCGGCCCGGAAGGCTTTCGTGATGAACGTGATCGGCGATGTCGGCATGATCCTGGGCGCTTTCGTCCTGTTCGCGACCTATCACGCCATCACGTATTCACAAGTCTTCAGCGCGGTGGACGCCGCGAACCCGTGCGGCGGTGGCCGCCTTTGCTTGGGTTTCTTCGGCGAGGGTGATTCCTTTTCTCTAGAGTTGGCGGCGTTCCTCCTGCTCGTCGGCGCGGTCGCCAAGTCGGCGCAGATTCCTCTCCACACCTGGCTCCCCGACGCCATGGAAGGCCCGACGCCTGTCAGCGCGCTCATCCACGCGGCGACCATGGTCACCGCCGGCGTCTATCTGATCGGCCGTATGCACCCGATCTACGACCTGGCCGTCTACGCCCACGCTGCAGTCGCCATCATCGGCGCCGTCACCGCGCTCGGCGCCGCCTCGATCGCCATCGTCCAGACCGACATCAAACGCGTGCTCGCCTACTCGACGATGAGCCAGATCGGGTACATGTTCCTGGCGGTCGGCATCGGCGCCTATTCCGCCGCCTTCTTCCACCTGATGGCCCACGCCTTCTTCAAGGCGCTCCTGTTCATGGCCGCCGGCAACGTCATCCACGCGATGCACGACGAGCAGGACATGCGCAAGTACGGCGGCCTGTTGCGGCAGCTGCCGCGGACCTCTTGGTCCTTCTTGATCGGCTCACTCTCCCTGGTCGGGGTGATCCCGTTCGTCGGCTTCTTCTCCAAGGAGCAGATCCTGGGCGCCGCCTTCTCGAAACCCGACGACACGCTCTCGTTGATCGTTTGGGGAATCGGCTTCGTGACCGCGCTGATCACCGGCTTCTACACCGGCCGCATGTGGTGGATGGCCTTCGGCGGCAAGCCGTCGCCCCAGCGCCCGGTCGAGCACCCGCACGAGGCGCCGCCCGTGATGCTGGTCCCGGTCGTCGTGCTGGCGGTTCTCGCCACGTTCGGCGGGCTCATCCAGACTCGAGCCCTCGGCTTCGGCCCCCAGGCCGTCTCCGACTTCCTGGCGGGAATCGTCGGTGTGCAGCCTTGGGAGGGCGGGACCGCCGACGTCGTCGTCTCCGTGATCACGATGATCCTGGCCCTGCTGCTCTTCCTGGCCGCCTACCGCTTCTACGTCGCGCGCACCTGGAAGCCGTGGAGCGCCGCCGTGCCCTGGCTGCAGAACCTCCTGGAGCGCAAGTACTACTTCGACGAGATCTACAACGCCGCCTTCGTGCGCACCATGGACGCCGCCGCCGAGCTCGGGCTGCGCCGCATCGAAGAGCCGATCCTTGACGGCGCCGTCGTCGGCACCGGCTACACCACGGTCGCCACGGCCGGCGGTGCCAGCCTTCTCCAGACCGGCTACTTCCGCAACTACGTGCTCGTCTTCCTCGGCGGCGCGGTGATCACGGCGGTGATCGTGCTTCTCGTCAGGGCCGGCTCATGACGCTCACGACTCTGTGGCTGCTCCCGCTCATCGGCGCCGTGCTCGTCACCTTCATGCCTCCGCGGTGGAGCAAGTTGATGAGCGCGCTCACCGCGATCGTCACCCTCGGCATCTCGATCGGAGTCGCGGTCCTCTTCGACCCCTCGGCGCAGCACTACCAGTTCTCCGAGGCGGCGCCGTGGATCCCCCAGCTCGCGATCTTCTACCGCCTCGGCGTGGACGGGATCAGCATCTGGCTGGTCGTCCTCAACGCCCTGCTGACCGTGATCGCGGTGCTCGCGACCCCCCTTTCGATGAGGAACGCGAACCGGTTCCTGGGCTTGATCCTGGCGATGAGCGCCGGGCTGGCGGGCGTCTTCCTGGCCGTCGACCTCGTCCTCTTCTATGTGTTCTGGGAGGCGATGCTCATCCCCGCCTACTTCCTGCTGTGGCTGTTCGGCGAGGGCGAACGGCCTGGGCGGGCCGCCGTGAAGTTCGTGCTGTACACGCTGGCCGGCTCGCTGCTGATGCTCGTCGGCGTCATCGGCGAGTACGTCGCCACCGGCAAGCAGACCTTCGACCTGGCGACGCTGGCCACGCTCGCGCCTTCCGCATCGATCCAGTTCGGACTCTTCTTCGTGTTCGCACTGGCGTTCGCGATCAAGACTCCCCTGTTCCCGTTCCACAGCTGGCTTCCCGACGCCTACCGGGTGGCACCGACCCCGATGCTGATCACGTTCGCCGGCGTGATGGGCAAGGCCGGCGCGTATGGCTTCCTGCGGATCGCGATCCCACTCTTCCCCAACCCGGTCCTGTGGTGGGACTGGCGGTGGGTCATCCCGGTGCTCGCGGTCGCGGCGATCATCTGGGGAGCGCTCATGGCGATCGCCCAGCGCGACATGAAGATGGTGGTCGCCTACTCGAGCGTCAGCCATATGGGCTTCATCGTGCTGGGCATCTTCGCTTTCAACGTGCAGGGCCAGCAGGGCGCGGTCCTCCAGATGGTCAACCACGGGATCATCGTTCCGGCGCTCTTCCTGCTGGTGGCGTGGATCGCCGACCGCGCCGGCACCCGGGATCGCTCGGCGCTCGCGGGGCTGGCTCCGCGCATGCCGGTGCTGGCCGGGGTGTTCGCGGTGGTGGTCTTCGCCGGGCTCGGGCTGCCGGGCCTCAACAGTTTCGCCGGCGAGTTCATGACGCTGCTCGGCGCGTGGGAGCGGGCCCCGGTCCTTGCGGTGTTCGGCGCGGTCGGGCTCGTACTGGCGCCGGTGTACATGCTCCGGCTCTTCCAGGGCGCCATGCAGGGTGAGCCCACCGACACCAGGCCGATGCCGGACATATACGCCCGTCAGCTCGTCCTGCTGGCCCCTCTGGTCCTGCTGATGTTCGTGCTGGGCCTCTACCCGAACCTCCTCACGCAGCTGATGTCCGCCCTTGGGCAGGTTGGGCTGGCGCGATGATGACGATGCTGGCGGCGGCGGACCTCAACTACACGTGGAGCCAGGCGCTGGCCGACCTCGGTCAGATCGCCCCCATCGCCTCTTTGACCGGCTTTCTGCTGTTCGCGATCGTGGCCGACCTCGTGCTGCCGAAACAACGCCGCGGCGACGTCGTCGCGATGATCGCGGCGACGGGCTTCGCGTACTCGCTGGCCACGGCCGTCTATCGATGGAGCTATGCCGACACCGGCCCCGCCTACCACGGCTACGCCACCGGCGACAAGTTCGCGCTCTTCTTCGAGGTCCTCTTCGCGATCCTCGGCATCCTCACCGTCGCCGTTTCGCATTCGTACCTCCGGCGGCGCCGGATGCTGGAGGCGGAGTTCCACATCCTCATCCTCGCCGCGGTGATCGGGATGATGGTCCTCGCCTCGGCCACCTCCCTAGTCACCGTCTTCCTCGGCCTCGAGCTCCTGTCGATCGCGCTGTACATCGCGACCGGCTTTGCGCGCGGCGAGACCGCGTCCCAGGAGGCCGCAGCGAAATACCTGCTGGTCGGCGGCTTCGCGAGCGCGTTCGTCCTGTACGGGATGGCCCTCATCTATGGCGGGGCGGGCACGACCGTGATCCCCGACATCGCCACCCGTCTCGACTCATCGTCGTCGGGGAACCCGCTGATCCTGCTCGGGATCGTGCTGATGGGGGTCGGCTTCGCTTTCAAGGTCTCGGCCGCGCCCTTCCACATGTGGACGCCGGACGTCTACCAGGGCGCGCCCCTCCCGGTCACGGCCTTCATGTCGGTCGGCACCAAGGCGGCCGCGTTCGCGATGATCATCCGCGTCTTCGCGGGAGGGCTCCCCCACCTCGCGCCCGAGTGGCAGGCGCTGCTCGCCTTCGTGGCGGCGACGAGCATGATCGTCGGCAACCTGATGGCGATCGCGCAGTCGAGCCTGAAACGGCTTCTCGCGTACTCCGGGGTCGCGCAGGCCGGGTACGTGCTCATCGGAGTCATCGCGGGAGGCCAGAACGGGCTGGCGGCCGTGCTCTTCTACCTCTTCTCCTACATGTTCATGAACTTCGGCGCGTTTGGGGTGATCACTCTGCTGGCCGGGCCGGAGGGCGATCGCGACCGACTGTCGGACCTGGACGGCCTGTACCGGCGCAGCCCCCTGATGGCGATTCTGATGACCGTGTTCATGCTGTCGCTCGCGGGCTTTCCGCCGTTCGTCGGCTTCTTCGGCAAGCTGTTCCTGTTCACGGCCGGCGTCAGCTCGGGCTACACCTGGCTCGTCGTGGTGGCCGTGCTGACGAGCGTCGTGTCCGTCTACTACTACGTCCGCGTGCTGATCCCGGTATGGTCCTCGTCGGCGCGCACCGACCGCCTCGAATCATCGATCAGCAGCACGATGGCGATCGCCCTCAGCGGCGTCCTCTCACTGTTGCTCGGCCTCTACCCGACCACGCTGCTGATCGCCGGCCAGCTGGGAATCCCGCTCAATATCTTCGGCCCCTGACGGACTAGTTTCCCGACCCAGGACACTAGGGAGCCGCGGCGGAGCCCTTCGGGAACGGTCGAGGATAAGGGCCCGGCTTGAAAGCGACGAACGCCGGCGGCACCGCAAAGCCGAAGAACGAGTTGTCGCTCTGGCCCTGCGCAAGCGCCGCAGCGTTGAGCGCCGCCGGCTTGAACGCCTCGTCGTTCCAGCGCCCCGTGTCCAGGCGGTCGAGCATCGTCTGGACGAGGGCGATCGTCTCCGCCGGCGTGAACGCGCAATGGCCCGCGCGGTGGACGTAGACCTCGCGCAGGAGATCCTGCTTGCCGGCGGCGCTGACAACGCCTGCATACGCGGTCTCGTTCTGCGGGATCACCAGGCCATCGCCGGTCGTGTGCATCGTCAGCACCGGGACGCTCAGCCGTCCGTCGAAGGACAGGTTGCGATCGAGGTAGGCGACGGCGGCGGGGTCGGCCTTGATGCGACGACCGCCCTCCAGCGCGCGAAGGTCGGACTCGAGGTTGAGCCCGGCCGCTCGATACAGCGCCCTGACCTCCGCCGCATCGGGCGAGATCGCCAGCTGGTGGTGGTAATCGACGCCTGTGTTCCACGAGGGGTTGCCGCCCGCACGTTTCTCGATGTCCGCCCGGTACT
>OCZT010008191.1_pt1 | contig 10198 bp, 10 predicted proteins | sample 1539031 | NCBI WGS metagenome assembly OCZT01 (sample SAMEA3539308, study PRJEB22396) | soil metagenome | biome: tundra; feature: field; material: soil | place: USA | collected 2010-05 | depth 0.15 m
AACAGTAGCATATGGTCCAACCTACGGAACTCCCGCATCCCCAGATGTTTCCCAAAACCCCGGCGCTTTTGACAGCAACAATCGGAATAAGGCATCAAATCAACCCAATACGGGTTCAATGGTAAAGGATTTGAATACCTTGTACGCCAACCCTCGCACCGCTCCTACTCCTGACGACATCATTTCTGGAATGAAATACGAGATGGGGCAGCAAATCAAAAAGGACAAGCTGGGTGCCAAACAGAGTGTCCTGACCAATCTCAAGAAAGACCCCCGCTACTACAGAGACCTTAAACAACTCAACATCACCGATAAAGATATGGTGGATAATATGGAAGAGAATACACACCCAAATTCAGGAATAGACACCCAAGTCTATAATAAGTTACAAGAACTCAAGAGTTTCAAGACCACAGATTATATCGGGCTGAGACTCATGAAGGAACAGTTGACGAGCAGTCTTATTCGCTTGGCAAACTCTGGCAAGATTCTTTTTGATGGCACTACGGCTACCATTAAGACTATTAGCGAATCTCGCCACCCCAACGATTCTCCTGAGAGACCAAAGGTCACTCCGAATATCGAAGAAACCAAAAAAATCTTCGCTGATATGGCCCGTGGTCGTGACCAGAAATATGTAGTTAACTCCCAGATTTGCGACGTTATGAAAGAAATGTGGACAGAAAAACGTCGCAGAACACAATGGAAATAAGAGTCATGAAAATATCTAACAAGACTATAGTAATACCTCCTGATATGAGAAAAAAAAATCTTATTTCAGTATTAAAATCTATGATGGTCGGTCAGGAATTCGATCGAGGAGGGCATATTATTAAGCGGGTTCCTCCAACACATTCTGCCGTTCTAAAATCCAAGGCTATATTAGACCGATATGAAGAATTGAGGGCAGCAAAGAATGCCCGAAGTTCATGAAAAAACACTAAATAACATGAAGACGATTATTAATGGCAAAGAGTATGATGTAGAGCCTATCCTTTCTAGCCCCTTTGAAAACCCCAAGAACCCCAAGTATATGGTGGTCAATGGGTACATAATTCCCGTGGATACTGTTGGGCCTCATCGTCCTTTGCCATTGGAGGGAGTCGAAGAAAAATCGGTGGACGGAATGTTTAACTTGGCTACTGTTAGCAGAGGCACTAAGGCCATAAAAACAAGCCCGATAGTCCCAAAACTCATTTCTCTTCGGTATAACAAGTAAGATAACAAATGCCAGCAGCAGCGTCAATAGCTCCTTTACTGACCGATGTACCCGTGGGGTTCGGCGATCATTCATCGGGAAATGTTACCTTCGATAACCAGTATTTCTATGTGAAGTACAATGGTTGGCGGCGTTTCCCATTAGTGGTGACTTCAAATCTAGGGTTTAGATTCCCCGATCCGTCAAATAATGGTGACATCTATACCGATAATCAGTATTTTTATATAGTTGTAAATCATGGGTGGAAAAAACTTCCAATTTTCGTTATAAAGCCTCTCCTACAAATTCTCGGTGATGTTCCAGTAATAAACATTAGGCAAACAAAACTGACTACTTTTCCACGGAGTACTGATAATTATGGTAGATGGGGTATGATTTCTTTTAATTCTGAGTACTTTTGTATATGGGGTCGAGGAAAGTGGCATAAAGTTCCAGTAACCCGTATGTCCATTTTGAGTAGGTCAGTGGAAAGTGTAAATTTCGGAATAACTCCGCGATCACCCGAAGAAATTCCGGCCTTGATGGTTATTCAATTGTAATATATGAATCCGCTTTACGAAAAATCCAAAGACGTAGTTCTTATTAGACGCACGTCTGATAACAAGGAATTTGAAGAGTATCCTCTAAACTTACATCCTCAATCTGTATTGTTCACAGACCCCGCTAACAATATCATTTGTTTCCCCATGTGTGGACTCCATGTGGCGTTCGCTGTATCGGCGTCCAGTGTTAACACGAGTTCATTTGCATGGTACGCGTTGAGTGCTTCCTACGCTCTCAGTGCATCGTACGCAATATCTTCCTCATACTCCTACACGTCATCGGTTGCTCTCGTAGCTCTTGAATCTTCTGGTGCTGCGTCTGCTAGCTATGCTACAACCGCTTCATACGCTTTGAATAGTAATATGAATTGTATTGCCATCACGCAAACAAATTATTCAAACCTTAGTTCAGTTAAAGCAACTACCATCTATTTCGTATATGATAATACTTCGTATGTATTCTCAGATGGTTCGGGGGGATTTTGGACACTTATTGTGGATGCATACGGTAATTTGGGAGCCACTTCTATTTCGGGTTCATCTACTACGGATGCGATTTTATCGGATGGTGCGGGTGGGTATTGGAAAATCATTATAAATTCTTTTGGCTTACGTGGGGCTCAATCTGTGTCAGGTCCAGCAACGGATACCCCAATATTAACGGATGACCTTGGTAGTCAATGGCAAGTAATAGTAGATACAGAAGGTAATTTAGGAACAATAACAATATGAAAATAAGAACACTCTTAACAATAGTGATGATGACTTTATCATCTTTCGTTGCAGCCGCAGCAACAACAACATGGCCTGCCAGCACGAATGCCGACCAAACGTTCTATGGTGCTATCACGTTTGCACAACCAATTATACGACCTAGTTTGATAAATCCAATCCTATATGCCGGCGATACAAATACCACTGGCATTTTTGTCACAACTTTATGGGGACTGGGGGAAGGTTCTGATACAGCAATTTATACGAATGGTGCAATTTTGTATTGGCCATCCGATACTAGTGGTGGTAGAAAAGGAATTGTAATTAATGGTCCATTTGGTAACTATGAACAACTTTATTGGACCGACCACGGGGGCGGAGTTCCCGAAATGGTTACGACAATACAAGGTCTAATGTCATGGTATTTTACGGGTTGGCAGTTTGGAAATCCTTCTGGTGGAAACGGTAACGAATATATATGGCACGTTTCTGGTTTAACACCATACATTAAAGGCGGGGTTACGAATTACAACCTTATGGAGTCACAGAATCTCATCCAATATGATGCGTGGGTTTATACTAACGCGATACCAATACCGCCAACGATTAATTACCTTGGCAATTTATGGACTAATCAAAATATGAGCGGTGGATGGCCCAATGGTGTCGGTTGGACCAAGGCGGGTTCTCTTGGTGATGGGTTTCCATCTTTCCATTTTCGTGCTACCAGTAATAATGGTTCTGGTGCCTTTGTATGGTATGAAAAATTTGCGCAGCCATTACCGGGGACGGCTCAGGGCTGGCCAAACAATGCTCTGAACTACGATTCTTCTGTTGAGGCCATGAGCCTTACCGTAGGACCAGACAGAAGTATAAAGGGATTAACGATAGTTGGACCTGTAAATGCAAAGGCACTTGTTATTACGAACACAGCAGCGCCAGTGGTAGTAAACTCATCCGGTACTTTGTGGAATAGTAACTCAGTTCTTTATTGGGTCACAAGCACAAAGACGAATATGATAAGTGATGGAAGATAAAATATGAATATCATAAGACCACATATTGGTTCAATGCCAGCAATGATATTAAGTGCAAGTCATTCTGAAACTGCTTCATTTGCAATGAATGGCGGAGGCAGTGGTTCTACGGCTACTTATACGTCTTCATTGTTTGGAACCGCTTCTTGGGCAACCAGTGCTAAGACCGCTTCATACGCTTTGAACGGCGGTGGTGGTAATGTAGTGGCACAAGTAAGTTGTTTTCCAGACGGCACATTCTCCTATAATGGAATAATGTATAATCCCGCTGGTAGTTCAACTTGTGGTATTCAAGAAGCAATCAATATGCTTCCTATCGCGAGTAATTATCAGACTCCCGGTGGTGGAACCATTTACTTCGCACCCGGCATATTCTACACTTCTCAAAGCATTGTATCACCTAATACTCGTTATCCATTCGAACTTCAATTATTCGGCGCAGGTATTATTGCTAGTGGTATTGTAATGACGGGTTCAAACGCGTCTGGTTCTGTAATTGATTTCGGCGGAGGTAATTTTGGAGCACATACTGGTTCGTGTGGTGATAAGTCATTTCATATGAGAGATATGTTTGTGGCTTCTGATTTAAATACCACAAGTAGTTTAGTGTATATCAGGGGTGCTGGTGATAATGTATCTTCCGCTTCTATCGCTACGTGTGTTGTGGAGCACTGTTGGTTTGGATACTGGCATTCAATGATAACACAGGATGGTGGTACCGGTGAAGGTGGAGTATTAACACCTTGTGTTAATGATGATGCATATCCGTTTGGAAGTTATGTTCCTGTTAAACACAATCTTGTAGGTGTAACGTTGGATGGTAATTTTACAAATAACTGTATCTTTACTGATAATGAATTTACCTTTCTTGCTGTTGGTCTATCTTTAGCAGGAGACCATTTAGTAATTCGAGATAACGTATTTTTATTCATTGGTAGAGTTCATGGAGTAGATAATGACTGGTCCTGGACTTCACCTTATAGAATCGGTGCAGGTATTGTGCTTCAAGAGTCAACCGTCAATACAATTGAAGGTAAATTCTTTTATAATGGTAATGATAATTGGCGTTGTCAAGATAATGATTTTATCGGTTCAGACCCATCTTCGTCTTGCTATATTTTCAATTCAAAGCACATGTTCAACAGAATGGTGTATGGGGATTCATTTGAACTTGGAGCGAATTGTGCTTATATTGTAACCAATGGTTCGCCGATTACTAGTATAAATGCAATGTATCCGGCCTCATATTATCCATTCCCGAATTACCTATTACCAAGCACAACCGATTTCTCCCATTGGAATAGTCAGCCAATAACTCCTACGTTCAGTAGCAGTCTGGTAAAAACATGGGATATGAATTGGTTTAATTCCTACGATGGTCCATTTACTTTTAGTGGCAGTATCAATGCACCACATCTAACAGGTTCTTTACTTGGAACTGCTTCTTATGCCTTATCTTCTCCGGGTGGTTCGCCTGCTACTTATACGTCATCATTGTTTGGAACTGCAAGTTGGGCAAACAAATTAAACCCAAATACAGATTCACCGTTGACGATTGGAAGCGATGCAAGTGTAGCGGGTTCTATTATCCTACGAGATACAATAAATTCACTTGATTACACTATTGCTGCTGGGGATGGCGAACTTCAATTGATCTCAGACACAGTACATGTAGTAGGTGCATTAAGTGTGGATAATGCTATAGGTGCAGCCGGTTATGTTTCATCGGGAGTTAGAATGACCGCACCAAGTTTTACGGGGTCATTAAGTGGTTCAACCGCTATTGTAAATAGTTTAACTGCTAACACCTTGACCGCTTCAAGTGGTATTACTACAAGCGTGGCTACAATATCCAATGTCTTACAAATGCCGTTTAGTTCAAGTGCCCATACTATCAATATCAGCAGTCCAGTAACCGGCAGTGTCTATTACAAGACCGATACCAATACGTTGTATATTTACAACGGCACGGCTTGGAAATCAATCTCGATGGTATAATAGTTTGTTATAAAAAGTTGACTAAAATCAATACGCAAGTTACAATTTCTCCATGAATGAAATTCCACGTACGTTTTGTATTACTCTCCGAGAGACACCAGTAAGAACCCGAAGCTTCAGTGAATCTGCCGCAAAGGCTGATGTTAAAGCCGAATTGTTTTATGGGGTATTTGGAAAGAAACTCGGTATGGCCCCAAAATATCCTAATGTTCTTGAAACTCCCAATAGTGAAATATTCATGACCGAAGGAGCCGTGGGGTGTACGTTGTCTCACTTGATTTTGTGGAAGGCACTTGCTATTCTACCTGAGAATGAGTTCTTGGTGCTAGAAGATGATGCTTTTTTCACCGATGATTTCAAAGATAAGTTCCAGTCGCTCTATTCCAAACTTCCATCCAATTGGGAATTTGTTTATGTGGGATGGGTTCCTTATGGTAACGACGTACCTCCCGTAAAGGTAGAAGAAGGAATTAGCATTCGTATTCCGAGTGCCACTCATGCCTATTTGATAAAGAGGTCTGTTGTTGAACGGTTGATTGATGCGGTGTATCCAATCCAATCTCCATTGGACTTAACACTCATAAATAAAATCCTCCCCGTTATAAGTTATTATGTGTTTGACCCTTCTATAATCGGGCAGAAGAGTTATGCAAACACGTCTGACGCAACGTGGGCGTCATTGGTTTATGATTGGAAAAATGATCTCTACAACTGCAAGAAGAAGATTATGCGGGAAATTTCTCTCGGAGACGGATGGCATCTCAGCGAAAGAAATGAGACCGAAACTTGGCGATGGAGTAAAGAAAAGTTCACCATCAATGCTCCAAAAAGCATAGATTCCTTGTCTATTGGATGCAGTGTTCCAGTCAATACCGAAATAATCATAACAGTCGGCAATCACGAAGATAAATTGCCTCTTAAGATTGGAATGAATGATATTTCAGTCACGACATTTGGGGAAACATTAGTATCGGGAGTCGTGGTAAATCCATTCGTTCCGGCTGAACAATCACCTAGTACGGATGACCCAAGAACTTTAGGAATATGCTTAAAGAAACTGGCTATGAAGATGGGGACGACTACCATACCCGTTGAATTTTCAGATTTGAGCCCGATTGTTCCTCCTCCATTGCAATCTAAAGTATGAAGTTTTGTTTAGTATCTCTTGGAGTAAATCCAGTCCCGCCGCAAGGATGGGGAGCCATTGAAATTATCATTTGGGACTACAAGTACTATTTGGAAAAGTTGGGGCATCAAGTCAAAATAGTAAACGTAACAGACACGAAGAAGATAGAGCGAGAGATAAATGATTTTTCTTCTGATGTCTGTCACTGTCATTTTGATGGCTATTGGAACATTCTGGAACGATGCAATGCCAAGATTAAAATTATGACGAGCCATTGCGGGAGCATTCGTGGGGACATGGAGGATGTGGCAGATTTTAGGGATAACATCCTTCCTCGTTTGAACTCTCGGGTCTTTTACAATTTCTGTTTAGACCCCTTCATCCGAGACCGTTATTTGTCTATGGGGTTTAACCCCGCCCGTTTGTTTGTTGTTCCTAATGCGGCCAGAGCCGACTTAATACGGTTTACTAAGGTTCCGCGAACTCATGACACGGTTTGTGTCGGTAAGATTCAAACCCGAAAACGACAGTACTTGCTAGGGAACTTGAATGTCTTTTTCATCGGAGATTTTGGAGAGGGAATATTCAATCGGGCCAATAAACGACTCATTGGAATGTGGGACAAGGAGAAACTGTATGCTGATTTGACGGACAATGCTAACCTTGTTCTTCTTAGTAAGTCAGAGGCCGCACCACTGGTTGTATTGGAAGCTATGATGGCTGGGCTTGGAATAGTCATTAGCGAAACCTGTGTTGCTAACTTAGACCTGAGCCTGCCATTCATTGATGTTATTCCCGAAAAGTATATTTCGGACCCCGACTATGTAGCCCATGTATTGGAGAGGAACAAGAGGGTTAGTTTGCCTATACGAAGTCAGATACGCAAGTATGCCGAGGAACACCATTCGTATGAACGAACGATTGAAAAGTATTCACAAGCCCTTCAATCTATTTCCGAATCTGTGAGTAAACCTTAGCCCACTTCTCACCCTTTCCAAAATGACTGTGGAAGATGGGGGTGTCAAAAACTTCCACATGTCCATCGCTGTAGTCAGGGTTTGAAATGCCACGAAATCCACATAAATTGAACACCAAGTTGTTTAGTGTATCGGGCCATCCCAAGTGGCGCTCTATCTTGGATAACTCGTCGTAGTTCTCAGTTAAAAATCCGTACGTCTTGTTAACGCAGTCAAGGTAGAGTTCTCGATTCATGAACTGACCTGCACAGCAGCCATATTGGTCTATGGTATGATTGGGGTTGAATTTCTTGCAGAAATCTACCGTGTTTTGGCATAGCTTATTTCCCGGTATTACCTGAGTAAAGGGAAATTCATTCTCTACAACTCGTATGGGTTTAGTTATGTATATGTCATCTTCCATGTACAATAGGTATTTCGTTGGTACTGAGATCGCAAACTTCAACATTCGGTTTAGGTATTCTATTGCCTCTTCTTTATTCCATCCATAGCAGTGCTCCCCACTTACAACCATTACGTTTTGATGACCCCACAATCCGAGATGATAATCGGAGTAAACATATTCACAATTGTATTTTCGGCTTAGAGTTGTATGGTCGCTCCCCTTGTCGCATAGAAGACGAATATGGACACCCGGATACACAGCCCGAAAAATAGTTAGGATTTTCTCGGTCTGTTCTTGATTGTCGTAAACGGGGTAGTAAACGGAGAAGTCATTCATAGTGCAAGCAGAGTTTTGAGACGGTGGACATAGGTATGGTTATTCTTCACTAAGTCCATAGCATGTTTTATCATTTCAATATTGTCTTTGTGCTTCATGGCTTCGTAGAATAGGTCATAGGGTTCATCGTGATAGGCAACTGCATGTTCAAACAAGTCGTACGCTTCTTTGACATCAGTAATTCCAAGCTGACCATAGCTGATGTTTTTGAACACTCGGCAGGAAATATATCCGCTTTCTTTTTTGTGGATATTCCTGATGTCGGGCGCAATGTAGGACTTTTCTATTATGGCTCGACAGGCGGAAGTGGGGACTCCGTTTAGAAGTTGAAACTGGATTCCACTTTCATCGCAGGCTCGTTTGAAAGCATCAATTCTGATTTGGGTGTTAAGTTTCCAGTCAGGTATAATCTCATGCCCTCCTGCTCCTACGGTCCCGATGTAGTAAATGACCTTTTCCTTTGGTATTTCTTTATAGACAATCTCTTCGGGGAGCAAATTAGTAGCCCACGGCTGATAAACAATGGTGTATCCTTGTGCTGATTCTAGGAAAGTGCAGCAAGTCATTTTTTGAATCTTTTTGAAGTCCGTCTTCCACTCATAGTTGTGGTCTTCCATGCGGGGGCATAGGAATCGCATATCAAATACCCGATTTCCATTGGCAATATACTGACGGTTATCAAGGTAACGGCCCATATCCCACCTATTTCCGAAGTGGTGGATAATGTAGGTAGAATTTTTTGCCACGGGAAGTCGGTGGTTAGCCCATCCTTCTGTCAGGATGAAGGAGTCGTTAAAAAAGCTGTCGTCTAGCTTGTGACTGTCGTTAATCCAATAGACCTCATGGCCTAAGTAGAGAGAAGCACTGTAAAACCCCTCGTGGACGTAACGATAGGTGTTTCCTTCATTCATTGTGTAACCGTAGAGTATAATCTTCACGCCCATAAATAACGTTTGGGTAAGTAAATGTCTCCGTTTTTTGAGGCATGGGGTGATATTTATATCCATATGAATGACTACAAGGACCACATTCGGCGTTCAATGGGGCTAACGGAATCCCAATTTATTCCAGCGTCTAGGCTCAAGAAGGAAGACTTCCCCGGGATTGGCCCCGGCGAATTAGGGAGGGACACGGAGGACCAAGCAATATCTCCTACTGCAAGACCAACACCCATTATTGCTATAGGCATTCGTGGAAGCGTTACGGGTGGATTGCCATCGAGTGCAGACCAAACAGAGAAAGACATTAGTCCTACCAAAGTTGGGGGCTATGACCGAGTAACTCCACAGCATTTGAATAGTAAATTGGTTAACAAGACACCATCCAATCCCGACATCAAGCAAGAAACCAATCCCATTGTTGATAATCCTCATACGGGAGAAACCGTAACTCACCCTCACCAGATTCAAGTAACTGCTCACGAAGAGCCTCAAAACGCCACAGGTGCCTCTACTGATAGTGATCCCACTCTCAAGTTGAAATCTGCGATTCCAAAAGGAATTGATGTGGACATTGGAAATGAGGGTGTCGGCGCAGAAGAAGAAACCAAAAATGAGGACAATAATACCGCTATGATACCGTCCACTTCCCTATCTGAAACGTTTGAGCGCCACAAGAGATTGATGCGTGAAAGAATTTTTGGTCTTAACGAAGAAAAGTGTCCATGCGGTTGCGAGGGCACATGCCAATGCCCACCTGACTGCAAATGCAAGAAGAAGAACAAGAACGGCGTATGCGAATGCGCTACTTGTGGCTGCGGAGACCCAACGAATACTCATGGAAAACCAGAAAATAAGCCAGTGGAAGAGTCATCGGGAAAACCACATGTTAGCAAGAAGAAGTACTTCGACCCCAAGACAAAGAC
>OCZT010008192.1_pt1 | contig 10197 bp, 7 predicted proteins | sample 1539031 | NCBI WGS metagenome assembly OCZT01 (sample SAMEA3539308, study PRJEB22396) | soil metagenome | biome: tundra; feature: field; material: soil | place: USA | collected 2010-05 | depth 0.15 m
CTTCCTTGCAGGCTTGCGGGGTGGTCTTTCCGTTCGCGATTCCCACTTCGATCTGTCGCAGCAATGTCACGATCTGCTCTGCTTTGTACCTCTTGATGGACATGTCCAGCCTTCCTCCTCGTAAGAGATTCTCTCTCACTTCGGCTGGTACAAAAATCCCCGGTCAGGTCAGTTGGCCGGAGGTCGGTAATGTGAGTCCGGTAGCAGACCCATCACTTATTGCAGGATTGGAAGCACATTTGGATTCTGAACTGGCTTCAGGGCAAGCAGCCAAGAAAGTCGTGCTCTTCACACCAGCAGAACGGCGCGAAGGAGAATCACAGCTCGCAGAATCGTATGTATATGGGCGGATGTCTAAGAACCCAGCGACCAGGCCGTTCTTGCGAATAGAAAGTTGGCTGACTCATCTACAAGAGAATGGTTTCGTGCCGTCGGTCCAGGCAGCAAGGGACACGCGGATTCATCTGTTGGATCAGGAGATGGAAGCGTTCACGAACTACTCCGTCTTTGATTGCTTCGGGTACGAGTGAGAATGCGGGCGACTGTTCGGACATTGAGCTAATCAGAGAGACTAGGGACCCATTACGATATGGGGCTGCAAGGGGTGACGAGATGGACTTGCGCTGCCCGAAGTGCAGTAACACTGATCTCAAGAAAGTTTCCATCGCTTATCAAGAGGGACTGTATCATTCGGAAGCCCACACTCGACTCCATGCTGCTGTGGTTGGGGGCAACGGCCCGGACCTCGTTTACAAAATGCTAAGCCGTCGTTTATGCGGCGTTTAGGTTTAGGCTCCTAACATTGCCCCAAGTTGTGCACTGCACATATGCAAAACGATGATGGTTTATCGTTCGTAATCCCCACACGCCGCCTCCGCGATGTCGGCGAGACGGTAGAGGAATACGACGAACATTTCTGGCGCAACGGTCACTCACCCGAGATTATTGTATTCGACGACTCTACTCCCGCGAACCAAGAAAAGTATTTTCCGCTGCTGGAAAAAACGAAGACCCACCAGGATCTGTATTACGTCGGCCCACGTGAGAAAGAACAATTCCTTAGCTATTTGAATAGCCGGTTGCGCGACAAGCGGCTTGAATCGCTAGTCAGGAGCCTGTTTCGCCCCAGTTACGGCGGCAATCGCAACTACACTTTGATGCATACGCTCGGAGGATTGATGGTCAGCTCCGACGATGATATGCGGCCGTATTGCATGGTCGAGTACAGCCCCGAATCGCTTGGTGACGACGAGGTGTGCCGGGGAAGGCTTCACAAGTTTGGCGAGAACGGCTACACGCGCAAATCATTCGATATTATCTCGGCCTTCCTAGACGCCCTCGGCAAACCTGTGAGCGAGGTTCCCGATAATTACGAACGTGGTGAGTTCTTGGTGGACACCGCCATGGATCTCGAAACAAACGCGAGCAAAGGCTTGATGCGCGAGCACTCCCTGATGTTGCAGCGAGGGAAAGTGCTTGAGAATTCTCGCGTAAAGATTGCGCAGACTTTTCGTTCCGGCACAAACGACATCGATGCCGTCGACTTTTTGGAAATGTTCCTAGAGGATGAAGCCCAGACGAACCTCGACGCCCTCAACGACACATACGTTCTAGTCAATTTCCGCCCGGTGGTTACTCGAAAAAACTGGCGCATGGATTGCGGCGTTGCCGCGTATGACAACACGTTCGGGTTGCCACCGTTTTTCCCAACCAGGCTGCGCTTCGAAGACTACATTTACCGGATCTGGATTCAGCAAGACGGCATTATTGCCGCTCACGTGGATGCGGCTCAACACCACTTGAAGAGCAACTACATGCGAAATCCGCCCGCGACGGAGATATTCAACGAGGAGGTGTGCAACCTCCTGAAACGCAAGATCAAATCCACGGTTAGTCACATGGATGCGCTCACGATCGGCTTCGATTACAGCGGTGAGGTGACCGCTGACGACGCGCGCGAAATCCTGGAAAAGATCGTGGCGCTTCACCGGCGTGCCATGCAAGCGGCTGAGGGAGCGCGAACCCCGGACCGAGCGCAGGCGCTATGGCTGTTCGCCGCCAGCCTGGAGAAGGCGTTCTACGGTTTCGAGCCAGACTTCTTCCAGCAAAATTTACTGAGAATTGTTGACGACGTGGTGGGCGTGATCAAGGCATCGATTCAGCTATGGCCCACTCTGATTGAAATCGCGTATTTTGAGAAGCGTCGCAATGGTTTGCCCAAGACTCGCGTCTGCAACCAAAAGAGGTGACCGTTCGAATGCGGCTCACCACAAAGGAGAGTTTTCTCGTATGCGGATTGCACAGGTAGCTCCGCTCTATGAAAGCGTACCGCCGAAGCTATACGGGGGAACGGAACGCGTCGTTTCCTATCTGACGGAAGAACTGGTGCGGTTGGGCCATGAGGTGACGCTATTCGCCAGCGGCGACTCGGAAACCAACGCCAGATTGGTGGCAGCTTGCGATCGAGCCCTTTGGCGTGATCCGAACTGCCGCGAGACGCTGCCGCACCACGTCCGGCTAGTGGAGTTGGTTTTCCGCGAGGCGCGGAAGTTTGACGTGATCCACTTCCACTGCGACTATGTGCATTTCCCGTTGCTGCGCCGACATTCGATACCTACCGTCACCACGTTGCACGGCCGCGTGACTTCTCATGATTTGGGTGGTCTCTTTCATGAATATTCCGAGGCCGCGCTGGTGTCCATCTCGGACGACCAGCGCCGCCCGCTACCCGAAGCCAATTGGCAGGCAACGGTTCATCACGGCTTGCCACTACACCTCCACACATTCCGGCAGCAAGCGGGAGATTACCTCCTGTTCGTCGGCCGCATCTCGCCCGAAAAGCGGCTGGATCGCGCGATCGAGATCGCGCGTAGGGCAGGGCGACAACTCAAAGTAGCAGCGAAGATCTACGACGAGGATCGGAGCTATTACCAAAGCTCGATTGAGCCGCTATTCCGGGAGTCAAGATCGTTCGTCGAGTTCATTGGCGAAGTCGGCGGCAAGGACAAAGATGAGTTGATGGGCAACGCTTACGCGTTTCTATTTCCCATCGATTGGCCGGAGCCCTTCGGTCTTGTGATGATCGAGTCATTGGCGTGCGGGACCCCGGTCATCGCCTGGAATAACGGCTCAGTGCCGGAGATCCTTTCCGATGGAGTCACCGGGTTCGTAGTGGACACTGTTGACGAAGCGGTTAAAGCTGTAAGCGACGTTGCGCGTCTCGACCGCGGCGCTTGCCGGCGAGCCTTCGAACAACGGTTCGATGCGACGCGTATGGCACATGATTATTTGGAAGTGTATTCGCGGCTGATCGAGAAGGCAGCCTCTTCTCGTTGCATTTCGCCTCACGCAACTTCCGACGAGGTGATGACCGCATGGCCGACACTCTCCCACGTCTCATAAGGAAGCAGCCGGAAGATCAGGATTCTTCGGCGCGCGGCCGCCCAGAGGATGCCCACCACATCCTTGCCGACTCGAGTCTCACTGACGAGCCCATTCGAGTCCTGAAGCACGGCGATACGTTTGCGCTCTTTGATCAGTACGGCGATATTCGTCCGGGGAAAAGCGGGGAGCAAGGTCTCTACCACGACGGGACGCGATTTCTCTCTCGCCTGATGCTGCAGTTGGAGGGCGCCAGACCATTCTTTCTGAGCTCTACGATCGGGGATGATAACGACCAACTAACGGTCGCACTCACCAACCCCGATCTTTGCCGGGAAGATCGCGTGTACCTGCCGCTTGGCTCGCTGCATCTTGGATTGAAGAAATTTCTGTGGCAGGGCGTTTGCCACCAGGAACTGCAGATCGAGAACCACGGGATCCAACCTGCCAATGTTACCGTCACAATGCAATTCGCGGCGGATTTCGCTGATATCTATGAGGTTCGCGGACTCAAGAGGAAAGCCCGTGGCGATGATCTGAAGCCGGAGGTAAGAGACGGCCGTGTGGCTTTGCGCTATCGGGGTCTGGACGACGTTGTCCGCCGAACACTGTTGTATTTTAGGCCTCGACCCACGCTGCTCGACGCCGCTCGCGCCACGTTCAATGTCGAGTTGTTACCAAGGCAATCGGCGGTGTTTTACCTGGCTATCGCATGCGACGGGCAGTCCGGGTCAAGTAATGGATCAAGCCCGCTTTTGCTTTTCGATCAGGCGAGGGCTGCGGCCAAAGTAACTCTCGAAGCTCAGAAGGCGCAAGTCTGCCGCATTGAGGCGTCGAATGGGCAATTCCATGCCTGGGTCAAGCGGGCAGCCTCGGACCTCAGCATGATGACGACGATGCTGCCGACGGGCCCGTATCCATATGCCGGTGTGCCCTGGTTCAACACTCCTTTCGGCCGTGACGGCATCATCACTGCGCTCGAATGCCTGTGGCTTCAGCCAAGCCTAGCGCGGGGTGTATTGGCCTATCTGGCGTCAACCCAGGCGACGGAGGTCATCCCTGAGCAGGACGCTGAACCCGGCAAGATTCTCCACGAGACGCGCAACGGCGAGATGGCGGCGCTGCGGGAGATGCCTTTTGCGCGCTATTACGGCAGTATTGATGCGACACCTCTTTTTGTTCAATTGGCCGGAGCATATTACGAGAGAACCGCCGACCGGAAATTCATTGAAGAGATTTGGCCGAACCTAGAAGCAGCACTGGCCTGGATGCAGCAGTACGGCGACCGTGATGGTGATGGGTTCCTCGATTACAGCCGACAGTGCGACGAGGGGTTGGTGCATCAAGGGTGGAAAGATTCCGATGATGCTATTTTTCATGCAGACGGCTCACCTGCTCGTGGCCCGATCGCATTGTGTGAAGTGCAGGGGTACGCCTACGCAGCATGGCGAACGGGCGCAAGTCTGGCGGCAGTCCTCGGCCGGACTGAGCAGTCCGCAACCTACAAATCGCGAGCGGAACTGCTGCAAGAGCGCTTCGAAGGCGCATTCTGGTGCGACGAGTTGTCAACATATGCGTTGGCTTTGGATGGTGACAAGCGTCCTTGCCGAGTGCTGACATCTAATGCCGGGCAGTGCCTTTTTTCCGGCATTGCTCTTCCGGAGCACGCCCGGCGTGTGGCTCAGATACTGCTGGCTTCCGAATCATTTTCCGGGTGGGGCATTCGCTCGTTGGCCACCACGGAAGCCCGCTATAACCCCATGGGTTATCACAACGGGGGCGTTTGGCCGCACGACAATGCCCTGATTGCCTTGGGATTGTCACACTATGGCATGGCGGAAGAAGCGGCGCGAGTTTTCACAGGGATGTTTGACGCGGCAATGTATTTCGACCTGCACAGGGTTCCCGAACTGTTTTGCGGCTTCCCTCGAGACGAAGGAGAGGGCCCCGTTCTCTACCCGGTGGCTTGCGCCCCGCAAGCGTGGTCTGCCGCCTCGGCGTTTCTGCTTTTTCAAGCGTGCCTAGGGCTGAAGATTAGCGGTATCGACTCCAAAATTTCCTTTGTTCGCCCTTCGCTCCCACCGTTCCTGAATGAGGCACGAATTCTCAACCTCCACGTTGCAGGCACAACTGTGGATCTGGCACTGGTTCGGCACGAGCAGGACGTCAGCGTGAACGTACTGCGTAGGAAAGGCGACGTAGAGATAGTGGTCGTCATGTGACATGCATCGAAAAACAAAAAGAGGGAGAGTCCCAGAACAGAGCGGCGAAACACAGTTGAACGATTCCATAACTAGCGGCGGAGCACCGGAAATCGAAATGAGTAGGCGATGCCAATGAAATGGTTCACTGCCGACGCCGGTAATCCCATGCCGAAGTGGAAGTCGAGCTGGTGGTGCTTGCGAGCTTTACCAGATCCTCCGGGTAGTAGCGAACCCCCGGAAGCCTGCAACGAACGAGCTACGTAGGACAAGGCGGTTTCCGCCCGAATCCCCACTCACTTCTGCAGGATGAAAGTAGAGCGAGTGGGGACCTGTAACCTTTCTGTAAGCTCCCCGCCTACATAATGGCTCCTCCTTGCATGGGCATTACCACTAACCTCGGCGAGAAACGAGCGTGCTTTGACGTAACAACTCCGAACTGTGAGATGAAACATGGTTAGACATGATGTTGGACGGGGATCTGTCATCTTCGTACTGCCTCTACTGGAACCGTCTGGATCATTGTCAAGGATCGCATGTAGATGACGACCTTCGCACTCACGCCCAGTAAGGTGTGTATTGACAGGAGCATGGAATGACTCGCGCAGCACGTCGTCTCGCTCGTCTCGCAAGGATGGGATCCTCCATCGGGATCCCGAAGGGCATCTTTACCGCTCTGCGCCGGCATCCACGCGCCGTTCGGGTTGCCCCGATCCTTCTCACTGCCTCGTCTCTGAAACCCGGTGAGAGCCTGTCGTCTCTCAAAACCCGAGTTACAGGACTCACCACGAGCGAGGCCGATACACGCTTCAACGAGCATGGTCCAAACATCGTCGCCGCGGATGGGCGAAAGACTCTGGCGCTCCTCTTCTGGCACGCCATCATCAATCCGCTCGTTCTCTTGCTAGGAGTCCTTGCCACGGTCTCCTTTGCGACGGGCGACATGCGGGCGGGGATCGTTATGTCGCTGATGATCGTCCTGGGTGTCGGTCTGCGACTCATCCAGGAACACAAGGCCGACTCGACGGCGGCGAAGCTGAAGGCGATGATCTCGGTCACCGCGACCGTGTTGCGCGATGGAGAACCCGAGGAACTGCCCATCGCGCAGCTGGTTCCGGGCGATATCGTAAAGCTGGCCGCAGGGGACATGATTCCCGCGGATGTTCGGATCGTCGCCGCCAAGGACCTCTTCGTCATACAGGGCTCGCTCACGGGTGAATCGTTTCCGGTGGAGAAATTCGAGACGGACACGGGCCCGTTGAAGAGATCGCCACTCGAACTGGCCAACGTGGCCTTTTTGGGCACCAGCGTCGAAAGCGGTACCGCGACCGCCGTCATCGTTGCCACTGGGCGGGATACCTACCTTGGCTGCATGGCGGAGTCGCTCACCGAACAGCCGACGCAGACTGCGTTCGATAAGGGCGTGGCACGTTTCACCTGGCTCATGCTCCGCTTCATCATGGTCATGGTGCCCTTGGTGTTCATCATTAATGGTGTAACCAAGGGCCGCTGGCACGAAGCCTACTTTTTCGCCCTGGCTGTGGCTGTGGGGCTCACGCCGGAAATGCTACCGATGATCGTCACCGTGTGTCTCTCGAAAGGCGCCATGGCGATGGCCAAGAAGAAGGTCATCGTCAAGCGAATCAATGCCATCCAGAACCTGGGGGCGATGGATGTGCTCTGCACGGACAAAACGGGCACGCTCACGATGGATAGAGTGATCCTGGGCACACACTGCGACGTGGTCCTGAAGGCGGACGAGGGCGTACTGGCGCTGGCGTACCTTAACAGCCACTTCCAGACGGGTTTGAAGAGCGTGCTGGACCGGGCTGTCCTCGAGCACTCGGGAAGAGCACAACACCACCCGCACATGCCCGATTACAGCAAGGTCGACGAGATCCCGTTCGATTTTGAGCGGCGGATTATGTCGGTTGTCGTCCGCACGCCCGAGGGAAAGGATCGAATCATCAGTAAGGGCGCCCCCGAGGCGATCTTCCCGCGATGTAAGAACTTCGAACTCAATGGAGTGCTGTTGCCGATGGAGGACGTCCGCATCGATGAGCTCCGCAAGGAGTACGAGCAGCTCAGTCGGAACGGGTTTCGCGTGTTGGCGATAGCATCGAAGGACGTGGAGCCCAAGGCCACGGCCTACGCGCGCGATGACGAAAAGGACTTGATCCTCAATGGATATCTGGCGTTCCTCGATCCGCCGAAGGACAGTGCCGCAGCAGCTATTTGCGCGCTGCAGCAGCACGGCGTCGCGGTAAAGGTCGTGACCGGCGACAATGAGCTCGTGTCCAGGAAAGTGTGCTCCGATGTGGGTCTCTCTACCGAGCACATGTTGCTGGGCGTAGACATTGAAGCGATGACCGACGAACAGCTCGCTGATGCGGCCGAGCGCACCACATTATTCGCCCGTGTCTCTCCCGCACATAAACAGCGCATCATTCACGCCCTTCAGGCGCGCAAGCACACCGTCGGCTTCATGGGCGATGGCATTAATGACGCGTTGGCCCTCCGGGCGGCGGATGTCGGCGTCAGCGTCGATACCGCGGTCGACATCGCGAAGGAATCGGCTGACATGATTCTGCTCGAGAAGAACCTGCTTGTACTCGAGGCGGGCCTGCTGGAGGGCCGGAAGGTCTTCGCCAACATTCTCAAGTACATCGGCATGGGGGCGAGCAGCAGTTTCGGCAATATGTTCAGCGTGCTGGGAGCGAGCATCTTCGTACCTTACCTGCCGATGACTCCGATCCAGATTCTTACCAATAATCTCCTGTATGACGTCTCGCAGACAACGATCCCGACGGACGACGTGGACCCCGAACAGATTGCCAAGCCGCGGCCGTGGGACATCGGAGCCATTGCGAAGTTCATCGTGTTCATCGGGCCTTGCTCATCGATCTTCGACTACACCACCTTCTTCATGATGCTCTACGTTTTCCACTGCTGGCCCATCGAGAAAGCCTCGTTGTTCCAGACGGGCTGGTTCGTCGAGAGTCTCCTCACGCAGACGCTCATCGTCCACGTGATCCGCACCCGCAAGATACCCTTCCTGCAGAGCCTCGCGTCATGGCCGCTGATCACCATGACTGCGTTCATCATGAGCATCGGCATACTGATTCCAGCCACGCCGCTCGGCGGTTACCTTGGTTTCACGCGGCTTCCGCCACTTTACTGGATGCTGCTGGTGCTGACACTGCTGGCCTACATGCTGCTGACGCAGGTTGTGAAGACGTGGCTGATTCGACGCGCATGGATCTAGAAGCATGAGGTGGAGAATGGGCTTCAAAAGAATCAGACCAAACCGCAAATTCGCGGGCTCGGCAGCGACGGCCCGTCATACAAGGATGCGTATCCTCTTCTGCCTCCTTGCGGCGCTCATCTGGATTCCCCTCGCGAGAGGTCAAGAGCGACGTGACCAGGGCGGGACTGCGGTCCTGCAGAAAACCGCCCCAACACCGCCGGACAGGGCCGTATCCGAAGGCACAAATACGAGCACACCCTCAGACGTTCCCAACGATGTGCCGCAAGCGATGTTTCCCCACTTCAGTGACACTGTTGTTCGGCGGCGGTGGCGGCTATTAGCGGGATACGTTGATTGTTACAGCTGCACTGATGTGAATCGACTTCCAGCAGTGATACGCCAGTCGAGTGAAAGGAGATACGCCATGAAGCGAAGCACCAAGGACAAAGCAAAGGGAACTTTGCACGAGTTGAAGGGTAGCGCCAAACAGAAAGTTGGACGAGTGACACGCAATCGCCAGTTGGAAGCCGAAGGAGTGGCCGAAAAAATAGGTGGGAAGGTCCAAAAGAAGATCGGCAAAGTGGAGAGAGCCTTCGGGAAATAAAGGCACGTCTTGGGGCGGTCGGAAAGGCCGGGATCGTTCAAGTACGAAGAGTCATCCGAGGGAGGAGACTAAGAATGAAACCGATGATCTGGGTAGGGATCTTGTTAATCGTTCTGGGCGCACTGGTGCTCGCATATCAAGGCATCAATTACACACGTCAGAAAAATGTCCTGGATGTGGGGTCGGTGCATGTCACAAGAGAAGATCACGAACGAATTCCTCTTCCTCCCATACTTGGAGGGTTGGCCGTGGCTGGCGGGGCCATCTTGCTGGTCATGGGGGCGAGAAACAAGGCATAGCCCGGGCTAAGGACCGGACGGCCTGCGCGCCTCACCGCTCGCCACGGCTGGAAACTCAGCGGGCGGCGGGGCGCTAAACAACGAATGGCTCATTATATGGATCTCATGGATTCCATCTCAATGTAGGAGGGAAATATGCTGGAGAAAGATGAGAAAGAGCCCGGCGACGCGGCAACTGCCAGGGTCAGGAAGGAAATGGAGAAGCCGCGCATGGCTAGGTCCGCGAAAATAACGGAACTGAATCTAGACACGACTCGAATTCCAGAACAGCCAAGTGTCAGTATGCCCGGAACCGTCGATAAGATCATCCCGTCTCCACATCCGAGCCAACCGGAACAGGCTCAGATTGCTGTTGAGGGGCAGATCGCCAGAAACAAGATCTCCGCATTGAAAATACGCTAACTGACGAGCATGGCGATGATGTGAAGCTCAAAAAGGGTGCTCACGTTGAGGTTACCGTCACAG
>OCZT010008193.1_pt1 | contig 10197 bp, 11 predicted proteins | sample 1539031 | NCBI WGS metagenome assembly OCZT01 (sample SAMEA3539308, study PRJEB22396) | soil metagenome | biome: tundra; feature: field; material: soil | place: USA | collected 2010-05 | depth 0.15 m
ACCACCGAGATCTACACTCTTTCCCTACACGACGCTCTTCCGATCTGTGCAAGCCCTTCCGTTTGGCGGCGAGCCGCAAAGCCGCCTAAAGGCGTCTGTCGGGAAAACGTTCTTTGAAGCTTAGCCACGTCCCTTCAGGGCGTGGTTGGGTTTCGCTAACGAGTTCGGCAGCCCGTTTTAACGCTCCTTACGTATCTGGCTTAAGCCACTGGGAAATAAGGACGTTAAAACGCCCTCCCATATTTTAGACGGCGTACAACCCCCGCCGTGAACGACGGGGCTAAGCTCTCAGATTTGTGGTTTCTGAGAAGTCAATAAACAATATTCCGTTTTCCCGACAGCCGCCTAAAGGCGGGACTCCGAACAAGCTGTGGCATAAATTGCTCCCGATCCAGCTTTTTCGAGCAAACTGCTAACTTCGTCGTCAGTAACGGCATGAAAGTCTTTGTACCAGAGTCCGACCGCATAAAAGTGCTCAGGCGCATAAACACAGGTACAAAATGTATTGACGTTGCGTCGCAACTCACGACAAGTGTCCGGAGCGCATACCGGCACCGCTACAACTATCTCTTTTGCATACAAATGTTTAATCGCCATTACCGCGGACATCATTGTAGAACCGGTCGCCAGACCGTCGTCAGCGATAATTACGGTTTTGCCCCTAACATCAGGTGCCGGACGGTTACCCCGGTAAAGCTTTTCGCGACGTTCCAGTTCCCGTTTCTCCCGTTCGATAACTTGCGCGACCAATGAATCGGGCATCTGGAGCGTATGAACGAGTTCATCGTTTATAAAACAAGTCCCTCCCGAGGCAATTGCGCCAAAGGCAAATTCTTCCTGTCCCGGAACCCCTAGTTTCCTGACCAGCAGAATGTCGAGCGGAAGATCTAATTTTGTTGCGACCTCATATGCGACCGGGACGCCCCCACGGGGAAGTCCCAAAACCAGTACATCTTTCCGGCCGCGATAGCTCGTCAGTTTTTCGGCAAGCAGCTTACCGGCATCGTTTCTGTTTTCGAAGCGTTCCATCATCGTCTCCTCCGCATCGGCGGGTTGCCGGTCGATCAATATGGCAACCTCAGCCTATGGAATTACATGTAAATGATTCTCAACCTTTGTTACACCGGGAGCTGACCGAGCAGCCATATCCGCCTCGTGTTTTTCAAACCAGTTATGTACGTTGCCCCACAACTCTACAACGTTGTCGTGTGATGCGACCCTGATCTGGCGCGCGTCGAGTTTAGCGTTCTGACGTATGGCGGACTCGATGATCTCCTTCACGTCAACAACAGACATTGCGGGCGTCATCTTGACCCTATTAACAACTCCCGCCATTCCGGGAATGTTGGTCATCACGCTTTCGGCGGCGTCCTTTTGAAATTTCCATGAAACCTCACCATCGAGATAGATCCGGCCATCCTTAACCGTGACTTTTATCTGGTCTTCGGGGATGTTGGTCCTTAAATGTAATGCGGCGACTGCAGTGGCGGCAATTTCAGGATCTGTTACCTCGAACAGTGGCCTGACGCGAATGTCGTTTGCGACCGCTTTGACGCCCCGTGTGTGCAGCGCAGCTTTTTCCGCGGACAGCTTTTCAGCGTGGGTCCCGACATAGCCCGAAAGCGTCACAATGCCATCGGCGGCAGCTACGCCGATATCGGTTGAGGTTATATTCGGAACTCGCCCCAGATGATGTTCCACGTCGTTCCGCAGTTCCTTGTTTTCAGTTTTTTCTTGCTTTGCTTTCATTTTAGTGGTGCCTTTCTCTGTTACAGGAAAAGATTCCGCCCTTTTTCTGTCCCCAAATCTTCATGGCAGCCAAGCCGAATGCTATTTCCAAATGGCATCCGCCTTTCGAAGATGAGTCCGAAACCAATTGGCTGCGAGCTTTGCAACCGCCTCGAGCGTTCCTGGTTCTTCGAATAAATGTGTGGCGCCGGGAACGATCTCTAGCTGCTTTTCACAATTAAGCTTCTCGAATGCTTCCTGATTCAGCTTGATCACGACATCGTCACGCCCTCCTACGATCAACAGGACCGGCGACCTGACGCTCAACAATTGGTCGCCGGCAAGATCTGGCCTACCTCCGCGCGAGACGACAGCCTTGACGGCGTCGCCAAGCGTTACAGCCGCGACTATCGCCGCTGCTCCGCCGGTACTTGCGCCAAAAAACCCTATATTTAGATCTTTTGTCTCAGGTTGAGCTCCGACAAAGTTTGCGGCGGCGATAAGGCGGCGTCCGAGCAATCCGATGTCGAACCGCAGATGACGGGTGTAGATATCGACAGCTTCTTCGTCCGCACTTAGCAGATCGAAAAGCAGGGTGCCCACACCCGCCGCTTGGATGACCTCGGCCACAAATATGTTGCGCGTACTATGGCGGCTACTGCCTGAGCCGTGTGCAAACAACACGATACCGGTCGCGCCGGCAGGTAAGGTCAATTCGCCGTCAAGGACCACACTATCCACCGCGATCTTCACTTCTTTCCTGATCATCTCGCGGTTTTGAATGTACGACGGCATATATCCGTAATTCCTCATGTGATCAACCTGCCGTGGCAAACGAGGCGATTGAAATGTCTTTTACCAATTTGGCCGTCTCATGTTCCGGTGCGGAACGTGCTATGTCGGCCTGAGCAACGATACCGATACATTTGCCGGCATCATCGATGACGATAATTCGTCGAACTGATCTGTTCTCCATGACCCGGCAACATGTTTCGATCGAAACGTCCGATGTCAGGGTCACGGGGTGGATCGTCATTACATCGCCGGCCGTCATATCCAATGGATTTCGGCCATTGGCTAGTGTCCTCAATGTAATGTCGCGGTCCGTAATAATACCTACAGGCTTAAATGTCTCCAGATTTTCAACGATAGGGATCGCACCGCAGTTCTTTTGAACCATTAACCGCGCGACGTCTTCAAGCCGGCTTCCCGGCACACAGCACGCCGGTGTTCTTGTCATAATGTCTCTGATATTCATGTGGTTCCTCCTTGATAGCTAATTCAAAATTGTCTACCGAACGGAATGCCGGCGGCCGAGCGCGAATGATGAATAGGTCACCAGTCTCGCCGTCTTTTGCCCACTCGATATCCATCGACTGAGACTGTCCGGCAAGGTCCGAATAATGTTTTTCAATAGCGCAGGCCCATTTGGCCAGCTTTAACACCTCATCGTCGCGGAGGGAAAATTTTTGTCGTTCGGTTATCGTGACATCCGCCGTGGTGGTTATGTCTTCGCCCATCGAATAGATAAGCTTTTTCTTCTTTGTCCCCAGGCGTCGACTTATGATCGACATCTCGGCGCCATCCGAGGCCGGTTTGGATACCAGCCATTCGTCGGGAACGACGGAGCCTTTAACGATAAACTCGCTAAGCCCGTATGATGCGGTTACATCGACGACGTCACGCGATCCTGACTCGGGATCGCCGTTAAATACAACGCCGGAGCAAGCGAGATCGGACCGTACCATCGGCTGAACGCTGACTGAAATTGCCAACCTGGAGTTATCGAATCCGAGCCGTAAGCGATAACTGATAGCGCGGTCCGAAAAAACCGACGCGTAAGATCGATGAATGGCCGAGAGTAGTTCGTCGCGGCCGCGGACATTCAGGTAACTTTCTCCGGTTCCGGCAAATGAAGCTTCCGTATCTTCAGCTGCTATTGACGACGAAACGGCCATTGGCGGCTCGTGCCCAAGGCGGGCGCACAAATGGCGATAGGCCGCAACAAATTCATCACACAGATCTAACGGCAGGGGTCGAGTCAGGATCGACTGGCGAATGATCTGGCCGCGTCGCTTAAGTTCGACAATATCGTCGACATCGAGTTCCGTGAGCAGCTTTAGAACCATCTCGTCTAGTCCATGACCGTGCATGAACCGTCGGAACGCATCCGCGGTAGTGGCAAAGCCGTCCACGAGACTCACGCCCCCCGGCGATAGCTCGTTCCACAATTCGCCGAGCGTGGCGTTCTTACCACCAACAATTGCTGTATCCGCGATCCCGATCTGGGAAAACGCAAGCGTAAATCTTTCGGTCGTCTTACTCTTATCGTAATCGCCAATATATAACGGCTCTCCGCGACCGTGGGCGAAATACGACCGTTCAGAAACAACTTTCATTTCAGATTTCTCCTTATCTTTGTTGTGGGGGCAATACGCGTGCCGTGTGAAGGCCACAAAAAGAGGCGAAATCTGGTGAAAGTTTTCACAAGAACTGTGGAGATGCTCGCACCGGATAGGTACTTTTTCACACCGATAATGCTGGAGCAATAAAGCGATTAGCCCGAAGCTCTCAGTACTGCTCAAACCTTTGGAAGACGTGTCTCGGCACATATATTGCGCGCTTGTTATTTCGGGAAGGAGGATTGGTTTTATGCGATATATCCGATCGACCAAACCATACAGATATTTTTCTTCATTTATCATGCTCTTCGGATTACTTGCCGCAGCTGATACGACTTCGCTCGCGGCCGCGCCTTATCGCCATGTCGATGAGCGGCTGCTCGAAGCCGAGCAGACCCTATCGAGCCTCGGGTATTGGATTCTTAGCGTAGATGGTAAATCGGACGCATCTACCCAGCACGCGATCATGGCGTTTCAAAAGGTCGAACGATTGACGAGGACGGGAGTTTTATCTGAAGCGACGATGGAACACCTGCGATTTGCATCTCGTCCGGAAGCAAGATTCAATACCGGTAACGCTCATGTCGAGATCGACATTTCCCGCCAGGTGCTGTTTTTGACCGATGCCGCGGGTATTGTCGAACGTATCCTGCCTGTTTCAACGGGTAACGAAACCAGGTATTTCGATCAGGGGAAACGACAAATTGCTCATACGCCTCGGGGCGCCTTTCGCATCTACCGGCAGCTAAAGGGTGTCAGGCACGCACCGCTGGGCGCTCTTTATTACCCGAATTATTTCTATGGCGGTGTTGCGATCCATGGCAGCACGTCGGTTCCGGCAACAGCTGCAAGTCACGGATGCGTGCGAATACCTATGTTCGCCTATAAGGATTTCAGCGCGATGGTTTGGGTGGGAATGGAGGTTTTTGTTTACGACTAATTCGTCATGCGCACGTTCGCCCGATCGGTCCCAAAGCCGATTTCCACGATAATAATAAATATGAAAGACGCGCGCGCACCGTCCTTACCGCAAGGTCTTACGGCACAAGAGGCAAAAGATCGTCTTGAGGCGTTCGGACCAAATCAATTCGGAAAAACGAGGCGACTGGGTACATTTCTTCAGTTCCTGTATTTCTTTGCCAATCCTCTGGTGATCGTATTGCTTATTGCGTCGACGATCTCGTTCGCCGTCGGCAATTGGATAAACGCGTCGATCATCATTTCGATGGTCATCCTCAGCGTTGTTCTTAACTTTACGCAGACCTGGCGATCACGAGTTGCCGTTGAGCGGCTCAGTAGTCAGGTAGCCCCCAAGGCAACGGTTTTGCGCGACGGCGTGTGGCAAGAGATCCTTCGCAGAAACGTTGTACCCGGCGATCTTTTAACGTTCGGATCGGGGGATCTTATACCCGCTGACGCAAGGCTTTTGGAAGTGCGCGATCTACACGTTCAACAGTCGGCTTTGACCGGAGAATCGCTGCCCGTGCGCAAAACGGCCTCAAGCGATGAGCAACAACCCGATTCGGACGAGACCGCCGTTTTTCTCGGCACATCCGTTATAAGCGGAACTGCAACCGCGATCGTTACCGCAACAGGTGCGCAAACACGATTTGGCGAAGTTGCGGGACAGTTAACCTCGAGACCGCCGGAAACAGAATTCGAACGTGGAACCAGGGCGTTCGGATTTTTGATCGCTCGCGTCGTATTCATTCTGGTCGTGTTTGTGTTTTTCGTTAACGCACTCTCGCATCGTGATCCACTCGAGTCACTTCTATTTTCAATCGCACTCGGGGTCGGTCTGACGCCGGAGTTTTTGCCCATGATCATGACGATCACGCTCGCCCAGGGTGCAAAAAGAATGGCGCTCGAAAAAGTCATCGTCAAACACCTCGAGGCGATCCAAAATTTTGGCAGCATAGACGTTCTTTGCAGCGACAAGACCGGAACGTTAACAACAGGCAAGATGACGTTGAGCGGACGGTTAGATCCTGAAGGGGAACGGTCGAACCTGCCATATTGTCTTGCATATCTAAACAGCCGCTTCGAGTCTGGTGTCGCAAATCCGCTGGATCAGGCGATCCTGTCATCGGATCCCCCGATCGGCCGCGACGCAGCCGGATTGTTTAATGGTTCTATCGATTTTAGCAAGCTTATCAAAACGGACGAGATACCATTCGATTTCGAGCGGCGTTCGATGTCTGTCGTCGTCGAGGGCAACGCAGCCCGGCTATTGATAACAAAAGGAGCGCCCGAAAGCGTGATCGCCCGATCGTCCCTGATTCAAACCGGCAACAAAATTTCGGCATTGGAAGACAGCCTTCGACGGACGTGCCTCGAGACAATTCAGAGATATAGCGCAAATGGGTATCGTGTCGCGGCGGTTAGTTATAAACACACGTCGAAAGCACCCCCCCTTCAGCACCTCGGACGAAAATGACCTCCCCTTTGCCGGCTTTCTGACGTTTGCCGACGAGCCGCTGCAATCTGCAGCCGAAGCGATCCGCTCTTTGGACAATGACGGTATCAAGGTCAAGATACTGACAGGCGATAACGAGTTGGTTGCTCGTCACGTTTGCGAGCAGGTCGGCCTGAAAAGCCCCCAGATCGTTCTTGGGTCTGAGATCGATCACGTAAGCGATACCGCGCTCGGCCATATTGTCGAGCAAAACAATATTTTTGCACGTGTTTCACCGGTCCAGAAAAACCGCATCCTATTAGCGCTAAAGCGTCGTGGTCACGTTGTAGGCTTCCTCGGTGACGGTATCAATGACGCCCCGAGCCTGCACTCGGCGGACGTCGGTATTTCCGTATCATCAGCATCGGACGTTGCAAAAGACGCAGCCGAGATCGTGTTGCTCGAACGCAGCCTGAAGGTACTTCATACCGGCATCATCGAGGGACGCAAATCGTTTGGCAACGTAATGAAATACCTGCTAATGGGGACAAGCTCAAATTTCGGCAACATGTTCAGCATGGCCGGAGCCGTAATCTTTCTGCCCTTCCTGCCAATGCTGCCGACACAGATACTTTTGAACAATTTTCTATACGATCTGGCCCAGATCACCATTCCAACAGACAACGTCGACAAGGCGTTCATCCGAAAGCCTCACCGGTGGAACATCAAGCTCATTCGTAACTTTATGCTTGCCATCGGGCCGATAAGCTCCGTTTACGATTTTCTGACATTCTTCGTTCTGCTAAAGGTCTTTCTCGCGTCTGAGCAGTTGTTCCAAACGGGGTGGTTTGTCGAATCTCTGGCGACACAAACGCTTGTAGTATTTGTCATACGAACCTCACACAACCCCTTTCGGAGCCGGCCAAGCCGCGCTTTAATGGTGACCGTTTGTGCGATCGTTTGTCTGGCAATACTCATCCCCTTTCTTCCGGGCGCCGGAGCGTTAGGGTTTGTCCCGCTGCCGGTCGCCTATTTTGTCTTTCTCGCTGCCGCGACCGTTACATACCTGGCCATCGTCGAGTTCGTTAAACGACGACTTTTCAGAGGGTTTCTGGATTAAGGATCTATCGGTCGTGGGAAAGTTCCCAGCTAAGAGACGTTGCGCGTGAACTTTTTCACGGATACATGCAAACGTCATATTTGCCCAAACCTATTAATAGCGTCACTTAACAAACTTTCCACTTAGGAACGCGCGTTGCAGTCATAGGTATTGGAGGATCGAATTCGTTTCGTTACCAGAAGTTTCGCTCGAAATGGAGAAAAGATATGACACGCAAGATTCCGAAAATTGAATGGGGACGTTTTTTTAACGAATTGAACCGCGACCGAAGCGGTTGGCAGACATCCATCCAGGTCCTAAATAATGACAGCGGCGCCCAGATGCTTTCGGTAGGCCTGCCATTTTGCGGACTTACGTATGAGTCCGCGGGCGGCCATGATGTGATAGAGCTTGCTATGGGCGGCGACAAAGAGGTGCATCAGACTCACAACATAATTGACCCACGGGTAGTCTGTTTATTATTTAAAGGCACCGGACCCGGCGGTACGTTAGACATCGAAGACGCGTCCGGAACAAAAATACTTATTAATTTTGTTCAACCTATGCCGGCGTTGGCAAAGCGCGGATCAGAGGATATTATGACCGTCCGCTAGGACGGGACCTTGGACCAGGTGGGATCATGAGGATCTTAATTGCTACAGACGGCTCTGAATTTAGCAAGGCCGCCATTCAAGAATCGTGCAACTACATTATTCCCGGCAATACTGAAGTCAAGATCGTATCTGTTTACGAGAACGAGCCGCTGGCGATCGAGCCACACAGCGCGGCGATTGAATATTATCATTTGGCCGTCGATGCGGTTCGGAAACAAACTGCCGATTTCATTCACGAAGGTGAAGCCGAGATTCGCCGTCATTTCCCTGATGAGAATGTTGGGATCGTGACCGAGATCCTCGAGGGACTTCCTGACCGCGAGATCATCGATGAGGCAAGACGATGGAAAGCCGATCTTATCGTCGTCGGTTCGCATGGCCGCGGGTTCTGGGGCAGAATACTTGGCTCGGTATCGACCGGGGTAATTCACCATGCGGCTTGTTCAGTACTCGTTGTAAGGAAAAGATCTAATGGATGACGTAAAGGTAAAAACGGCTACAATGCGTGCAAACGTCTTCCACGGCGTCGGCGACATTCGCCTTGATGAAGTACCGCGGCCTGCGGCCGGGGCTGGCGAGGCGGCTGATGGAGCTTGTGCGACATCACCGGATCGATCTTACCCCATTGATAACACACCGCTTTTCGCTTGATAATATCGGTGAAGCTTATCGCGTCTTCGGTGAACGGCTCGACGGCGTGATGAAGGTGGCGATAAAACCTTGATCTGCTAAAGCTGGAACGCCTTCAAAACTGGATATGAAATTACTCGTCGCCTACGACGGCTCGAACTGCGCTGACGCCGCGCTCGATGATCTCGTCCTTGCCGGTTTACCGCAAACCGGCGAGGCTCTGGTTATGTCTGTTGCGGAAGTCTGGCTCCCGCCGCGGAAAGGCAATGGACGCACGACCGGTATCCATTTGGACGCGGAATATGATGCTCTTATCAAGCGGCATTACGAAAGGAACCAGCATCTTCTTGCTGAGGCAAGAGCCTCAGCGGAGCAGGCCGCCGAGCGACTGCGGCAGATCCTGCAAGGATGGTCGGTTGACGCGGAGGCCACCTATGGCTCACCGGCGTGGGAGTTGCTGAATCGAGCAGAAGCACACGAGAGCGATCTGATCGTGGTCGGATCGCACGGACACTCAGCTGTCGGTCGCTTCCTCATGGGCAGCATTTCACAAAAGATCGCTACGGAAGCACGTTGCTCTGTGCGCATTGCGCGTGGGCGTGTACAAATCGATCCGACACCGGTTCGCATAGTCATCGGTTATGACTGTTCTATCGGGGCTCAAGCCGCGGTCGAAGCAGTTGCCCAACGACATTGGCCCGATCAGAGCGAGGTCCGGCTGATAGCCGCTACTCATCCTGTCACACCCTCGATAGTTGAAGAGATTATTCCAACGCTGTCCGATATAGTCGACGAGACAAACGCGGACGAACGGGATTGGATAACGCGATCCGCCGCAAAAGCGATGGATCTTTTGCGGTCCGCCAAGATCCATCCGACTCTAAATATCCACGCCGGAAATCCGAAATACGTACTCGTCGAAGAAGCTGAAAAATGGAGTGCCGATTGTATCTTTGTGGGTGCAAACGCCCATGGCGGCCCTCTGACGCGATTCCTCATCGGCAGTACATCGGCGGCCGTCGCCGCACGTGCTCATTGCTCCGTCGAGGTCATTCGAAAAAACTCTTAAGCTTGACCCATTCTCCGAACGATCAAAGAGGCTTCGCATCCGAACATGCGAAGCCTCTCTTTTTTCCCCCTTCTATCTCGCGGGATCATCCCACCTTGATGCAGTTTGCTTACCTTGCGGTAAAGTCCAATCCAGCGAGATTGCTATCCATTGGCATGACGGTTGCATCTTTGTTAAGAACGGTTTTTAATGGCTCCAATCGTGATTTTTAGATTATTTTTTTTGTGGGTGCAGCGACTAGTACTCGGCTCGTTGCTGCT
>OCZT010008195.1_pt1 | contig 10196 bp, 7 predicted proteins | sample 1539031 | NCBI WGS metagenome assembly OCZT01 (sample SAMEA3539308, study PRJEB22396) | soil metagenome | biome: tundra; feature: field; material: soil | place: USA | collected 2010-05 | depth 0.15 m
CATTTACCTTTTACTTTGATATAGGTTTCATCAACTCTCCACGAATAGTTTGTTAGTCTTGAATGCTCTCTTATCTTCTTTTCGATTTTAGGGGAATATTGATGCACCTATCTCATTATAGTATTGTGATCAACTTAAATTCCCCTTTTTATCATCATTTCCTTTAAATTTCTATAGCTCGAGAGATATTTTAAGTACCATCTTACATTTAATAAGATAATTTATCCTTCATAATGCTTCCATTTAAATGAATTAGATAGCATGTTACTATCTTTGATTTTCTTTTTATTCTATTGCATCATTAGAAAGGATTTTTTGCAACGGAACCACTTTTTGACATATAGGATCCTCCTAATAGCTAAGCTAATATAGCCGACAGTTAAGCAAATCAGCCCACATGAATTTGTCATTAAATCCAATAAAGATGGCTACCGATACTCTTTAGCCCAACCGAAATAGTTACCTAAATTTTAAAAAATAGTAGTGGCCAAGTAGGCAAATAAATTCTATATATGCGTACATTTACACAGGATATTTAATCATTCATCGAAAGTTAGATTGAATATCAACTGCTGTCATATTAAGAAGATGGATCAGTAAAAATTAAAAAAACTCTTTTTGGTAGTAATATTCCATCAGTTTTTTATCCTATAGTCAGTAAAATTTTGATCCCAGCAACAAAACTGTGAAAACACGATAGAAATTGCATATATGAAATAATGTCTTCCAAAAAGATTGAAGCGCAATTTGAAACTGCTTTTAACTTTCAAATGCATCCTTTACTTTCTCAAAAAGACCCTTGGGTTTTTGTTGTTTATCTTTTAATTTATCATTAAGATCTCCGTCACTTCCTTCGGATCTTTTACCATCGCTCAGGTATTCAAACTGACGGAGAAGTTCTTTCTGTTCAGAAGTAAGTCTAGTGGGAGTTTTGATTATAACTCTGACGAGCTGATCACCTTTTCCATGACCGTGCAGATGCTGGATTCCCTTATCTTTAATCCTGAAAACAGAATGAGTTTGCGTTCCTGGAGGAATATTCATCTTAACCTTACCATAAAGTGTATCGACCATCACATCCCCTCCTAGTGCAACCTGGGAGAAAGAGATTGGAAGTTCGGAAATTACATCATAATCGACCCGCTTAAAATACCTGTGTTCCATTAAATGCATGACAACATAAAGATCACCAGCTGGCGCACCTGGTTCTCCTGCATCGCCTTCCCCACTAAGCCTAAGGATCATTCCTGAATCTGCTCCTGCAGGCACATTTACTGTTATCTGTCTCTTATTTCGAACTCTACCTGCCCCTTTGCAAACGGAGCACGGAGACTCAATAATCTGGCCCCTGCCATGACAGGTACTACATGTATTGGTGCTTACAAACTGCATACCCAAACCAGAGCGAGTAGTGCGAACCTGCCCTATTCCACCGCATGTGGGACATCGTATCGGGCTTGTACCTTCTCTAGCCCCAGTACCATGGCAAGTTGAACATCTTTCAGTCCTTTGGATATCAATATCCTTGTGGATCCCAAAAGCAGCCTCTTCAAAGGTAATATAAAGATCATATTGGAGATCAGATCCTTTCCTTGGACCCATAGGACTTCTCCTACTGCCTCCGAAAAACATCTCAAAAATATCCCCAAATCCACTAAAGTCAGCACCCCGGAATATATCCTCTGCACTGTATTGACCATCTATCCCAGCGTGCCCAAAACGATCGTATTGAGCTCGTTTCTCAGGGTCTGAAAGAACTGCATAAGCCTCCGATATTTCTTTAAACTTTTCTTCAGCCCTAGGTTCCTTGTTCCTGTCAGGATGATATTTCAGTGCAAGTTTTCGATAAATCTTCTTTATATTCTCAACTGAGGCGTCTTTAGACAATCCGAGAATTTCGTAGTAATCACGTGTCGTAGCCATCAGGATTCCCTGTAATTTTTAAAAATTAATGATTCAAAATTTGCAAACAAATTCCAGCCAGGCCTGTGAATCTACAGGCCTGTAATCATGGTTAATTCTTCTTTGTTTATTTACGCTTTTCGTCGTCAACCACCTCATAATCGGCATCAACGACAGTATCATCAGGATTTTTTACATCGTCAGTTTTTTCTCCACCTGCTGCTTGTTGAGATTGTTCCTGAGCTTTCTGGTAAAGCGCCGTGGAAATTGGGTACACAGCTTCTTGAAGAGTTTCAGTTTTTGCCTTAATGGCTTCGATGTCCTTACCTTCAAGAGCTTTTTTAAGATCTTCTATTGCAGCATTTACCTTTGATTTTTGGTCTTCTGTAGCTGTGCCCTCAGCATCTTTCAAAGTCTTTTCCGAAGCATTGACCAGAGCTTCAGCATTGTTTCTAGTCTCGACTTCTTCCTTACGCTTTCTATCTTCATCAGCATGCAATTCCGCATCTTTGATCATACGCTCGATTTCATCGTCTGTAAGCCCACCTGGTTTTTGAATAGAAATAGACTGCTCTTTGCCGGTTCCCAGATCCTTTGCACTCACATGCAGGATTCCATTTGCATCGATATCAAAAGTGACTTCAATCTGCGGAATCCCTCTTGGAGCGGGAGGAATACCACTAAGAACGAAGCTTCCGAGGGTCTTGTTCTCAGAAGCAATTCCTCTTTCCCCCTGAAGAATATGAATTTCTACTGAGGGCTGATTATCAGCTGCCGTTGAGAATATCTGGCTTTTCTTGGTGGGAATTGTTGTATTTCTTTGGATCAAGGGAGTAGATATCCCTCCAAGAGTCTCAATTCCTAAAGAAAGGGGGGTTACGTCAAGAAGCAGGATATCTTTGACTTCGCCACTCAGCACACCAGCCTGAATCGCTGCTCCTATTGCAACAGCCTCATCAGGGTTAATATTCTTGTAGGGTTTTTTGCCTGTAAAATTCTCCACAATCTCGACTACAGCAGGCATCCTTGTTGCACCTCCAACCAAAATCACCTTGCCAAGATCATTGGGAGTCAGCTTTGCGTCGCTAAGAGCCTGGCGCATCGAAACTAGAGTTTTTTCAAGGAGGTCTTCTGTCATTTTTTGGAACTGGGCTCTAGTTAGATCGACATCAAGGTGTTTTGGTTCTCTATCCGGGCCGACTGTAAGAAATGGAAGATTGATATTGGTACTCGCAACTCCAGAAAGTTCAATTTTGGCTTTTTCTGCAGCATCCGTCAAGCGCTGAAGCACAGACTTATCCTTTGAAAGGTCAATCCCTTCCGTTTTCCTGAACTCGGTAAGTAGGTGATTGACAATGCGCTGGTCGAAGTCATCTCCTCCTAGATAAGTATCACCGCTTGTAGACTTTACCTCAAAGACTCCCCCTCCGAGTTCAAGAATAGACACATCAAAAGTTCCGCCTCCTAGATCATAAACAAAAATAGTTTGTTCAATAGCCCCCTTGTCGAGCCCATATGCAAGAGATGCAGCAGTTGGCTCGTTGATTATCCTCATAACTTCGAGCCCTGCGATTTCTCCTGCATCTTTTGTCGCTTGTCTTTGTGAATCATTGAAGTATGCAGGAACCGTTATAACAACCTGCTTAATTTTCTCTCCGAGATAAGCTTCTGCATCTGATTTAAGCTTCTGGAGTATCATCGCTGAGATTTCCTGAGGCTTATATTGTTTCCCCAGTAGAGTTACCTTGTAATTGGCGTCTCCCATATGCCTTTTAATGGAATAGACAGTGTTTTCAGGATTCGAAATAGCCTGTCTCTTTGCAACCTGACCTACAAGTTTCTCCCCTTTTTTAGAAAATCCTACTACGGAAGGAGTTGTTCTGCCACCTTCAGCATTCGGAATCACAACAGCTTCCCCACCTTCCATTATTGCCATGCATGAATTAGTGGTACCAAGGTCAATGCCCAATATTTTTGCCATGTTGGTCTCCTCAAAACTAATTGTTAATCAAATTATTTAGATAATATTTAGATAACTACTAAGCTAGATAACTATTGATTTTAGTCAAGTTTAAGTCAAATCGTTTAAGGTAATAGTTGATTTTAAATTATTTTCTTAATTTATTAAGCCAATATCGCTCAATTAAACGAGATTTAATTAAGTAGAATTATTTAGTTGAATTGAATATATAACCATACTCTAGGAATATTTTGAAATTTTAGTTTAGACATTTTTGAATAAGGTTATAGGCTGTTATTACCTTCCATTTCCGAAAAAATTTATTATTATTTTCCGGATTCTGCGACTTTAACAAATTAGACGAGCAATAACAAATAAAGACTTTTCAAATTTATGTTCGAATTTCAGTATAATTATGAAGCAATCAATTATCTTCTGTACGAAACATATATCTAAACAAGACCATTTAGGCCGAAGAAATATTTATGGAAAGATTAATTTATTCCCTGTTCATTTTATTTTTTGGACTCTTTCGGCTCCTTTGCTACTGAAACCATTGTAGGTCTGATAACTTTTGAATCAAGAGCATATCCGTGTCTGTGAACTTCTACTACAGTATTGCATGGTACTTCAGAGGTCTCGACATGTTGAATCGCCTCATGCTTGTGAGGGTCAAACTCACTACTTCTTTCGCATTCAATTTTCTGAAGCCCATATTTTTCAAGAATTGTAACAAATTGCTTTGAAAGTTGTTCTATTCCACTGACGATTGAGTTCATATCCACAGCAGTCTTCGCAGATTTCACAGCGCGATCAAAATTATCTGTAATTTCAACTAAATCAAGAAGCAACTGCTCAATTACAGATTTTCGATTTACCTCCATCTGGCGTGATATCCGTTTTCTGAAATTGTCAAAATCTGCTGCAAGCCGAAAAAGCTGATCCTTGAGAATTTCATTTTCTTCCCGGCAAGCAACCTCATAAGGCTTATTAGCCCCTAAATCAACGGAAATTGGTTCGATGTTGCCCTTTGGATCATTCGTCTTTGCTGTCGAAGAACCAGAATTACAGGATTCTGAACTTTCATTCCTAATCTGGGCATCTTCTGTAGGATCAGTTTTTTCTTCCTTATCCATTACCTTCATCAATCGATCCCCATCCTATTAATTGTAACGGTTACGCTCATCCTTAAATGGGATTGTTTGTAGTTCTATAAATAGTTTTTGTCTAATTTAGATGTATACGATTTTCAAAAAAGAAAAAAAATCATTTGAAGTATTTTTGAAGTTTATATGGAAGTACTCTAAGCATAATGATACTTATGATCATAGAAACTGCGACAGCAGAAAGTACCTGGTTCCACCCAATGATAGAGATCCCTCCTCCCAAAGTAAACTGCAAGCCTCCCACGAATAATACAACCAAAAAGCAAAGACTAAAACCTACAAGAGCTCCCACGATAATGGAATTAAGAGTGTTTAAGCCATACTTTTCGAAAAAAACCATTCCTACAATAAACATCACTGAGAAGACCAAAAGTACGATTGCTGGAGGAAATGGACTTGCTTTATTGAGAAAAATAGCAAATAGCCCTAGACCCAGGTCAACAAGAAATATACCCATGAAAACCGCAACAGAAAGGGTTTTCGCGAAGGGGTTTTCAAATATGGACTGAAAATTGGAATTTTTGCTGTTTATAGTACCAGCCGCCTATTTATCCTGCACATTTAACCTCATACCATAAACTATATAAAAATATATAAACCTTCACTAATTACACTTCATTTTGTTCTGTTTTCTTCACTTCCAGCCTAATCTCACAGGAAAAAAGTAAAATATAAAGAGTTAATCTTTCCTTTTAAATGAATATCCTCATTGCAGAATTCACCGTCGGCACAAACGTTGAAAGGTCCCTGATCCCCGAGGGAATAGCGATGCTAAAAACCCTCGCAGAAAGCTTTGTCAGCTTGGGGCATGAAGTATATTATCCTTCAGCAGGCATAAAAACAGGAAAAGGAACGGCTATTAATTCCACAGCACAAAACTTCAGGCAAATAATTGAGAAAAAAGCTCAGAATTGCGACGCTGGGCTGGTTATTGCCCCAGACTGTATGCTCCCAGAACTGAACAAAATTCTTGAAGAAAACACTGTAAATCTTGGATGCTCACCAAAATCTACAGCCTATTGTGCAGATAAGCTCGTTTGCACAAAAATCCTGAAAAAAGCCGGAATTAAGACTCCTAAGATCGCACAAAAAACTGAAGGAGGGAAAAAATATGTTACAAAACCCAGATTTGGCTGCGGAGCGGAGGCAACTTATCTTGTCACGAAATTTGAGAATAGCGAAAAGTTCATTGCAACTGAATATATTGACGGGGAGCATCTTAGCGTCAGCCTTATCGCAGGCAAAAAGCCTCTTCCACTCACTGTAAATCTCCAGTTAATAGAGTTTGGCCAGAAAAAAAACGAAATCGGAGAAGGGGGAGAAAAAAAAGAAGTTTTCTCCATAAAATACAATGGAAGTCGGACTCCATATAGGACTCCCAGGGTAGAAGAACTCAATGAAACTGCAATCTCCACAGTAGAATGTTTGGGATGTTTTGGGTACGTGGGCGTGGATATAGTACTTGCTGACCTTCCATATGTAGTGGATGTGAACCCCAGACTTACGACCTCAATTCTTGGAATCAACCACGTTATGCAGGAGGATATAGGAGATCTCCTTTTGAAAAATAAGTTTGGAGAACTTCCTAACTCCGTGAATATCGATGGAGAATATTGCTTTTCAAATGATGATTTAATAGGGTTAATACTTCAAAGCCATAATTTGCCGTGACTCGGGAGAACGAAGAAACAATGAAAATTTTCGATCGAGAAGATTAAGCCCACTACCATTGGATATGCATCAGAATGCTATCTATTTTCTCAATATGCCAGTAACTTAAAAATCAATCTTACTCTTAATCATAATAGTAGAAGTAACTTCAATCATAATAGTAGATAATAAGCAAACAAATTTTACTTATGTACGCATCCGCACAATGTCGGATTAGATGCTTAATTCTGCCTTTACCCGATTTAAACCTCATAAGGTCTATAAAAATATTTTTAATAGTCCTAAGTAAATATTATCTCTCAACGTTTTTTGGATTTTTTTCGCTTTAAAATTGGAGAATAGTGGAGTGGACGTAGGAGTTGATGGACGGATACCAATAAATTCAATATATAAGTTTAATAATTATTTTTTTATTTTTTTTATCCGTCCCGAAATAGGATATTTCTTAGCTCTTTTAATATTCCATCTACTTATCTAGTTTTAAATTATTTTGATTAATGGTCTATTTAGGCTCAAACTTGTAACTGTTAGTAACTGTTATATAAGCTTTAAAAAAATAATATCCAAGAAGTATTATAATTTTTTATAGTATATACACCAAATCTTGATAAACTCATGAATTTCGTCATGCTCTGTACCTTAACAAACGTCAGAAAGCTGAAGAATGAAAAGAGAGACGTCTGATAATGCAAGTAGAAGACATATCTTCGTAGTAATTTTAGAAATCACTATACTTGTTTTTTTAGTGCTGATAAGTACTGCAGATGCAATGCAATTTGCCACCGCTGCAGCTTCCAGCGGCAATTTACAAAAGATACGCACTTTTGATCCTGCTCTAAAGAACTTTTATGAAAAGGAGATAAAAACCAGAACGAAGCACTTCAAATTAATCCGCTTGACGAGAATGATTGGAACCGTAAAGGAGACGATCTTGTTGCCTTATATAGGTATGATGAAGCGATAATAGCATATGATCAAGTGATTAAAGTTAACCCACATAACCCAGAAGCTTGGTTTTAGAAAGGATATATTTTAATAAAAATAAACAAGTATGATGAAGCAATAAAAGCCTATGACGAAGCGATTGTAATTCGCTCTCAGGATTGAAATATGTTAAAGGTAAAGATGTTTTTTATGAACAAATTAAGTAAATCTAAATTATAAATTGAATAGTTACTTAATTTTCATTTATTTTTTATCTTTAATGAGATCCACATAACAACTTTTTGGCTTTTGAATGTAACATAGGTTTTAATAAAATATATCTATTTTTGGCACAATTAGGAAGAAAATATCCAGTAATATTGGCTGAAAAATGAGTATAATACATAAGTTTTAGCACAAAAAACTGTTCATTTGGATTGTCAATAAATCTGGTTTTTATAGTAAAGAAAAAGGGCACAGAATCAATCAGGATTTATAGAACTTTCAGTACATTGCTCTTTCGTATTGTAATATTCGAAACATGGGATAATACCAAAAAATAGATAGTAGTTACAGTATATGCACTATTAAGGTGTAGAAATGAAAGTGAAAGTTTCGGGTTTTTACACCCTGTTAATAACCCTGCTATTTTCTGTATTGTCTGTGGTAGTCCAAGCAACTGAATACAAAGAAGTTAATACAGAAGTTAATGCAACTGATATCTTAAATCACATCTAGAAAGACGACGACGTTAATCTCACAAACTGGCACATAGTTGGAGAACTTCATTTGAGCAGGAATAATCTTGAAAAGGTTCCTAGTAGATAGAGTAAATGAAAATTTAAGCATTATTAAGAGTGATATCTCAATCAAAAAATCAATATTTGAAAATAAATTTGATTTCCCAAAATCAATATTTAGAAATAAACTTAATTTCTCAAATGTGCAATTCAATAATTTTGCCAACCTCTACAGGGTGTATTTAAATAATACTGCCTACTTCACTCAGGCGTATTTTTATAATTATGTCGTCTTCACTGGGGCAACTTTTAATACTTCTGGCGGTTTCCTTGATACACTTTTTTATAATTCTGCCTACTTCAATTATACAAATTTTAATGATCTTGCATACTTTCCATTTTCGGTTTTTAATAATACTGCTGACTTCAGTATGGCGAATTTTAATAATTCTGTCAACTTCCGTAAAGCGCTATTTGCATATGCCGAAGACTTCAGGAAACCAGAAACACCTGGAAAACTTATTTTTTATGAGAAAAATATTCGAATGTTCATGGAATATTATAACCATTTGGAGAAATTTGGTGATGCAGATGTCTTATATTATAACTACCGGCAAGGTTAGCTAAAACAGGAAAAGTGGATAGATCATGAATTTTGGAGTGATTATTTATTTTGGCTCACCTGTGGTTTCGGAATAGAACCATTTAATGCTATTCGTTTTGGGATTGTAGTCATATTTTTATTTTCGTATATATATGCAAATCCTATATCATTAAAAATAAATCGGTTCAAGAAAACACTTATTATTTTATCTTGAAATGTATCTCTGGATAAAATAAGTAATCCAATAATCCCATTTAGATTAGCTTTGAACAATCCTGGTATTATAAGGGATCGTGATCAGGATAAAAAAACATATCTATCTAATATTAGTTACTATAGCATCGACTGTTTCACTTTTATGAACCATGATTATTGATATCCTAGAGACAATTTTAAGAAATGGGTCGCTTTTGAAGGGACCCTTGTTTGATTTCTTCTATTTTGAAAGCGACCGTAATCAAACTTTAAGAAATTATACACGGTTAGATCGAAATTCGTAATTAGGAATTGATAGCTAATTTGAGATTTTTGTCCGCATAGCCGATTTCTACATCGTCCATAAACAACCCGTTCAAATTAGAAGTTTATCAAAAATCAAAGAAAAAGCTGGGAACTAAAAAAAGCCTAACTTTGAATTACTTCACTAGTTTAATCATTTCCCTTCCAAAAGCATACAGGTCTGCTGGACTCCTCGGATGATACCAGGTTTTCATCTATAACGACTTCACGGTCTTTATAAAGTGCTCCTGCAGCTATAATATCATCCCTTATCCCTAACCAACAGGTGATTTTTCTACCTTTTATGACGCCTGCATAGATTAAAACCGGTAGACTGTGGCACAGATTGCTGCGACCGGTATTTTTCTTTGAAGAAGTATCTTGTAATCTCAAGTGTATCTTTGTCCAGCCCTATTTTTTTCAGGCCCTTTTCCTCCAAAGATCACTAGGATGATAATCTTCAGGATTCACATCTTTAAAGACAACTTCCGCATTGATTTCATATCCATGTTTTCCTGTTATAGGCTCTTTATGGTTCCGTTGCAAAAAAATATGAGATAGATACTATGAAATAAATAGGAATTTAAGAGTATATAATATGCCATTAAATACCTTTGAATGGAAACACTTTGTAGACGCGATCATTCTGCAAACATTAAGATGGTACTCAAAATACCCATTGAGCTATAAAAATTTAAAGGAAATGATGATAGAAAGAGGAATTCAAGTTG
>OCZT010008197.1_pt1 | contig 10193 bp, 7 predicted proteins | sample 1539031 | NCBI WGS metagenome assembly OCZT01 (sample SAMEA3539308, study PRJEB22396) | soil metagenome | biome: tundra; feature: field; material: soil | place: USA | collected 2010-05 | depth 0.15 m
CCAGCACGATCGTAGCGTTCGGGGTCGCCGCCGATGCCCACTGCGTATCGAGGGTCGCTTCAGCGCCGTTACCGGGTGTAAGCCCGGGGTCGCTACAAAAACCGCCTGCTCCATTTACCTCGATATAGTGGATCTCGGTGTGAAAACCCTGCAGGATTTGGCCAACCGTGCCTGAGAAGTCGATGAGGGTGCCGTTGACCGTGAAACCGGCGGCTTCCAGCCGCTGGATATCCTCCGGCGACGGGCCAAACTGGTCTTCCATCTGCTTTGTCGTGAGCCACTTGTGATAGTTCGGCGACCTCAGGTTCTGCTGCTCGTCAGTCCAGGAACTGTACGAATGCTTTGTCCCGGGCGGCGCTTCAACAACAGCCATACGTCATTCATCGGCGTGGTGTCCGGCACCGGACCCCGGTCGTTAGCCGGAGTGGCCCAGCGGGTGCGTGTTGCCGCAAAGGGTGACGAGCTTGAAATCGTCAATCGGCTCAGTAATTTGCGTCCGCATCTAAGCGCCCAACGGTTGCTGCGCGAGCAAAGCAAATCCAATCGCCGCAGCGACAGAGAAAGCAATTTCAGACGTCGGATGTGCCGTGCTTCGAACGCACAACTTCTTCATTTGCAAGGCGCTGCCCAAGGTTCTGACGAAAATCGCCTCCGGTGCCGTGATTTCTTAGTCCGATGACGAGATGGAGACCCAGCAGCGAATTTAAGGTCAAATAAGGCTCCGCGGACGCGCATTTATCGTCAAATAAGGCGATTTAAGGTCACCAAACGCGGGCGTCTAACGGGCTTGGATTCCTTGGCCTGGGGTCGCGCTGGGCTGGAGTTTGCCGTCGCGGACTACGAAGGTTCCGCCAACCAGCACGTAGCGGAAGCCTTCGGAAAATTGCGCCGGGTTTTCAAAGGTGGATTTGTCGATGACCGTATCGGGGTCGAAAACCGACAGGTCGGCGTCGGCGCCGGGTTTGATGCGGCCTTTCTGACGCATCTGGGGCGACATCGCCTCCAGGCGTTGGGCGGGCATAAGCGAGGATTTGCGGATGGCGTCCATCAGGGTGAGGGCTTTCTCCTGGCGGACGTATTTTCCGAGCACGCGGGCATAGGTGCCGGCCGAGCGCGGATGCTCGCTGATGCCGTCGCTGGCGATCATCACGATGGGATTCGAGATGGCGAGGCTCACCATTTCCTCCGTGTTGTTGAATTGGGCGACGAAGCCGCCCTGGCGGCGGTAACGCAGGAACGATTCGCGGGTGAGCCGTTCGCCGGTGGGAGGCCACAGCATGGTGGCGAAGTACTCCGGGGGCTGGTTCTCCAGGCCGGCGTACCTGGCCGAGGCGATTTCGGTCATGCCCGCTGTATATGGATACGCTTCGGTGGTGACGTCCAAGCCGCGGGCGCGCACTCCTTCGATGAGGCGGAGGGCCTCCGCCGTTTTGGAAGTGGAGGAGCTGTTGATGTGGACGACGTGCAGAGGCGCGCCGGAGGCGGCGGCATCGGTAACCACCTCCTGCAAGGCCGAGATGACGTTTCCAGTGGCGCGCATGTGAACGAACACAGGGCGTTTGAACTTTGCGGCCAGATAAAAGAGATTCAGAATCTCGTCGGGCGAGGCGGTGGGCGTATAGACGATGCCCATGCCCATCCCAAGCCCGCCTTCGTCCATACCTTTTTCGACGGCGGATGCGATGGCCTGCCGCTCTTCAGCGGTTGCGGGGCGGTTCATGGCCGCATCGCGCGGGAGCAGGCCGCCGGTGTCGTGCATGACCGCCATCCGGGCGGGGATGTGGCCGGAACTGGCTCCGAAATTGATGATCGATTTCCCTGCGCGGGCGGCGTACCATTCGCTGACCGGCCAGACGCCCACTTCCAGTTCCAGAGCGGTAGTGACCCCGTCCATGGCCATGAACCCGTACGCCTCCGGCGTTTGGGAATGCTGGTGAAGATCGATAAAGCCGGGAGCGATGACGAGTTTATTGGCGTCGACTTCGATCTTGCCGCGCAGAGGGCGCGCCGAGACGGCGGCAATTTTATTGCCGGTGATGCCGACGCTGCGCACGGCGTCGAGGCCCGATTCGGGGTCCATGACGCGGCCGTTGTGAAGGACAATGTCGTAGGTCTGCGCGGTAAGAAGCGAAGGCAACAGCAAGAGCAGGATTCGCATCCAGTTAGTTTAATGCGTCACGCGGAGAAGAGGCGGGTTACCAACCCGCCGCAGGCTGCCAGCCTGCACCACATCGTTAAATCGTCAAACGCGCACGGCATTTTTTGAGACATATTCGTCCACCTTCGTGCGGGAGGGTGGACGATCGTCGACATAAAAGAATCGCTCGGCATACTGCAAGTTGTGGGGTTTCGCGAAATCGCGGTAGGGGTCGAGCAGGAAACGGCGGATGTACTCGCGGTCGGCGGTGCGGTCGTCGTTGCCGAGCAGAGGGAGACGTTTCCCTTGTCCGGTCAACCGCGCGCGTAGTTGCGATCCCAGATTGCCTCCGCCTTGCGACTTGCATTCGGCGATGGCGTCGATTTTCTTTTCGATGTGCGGGCCGATGTCCACTACGCGGTTGAAGGGCGCATCCGCGCTGGTCGAGAAATAGTAGCGCTCGTAGACAGGGCGCGCCGCGAAGCCTGCTTCGACGTGCTCCCAGTTTTCGGCGGGTGTGGCACACAGCGACGCGGCCTCCGCGGCGACATGGCCGGTGATCAGGTGATCGGCGTGTTGCCCTGGCTGGTCGGGATGGAAGGAAATTACGGTATCGGCCTTCAACATGCGATAGATCAGCATCAGGCGGCCACGAAGATCCACCTTCGAAATCTCCTCCATGCGGTCTTTGCGGTAGTAGAGCTCAAAAACATCCTTGAAGCCGAGGGCCGCGGCCATGTTCGCGTGCTCCTGCTCGCTGCTGAGGATGTTATGCGCGTTGGTGCCGCCGCCGGAGTGTTCATCGTTGGTGGTCCGCACGAGGTAACCGGTGTAGCCTTCGGCGATCAGTTTGGCGCAGAGGCCGGCGGCGAAATAAGGGACGTCGTCCAGGTGGGCGTGCACGGCCACAAAGACTTTGCCTTTGTGCGGCTGGCCGGAAACGGTCTTTTCAACGGTGGCGTGTGCGGCTGCTGTTTGATTCACCGTGGCTAACTCCTTTCGGCGCGTTGGTCGACGTATTTCATGATTTCATCCTGGTAGTTCGGCTCCGGGCCGATGTAGCGAAACGCTTCCGCATACGCAAGCCCGCCGAACATTGCACCCATTTGCCGCCAATCCTCCATCAGGAAATGTTTCACATAACCGAAGTCGGCGGACTCATCATTGTCTCCCAGCAACGCGAGCTTCTTTCCCTGGCGGGCCAGTTGCTGCCGCAGCCGCGCACCGTTGTCGCGTGCCGGACCCTTTCCACGATTGGCAACATTTGCTCGCACTTTGGCATCGATATACGAGCTGATGTCCACGATGCGATTCGTCAGGTGGTGCCCTTGCGGCGCACGCGAAAAATAATATTTCTCGCGAACGCTAACCGGCTTGAGCCCGGCTTTAAAGTGTTCCGGATAATCTCTCGGGCCGCCCGACATCCAGCACGCCCCCTCGACTGCCTTGCCGGCGACAATGTGATCCGGGTTCTCGTCGTATTGATTGTAGGGATCCATGACAACGACGGTGTTCACCTGGAGGAGACGGAAAAGGAAAATCAGGCGCGCGCGGAGTTCGATGATGGCGCAGTCGTCCATGCGGTGATTGCGATAGTAGAACGAGTAGACTTTTTTACAGCCCATGGCCTTGCCGGCTTCCTGAATGTCCAGCTCGTTCTGCACGACGCCGTGACCGAGCGTTGTGCCCGAGGACTCGTCGTTGGACAGGCGGATCAAATATCCGGTATAACCTTCGTCGATCAACTTGGCGACGGTTCCGCCGGCACCCAGCGTAATATCGTCGGAATGCGCCTGGACAGCGGCCAGGACCTTCCCCTGGTGCGGCCTGCCGGAACGGTTCCGCTCGATGACCAGATCGTCGGCGAAAGCGTAATAATCAGTCGCGCCGAAGGGGTTGTAACCAGACCGTGGAAACGCGTACGCCGACGGCGCAAAGCGGGACGGAAGATCTGAATGCGGGGCTCTGGCGTCCGGGGCTCCCTGGGACTGCTGAAGGCCCAGACCCTGTGCCAGAGGGATGGCCGCTGACCGGCTGAGGAATTTTCGTCTGTCCATGACCGCTCCTACGAACTATTCAGCATATACTACGGAGTGAAGTTTTCGTGTATGCGAATCACTCGTAGGGATCTACTCAAAGGCGCGGCGGCGCTGCCGCTGTGGACGCGGCAGGCACGGGCCGCGGCGGAGGGCGTGGGTCCGCTGAAAATTACGAAAATCGACGCGGTGCGTTTCCGTTCGGACCTGCATCTGGTCCCCGGCATCGAGCCGAATTGGACTTGGGTGCGCTTGCACACCGACAAAGGGATTGTCGGACTGGGCGAATCCTACCCGGGCTATGAGGCGCACCGGGGCGCTCTGAAAGAACTGGCTCCGTTGATCCTGGGGAAGGATGCGACGGATATCGAGCGCTTGTGGCAGGACCTCTTTTATCACATCTCTTATCAGCCCTGGGGCGGGGCCGACACGCGAATGCTGACGGCCATCAACATCGCGCAGTGGGACATTCTGGGCAAGGCGGCCGGCCTTCCGGTCTACAAGCTGCTGGGCGGCAAGGCGCAGGAGAAACTCATGGTGTATAACACCATGAACGGTTGGCCGATCAACGGCATGAGGGAGCATACGGCGCCCGAGAAGCTGACCGAGTTCCTGCTTGCGCGCGGCATCAAGGGCATCAAGATTTATCCTTATGACCGGGGTCCGGTGAACGCGTACGCCAAGCACGGCGGCACGTTTATCACGCAGGCGGAGCTGCGGCAGTCGCTCGACCCGATCCAACGCATCCGGAAAACAGCGGGCGACGAAATCGAGATTGCGCTCGATCTGAGCAGCAAGTGGAACCTGCCCTGTTCTCTGCAAATCGCCCATTCGCTGGAACCGTACGGCATCATGTGGATTGAAGACGCCATGCTTCCGGACGACCTGGTGGCGTACGCGTCGCTGTGCAAGGAGACGTCCATCCCGATCTGCAACAGCGAACGCCTCGCGACTCGATTCCGGTTTCGCGAGATGTTCGAGCTGCGCGCGGTCGATGTGGTGATGTACGACGTGACCTGGTGCGGAGGGATTTCCGAAGCCAAGAAAATTTCCGACATGGCCGACACGTACAAGATCCCTACGGCGCCACACACGGGGGGCGGGCCGATTCTTTGGTACTCGTCGATTCACACGGCCACGTCGCTGACAAATTTCTACATCATGGAGAGCGTGTATCACCTGTACAACGATCTTTACCCGCACTTCCTCAAAAATGTCCCGGTTCCGGTGAACGGCTACGTCACCGCGCCGGAGCTGCCAGGGCTGGGTCTGGAAGTTCGCGAGGAGCCGTTCCGTAACGGCGAAGCTGTGATCGAGACGATTGCTGAACTGTAGCCGCCTATTGTGCGATGCGGCCCGGGTGAATCCCTTCGCCCAAAGTCAAGCTGGCGCCCACGGCCCCCACCACCGCGGTCTGGCGATTGAGGCCGATACGATTGCGCAGGCGATACAGGCTCTCGATCCCGGTGCAGTGGGCGCCGATCAGGTAGCGGACGCCGAAGCTCTTTAACTTGTCGGCGGTCCAGTCCACCTGCTCGTCCTTGGCGGCGAAGAGGTGCAGGCCGCCGATGATGGCGTGAACGGGACGGGTGATCGAAGGAATCGCCGGTAGCGGTGAGGATGTTGACGATCCCGGCGTGTCCGCAACCGGTGATCACCACCAGACCCTCGGCGGTGTTCACCACCACCGATTGATCGTTCAGGGACGGTATCTTCCACCACGCCGGCGGGCGTGCGGACCTTCCCTGAACCGCTCCAATTGCGCTCCGGAAACGTTCGCGATATGGGACCGGTGAGGAAAACGCCGGGAATGATTTCGGCTGGGCGGTCATGGTCGACAAACTGGCCGCCGTCGGCTTCGTACTTGGGGCGCATGGCAATCATCGAGTTGCCCTCGCGGCCATCCGGCAACGGCCGGCTACAGAAGATTCCGGTAGCTACGTGCGCGCGAAAGCGCTGCGGGGTTGCGCTTCTTCATCTCCGCGCGGAGCGTGAGGAGTCCGCCGGTGTGGTCGTCGTGAAAATGGGTCAGCACTACGTCGCGGGCGCGGCTGAGATCGATCTTCAAGTCGCGAACGTTGGACAGAACGGTGTCCGGCCGGGCGCCGGTGTCGACCAGCACTTGCCGGCCGTCGGCATCGAGCAACGCCGCGAATCCCCACTCGCCGATGCCTTCGTCGGCCAGCATGGTCGAAAGAATGGTCACCTTGAGATGATTGACCTGGTGATTCGCGATCGGAGGCTGAGCCGACGCGGATAGGGCGGCGGCGCAGAATAGCCAATACAGGCGGCGTTTTGCCACAGGAATCGATCGTTTACCCTCTTTGCAAAGGTATCCCGATTCCTATGGAGTCCTTCGGCCGGCCAATTGAAGGACTATGTTCGATGCAGCAATGAGAGAACCGGGGGCGGCTACATCGGGCTGTTCGAAAACCTGCAGGTTGAAATCGGCAGAAGCCGGCCGTACTCGGCCTGGTCCGACTCCGGAAATTCCAGCATCGACAATTTTGTCAGCTTAAGAAGGCGACTACCTTTGAAGGCACCTGTTTCAAAACAACCTTCGGCGACTGGAGCTGTCCCATCCACGGAACCTCCGATCCGCTGGCCGGAGTCCAGTCAAACATTCCTCCCCCGCAATGAGCGGTGACCCCTCAGGATGCAGACCGAGGCGTGGTGAAAAGCAGTAGATCCGAAAAACGAGGATTAGGCGATTGATCGACGTGAAGCGAACTATGGATCGCCGTGTTGGTATTGTGGTCCTTTACCCCATAGACTGCGACCGCGGCAAGAGCCGTCGCCACGGCAGCAAACAGCCCCAACAACATCGAATAGTAGCGCGGATATCGCTTCCCGCCCCGTCCGCGCCTTTTGTTGATTTTCCACGTCCACCTTGACGCGCCACACAGAAGTTCAATACGCTAATACCCAACAGGTGTAAGATCTACTATGGACCGTCGCCACTTTCTCGGAACCTCCGCTTCTCTCCTCACTGCCTTTCAGGCCAGTTCACTGGCCAAAGCGCAGGACGCCATCACCGCTGTCAATGGGCGGCCGGCGGACACCGTCGCTCGCGACGAAGACTTCTGGTTCAACATCCGCCACGCGTTCACCGTTGATCGCAACATGATCAACCTGAATAACGGCGGCGTCGCCCCGGCCCCGAAAATCGTCATGGATACAGAGGTGCGCTATCTGGAGATGGAGAACCTCAACCCGTCTTATTACATGTGGAATGTGCTCGACCCCGGCGTGGAAACCGTGCGCCGCCGTCTGGCCCGCATGTTCGGCGTGGACACCGAAGAAGTCGCGATCACCCGCAATGCCAGTGAAGCGAATGAGATTATCCAGCTCGGCATGAAGTTGAAGGCCGGCGACGAAGTCATCACCACCAATCAGGATTATCCGCGCATGATCACCACCTGGCAGCAGCGGGAGCGTCGAGACGGCATCAAACTCAAGCAGCTCACGTGGCCCGTGCCGCCGCCCAGCATGGACTACCTGGCGAAGATGTTTGAAGACGCCATCACGCCGAGGACCAAGGTCATCCACATCTGCCACATCACCAACCGCACCGGCCAGATTTTCCCGGTGAAGCGCATTTGCCAGATGGCGCGCGCCCGCGGCATTGAAACCATCGTAGACGGCGCCCATGCGTTTGCCCAGTTCCCCTTCACCCACGCCGATCTCGATTGTGATTACTACGGCACGTCCCTTCACAAGTGGGTCCTGGCGCCCATCGGCACGGGCATGCTGTATGTCCGAAAGAACAAGATTCCGACCATCTGGCCGATGATGGCCGCGCCCGATTCCATGCAGGAAAACATCCGCAAGTTTGAGGAGATCGGCACGCATCCGGCCTCGCAACGCAACGCGATCACCGAAGCGATCAACTTTCACGAAAGCATTGGTCCTGAGCGCAAAGCCGAGCGTTTCCGCTACCTCCGCAAGCGCTGGTCAAATCAGTTGCGTGAACTGCCAGGCGTAAAAATTCTGAACAGCGAGGATCCTGAGCAATCTTGCGCCATCGGCTTCATCAGTGTCGATAAGATCGACGCCCCCGCTTTGTCAAAGTATCTCTGGGACAAATACCGTATTTGGACCGTGGCCATCGTCACGCCCGGAGAATACCAGGGCCTGCGCATCACGCCGAACGTCTACACGACGCTCGAAGAGATCGACACGTTCACTGAAGTGATGACGAAGATCATCAAGCGCGGTTCGATCCCGGCCTAAATCCAAGGCATCGCGCCTCGCTGACGACTTCCTTAACGAGGGTCGTTGGTGTAAAATCATTTGACGTTCCATGCCCCCCGGGTGCCGGGCTTGCAGGATCGCGACGACGTGCGTCCCCGCCTCCGTAGGCTGCCGATTGAGGAGGTTCCGATGTTCATATTTGTCTTTTCAGTGCGGCTTGTTTAACGTTCGCGCAGCCGGCCGAGGACGCCTTGCGTCATCTGCGGTACCGCTATATCGGTCCCGTCGGCAATCGAGTGGATGCGGCGGTCGGCGTTCCCGGCGATCCCAGGATCTATTATGCGGGCGCGGCTTCGGGTGGTATTTTCAAATCGACCGACGGCGGAACGCATTGGGAGCCGATCTTCGACGGTCAGCCGGTCTCCTCGATCGGCGCGCTCGCCATTGCGAACAGCGATCCGAACATTGTCTGGGCGGGAACCGGCGAATCGTTCATTCGTAGTCATATTTCCGTAGGCCAAGGGGATACAAATCGCTCGATGCGGGCAAGACTTGGAGTTTCGCCGGACTAGAAAAGACCGGCCGCACGTCGCGCCTGGCGATCGATCCACGGAATTCCGAAGTGCTGTTCTCGTGCGCGCTAGGGCATGCGTACGGCCCACAGCCGGAGCGCGGCGTGTTTCGAACTGGCGACGGCGGCAAGAGCTGGACCCAGGTACTCAAAGTGGATGAGAATACCGGCTGCTCCGATCTGATCATGGATCCAAACAATCCGCACATTCTTTTCGCCGGAATGTGGCAGCTGGAAATCCATACCTACGAACGCACCAGCGGAGGACCGGGCAGCGGCTTGTATAAATCGATCGACGGCGGATTGACATGGAAAAAGCTTGTCGGCCACGGACTGCCCACCGCGAGATCGGCAAGATCGGCGTCGCAATCGCGAAGAAAGACTCCAATCGCTGGTACGCTCTGATCGAAACCGGCGACGGCGTTCCGTGGAACGGCAAGCCGACCGACACGGGTACGCTATGGAGTTCGGATGACGCGGGCGAGCACTGGCAACGGGCGTCCACCGATCGTCAATTGGTGGGACGCGCTGCGTACTATACCCGCTGCGCAGTCTCCCCGGACAATCCATACGAGCTGTATTTCATGTCGGCGGCATTCTCCCATTCCCTTGACGGAGGGCGCACTCTGACCGATCTCCCATCGTTGCCGGGAGGAGACAACCACGATATGTGGATCGATCCGGCCAATGCCGATCGGATGGCCGTCGCCAACGACAGCGGTATCAGCATTTCGGTGAACCATGGACGCAGTTGGGACCGGGTGCAGCTTCCCATCGCCCAGCTTTATCACGTAACGGTCGACAATCAGATTCCCTATTTTGTTTACGGCAACAAGCAGGACGGGAGTTCGTATCGCGGACCGAGCAACAGCCTTTCCTCGGATGGGGGAGGGCGCGGCGGCGGCGGAGGCGGCAATCAAGGGCAGATCGTCCGCAGCGTGTGGCACCAGGTGACCGGCGGCGAGAGCGGATTCGCGACACCCGATCCGGTGGATCCAAATCTGATCTGGTCGAGCGCATCGGGATCGGGCAGCGTGGGCGGAATCGTCAGCGTGTTTGACGAGCGGAATGGCCAGGCTCGCAACGTGGAGGTCTGGCCGGAGCAGGCCAGCGACGCGCCCGCCATCGAAATGAAGTATCGATTCAATTGGGAGTTCCCGCTTCTGATTTCGCCGCATGATCACAAAAAGGTTTACGTCGGCAGCCAGTTTGTTCACCTGACCACTGACGGCGGCGACAGCTGGAAAGTGATTAG
>OCZT010008199.1_pt1 | contig 10191 bp, 11 predicted proteins | sample 1539031 | NCBI WGS metagenome assembly OCZT01 (sample SAMEA3539308, study PRJEB22396) | soil metagenome | biome: tundra; feature: field; material: soil | place: USA | collected 2010-05 | depth 0.15 m
ACGTACGTATCACGTCGGTACTCTGATATCGGCGCCACGGCAGCGAACGGCGCGGGACTGCTCGCAGCGAACGGCCTGGCTGCCTCGACCGCGCCACCCGCCGGCTCGTCGCGGAGCCGGAGGGCGCGGGCGAGCAGCTGTTCGGCTGCCTGATCGCCCGCAGACAGCCGGATTTCGCGCAGCAGACCGCGGTGCCGGCGGCTCCGCTCCGTGGTGTCTTCCAGCTTGAGGGCCCGTCGGAGGGTGTCCGCGGCTTCGGGCAGCCTGCCGGCCGCCTCCTGGACCTCCGACACGTGATCGAGGGCCTGGGCGGCATCGACGCGCTGGCCGGCGATGGTGAGGGCCTCGGCTTGCCCCAGCAGCGCCCCCTCGTCATGAGGGGCCCTCCCGACTGCCGCCGCGTATTCGACCAACGCCTCTTCGAGGTGGCCCAGCCGCAGCAGCACACCACCCAGGCTGGTATGCGGCAGAGCGCGCGAAGGCGCGATCGAGGCGGCCTTGTGGTACGCATCGACGGCATCCTCGAGCGAGCCGCGGAGCACTGCAACATGGCCAACGCGGAGTGCTTCCTTGTAGCGCTCATAAAGGTCGTCAGTCATATAGACATCATGACTTCCGGCTGGTCAATCGTCTCGGGTACGTGCGTCGACCGGCTTCGTCGCATCGTCCTACGCCAGGTGTCCAATTCGACGCCAGGCAACGGTCCGGACTAGCGGCCCAGGGACTCGACCAGGAACGCCTTCTGGACGTGGAGCCGGTTCTCGGCCTGCTCGAAGGCAAGGCTTCTGGGACCGTCGATGACCTCGGCTGTGATCTCTTGGCCGCGATGGGCCGGCAGGCAGTGCATGGCAACTGCCGCTGCGCCTGCGAGCTCCAGCAGAGAAGTGTCAACGCTGTAGCCGGCAAAGGACGCCAGGCGAGCGCGGGATTGGTCCTCCTGGCCCATGGACACCCAAACGTCTGTGTACAGAGCGTCGGACCCATGAGCAAGCTGCCTTGGGTCCCGCCCGACGACGATGTTCCCTCCGTTGGCCGCGGCAAGTCTCTCCGCCAGAGCCACGATGGCGGGGTTCGGACCGTAGCCCTCGGGGTGAGCGAGTCGGATCTCCATGCCCATCACGGCGCCGGCCAGCGCCAGCGAGTGGTAGACATTGTTGCCGTCACCCACGAACGTCATAACCAGACCCTGGAGCCGGCCGAAGTGCTCACGAAGGGTGAACAGATCCGCCAGAGCCTGGAACGGATGCTCGTCGTCGGTCAGGGCGTTGAAGACGGGAATGCCGGCTTCGGCCGCGAGCTCGGTCACGATGGAGTGGGCAAACGTCCGAATCACGATGCCGTCGACCCAGCGCTCCAGGTTGCGAGCGACGTCCGAAACGCTCTCGCGAACCCCGAAACCGATCCCCTCCCCCAGATGCAGGGCGTGTCCGCCCAGCTGATCCAGACCTGCCTCGAAGGTGACTCGGGTCCGCAGGCTCTGCTTCTCGAGAATCAGGGCCACGGTCCGGCCGGCCAGTGGCTGCCCGGCATGTCGGTGGTCTGCGCGGAGTTCTCGCTTGAGGTGGGCCGCGCGAGCGAATACGAGCTCGTTATCGTCACGCGTCAGGTCGGCGGAGCTGAGGAGGTCGCGTGCCAGAAGAGGGCCGGTTCCGACCGACGCGAGGGCTTGCTCCATTGCCTTCTCCCAAAAAGCGTGATCGCCGGGGGTCTGGCCGCCCGGCGATCGTGGTTGCGAATGTCACGCAGTCTATGACACTTGCGCAGTCCCCGAGGGCCCGAGTGGGCTGCCACTCCAATGCAAGCCTCTGACTGACTTGTATTGGGCGACCGCGTTGTTCACAGTTGACGACATGGATCGCAATCGAGGACTCCGCTCCCCGTTATCGCGCAAGCGAGCGTCAGCCCGCACAGTTGTCTTCGTTCATGGCGCCGGACGGGCAGGTGAGAAGGCGTGGCCGATGCAGCGCCATCTCGGCTCCGAGTTTCGACGGCGGTTCATCGAGCGTGTGGGCTATGGATCGAGGGAGAATCCGTGTCCGACCGACTTCAACGGCGACGTTTCGCGGGTGCTGGCCGCACTGGGCGATCGGGGGCACATCGTTGCCCATTCGTATGGGGCGATCGCGGCGATCATGGCAGCCCAGGAGCGACCCGAGGCGGTGGCATCGCTAGTCCTGCTGGAGCCGGCCTGCATGTCGTTGGCACGCGGCGGACCGAATGTGGAGGCACACGTCGCCGCGCTGTCGCCGGTGCTTGATCGCGCCGCAGAGTCGAGCGACGTCGCCTACGAGACCGCGTTCGTGACCGCCCTCGGCGCACCCGTGTCGGGCGAGAGGGTCACGAAGGAGAGCCGGCTCCGCGCTCGGCGACTACGCCTCCAGGCCGCCCCGTGGCATGCGCCTCTCAACTGGGCCGTTCTGTCGCTGCCGCCAACCCTAGTCGTGACCGGGGGATGGTCGGCCCTCTACGACGAAGTCGCCCAGGTGTTCGTTGGCCACGGCGCGCGTCGCGCCACGCTCGCCGGGGCAGGCCATCGTCCTCAGGATGCTGCCGGCGCAAACCAACTCATGACCGACTTCTGGGAGACGACCTCCGCCTGAGCGTGCGGCACTGGCCAGCCCGGAGCGAGCGGACTTGAAGGCCCGTGAGGGAGGAGCGCAGCGGCCAACGAAGGGATCGCCCGCCCGCGATCCAACCGTCGCCGCTGCGGCGAGGTCAGACCGAGGCGGCCACGAGCACCGGAGCGAGCGGACTTGAAGTCCGTGAGCGAGGAGCGCAGCGGCCAACGAAGGGATCGCCCGCCCCAGCGGCGACTATCGCTTCGTGTACTGCGGCGCCTTGCGTGCTCGCTTGAGACCGTACTTCTTGCGCTCCTTCATTCGCGGGTCTCGTGTTAGGAGCCCAGCTTGACGGAGCGGCAGGCGATTGGTCTCGGCATCGATCTGAAGCAGCGCGCGGGCTATGCCGTGGCGAATGGCGCCGGCCTGGCCGGTGACACCGCCGCCCTCGACCTTGATCTGCGCGTTGTACGTACCTTCGGTGCCGGTGACGCGGAACGGCAGCCGAACATCCGCCTCATCGATGGCATTGCCGAAGTGGGCGTCCAGGCTTCGATCGTTTACGACGATCTCACCCGAACCGGGGACGAGTCGGACACGAGCCACCGCAGTCTTGCGGCGACCGGTCCCGTAGTAGAAGGCAGGGGTGGTCATCACGCTCCTCGTCAGGCGAGCGGCTCGGGCCGCTGGGCCTGGTGCGGGTGCTCCGCGCTGGCATATACCTTGAGCTTGGTGATTTGCTGGGCTCCGAGGCGGTTGTGGGGAAGCATTCCCTTGACCGCACGGCGGATCACTTCTTCGGGACGGCGGTCCAGCAGGTGGCCAAGGCTCTCCGCCTTCAGGCCGTGCGGGTAGCCGCTGTGGCGCATGTACAGCTTTGTCTCGCGCTTGTCGGACGTCACGTGAATCTTGCCCGCGTTCACGACGACCACATGGTCGCCGCAGTCGAGAGTCGGGCTATAGGCCGGCTTGTTCTTGCCTTCGAGCACGCGAGCGATACGCGACGCAAGGCGGCCGAGCGTCTCGTCCGTCGCGTCCACGACGTACCAGCGTCGCTCGATCTCGCTCTCACGGACCGTATATGTCTTCGCGGTCATCGTTCTCCGTTCGCTCTAGCGATCGTGTTGCCGGCGTCGCCCTGCCCCTCATGGGGCCCAGCGCGACGCGCCTCAGGCAAAGCCCTTTCGCGGGGGCCGTGGCCCCGTTGAACGCTGGTCGCCGTGACGCTAGCGCCTCGGCGACTGCCTCTTCACTTGTCCTGCCGTGTCCGACCTCGAGGAGGGCGGCCACGACCCTTCGCACCATCTGGCGCAGGAAGGCGTCGGCCGCGACGTCGATCGTCACGAGCGACCCTGCCCGCCGGACCCGGACCGAGTGAACGGTCCGCACCGGCTGCCGGTGCGCTACCCCGAAGGCGCTGAAGTCGTGGCGGCCCACCAGGACCGACCCGGCCCGCTCCATCGCGGCAGTATCCAGTGAGTCCCGCACCCCGAGCGCGAAACGCTCGCGGAGCGGGCTTCGCGGCCCGTTCCAGACGGTGTAGCGATACTCCCGATATCGCGCCGCATAGCGTGGGTGGAACCCGGCCGGGACGCGCCGCACCTCTCGGATTGCCACGTCCTCCGGCAGCAGAGCGTCGAGCGCCCTGGCCAGTTCCTTCGCCGGCCTGCCCTTCGGGTCGGTGAATGCGATCACCTGCCCGATTGCATGGACGCCTGCGTCGGTTCGACCCGCCGCGACGACTCTGATCCGGCTTCCGCCTGAGATCGTTGCCAACGCGGCTTCGAGTTCTCCCTGGACCGTCCGCGCTCCAGGTTGGACCTGGAACCCGGCGAAGTCCGTGCCGTCGTATTCAACCCGCGCGCGATACCGCACAGGCGCGCCCTCTCGGACGCTTGCGTCGCCACTCGGCCGGCGCACTGCTGCGTTGGCCCGTCCGCTCGGTCGCTCACGCACGATCATTGTGCGCTCGCTCTCGTGCTCCGCGCCGCCTTGCACTGCATCCGGCGGAGCGGCGATTCATGATTTGGGTGTTACACCAGTTCTATCTGTACGATCGGAGCCGCGTCGCCATAGCGCTGGCCGAGGTGGACGATCCGGGTGAACCCGGAGGTCCGATCGGCGTACTTGGGAGCGATCTCATCGAAGAGCTTGGTGACGACGAGCGGCTCGTTCGGCAACTGGGCGATCACCGCTCGACGCGCGGCCAGATCGCCACGCTTCGCCAGCGTGATCATCTTCTCGACTCGACCCCTGATCTCCTTGGCCTTGGCCTCGGTGGTCTGGATCCGCTCGTAGCGCAGGACTGAGACCGTCAGGTTCTTGTACAGGGCAATCCGCGGACCCTGCTTACGGCTTAGCTTGCGGCCGTCGATTCGATGGGCCATTGCTCAGGCCTCCTCAGGCGGCAGATCGTCGAATTGCTCGTCCTCTTCGACATCCTCGAGGTCGTCGCCGAGCGCCGAGTCCTCGGTGTCGGGGAGGATGAAGCCGCGCATGCGGAGTCGCTCTTTCATCTCGTCGAGCGACTTCTTGCCGAAGTTGCGCATCCGCAGCAGGTCATCGTCGGATAGCTGTAGCAGCTGCCCGACCTTGACGATGTTGTTGCGCTTCAGCGAGTTATAGGCCCGCATGGGCAGGTCCAGCTCCTCGATCGGCATGTCGAGCATGTTCGGAGGGAGCTGCGGGACATTCGTTGCCACGCGATCGGTACCGGCGGCGACGAGCCCGATATTGGCGAAGAGCGAGAACTGACGGACGAGGATGTCCGCGGCCCGACCTAGCGCCTCTTCGGGCGAGATCGTGCCGTCTGTCTCGAGTTCGATCGTCAGCTTGTCGTAGTTGGTCATCTGCCCGACGCGGGTGTTCTCGATCGAGTAGTTGACCTTGCGCACTGGCGTGAAGATCGCATCGACAGGGATGACGCCGATCGGATTCGACTCGGCGCGCTCGGCGGCAAAGTAGCCGACGCCCTTCTCGACCGTCAGGTCCATCTCGATCGTCACATCGTCCGAGTCCAGAGTCATGATCACCAGGTCGGGGTTGATGACCTCGACGTCGGCCGATTCCTGGATGTCGGCGGCGGTAACCATGCCAGCGCCGCTCTTGACGAGCTTGAGCTGGACTGGATGTGTTGCGAAGCTCTTGAGGCGGAGCTTCTTGATGTTGAGCACGATCTGCGTGACGTCCTCTTTCACGCCGGGGATGCTCGTGAATTCGTGATAGACGTCACGAATCTGGATCGCCGTCACGGCCGCGCCCTCGAGCGAGGACAGCAGAACCCGTCGAAGGGCGTTGCCCAGAGTGACGCCGTAGCCCGCCGGCAGCGGGCTGGCCTCGTACTTGGCGTACGAGCCCAGCTCTTCGACCGGCGCGATCTGCGGGCTCTCGAGTTCGATCATCGGGGGGCGTTACCTCGAGTAGTACTCGACCACGAGCTGCTCATTGAGGTCGAGCGGCATCTGGTCGCGGCGCGGGGCGGTGAGGACGGAACCGGCGAGTTTCGGTCCGTCCACGCTCAGCCACTCGGGGATCTGGCGCGACTTGATGACCTCGACGGCCTCTTTGAATGGCTCACGGGTTCGATGGGTTTCGCGAACTTCGACCTTGTCGCCGGGCCTCAGCTGCATCGATGGGATGCTCGAGACACGACCGTTGACGGCGAAGTGAGCGTGGCCGACCATCTGGCGGGCCTCGGCTCGCGAAACCGCAAATCCCATGCGGTATACGACGTTGTCGAAGCGGAGCTCCAGAAGGCGCAGGAGATTCTCGCCAGTCACGCCAGGGGTGGAGCTAGCGTTTTCGAAGTAGCCCTGGAACTGGCGCTCCATGACGCTGTAGGTGCGGCGAATCTTCTGCTTCTCACGAAGCTGCAATCCGTAGTCGCCGACCTTGCGGCGGCGGATGCCGTGCTGTCCGGGGGGCGCCTGTCGGCGCTCGAACGCGCACTTCTTGGAATAGCAGCGGGTGCCCTTCAGGAAGAGCTTGGCGCCCTCCCGGCGGCAGAGCCGGCAAACTGGGTCGGTGTAGCGGGCCATCAGTCGTCCTCCTTAGACGCGGCGCCGCTTGGGCGGGCGGCAACCGTTGTGGGGGACGGGGGTCACGTCGGTGATAGCGCTCACCTCGAGACCCGCGGCCTGGAGCGATCGAATAGCCTGCTCGCGGCCGGCACCGGGTCCCTTGACGTAGACCTCGACCTGGCGCATGCCGTGTTCCATGGCCTTCTTGGCGGCCTGGTCGGCCGACAGGGCCGCGGCGTACGGCGTGCTCTTGCGGGAGCCCTTGAAGCCGGCAACGCCGGCCGAGCCCCAGCTGATCACGTTGCCGTTAGGGTCGGTGATCGTGATGATCGTATTGTTGAAGCTCGCCTGGATATGAGCGTGCCCCTGTGGCACGTTCTTCCGCTCCCGACGGCGCTGTTTTGTAGCCCGCTTCCGTTCGGCCATTCCTGCGTCCGGCTCCTCTTTACTTCGTCGCCTTGCGCCGGACGCCGACCGTCTTCTTCGGTCCGCGGCGCTGCCGTGCGTTGGTCTTGGTTCGCTGGCCCCGGGCCGGGAGGTTGCGCCGATGGCGCGTGCCCCGGTAGGAGCCGATTTCGATAAGCCGCTTGATGTTCAGCGCAACCTCGCGGCGAAGGTCGCCTTCGACCTTGAGACGTCGGTCGATGATCTCGCGCAGCCGGTTGACTTGCTCCTCGGTCAGATCGCGGACGCGCGTGTCCGGATTGACATTCGCCTGGACGAGGATCTTCTGGCTGGTTGGAAGACCGATGCCATAGATATAGGTAAGGCTGATCTCGACCCGCTTCTCGCGCGGGATGTCGATGCCTGCGATACGTGCCATGCCCTACCCCTGCCGCTGCTTGTGCTTGGGATTGGCGCAGATGACCATCACGGTCCCGTGCCGGCGGATTACTTTGCAGTTGTCACAGCGGGCCTTTACGGAAGCTCTGACTTTCAAGGGATCCTCGATGTCTCGGTGCTTTTCGTCGGCGTTACTTGAGTCGATACGTGATTCGGCCTCGGGTGAGGTCGTAGGGCGAAAGCTCCACTCGGACCCGGTCGCCAGGCAGGATGCGGATGAAGTTCATTCGCAGCTTGCCCGATATGTGCGCCAGGACGCGGTGGCCGTTCTCGAGCTCGACAGCGAACATCGTGTTGGGCAATGGCTCCAACACAGTTCCTTCGACCTCAATCGCATCCTTCTTAGCCACGTCCTGTGTGTCGTCCCTTTCTCGCACGAATGCCGGCCGTCACGGCCGACACACGAACGAATAGATTACCAAAGAACGCCGAGCCCGGCAACCTGCCAAACTCGGCACCAACGCGACCCGCCGACCGTTCGCCCGAAGATGGCCATGGCTGCGTCCACGTCGTTCATGCCGTGGTGAGGATGACGGGCCCATCGTCCGTCACCGCGATCGTGTGCTCGAAATGGGCGGCCAGCGAATGATCGGTCGTCACGACCGTCCAGCCGTCGGAGAGTGTCTCCACGTCGGCGTTGCCGAGCGAGAGCATCGGCTCGATGGCGATGCAGACACCGGCCCCTAACTCAGCGCCGGGGCGCCCCGTCCGGTAGTTCGGGACCTGCAAATCCTCGTGCATCTTGGTACCGATGCCGTGTCCGACGAACGGCCGAACTATGTCGCATCGACCCTCGACCGCCACATCTTCAACTGCACCGGAGACGTCCTCGACGTGCGCGCCCCGGACCGCGGCGGCGATTCCGGCCATGAGTGCCAGACGCGTGGTATCGATCAGCCGTGCCACGTCTGGTGGTGGCGTGCCCACGTAGAAGGTTCTAGCCGCGTCGCCGTGGTAGCCCTGCCAGATTGCGCCGGCGTCCACCGAGACGACCTGGCCTTCTTCGATGACCCGGCTTCCCGGGATTCCATGAACTACCTCGTCATCGATCGAGACGCAGATGCTTGCCGGAAAGCCCCTGTAGCCCTTGAACGAGGGCCGGGCGCCGGCCTTGCGGATGTAGTCTTCGGCAAGTGCGTCGAGCTGAGCCGTTGTGATACCGGGCTTCAGCTCCTCCTCCATCAGGGCAAGCACGTCGGCGACCACACGCCCGGCTCGGCGCATGAGATCGATCTCCTGACGTGTCCTGAGGGGAACCATCACAGTACGGCCCTAGCCCCTGCTTCCAGTCGCCGGCGCGACTACGCCGAGGAGGTCGTCGGTGACCAGGTCGATCGTGCGGCGGCCGTCCACGGCCCGCAGAACGCCCTGGCCGCGGTAGTAGTCGACGACGGTGCCGAGGGCTCCGAGTTGCTGACGCAGCCGCGCCTGGACAGTGGCCGGCTGGTCGTCGTTGCGCTGGTAGAGCTCTGACCCGTCAACGTCGCAGACGCCGGGCTTTAGCGGCGGCTTTGACTGCTCGTGATACGGGTGGCCCTGGGCTCGGCAGATCCAGCGGCCACCGAGGCGGGCCACCAGATCGGCTTCCGGAACTTCGATGTACGGCGCCACGTCAACGCGTCCGCCCTTGTCGGTCAGGGCCTTGTCGAGGACCTCTGCCTGAGCGGTGTTGCGCGGGAAGCCGTCGAGCAGAATGCCTGCCGAGGCGTCGGGCTTCGCAAGGCGCTCGAGAAGCATCTCGATCGTCACCGCGTCGGGCACGAGCTCGCCACGGTCCATGAAGCCCTTGGCCGTGACACCCAGCGGTGTCTCGTCGCGGACGGCAGCACGGAACAGGTCCCCGGTGGCGACGTGGGCAAGGCCCAGTCGCTCGGACAGGATCTGGGCCTGCGTGCCCTTGCCGGCGCCTGGGGCGCCGAGCAGGACGATGACACGGCCGATGGTCGGGCCGACGGACTCCGTCACTTGATGAAGCCCTCGTAGCTTCGCATCATCAACTGGGCCTCGAGCTGCTTCATGGTCTCAACGACGACGCTGACAACGATCAGGATGCTCGTGCCACCGATGCCCACACCGACGCCGGCACTGGAAAGGTTCTTGAACATGGGCAGGGCAGCGATGAGCATGGGCAGGACGGCGATCGAGGCGACGAAGAGCGCGCCCGCAACCGTGATCCTGAATGCCACTCGGCGGAGGTACTCCTCGGTTGGAGCACCGGGTCGAATGCCCGGGATGAAGCCGCCCGACTTGCGCAGGTTGTTCGCGGTCTCGTCCGGTTTGAAGACGATGAAGGTGTAGAAGAAGGCGAAGCCGAAGGTCAGCAGGAAGTACAGGCTCAGATACAGCGGCCCGGTAGTACTCAGCCAGGACACCACTCCGTTGGAGAAGTCGCGCACCCAGCCCACGTTGGACGTCGTGAAGTACGAGGCGATCTGAGCCGGGAAGAGCAGGATGCTGATCGCGAAGATGATCGGGATGACGCCGGCCATGTTGACCCGCAGCGGCAGGAAGGTCGACCCGCCCTGGTAGATGCGGTGTCCGCGAACCCGGTTCGCATATTGGATCGGGATCCGACGCTGGCCCTCCTGCACGAAGATGATCGCGAAGATGATCAGCAGGCCGACGATGCCGAAAGCGAACAGCTCGAGCCAGTCCGGGCTGGCCATGAACTGGACTACGGCCGGTGGGACTCGTGACACGATGCCGGCAAAGATGATGAAGCTGATGCCGTTTCCGATCCCCTTCTCGGTGATCAGCTCGCCCAGCCACAT
>OCZT010008200.1_pt1 | contig 10190 bp, 6 predicted proteins | sample 1539031 | NCBI WGS metagenome assembly OCZT01 (sample SAMEA3539308, study PRJEB22396) | soil metagenome | biome: tundra; feature: field; material: soil | place: USA | collected 2010-05 | depth 0.15 m
TGAAGTTCCCCCGCCCCCCGCAGATGAAAGCGCTCATCGCCGCCGCCGGCTTCACCAACCCCACCTGGACCAGCTACACCCTCGGCACAGCAGGCCTCTACCGCGCCACCAAACCCTGAGAGCCCACTTCCCGTTGTTGCGTCCTGCCCATGGCTCGGCGAAGGGTATAATTCCGCAAACTTGAGGGTTTTCACAATGACGCTATCGAATCCGCGATTTCTGCTGACAGGCCATGGATTTCCTAAGAAAGGTCAAGAGAAAATCGTCTGCGAATCGCTTTTGCCATTTCAGGAGGAACGGACCTTAGAAGACCTCGCAAGACGGTGTATCGACAGGGGCTACAAGGAGAAGATTCAGGAGCAGACAGACCTGTTTCTGGTCAGCTCAATCCTCTTCCATCTCAGAGAGATGAGAGAGCGGGGAATGATCCGAGAGGTCTGAAGCCCCTTGACACACCCTGTATAATAGACATAGAAGAGACAGAATCCACGAGCCTCAGGATTGTGTCCCCTCGGCACAAAGACACCACCTAAATCATTTGTTTTGAATATCTTGAAAATTAACCCTTTTGTTTTGAAGATCTTGCAATTTAGGTCCGCACCTAAGTGTCTTGTTTTGAAGATTTTGGGCTAAAGCAGGGGGGAGGGGGTAGCCGATGAACGCCGTGGAACCGCCCACAAACGCCGATCCGATCGCCCGCTCCGCCCTGCGCAAAGCCACCTGGAGATTAATTCCGCTCATCGCTCTGGGCTACGGCACGGCTTACATGGACCGCGTCAACATCAGTTACGCCGCGCTGCAGATGAACCGCGACCTTCACTTCTCGAACACTATTTACGGCTTCGGCGCGGGCCTCTTCTTCCTCAGCTACGCGGCCTGCGAGATACCATCCAACCTCATGCTCTACCGCTTCGGTGCGCGGAAATGGCTCAGCCGCATCATGGTCACGTGGGGCGTGATTGCGATGGGAATGATGTTCGTCCGCACCCCGATGCAGTTCTACATCGCCCGCTTCCTCCTGGGCATGGCCGAAGCCGGCTTCTTTCCAGGAATCATCTTCTACCTGATGCAGTGGTATCCGCCGCACATGCGAGCCCGCGCGATCACGCGCTTCTACATCGCCTTCCCGATCAGCACCGTCGTCATGGGCTCGCTCGCCGGAGCGCTCATGTCCCTTAACGGGCGACTCGGCCTCAGCGGCTGGCAATGGCTCTTCCTGGTCGAAGCCCTCCCCGCCATCGTCCTCGCCGTCGCCTTCTTCTACATGCTCCCCGACGGCCCCGCCGACGCGCCCTGGCTCACCGAACCCGAGCGCTCCGCCATCCTCGCCGGAGTAGCGGGCGACGGCACACACATGCCAACCGAATCCATCGCCCCAGCCCTTCGCGACCCGCGCGTCTGGCTCATAGGCGTCGTCTACATGTGCCTCTTGACCGCCGGATATGCCTACAACTTCTCCGCCCCGGCCATCGTCCAGAAAATCACCGGATTCAGTATCGCCAACGTCGGCTTTGTGCTTGCCGCCTTTGGCGTCCTCGGAGCGGCCGCCATGCTGCTCAACGGCCTGCATTCAGACTGGACCGGAGAACGCCACAACCACGTTATACTCTGGTGCTTCCTGACCCTCGCCGGCTTTATTTTCTGCGGCCTCTCAAGTTCCGCGCCGGTCGCGCTTCCCGCCCTGGCCCTGGTCTTCGTCAGCTACAACGCGATGCAAGGACCGCTCTGGGCAATTCCCGCGGTCTTCCTCGCCGGGCGGTCCGCGGCCGCCGGCATCGCCACCATCAACATGATCGGCATCCTCGGCGGCTTCATCGGCCCCTACTGGATGGGCTTCGCCCGGGACCTCACCGGCAACTATCAGCACGGCCTGCTCACCATGACCGCGCCCATGCTCATCGCCACCGGCGTCATGCTTTATCTCCGCCGCCAGGAGCGCCTCGCGGTGCGATGCAGATTGGCCTCCAAACCTGTAGCATCTCTCCCATGAGCCCCACGGCCATGCGCGAACAAGCCGCAAGCGAACCGCACGCCGCCAAGCGCTCCGCCGCGATCTTCTCGGTCTTCGCCGCGGGCATTGTCACGCTGCTCAAGTTCCTCACCGGCGTGCTCACCGGCTCGCTCGGCATGTTGAGTGAGGCGGCGCATTCCGGTATCGACCTCATCGCTTCGGCGATCACGCTATTCTCCGTCCAGGTCTCCGATCGCCCCGCCGACGAAGATCACAACTACGGCCATGGCAAGGTCGAGTCGCTCTCCGCGTTCGTGGAGACCGTCATCATGCTGGCGTCCTGCGTCTGGATCGTGACCGAGGCCGTCCGCCGCATATTCTTCCATCATCATTTGGCGCTCAAGCCCTCGGTGTGGCCATTTGCGGTGCTGCTGGTCTCCATCGGCGTCGACTTCACACGCTCGCGCACACTCGGCCGCATTGCGCGGGAGCACAGATCCGATGCGCTTGCCGCCGACTCCGTCCACTTCGCCACCGACATGTGGGCCTCGCTCGCCGTCATGCTCGGCCTCGCGGCCACATTCGCCGGCGAGCGATATTCGCTGCCTTGGCTTGAGTACGCAGACCCAGTCGCGGCCCTCATTGTCTCCGGCGTCATCCTGCGCGTAAGTTGGACACTCGCGCGCCAAACCATCGACGCCCTGCTCGACGCCACGCCCACCACCGACCCCACCAGCGACCAGCCGCAGACCAAAGATCAACTCCGCAGCAACTTGATTCACGATCTGAATGCCATCCCGGGCGTACTGTCCGTCGACCGACTGCGCACCCGCCGCTCGGGCGCCAACTACTTCGCCGACATCACCCTCGGCATGCCCCGCAACCTGACCTTCCAACGCTCCGAGCAACTGACCATGGCCGCCACTGAGGCGGTCCAGCGCCATCTTCCGGGAGCGGACGTCGTTGTTCACACCGTCCCCACAGCGTCGATCGCGGAAACCATCCACGACCGGGTCCGCGCCGTTGCGGCCCGCCGTAACCTTGCCATCCATGAGATTAACGTGCAGCAAGTTGACGGCGGGCTCCATGTCGAACAGCACCTCGAGGTGGATGAGACCATGACTCTCCGCCAGGCGCATGAGTTGGTCACCAATCTTGAGGCGGAGATGCTTCGCGAAGTTCCCGAGGTTTCCTCGATCCTCACGCACATCGAAAGCGAACCCGCAACGATCGAGCGGCCTGAATCGCTCGAACGCGATCGCGAACTCGAAGTCCGGCTCCCCCATGTTGCCGCAGCCTTTCCAGAGATTCTGGATATTCACGAGGTCTTCGTCACACGTGGCCGCAACGGCGCTAACCACGCCAGCGATCACATCCAGGTAAGCTGCCACTGCACTTTGCCGGACGACCTGCCCATGGCGCGCGTCCACGCTGTGATCACCGCGCTCGAAGGTGCATTCAAGCTCGACGCGCCTGAGGTCGACCGCCTGCTGATCCACCCCGAGCCCGCGACCGACAATCGCCGATGATGCATTTTAGCGTTGCGTCAGACGTGGCGCTTGCGCGTGAGGCGATAGTAGATTGCCGGCGTGACGATGAGGGAGAGGACGACGGAAATCAGCAGCCCGCCGATGACGGCGATGGCGAGCGGCTGAAGCATCTGCGAGCCAGCGCCCAAGGCGAAGGCCAGCGGAAGCATGCCGCAGACAGCGGCAATCGCGGTCATGACGATTGGACGAAGCCGGCGTTGCGCAGCATGCAGCATGGCTTCACGGGCGAGGTCGCGAGGTTCGCCGTCTTTCGAGTCGGACGGAACTTCGTGTTCGGCCTGAGCGCGAAACTTCTCGTCGGCATCGAGCAGCAGGATGCCGTTCTTGGCGACGATGCCGATGACCATGATGAGGCCCATGAAGCTGGCCACATTGAAGTTGGTCTGGGTGATGAGCAGCGCGACAACGACTCCGGAGATGGAGAGGACGGAACTGGTGAGAATGGCGATGGGCGCGGAGAAGTTGCGGAACTCCGCCAGCAGGACGCCGAAAACGAGCGCGAGTGCGAGGATGAGCACGCGCAGAAGGTCATGGAAGGACTTCTGCTGTTCCTGGTACGTGCCGCCGTACTCGATGCGCACGCTTGAGGGAAGGTGAAGGCCCTGCACGGTAGTCTGCACCTTCTGCATGGCAGAGCCGAGGTCTGAGCCTTCGAGGCGCCCGCTGACGGTGACGAGCTGTTGCAGGTTTTCGCGCAGGATCTCGTTCTGCGGCGGAAGTTGTTTGATGTCGGCCAGCGAGCCAAGCGAGGCAGTGTGGCCGGTGCTTGAGTTGAAGACGGTGTTCTCGATGGAATCGAGGGAGGCACGCGAGTCCTCGGGCAGGCGGACGCGGATAGTGTACGGACGGCCGTTGACGATCATGGGATTGGTGGTTGGTAGGCCGTCAAGGATCGAAGTGGCATCCTCCGCGACTTCGGTGGGAGTGAAGCCGAGGCGTCCCACAACGATGGGGTCGATCTGGAAGTTAGTGGCTGGCCCGCTGATGGTGTTGTCGACGCCGTTCTTGGTGTCGACCACACCGGGGATCTTCTTGATCGCCTCTTCGACTCTGGGGCCGAGCTGGTTGAGGTAAGCCGTGTCGGTGGAGAAGAGCTTGATCTGGATTGGCTCGGGCGAGTTGGAGAGGTCACCGATCATGTCTTGGAGGACCTGGATGAATTCGATGTCCAGCGCGGGCTCGGACTTGAGAATACGGGCCCGGACGTCCGCTATGACTTCGTCGATGGGGCGGTCGCGCTTCGATTTGAGGCGGACAGTGAAGTCTCCCGAGTTGGCCTCGGTTACGGCGGCAAGGCCCATCTGCAGGCCGGTGCGGCGCGAGGTGATTTCGACTTCGGGAGTGTTGTGGAGGATCTGCTCCACGTGGGTAAGGATGCGATTGGTCTCGGCGAGCGAGGTGCCCGCAGGTGTGAGGTAGTCGAGAATGAAAGCGCCCTCATCCATCTCGGGGAGCAGGTCGGAGCCGAGCGCGTTGTACGCGAAGTAGGTGGCGACAACGAGCAGGACGCAGACCAGGGCAAGCGCGACAGGGCGGCTAAGCGCCCAGGTCAGGACGCGGGCGTGAGTGTGGAGGACACGGCGCATGATGGGGCCGTCCTCGTGGGGATCGTGGCCGGCGCTGGTCTCCGGAGCAAGCACGGTGGGTTCAATTGGTTCGGCTTCCGTGACTGAGCCTGGATGGGAGCGCCGAGAGAAGAATCCCGCGATGCGCGCGGTCAAACTCCGCCCATCGTTTGAAGCGCGCTTGATTGGTTTCCGCGCGCCCAGGAGTGAAAGCGAGAGCGCGGGGGTGAAACTGACGGCCAGGGCGAGCGAGGTGAGCAGGGCCGCTGTCATGGTGACGGCGAGCGCCCGGAAAAAACTTCCCGTAACGCCGGTAACGGCGATCAGAGGAAGGAAGACGACGACCGGGGTGATAGTGGAGAAGATGAGCGGAGTGGCGATCTCGTGGAGTGCGAGGCGGACGGCGCTCGGGCGGGACTCACCGGCGTCGCGATGAACGACGATGTTTTCGACAACCACGATAGCGTCGTCGATGACCAGGCCGATCGCGGCCGCAAGACCACCGAGCGTCATGAGGTTGAACGACTGTCCGATTACCCACAGAAAGAGAATTGTAACGGCTACTGTTACAGGAATTACGAGGCCGGCGACGAGCGAGCTTGACCAGTCGCGCAGGAAGAGGAAGAGGATGATGCAGGCGAGCACGAGCCCGATGAAGATCGCGTCGCGAACGCTGGCGATGGACTCGCGGACGAGCTGGGACTGGTCGTAGAAGGGCTCGATGTGTGTGCCGGGCGGCAGGATCTGGCGGAGCTGGTCGACCTTGGCAGCAACTCCGTTGGCGACTTGCACGGTGTTGGAGGTGGGCTGGCGGGCGATGCTAAGCAGAACGGCAGGCCCACCGTTCGCGGTGACGGTGGTGTAGCGGGGCTGGGTACCGGAACGCACGTCAGCAACATCAGCGACGCGGACAGGGGCGCCGTTGGGCGTTGTCTTGACGACCAGCGAGCCAAGATGGGATGCGTCGTGCGCCTGTGCTCCGACCAGCGCGAGAACCAGTTCGTGGTTGGCCTCGTAAAGCCCCGGCGAGTCAATAATGTTGGAAGTCTCGACGGAATTGACGAGGTCGGTCAGGGTGGCGCCTGAGTTCTGCAAACGGGCAAGGTTGGGAACGATGTGGTACTCGGGGACCTGGCCGCCCTGGACATTAACCGTGCTGACTCCGTCGACACGGTTCAACGGCGGTTTGAGATCGTACGTCGCGATCTCCCAAAGGCGCGTCTGGGAGATGGTGGCCGCGCCGCGGTTGTCGGCGGTGAGGGCGTAGCCGAGGATTGGAAAGGTGGCGAACGTGAGCCGGTTGGTAGTGATCACCGCAGTCGCAGGTAAGGTCTGCCGGACTTTCGAAAGAGCTGCGTCGGCGAGTTGCAGAGTCTGGTACATGTCCACGTTCCAGTCGAAGAAGAGCGAGACTTCGGCGGAACCTCGAGACGTTGTGGATCGGACAGTACGCAGGCCGGGAACACTGTTGACGGCGTCTTCGATGGGCTTGGTGATGGCAACCTGCATCTGCTCGACGGGCATGACGCCGTTGTCGACGCCGATGACGACGCGGGGGAAGTTGGTGTCGGGGAAGACAGAGATCGGCACCTGGAACGCGGCGTAAATGCCCGCGAGGAAGAGGATCACGACCAGGAAGAAGATCGTTCGCGTCATGCGCGACAGCCAGAAGGGCGGCTCCTGTTGCTGGGCCGAAGATGGGGAAGGCGGCAGGCTCACTTGTCGTCCGCATCCTTTCCGGGCTTGGCGGCCGCATCGGGCTTTCCGGCGGAGGGCTTTTCGTCGTCATCGGCCTTCGCGTTGGGATCGACGCCGATCTTGACCTTGGTGCTTTCGTCAAGGCCGTAGGCGCCAGTCGAGATGACCATGTCCGTCGGAGCGAGGCCGCTGAGAATCTGAACGTCCTCCGCATTCTGGATGCCGAGCGTCACGGTTTTCTTTTGCGCGGTCGAGTTGGGCGCAATGACCATCACGAATTTACTGGTGCCGTCAGGACTGGACTGGATGGCTTCCGTGGGAACGGTGGTGGCATTCGGAATGGTGCGGCCAGTGATGGATGCATGGACAGACGTTCCGGCTTTATAGACGCCTTTGGGGTTTTCCACTCGCAACCACACTTCTACGGTGGCGCTGCCGGGATCGAGCGCCGGACTGATGAGCGAAACCTTTGCGGCAACGGGATCCGCGATACCGGGGACGGTGAGTGTGGCCGGGGCGCCGAGCGTGAGCTGTTGGGCCTGTATCTGCGCCATGTGCAGCTTGGCGACCAGAGCGGAGGTGTCCATAACGGTGATCACGGGAGTGCCGGCGGCGGCGGTTTCACCAGCAAACAGCGTGCGCTCGGTGACGGTGCCGGAGATCGGGCTGCGGATTTCGGTGTAGCTGAGTTGGGCCTCGGCTCCGAGATACTTCCCTTTTGCGGATTCGAGGTTTCCCTGCGCGTTTTGAATGGCGGCCTTGTTGCTTACGTTCTGCAGGGATTCGAGGTGCTGCCTGGCGATGTCGTAGGCGGCCTGCGATTGCACCAGCGTGGCCTTGGCCGTGTCGAGGTCGCGGCCCGGGATGGCTCCCTCGGTAAACAACTGGTTGCGCGCGTTGAAGATGGATTGGTTGAGATCTAGATTGGCCTTTGCCTGGGCGAGGTCTAGCCTGGCTTTGGTGAAATCTTCGGGGGCGGTGGCTTTGGTTGCGGTTTCGAAGGTGGCTTGAGCAGCGGTGTAGGTGCCCTTATTGTCGAGTGCCGCCGCGGCGAGATCACTATTCTCGAGGGTGGCAAGGAGTTGGCCAACGCGGACATGTGAGCCGCGCTGCACGTAGAACTTCTTTACCGGCGCAGTTACTTTGGGCGAGATGGCGGCCTGGGCGAGCGGCGTGAGAATGGCGTCACCGGCAATTTCGTCGGAGATGCTTTGCTGCTCTGGATGCGCGGCCTGTACGTAGACTTCGGGCGTGGGAGCCTCTTCTTCTTTCTTGCAGCCAAGCGGTAGCAGAAGAGATGCACAGAGGAGAAGCGCCGACGGTTTGAGAATCCGCTGGGCGAGCTTTGGGTAAATGGTTGGAGTCGTCATGATCTAGAGCGTTCCTGTCAGCATTTGGAGGTTCGCGAGAGCGGTCTGGTAACGGACCATGCCGTCTTCTCGGGCGAGTTCGGCGGTGGTCAGAGAGTTCTCCGCGTCGACGACGGAAAGGATGGGAGACTCGCCCGCGGAATAGCTGAGCCGGGTGAGGCGAAGGCTCTCGGCCGCCGTTGCAACGCTTAGATTGAGGCTGTCGAGCTGGTCGTGTGCGGCGACCGCTTCTCCGTAGTTTTCCTCGAGCGCGGCGATGAGTTTGCGCTGTGTGTTGGTGAGCACGGTGCGAGCAGTCTGGCGGTTATTCTCGCTCTGGCGAACTCTATCGCGTGTCGTGAACCAGTCCCAGAGCGGGATGTTGAGTGTGGCACTTATGGAGTAGCCGAGGTTCGGGTTGCCGAGGTCGTTGTAGCGTCCGAACTGCGCAGCGTCGATTCCGTAGCTGTAGTTAAGGGAGAGGTCGGGCAGGTACCCGAGGCGGGCAGCAGTGACATTCAGGCTCGCGAGATGCGAGCTTGCAAGGGCGCTCTGGAGTTCGGGGTTGCGCTTGGCGAGGGCGGCTTCGACGTCTGCGCGCGCAGGCACTGTAGGTGGGGCGTCGGGCACGACGAGGGTATAGGGAGAGCGAGGATCGGGGAAGAGGAGGACGGCGAGATCGAGGCGAGCCTTCTCGGCGTTGAGTTTCGCGTCGGAGAGATCTCGGTCGCGCTGCTGCTGTTGAAGCTGTGCCTTGACTACGTCGGCGCGGGCAACTTCGCGGGCCGTCTCGCGCTGCTGGGTGAGCACGGTGAGGCTGGCAGCCTCATCGGCGGCGTGCTGGGCGACGGCGACTCTGCGGCCTGCGGCAAATGAATTGTAGTAGAGGCCCACGACGGCGACGACCAGGCCGCGACGGGCGATCTCAAGCTCGGCGTTGGCAATGGCAAGCGAGGCGGAGGCCTTGCTGACGGCGTTGAACTGCTGAGGTCCGATCGTCTCCGTAACCGAAGCCTGGCTGACGTATTCGTGAACCGCATTGTTGGCGATAAAGCGAGGAGCTGAGGCGGTTGCGAGGGCTGGGTCAGCCGCTTTCACCTGATTGGTGATTACCCCTGCGCCACCCTGGGTGTAGAGGTACTGGTTGTCATAGACAGCGCTGGGCAGGAGTGCAGCGCGGGCGATGGAACGATCGAGCACGGCGTTCCGGCTGGCTGCAACCGCAGCAGCGAACGTAGGCTCGTTGACGCGTGCCCGGGCGATGGCCTCTTCGAGAGTAATCGCAGTGGGGGAGGGCTGCGGGAGGGGCAATGCGGCTTGCTGCTGGGCGAACGCCGCGGACGCCAGGGTCGCGAGGCAGACGAGGTGCGGTATGCGCTTACGCAGACTTGGGCGGCTGAATCTTTCGCAAAGAAGAGGCATAGGGCTTAATTGGAGCCATTCCGGCAAATCGAGCAGCGCGGGCCGTCTGTTGCTCCAAGTGTAACTGTGACAACCCAGGCTTAAGTAGAGATTAAGCGGAGATTAAGGGTTGTATGAGAATAGTAGATTGACTACTTATGAGAGTGCTGGTCGTGGAAGATGAGTTGCGCCTCGCGAATAACATTGCGGAAGCTCTGCGCGAGCGCTGCGGATTCGCGGTGGATTGCGCGGAAAACGGCCTGGATGGTGCCGCGTTGACCGAATACAAGCACTACGACCTGCTGCTGCTCGACCTGATGCTGCCGGGCCTCGATGGGCTGAGCATTGTGCGCCAGGTGCGCCGGCGAAAAGACATGACTCCCATCCTCATCCTGACGGCACGGGACGAACGGGCGCAGGTGATCGAACTGCTGAATGCGGGTGCCGACGACTACCTCACCAAACCGTTTGACCTCGGCGAATTACTGGCTCGCGCGAAGGCGCTGATACGGCGCGGCAAGGGCGTTTCGCAACCGGAGTTGACCCTGGGCCGAATCAGCCTGAATGCAGTGGAGCAAACGGTGCGGTGCGCGGGCGAGTTGATCGACCTTTCGCCCACAGAGTATCGCCTGTTTGAGTATCTGATCTTTCGGCCACGCGCGATTGTGTCTGCCCG
>OCZT010008201.1_pt1 | contig 10187 bp, 19 predicted proteins | sample 1539031 | NCBI WGS metagenome assembly OCZT01 (sample SAMEA3539308, study PRJEB22396) | soil metagenome | biome: tundra; feature: field; material: soil | place: USA | collected 2010-05 | depth 0.15 m
GTCATTGTCATCTGTGTGGCTTGATCAACGTCGGACGGTGCACCATCAGTGGTCATGTAGTTAAGGATGTTCCCTGCAATGTCGGTCACATTACCAAGCAACGCAGCCAGTCCATCTGGTGCATTGTCTGCCGTGATTGCGGTGAGATCCGCAGCTTCATCCAACATCGGTGCGAGTGTGTCATCCGCTTGCACACCGGATGTTATTGCAGCACCACCAACACCAGACGCAGCACTACGAACACCCGCAGCATACGAGGCAACATACAACGCAGACAACGCAGCACCAATCGATGCAGCGGACTTTGCTTTGTATGCATCGATCATCGGTGCGAGGAATCGCTTCACTACATTCGCCGTGCGTGATGGTTTACCGTTTGCGATTGAGCGCACTTCGCGCAGTAGTTCTGTTGACTTGTCTTCCTTCTCACCAGGTGCCTTACCAGGCGGTGCACCGGTTGCGTCTTGATGTCGCAGGTTACAGAACCCTTCCGGATTATCAATGTACTGGCCTGCGATCGCAACGCACTGTTCGAAGTCTCCGTCACTACCCCAGTCGATCGCACCATCCGCACCAGCGTTGTACCAGTCGATCAAGTCTTGTGCGTTACCTTCGTTACCGTCTCTCTTTACCCAACGGATAACGTGTGCTCCCAACGATTTTAACTCAACTGGCTTTGGTGACGTCTCTAGTGCTTCCTTCAATCGCTTGTCGACTTCAACCTTCGCTGCTTTCGCATCATTGAGACTGGCGTACACCGTTGGTGCTTCACCTATTACATGTGTCATATCAACTCTCTCCAATGTGTGCGTACACTCGTGGAATGTTCAAGAATCCTTGTTTGTTTTCCATATCCACACTATCGACCACGAGCGGAGTGCTTCGACCAAGCAACAGTTCACGCTCATCAGTATTTCCAACCAGGTACTTGGTACCAGATGGTGCAGTTATTTCCATGATGTAACTGTGCGTGGCATCGGTGTTGCCAGGATTTATACTGAACTGCGTGGCAACTTTATCTGATGCAGACGTGGACAAGAATGCGTTATCCTGCAGAACCGTTCCGGCTGTGAATCCACTCGCATCACCATTCACTCCACGGTACATCGTGGTATCAGATGACAACGTATTGCCTCCCTCGATTGCACTATCCAAGTCAGTAGTCAGTGAAGCTGTACCTTCATCAACTGCTTGGTTTCCGCGCAACTGTCCATTGATACTGTTATACGCTGTACCGGTATAAAGGTTCAATGCTTCCGTCTGACCTGACGTTAAGGATTCTTCCTGTTTCACTGCAGCAACGTCAAACGGATCGATCCCACCTGGTGACCATTCTTTATCTGCCTTGCCAGAATCTAGTATGTTGCGAAGTGGATCACTGGCAATGCTTCCACTCTTCTCACCAACTGGTACGTAAGGATGTTCAAGATCCCATTGCTCCCAGTCACGTTGTTCGGACCACCGGCGCACTCTGGAACCAAGTACGGATGATCGCTTCGCAGGTGTTGCGTTCACTAACGATTCGACTTGTGTGCGCAACGTCGGAGGTGCAGCAGTCCACGCAGGCAACGTCATCAGGTTACGTAGCGCATGCAGGTTCGCTTGCGCCTGCTCCGTTGTCATCGGTGCTTGTGACTCACCCGCTTTATTCGTTGGGTATGCTTGACCGGTGAGACCAGACGTGTCCGTCTCTTTCGGATGTGGTACGTAAGGATGTTCCAAGTCCCACTCTGTCCAGTCACGCGTGGAGAACCGACCCATCGTCATGACTACTCGCCTTCCACCGGAAACGCACGCATGAGTTTCCGGAGTCGGCGGTGGAACGCTGCGTCATGTGCAACGAACGGATCCGAGGGTGAATAAATACCGGCAGACTTATCATCGAGTGCGTGCTGTACCTCATGCAAGATTGTCTCGCGCAAATCATCACGGATCGGTTTGTACTCTTCGTTATGTATGCGACTCACGACATGTGCAAACTCAATGCGGTGTTCCTGTAAACCAATCTGAATGGACGTTCCATTCCATTGTCCTGACGTTTTCGAACCGACCAGTGACGTGATGTATAACGACGGACATGGAACGTCACGCAAAGATCGCGGAGCCAACTGCATCGTGCGCGCTTCCGGCCAGAATAACTGCAGCCATTCGTACGCACGATCCACCACCGTCTCATACGTTCGTGTGTTGCGTACTGCCAACCACGCATCATACACAGTGCATCGCTTGCACGTCATTCTTCGTCATCCTCTTCGTTATGTTTCGGTTCCACATTTTTCTTGCGCGTCCACGTACCGAGTGGTTCGGATGGCGCACATACGTTTTGTTCAAACGGTTCGAACAATGCATTCGTGCGAGGTGGTTTGCTCGTGGTGCGTTGTGTCTGTGCGCCGCGATTGCCACGCCAGTTAATCCGTTTGCTTACCATGCGCGTCTCCTATCAAATCGGTGTGCGTCGGACGTTGGACACTGGGTTCTGTTGTGTGGGTTCCGGTTGGTTTGACTGTGGAGTCACATCGTGAAACACCATCGGTTGTTCCTCACCACTCACAGCGTCTGCGATTGCATCTAACTCTGCAGCCTTGCGTGCGATCTTCTCATCCATGATCTCACGAATCGAAAACACTTGTGGAGTACGGGAGTTTTCTTTCGCACCGTACAACGCCATGGTGATTGCCACCAGTGGTGAGATGTCAATGTTGCTTGCTCGACGTGACCACACCCATGCATCGGATACTGGACGTTTCACTGCGCCGTCCAACGAAACGATCAACTGCGGATCATCGTAATGTGCAAGAGTACCTTCCTTACATGCATCGAAGAACTGTCCACAACCTTTCGCAAGGTCAGCCACCGGTACGTCATTCACCAGTGGCACGTTTAACGTTTGCAGATCCGATATAAGTGAACCGGCAGGTCCGTTACGATCCAACCAAATACCAATCGGTCGACGGTTATGCCAGATGTCTGCGATCGCTTGCGCTACCCAGTTCGTTCCAGGTGCGCTTTCAATCAACACTACTTGCCACTTATCGTCTGGTCGTTTCCAACTCGCAGCGATAGATGAAGACGAACGATCTTCCGCAACGTCAAAGGCCAGTGCCCATTGCGCTGTTACTTCGTCTTCATCTTCCGGAACGATCAGTTGCTTCCAGCGTTCGAGTGAGATAACCGGATCGGTCTTCGCAGTCACCCATTGATTCAACGCAGCGCGCTTGAACTCCGATAGGTTATTGCTAGTTACTGCGGCTTGATACTCACCACGTATCGTAGCAACGTCCATCGTCACACCAAGTGCTGGCATGCACGATAGCCATGTTGATTCCAATGCAGGATCCGCATCCTCATCCGCAGACCATTCGAAGTAACAAGTACCATCACGTATGTCATCTCGAACTAACACGCGACCTTGCTCGACTTTGCTCCACAAGTATGGAGACTCCGCAAACGTTCCCGCTGTGGAGATCACCCAATACTGTGCGTCTTTCTTTGTACGCATGGCCGGAATGAATGCCTGTTCCATACGTGCGTCCGGTAGTGCAAACGCTTCATCCGCAACACCGAGGTGGATCACGTTACCGTGAGCGCTTCGTTTGGTAGTCGCTGCAAGACTAAGGAGAGATCCGTTATGGAACTTCATCGCTTCATTACCGTTGGCTTGCGTAGTGGTGAAGTAGTTACGGAAGTTAGTTTCCTCCAACAACGGAATCCATTCGTTAACCAACTTCTTCTTTGCCTCGTTACGATCCTGCATGGTGTAGATGATCGATTGCTTTTCATTAGCAAGCGCACGCACGAGGAACAGCACGAGCAGCATCGTAGTCTTACCGTTCTGTCGTGGCACGGTAACGGTGACGTTGCGATAGTACGGAAACCCAGTCTCCGGATCGTATTCCAATGCAACGTCCAGAACGTATCGTTGCCAATCCATCAACGGTGTATGCAAAGCTGCAGCGAACTTCGCAGCCTGCGCACCATACGTTGGACGGTCAATAGTTCGTTGCGTTGCAAACCGTGGTGGACATTCGTACAAACTACTCATCAGGTGTCAGTAATCCTCCGAGAAACGCATCGCCATCTATGATGCTTTCACGAATCTCTTTCATCGTCTCGCGCAGTTCCTTCGATGTACCTGGAACCGATTGCGCCATCGCACCGGAGTTTGAATCACGTGCGTCATCTAACGTGCGCGCAAGTGCGAGTGCGATCTGTGCACGTGATTGGTTCGCGTTGTCCAACGTCAACTTGTCCAACTCTTCTTTCACTGCATCTTCGACACCATCGAAATCTTTCACAGTCATTTGGAGTACCACGCAATCTTTCCAGGGTTACATTTCAACGCATGTTGTGGTGCTGCATCATCCTGTTTTGAATCGTTGCATACCTTGTGCGCAGGTTTGAGATTTGATAGATCCCACAATGCATCTCGCCGTTGCATCTCTGGTAAGTGATCGAAGTTCTTTGCAGGTATCACGTGATCCACCGTGGCAGATAGTGGATGTGGAAACTTCACATCGTAACGAATCGGACCTTTCTCACCATGACACAGATAGCAATACTGTGGTTGTCCGGTGAGCACTCTTGCACGAACACGTGACCAAGGTCTTCCACTGCGGTGTTTCTTGTTTGGTTGAATAGTGCCAGAAGACATACGTTTGTCTCGTTTCTTCATGAACCGCATAGTTATGCAGGATGTATGCGTGGTTTGTGCAGCACTTTTGATCACACCAGGTGAAACCTCGATTGGTCGCCGGTTGAATCTGCACCAACCTAGTGCGTTTGAACTAACACTTTGTGCCTCTGACCTGGGGAAATGAATCGACCCAAAACTGTCGGGGAGAAATATCAGTGGGAGGCGGGGTTTCCAGTCATTTCCTGATGAAGTCGACCCCGCCCCCATATGCGTACTATGGTTAGCAACTATGCAAGCAGCTGCATAAACCCTGCATACAGGCATGATCCAAACGCGAAATGATTTGACCAGGACTCCGACCTTGACTCGATGCATCCTTGCATCACTTCCGATCGTCAAGCAGTAGGCCGAACTCTTCAACGAATCCCTTGGTGAGTATGGCAACAGCGTTCTGTAAGTTACTCAACTCTGCACGCGCCGACGCACTTTCTTCCTCGGCCACCAGTGCACGTGTGCGATACGTGCGCGCATCACGAACCAATCGTTGCACGAGATCCCATGCCATGAACTTGAACGAGTCATCGTTACCACCAAGTGGACGAAAGATGTTGAGTATCGGTGTGTACTCATCACCAACATAGTTGATACTTACATTGATCGGTATTGTGATTGGTTCTGTTTGTGCCATCGCGCTCACACCTGTTCTGTTATCACTGCTGCAGTAGGTTGGATATTTATCACATCACGGTGTGCACTGCACAACCAAGCAACACAACTGCCAACTTGAATACGTTCACGTTTTGTTTCATCACATGCAAACGAACGATCAAACAATCCTGCTTCACACGTTGGCAGTACACCAACACGTTGCACATTCACCGGTTGTGCAGACATAGTGCTCCTATTCAATGGTACATGTGATCGGCGCAGTCGCACAACCTCAGTAACCACCTTTGGCAGACTTAGCTGCCGTCAAGCGAAGTTGCCGTTTGTATTGGCATTCTTCACATCGTTGTGGACGATCTTTGAAATCAGGATCTTTGTCATCTACGTTACGCGGTTCCATACGTGGATTTTCCATACACTCATAGCAAAGTGCAACTATCTTACGTTTGGATTTACGATGATCTCGAATAGTTTCATGTACATCAACGAAAAGATGAGGATCGTCAAAAGCTGGTCTCCCAGTCCATACATCTTCTAAACCACTTTGCACGTTTTGACTCATATGATCACACCCGACCGTTCATGCGCCGTTAATCTACGAGCGATTTTCTCGATGCGCTGCGCGCTTGTTTTGATGTCGTTTATGGCATCAACGATTTTCTCGACATCCGCATGCACTACGTCAATCGGATCTGAGCGCATAGCATGATCACTAGTGCGATCGCTGTGACTGCCTTTTCCAGCACCTCCACCACCACCAGTTGAGTGCGATGGATATCCGTCATTTCCAATCGTCTCAGAATCACGCGCAAACACGCCATTTAGCAAGACGTCGATAGACTGCAATCCAACGATCGCAGTCTTCAACGACTTCTTGGCACTACGTTCTTGCGTCGGCTTCATTCGACGTCCAAATACCACACATCAAGATTTGCAACCGTGTAGGCGATGCGACCTTCCATATGCACGATTTTGACATCACTCCCAAATGGCCATGCATCACCAGGCGTCAGATACACATGCTTGAGTATGGTCGATGGTTTCCACGAGTGATCAGACTCGTCATACTCAGCTTCACCACTAGTTACGTACAGATGTTCCTTCATTCGACCCATGATCAGAATCCCATATTGCTAAGCATTATTTTGAGATTCTTGAGATGTTCATTATCTGCCATTGCAAACAAGTTCGCCAATGGCATTTCAATGTCTGACGCACATGGACCACACGTTCCATTATCAATAACATGCACAGTCACTGTCGCCTTACTCCAATCGATCATCTCAATGACCTGGAAGGATCAATCCACCAGATGATGGTGCATCTTCCGGCACAGCCAATCCTGACGCAGCTGCACGACGTTGGATTGACGGACCTGTGTTGGCGTGCCTCTTGATCTGCGAAGCAAACTTCAGTGCTCGATCACGCTTCAACAAGTACGGTGTTCCTCGTGGATCATCCGGTGATGCAAACGTTATGATTATGCCGGGGTTTGAGTCAAGCTTTTCACCTGGTTCGGCTGGCAAGAACACGTCCTCGATCGACCAGATACACAGCTTCTCCAGATTCAGTGGAAGGAACGGCAAACCTTCATCATGGTCATCAACCTCGTTGATGATTCTGTCAGCTAGTTCCTTTTGTTCGTTATCCGACAACAGATGCTGCGGAGGCATGTTTACTGGTGCAAGCACTTCAACATCCTGCTCACCAGCGATGATCAACGAACGCTCATCATTCGTCTCATCAACATCCTGCTCATCTGTGATTCCCTCAAGTGTTTCTTCAAAGTCAGCCATAGGTTGCGATTTCCTCCACTAGATCGAAAAAGTAATCAGCATCCTCTTGTGATGAACCTCTATCCCAAACACTTCCAGCATCTTCGTAACACTGATGCCACTTCGCAAATGCTTGCGTAGCAAGATCCTTCGTCAGAAGGATCGTCTCTTCGGAATCATTTTCCATTGTACGTTTTGGTTCCTTTCTTGAACCTGGATCTTGCTACTCAAGCAAACTCAGACTTGGAGTAGGCGTGTAATGACGCCTCGTTCTTAACCTGGTCCTCGCAATCCTGACCAGCAGCGTTGCAGAGATTTAAAGTCTGCAGACTGCTGATCAGGAATCTCGCATGGAGATACCGAGAGTTAGGCTCCATGTCTTAAACCGTTACGCAGCCTTCTTGACGGACTCGACGTACGCAACAACAGCACGCCAAACTCCACCGACTGCGGTCACTACTGCAGCTTCGAGTGGCTTGAGACCACCAGATGCAGCCGTGATGATACCAGCCGCAACTGCGCCATACGAACCAAGTCGGTTCTCCAACGCAACCAGCAGCGCCTTCTCTTCGCTCGAAAGACTCATACGCATTTCTCCTTTTGTTTTGACTTCCACTTCATTGTGACAGTGTTCGCGCTTCGCGTGCAACCCATGACGTGCGACCATCGCTGCCTGTAGCTTCACGAGCGGTCAAGCATGTGGATCCACGACCTGCTCGACATCCTGCACGATCTTGCCAACATCCAACGTCTGCTCGCGGAATGGTGTCGGCGCAGCGAACACATCAGCGTGCCTCGAACGCAAATGGAAAATACGCACTCTCCACCAGTCCTGTATGAACTGCTTGCGTGGTTTCAGGTACTTTCGACGCCATGGCTCAACATTCCACGTCATCACTTTCGTGATCGTGTAACACACTGCGAGCACGGCCAATATCACCAGAATCGGAATGATCTCCGAGGTGAGGTTATTGCTTCGCGCAGCTGTAGCCAACAGTTTGATCATGGAATCAACTTCACAAACGGACCAGAAAAGTCGAGTGTGTATCCATGCATGATCATTGACAACAGTGCAGGCGTTGACACCTCATTGAAGTCCACCACGTACTGACCATTACCAACGAGCACATAATCAACATATGTTGCCAGTTGATTACCATGCAACGTCTCTCGCGCTTCCTCGATCGATGGCAAGTTATAAGTTGCGTATGGCATGTACACCTCTTTCGTTGGAACCAGACGTGCGGAATCGAACCGAAAACTCAAGCTTATGAGACTCGTGTGTTGCCATTACACCATGATGGCGTTCTTATTTCGTGAATACCGTTGACGATCTAACGTTGCAGATTCACGACATTTATCACATCGACACCCACGTCGATAACTCGCAGGTGTTCCATGTTCAGCACGCTGAAAATCTTGTGTCCATGTTTTATCTACATGACAGTCATGGCATAACACTTGACATTTAGCTATTTCAGCGTTTCTACGTTTCTCCGACCAAGACCAGATTGAGTGTGATACTTTCTGCGTTCTATCAATGTGATCTAACTCCATTCGATCGGTACTTCCACATTGAACACATCTCTTATCTGCAAAGAAATCAACACGTCGTTTGGCAACCCATTCACGTGCGTATTTTCTTCGTTGTTCCGGATCTTTATATCCCATCGTCAGGATGGAGTGATTCGAACACTCGACCTATCGGTTCCAAACCGATCGCGCTACCAAGCTGCGCTACCACCAGTCGAATCACTGGACTACTTTACGTTTTGGCATTTAGGTGTAAACGTCAAAACGTCCGATCCGACACAGCGCGAGCACGTTGGCAATCGGAGGCATGATGCCACCGGCTCAAGCGCTGCAGCGGATGTGAACATTTACCAGCAGTCGTTATCGATGATCGTGTCATGCAGTATCTCGAACACTGCAGCTACCAACTCGATGACACCAACAGCCAGGTCGAAGTTCTCGTCTTCGAGATGACGGATTTGCTTACGCAGATCCTTGCGTTTCACCTTACTCATTTGCACTCCCTCGTTCGTTGTTTGCTTCCGATGATGCTGAACCCACTCCGAACAGCATTGCGTGTGATCCGTTCAAACACTCTGCCAGGCTACCTAGAACTGCATGGTGCCGTGTCACACTCCCTTGTTGCTCTCCCATGGTGCCAGATGCAGCACGAGCGTGCAACCCGCTCGATCCGAGCACCCTACCCGCTCACTACAGCCCCTTCGACAATGCTCGATGTTCTGAGCTACACCACGAGCGTAATGACCCTGTTGTTTTGAAGGTCTTCCCACACCACTTACATTGAACTTTGGTTCCAATACGAACAGAACCTCCACGACCTTTCCCACCTTTAACTTGGTATGTTCCAACACCTCTACGTCTTGGTTTCTTCCTCTCAACTTCTTTTGGTTCAGCTGTACGTAGGTATGGTGGAAGTTTCAACATAAACTGGTGAACTACACCAGCTAACTCTTTTTCATCAGCAAGAATCTCCTTCAGTTCTTTGATGTCATCCTCATCCAATCGAAACCATTCACCATGTTCACGAACATCAGCAAACAGTTTATGTAGTGAACGTTCTTCTCTTTCACCTCCTACGCAACTTCCATCAAGAACTAACTTCACCGGACAACCAGCTTGCATGGATTGCATGCGGTTTCCGACCTGAGTACTGTGTCCGATCTTTACCAGTCCCGCACCCGAGATGGCATACACTCGATCCGTTTTCTGTGTCATCAATCACCTTTTCGTTGTGGTACTTCCATGGTCCCACAGATCATTTCGGTGTCGCAACCCAATGAAACGTGACATCGATGCAGGTCACCCGATGACAACCACTGAAGTCCTACACTTGTTCACCTCTAGCCCAGCAGACACCCCATTTGTAAGAGAGGGTCGATCGTGCCTGAAGGGTCTTAGAGTCATGAAACCTATTTCTTATGATTATATCTATATTCTTAATCTGTTATCTGTACTACTTACTACTACTTACTTACCTTGACCAGGACCGATGTCCGGTTACACATGGTACTCCACTGCTGACGGATCACGTCTCACCAGACCACCTCCTGTACGAATAGCACGCGAGCACTACGTAACCG
>OCZT010008203.1_pt1 | contig 10186 bp, 8 predicted proteins | sample 1539031 | NCBI WGS metagenome assembly OCZT01 (sample SAMEA3539308, study PRJEB22396) | soil metagenome | biome: tundra; feature: field; material: soil | place: USA | collected 2010-05 | depth 0.15 m
TTGGTAAAGAAATGTAAACCGTTACACCAAGGAAAAGCGTCGGGGATTGAGTATCCTGAGATCAATCCATTGGAACAAAAAGAACGTATTGAGCTGCGTAAACGCTACCGGGACGCACCTGTTTTATTAAATAAATTCGAACTCTTTACCCCCGAGTTCAAAAAGTGGGATACCGTCCTTTATCTTGATTGCGACATCATCGTCAGGTACTCGCTCGAGGCATTAACGAAAGTGAAGGGGTTTTGTGCGGTGTCAGAATATAAGAAACACACGTTGAGAGCTGAACTACACCCCATCGACAGCAATGACCAAAAATTTACAGAACTTACTACGGCGTATAACCTACGAGCACCAGCATTCAACTCCGGAGTTATGGCGTTCAGTACTGACATCATCGAAGAGGATTCATTTGATAAATTATATAAACTATTCCAGAAGTACCATAAAAACTGTAATTTATACGGCGAGCAACCCATTATCAATCTATTTTTTTATAAAAAATGGAAGAAGTTAAATTACACATATAATCTTTTTGTACCGATCTGGGAAGATAAATATAAAATAAAACCGAAATCAATCAATGCAACCGTATTACATTTCTTTGCTTTAAGAAAGCCGTGGCTGCATGCCAGCCCCTTCTATGCGGAATGGAAAACTAACCTTGATAAAGCAGAAGGGATAGATCTTGCACATAGAACACCTAACATACGCACTTTCGGGGTGATGAAGATACTGAAGAACTCACCCTACGTAAATAATATTAAAATAAGTTTCAGCAGTTCCTCTCTGCGTGAACGTATTGATTGTTATATAGGTCTCGTTGGCATTTTCCTAAAGAAATACTTCCCGGGGGTATATATTGCATTAAAAAAATAAAAACGGTAACACGCTACCACCTGTTCGCTGTGATATATTCCCCGATAACTTCACTCGGCTTACCAACTTTGACAATTTTCCCCTTATCGATCCAAATAACCCGGCTACAATATCTACTGATCATACCCAAATCATGACTAACAATGACAACAGTCGAGCCACTATGGATAAGCTCCTCTATCTTACTCAACGCCTTACCCTCAAAATCAATATCCCCCGCTCCACCCAAAACTTCGTCAAGTAAAAGAATTTCAGGATTTTGATGACTAATGCAAAACATGGTGACAGAAAAATTGAGGCGTGTATTCATCCCCGATGAAAATTGATACACTTTTGTATCAACAAAATCCTGAAGTCCCGCAAAACTGACAATCTCACCAAACCGTTTCTTAATCTCAGCTCGCGAAAGCCCCATAATAGCCCCCATCAAATAAATATTTTCCCTCATAGTAAGCAGTGAGTGAAGACCTTGACCAAAACCAGATAGATAGACAAGAGATCCTTCTGTGCGAACGACTCCAGAATCCTGTTCATAAATTCCCGCAATAAGCCTGAGCAGCGTACTTTTTCCAGATCCGTTGAGACCGATGATGCCAATATTTTCTCCGGCTTCAACTTCAAAAGACAGGTTATCTGCAATTTGGATCGTGCTAGCCTTTTTAAATCGCTCTTCTTTTGACCTGCCAACATAACGAAAAAAGAAAACTAGAATTTTCGCGAGAAAACTAGAATTTTCGCGACGATTGATTTTAAATTTCTTATTGAGATTGTTGACAATAATTCTTTTCATGGAAGCGATAGGTACGGATTAAATAAATTCAGCAAAACGCCCTTTACATTTAGTAAAAATAGAGACGCCAATCACCATCGACCCAAAGCTGAGTAAAAGCATCGCTACAATCATATGCAGAGACGGCATCGTAGAATAAATGGCAACATCTCTGACGGATGTCATAAAATAAAAAAGTGGATTAAATAAATTTCCCGAGTAAATATAATTCCCTGGATTCACAACGTAAAACACTGGGGTGATGAAAAAAAGCAATTGCGAAGCGATTGACCAAATATTTCCAAAATCGCTGAAATAGAGGCCGATGGTTGAAAACATAAAACATAGGCCTAGGGTAAAAAGTGCATAGAAGATAAAGACAATGATGTACCAAAGAAGTCCGATCAACGAAAGATGAAAAAAAATGAAAAGAATAGCAACCAAAGATAGCTCAAACAGATGAGAGAACATTGATTGAAATAACGTCGATAAAACAAAAACCTCATAAGGTATTTTGATTGATTTAATAAATCCAGCGTTGTTGCGAATAAGATCGACAGATGCACCAACAGCTTGATTAAAAAAATTCATCATAATAAGACCGACCATAAGATACACTGGGTAGTACGCAATCGCAGCGGCAGTAGAAAGAACGCCACGCAAATAGAGAATAATTAAAAAGAAACTCAAGGGATTAAGCAGGTACCACAAAATACCGAGATAGCTCGCTTCGTTTCTAACTTTAAAATTTGCTTTCGCCAGCGAGTAGCTCAGAGAAAGAATACCTTTATATTTTTTCTTTAGTGCTATGGTCACAATCTTATTTTTGCAAAGACATATCCGGCATGATGATAGTGCCTTTGTTTTGTTTTCGTTTCTTCACGTCAAATGTAAATTCGGTCTGAGCATCCTTTTCCTTGTCGGGTTTTAGCCCCACGGTAATCGTCCCGTCTTTTGTCACACTCTGAGAAATCATGAGCCCCGCCACTGGTGTCAAAATCTTGTTCTGAATGAGGCGCTTGAGCGGACGTGCACCATAATGTGGGTTGTAGCCTTCTTTTGTGAGGTAGTCGAGAACTTCTGGCGATACGGCGAGATTTATATCCTTTGTTTTAAGACGTGCGATCACGGCGTCAACCTGTATTTTCACAATTTTTGCTATTGAATCAGTACTCAAGATATCAAAGAGAATGACGTCATCGAGGCGATTCAAGAATTCGGGACGGAAATGATCCTTGAGAGAATTCATGACTTTTACTTTTGTCTCTTCGTAATTTGCCTTTTCGGCTTCAGCAGCAACGGTCTCTTTTGCAAAACCAATTTTTTCCATTTTTTCAATATATTGCGCGCCAATGTTTGACGTCATAATAATGACAGTATTTTTGAAGTTGACAGTCCTCCCCTTTGAGTCGGTCAAGCGGCCATTGTCGAGAACCTGGAGCAAGATATTGAAGACCTCTGGATGAGCTTTTTCAATTTCATCAAAGAGAATGACCGAGTATGGGCGATGTCGCACCAACTCTGTGAGTCCACCACCTTCATCGTGTCCAACATAGCCTGGAGGCGCACCAATAAGCTTTGAAACTGAGTGCTTTTCCATAAACTCAGACATATCTACACGGATAAGTGCCTTATCGTCGTTAAACAAAAATTCTGCAAGGGCTTTTGTGAGCTCAGTTTTTCCGACGCCTGTTGGACCAAGGAAAATAAACGAACCAATTGGTCGCTGAGGATCGGCAATACCAGCCCGAGAACGTTTTATCGTGTCCGCAATTTTTCTTACCGCTTCATTTTGACCAACAATGCGCTTAGTGAGGTCTTCTTCCATACGCGAAAGTTTTCGCATCTCTTCTTCCATCATGCGTGATACAGGGATACCCGTCCATCGTGAGACGACGTCGGCAATATCCTGCTCTGTTACCTCCTCTTTCAAAATACGTCGTGATGTCTGGAGTTTTTTCAAACGCTTTGCCTTTGTTTCAAGATCCTTTTCAAGAGCTGGAATTTTTCCGTAGCGAATTTCAGCTGCTTTTGAAAGGTCAGCTCGGGCCTCTGCGTGTTCTGCTTCTATGCGAAACGCTTCGAGGTCTTTTTTAATTTTCTTTATGCTCGTGATAGTGTCTTTTTCATTCTTCCATTTGAGCTCAAGCTCGGATGTTCCCTCTTTGAGGTCGGCGATTTCTTTTTCTATAGTTGCCGAACGTGCTCGGGCAGTTTTTGTCGTTTCTTTTTTAAGTGCCTCACGCTCAATCTCAAGTCGCATGATTCTTCGGCGAGTATCTTCAAGCTCTTTCGGCATGTTTTCAAGAGAAATTTTCAGTGCAGACGAAGCTTCGTCGATGAGATCGACTGTCTTGTCAGGCAAAAAACGGTCAGTGATATAGCGACTTGAAAGATTGACCGCCGCAACGATTGCATCGTCGGTAATATGTACACCGTGGTATAACTCATATTTTTCCTTGAGACCGCGCAAAATAGCTGTTGCGTCTTCAATAGTTGGCTCGCTCACATATACAGGCTGGAAACGACGAGTGAGCGCCGGGTATGTTTCAATATGTTTCTGGAACTCGCGTAATGTCGTAGCACCAATAGCTCGAAGCTCCCCACGGGCAAGGGCAGGCTTTAGCATATTCGATGCGTCCATTGACCCCTCCGATGCACCAGCACCGACGATGGTATGAATCTCATCGACAAAAAGAATAATTTTTCCTTCTGCAGCTTCGATTTCTTTCAAAATATTTTTGAGGCGCTCTTCAAATTCTCCACGATATTTTGTACCAGCAATAAGAAGCCCGAGGTCAAGCGATACCAGCTCTTTTTCCTTGAGTGACTCGGGAACGTCCCCTTGCGACATGCGGATAGCGAGACCTTCGACAATCGCTGTCTTTCCGACTCCTGCTTCACCGATGAGAATTGGATTATTTTTTGTACGTCTCGAAAGGATCTGAATGACGCGAAGGATTTCATTGTCACGACCAATAACAGGATCGAGCTTGTTTTCCTTTGCAAGTCTTGTGAGAGATCGAGTGTATTTTGAAAGTGTTCTGAATTTCTTTGGTTTATCGAGCTCAGATGTGGGAGAAGTTTTGAGCTCGTTTATAATTTGCACAACATGAGCTTTGTCGATTTTAAATCGAGCGAGGACATCGCGAGCTGGGCCTGGCACATCAAAAATCGCGAGAAAGAGATGCTCGGTGGAAATGAACTCATCTTTGAGTGCGGTTGCCTCTTTCCCTGCGTGTTCAAGAATCGATGCAAGGTCGGGAGTCAAGTAAATCTGATACGAAGGCGAAAGTACATTTGCCGCTTCAGGAGATTCGATTTGCTCAAGAATAAGGTCGGTGAGCATCATTGTATCGACCTCGAGTTTGTCGAGAATCGAAGACACCATGCTTTCCTCTTGCAAAATAAGAGCGCAGAGCAAATGCACGGGATTGACATGATTTATCCCACGCTCAATAGCGAGCTCGTGTGCACGGCGAATCGTTTCTTTTGCTTTTGTAGTAAAGTTTTTAAATGGTGGCATATGCGTTTTTTTGTTTAATTATAACGTCGGAATGCTATCCTTCAAGAGCAATGTCGGGTAGAAGGCAGCGTTCCCTTCGAAACCAGATGATATCGATGCCGTTCTCATGCCGATGACATTACCGAAGATATCAACAAGCGGCCCTCCAACGGTCGTCTCAGATGTTGGAATGTTAGTTTCAAAAGAATTAAGAAGGGTCGTTGACGCTTGATCGTATTTTATTTTCTTTACAATTCCCTGACTCACACCAAGCTCTCCTGTTCCAGCTAGAGCAACCGTAGTCTGACCGAGCTTTGAGACACTTGAAGGAAACTGGATTGGAGAAAATGAAACTACTTTTTTACTCTGATCCGGAACAAGCATGAGAACAAAAGCGATGTCTGTTGCAGGTTGTGCTTGTATGACCTGTATTTGATACTCGCTCCCATTCGCTAATACGGCAGTATATGCACCAAATTGAGTGATGAGTGATTTATCTGTAAGAACCATACCGGCTTTTGTGACGATGAGACCGAGTCCAGTGATTTGTGTCGTTCCATCTTCTTTTTTCAATTTTATTTTTACAATACTGTTCGAGGCATTACTGACGGCATCAGCCAATGGGTCAACAATCTTAGGGGTAGGCTGAGTTACTACAGTAATAGGTGTAGTTGTCGATGATGGGGTGATCACCCTTTCGATAGTTCGCTCGACAACACGGTTTATAGTGCTTGTCACTCCAACATTTGTTTGGTCAACAAGCGATACAGTGACAATACCCGTCGCAATAGACGCAACAAAAGCCGTAAAGAGGGCGAGGAGAACGATTTGTTGTTTATTGAGATGTTCCATAGAGGTGATAGTGCCTCTATTATAATCATGAACCTACCAGTTCGTCAATATTTTTCAACGTATAATCGATATCTGCTTTTGTTGTACCCCTACCCAAGGTAAAGCGCAATGACTGGGCTTTTTTACCAGTCTTTCCCATAGCTCGCAAAACATAGGATTCATCTTCATCACGTAGGCAAGAGCTTTTTGTTGAGCACGCGATTCCCCTCGCATCGAGCTCTAAGAGAAAAAATTCATGGTCCATGTCTGGAAACGAAACATTGATGTTATTCGCTAGGCGAATAGTGGTATCTCCTTTTTTGTATGTACCTTGAATTTCAATAGTAGGATTTTTTTTCTTTAGTCTGTCAATAAAATAATCACGCAAGATTGCGAGGCGTTTTGTTTCTTTCACTCGATCTGATACAGCAATCTCAATCGCCCTTGCAAAGCCCGCTATTGCGGGAATATTTTCTGTACCAGGACGCATGTCGTTTTCTTGTCCTCCGCCGTACAATATCGGTGTTATTTTATTTTCAAGCAAAACGCTTCGTCGTACAAAAAGCATACCGAGGCCGCGAGGTCCATATACTTTATGCGAATCAACGGTAAGCATATCAACACCTAATTTTTCAAGATTAATGTCGGTATAAAGTACAGCCTGACTTGCATCGGTATGAATGAGCACACCTGTTTCTGTTGATGTAAGCTTTCGAAAATCCCTGACTATTTTTACGATATCCTCAATTGGTTGAATTGTGCCGATCTCATTATTTGCCGTCATAACTGAAACAAGACATGTCTCTGGACGAAGCATTTTTTTAAATATGACAAGGTCGATGATGCCATCTTTTGTAACGGGTATGAAATCAACATGAACACCTTTTTTTTGGAGAATGCGAGCAGGCTCAAGAACAGATGCATGTTCTATTGCACTAATAACGACGTGAATATCCGCGTATTTTTTCGCTGGGTTATTTTCTAGGAAAGCTTCAACGGTACCCAAAATCGCAAGATTGTTTGCCTCAGTACCACTACCAGTAAAAATAATTTCATCGGCATGGGCGTGGAAAGCTTTGGCAACCTTCGCCCGCGAGATATCAAGAATCTTTTTTGCAGCGACGCCGGCACGGTGAATAGATGACGGATTTCCAATATCCGCTCCAGAAACCTTTGCCATTTCCCTTTGCACCCGCTTGTCTATTGGGGTAAGAGATGCTGTGTCCAGATATACGTATTTCATGTATCAACTATATATCATAGATTTCGGATAATCCACAGTAGCGCAATATGGTGTCGTCGTTTATACTTTATTCATGATATTGCAATTTATCTCCGAAAACCTTCTCATCGTCCTATCAAGCGTACTTGGCTTAGCGCTCCTCGTCCTTACCATAGCAGTCATCATGCTCAATATGCGGATCAAGCGTCTTCTCGGTGGATCAGAAGTGAAAGATATAGAAGCTTCAATGTCCGAGGCTCATAAAGCCATAAAAGAAATCGAACGATTCCGAACTGAGCTTGAAACATATCTTTCCGGCGTTGAAACACGACTAAAGAAAAGTATTCAGTCTGTACACACGGTTCGTTTCAATCCATTCAAAGGAACAGGCTCAGGAAGCAACCAGAGTTTCTCAACAGCTTTTTTAAGTGAAAATGGCGACGGTGTTGTCATCTCAAGTCTCTATGCCCGCGACCATGTCAGTGTTTTTTCAAAGCCAATCAAAGGACACTCATCCGAATTTGAACTTTCCGAAGAAGAGCGCGATTCTGTTGAAAACGCAAAAAAACATCTCGAATAGATTGTCAATACGGTTTTTTTCTGATATAGTTCCGCTCTATGAGCCCCTCCGCAAAGACAACGCATAAAAAGACAAAAATCCTCCGTCCCCCTGTCGTTGTCGTCATGGGTCACATTGACCACGGCAAATCAACACTTCTTGACTATGTTCGAAAAACAAACATTGTTGCAGGTGAAGCAGGAGGTATCACTCAGCATATGGGTGCGTATGAAGTTGAACACGGTGGAAAAAGAATTACCTTTATCGACACACCAGGACACGAAGCCTTCAGTTCTATCCGTGAACGCGGCGCAGGTATCGCTGATATTGCTATTTTGGTCGTGTCAGCCGAGGATGGAGTAAAGCCACAGACGCTCGAAGCTCTTAAATGTATTAAAGATGAGAGACTTCCCTATATTGTTGCAATAAATAAAATAGACAAACCAGGAGCCAATATCGAACGCACCAAGCTCAACCTCTCTGAAAATGAAATATATCTCGAGGGTTACGGTGGTGATATTTCTTTTGTTCCAATTTCCGCTCTTACAGGAGAAGGTGTTCCTGAGCTTCTCGACATGATCATGCTTATCGCTGAAATAAGCGATTTGACCGCAGATGAAAGCGCTGTTGGTGAAGGCGGGGTTATTGAAGCAAACCTAGACAACAAAAAAGGCATCTCTGCTACGCTCATCATAAAAGATGGGCACGTAGAAGCGGGAATGTATATCGTTGCTGAAGACTCATTCTCCCCTGTTCGCATTCTTGAAGATTTCCAAGGCAAACCTCTTAAATACGCCACATTTTCAAGTCCAGTTCGGGTCATAGGTTTCAACAAACTACCCCCTGTTGGAGCACACTTCGTCGCAGTAGAAACAAAAAGCGAAGCAGAGAAAATAGCAGCGACATACAAAGCACCCGCACCAAAGCCCGCAGTCATGCCTGATACAACCGGCAAAATTATCGTACCGATTATTATAAAAGCAGATGTCGTCGGAAGTCTCGATGGAGTCAAACACGAACTCGCAAAAATAAAGCATGATAAGGTAGCAATAAAAATCGTCACTGAAGGTATAGGTTCGGTCTCCGAAACTGATATAAAAACAGCTCAGGGCGACCCGTCAATAGTTATTTTTTCTTTCAACACAAAACCAGACGCAAAGGCAAAAAGCATGCTTGATCGAGGATCGGGAAATATTGTCGTCAACCTCAAAGAATTTAAAATCATTTATGAGCTCGTACAGTACGTAAAAGATCTCGTCCTCGCAAAAGTCCCAAAAGAATATATTGAAGTTTCAACCGGAAAGGCAAAAATTCTCGCCGTTTTCAGTAAAGTAAAAGACCGGCAGATCTTAGGAGGCAAGGTCCAGGAAGGAACCATCGTTCAAGGTTCTGAAGTAAAGATTCTTCGTCGTGATGCGGAGATTGGCCGAGGACGCGTACGTGAACTCCAACAACAAAAAGCAAAAACTACAGAGGTAAACGAAGGCTATGAATTCGGCACACTTGTTGAATCAAAAATCGAGATCGCGGTTGGAGATAAAATCGAAGGTTTTAAGGTAGAAGAAAAAATCTAACAGAATCTAACAGAAAAAACTATGGCAGATATAATTAAAGATGGACGACTTAAAGATATTGTACAGACTCTTGCGAGCCAGTTTATTCAGCTTGAATCAAATGGTACTTCCCTCGTCACTGTGACTGATGTGCATATAGGTGATAGCGGCAAGCAAGCTGTTATTTTCTTTACAGTGCTTCCAAAAGACAAAGAGAAGGCTGCTCTCGATTTTTTAAAGCGACAACGAAGCGCTTTTCGAGAATACGCCATGGAAAAGTCACGGATGGGCCGAATTCCCTTTTTTGATTTTGAAATCGATAGCGGTGAAAAAAACCGCCAAAAAATAGACGAAATCGTAAGAAACGGCTAGAATAGAAGAAGACAAAAGACCCAGTGGCGAAGTTGGTCAACGCGGCGCTCTGCAAAAGCGTTATGCGCCGGTTCGAGCCCGGCCTGGGTCTCCAAATTTCGTTCCAACGAAATTTGTACCGAGAGAATATTTTTGGCTTGCCAAAAATATTTCGAGGTCAATTTTCCCGCCAGGAAAATTTGTGTCGAGAGAATATTTCCGGCCTGCCGGAAATATTTCGAGGCCAAATTTTGCGTCCCCTATTCTTTACAGGAAAATTTAGCACATAAAAATGCCCGAGTGGTGAAACTGGTTATACACGCAAGACTTAAAATTTTGTGGCCGTAAGGCCGTGTGGGTTCGACTCCCACCTCGGGCACAACAAAAAATAAGATTAATTGCTAAAAGTCACAAAACCTGTTATATTTTGACTTGCGTAAAAGTTTGATTTTAGATATGCGCCTATAGCTCAGCTGGTAGAGCAGATCCCTCTTAAGGATAAGGTCGTAGGTTCGATCCC
>OCZT010008204.1_pt1 | contig 10186 bp, 12 predicted proteins | sample 1539031 | NCBI WGS metagenome assembly OCZT01 (sample SAMEA3539308, study PRJEB22396) | soil metagenome | biome: tundra; feature: field; material: soil | place: USA | collected 2010-05 | depth 0.15 m
GTACGCCATCGAGCGGGCCGGCAACGACCGTCGCCGCTGCTCGGTCCGGCCACACGCCGTGATCACCGCGTCCACGACCTCCGCAGGGAAAACCTTCGTCAGCAGACCCACCGACACCAGATCCGGCAACCGCCGGTCCGACTCGGCCTTCCTCCAACCAGTACGGGGCATGCCTACAAACTACACACCTGTAACTCTAATTGAACGGTAATGGGGCTAATCCGCTGATACAAGTCGAGGGTTGACGCCTGCACCGCCGAGCCGGGCCACGCAAGACGTGGCGGACAAGGGATGCAGAATCATCTGCCAGGGAAAGTCTGGACCGCAAAGCGGTACTCATGAGTCTAGCGAAACTTCCGTGCAACTTCGCGGCTGCTCCCGGCACCCCGCCAAACCCAGGCGAGTCAGCTGACAGCAGCCGGGCCAGGGCGTCTTTCGCTGCTGTAGGCGCTGATCCGGACGGCGTGACTGAGCCGCTCGTGTTCGCGTTCCAGTAGTAGTCGACTTCCGGGCCGGACCGCTGACAGCGGCAGGGGGCCCGGGGTGCATCGGAAGGCGAGCTCGGCGGAGGCGGCGAGGTCGATGTTGGCGCTCGTCCGCGCCGGGCCGGCAGCGTTTCCGACCGGCAAGAGCTTTGCCGCGTCGATGGCGGTGGCGACGTCGGCATGCTGCGCAGCAACGAGTTGTCCGCAGGCGTCGCTGACCTGATCGCGGGCTTTCGCCGGGTTCGGTACAAGCCGGCTGGGGTTGTCAGCGTGGTGGACGTAGCCGTCGAGGGCATCGAGGGCGAAGCTCATGGGCAGAGACCCCGGAAGGAGGTCTCGTAGCGCGGCGTCGTTGTCTTTGCGTCAGGCACCAGCCCTTACTCGAACCTCACATCGACGGCCATGCGGATGCGCTCGTGGATTTCGGCGATGTGGTGAAGTCGCTGTTCGCCGCGGTTCGTGGTGATGAAGTGCCGGGGCCGGTCGGTTCCGCGCTCCGGTCTTGTCAGATGCCAACTGATCGGGATCGTCGACCCGCCGGCACCCAAGGAGACGACAGCCACTTGGGCATTCGTGAAATGGCTGGGCAAGAAAACTGGCATCGAGCGCGAGGCCGCTGGAGATCGGGTTCTTCGCGTGCCAGATCAACTTGCCGTCGCGCTTGGAAACGCAGCTGTGACCAAAGTGGTGAGTCGGCTAGTTCACTGCTACATGTCATAAATGTGCCTTCCTTTCTTGCCTCGCGTGCCGCTGCGTCACGGCATGCCTGCGAGCGACCCGTCTGTGGTTGGGGCAGTCGGAGGCTGCGCCTCATGCTGCGGAGGTTCCACGACTGAGTGGTCGAACCACGGCTCGAGTCGGTTGTAGGCATCGCAGAACCGCTGATGCTGGACGCGGTAGGCCTCGTGCCGATCCTGATCCGGGTTGAAGACGGCCGACACATCAGACAACGACCGAGCCACCGTGAAGTCGGAGAAGGCGCCCACTCCTACCCCAGCAGTGACGGCGGCGCCGAGGCTGTTGGCTTCCTCTACGACGGTCCGGCGGCGCACCACACAGCCCCAGACATCCGCGAGGATCTGCAGCCAAACATCGCTCGCGGCCCCACCCCCGATTGCGTCCAAACTGTCGATGCTCACGCCGTTGGATCGGAAGGCGTCGATACAGGTTGCGAGGTTGAAGGCCACGCCCTCAAGGACCGCGCGGGTCAGGTGTGCCGGTCCATGGTGTCGGCTAAGACCAACAAAAGCCGCCTTCGCTCTCGGGTTCCAGTACGGCGAACGCTCCCCTAGCAGATGGGGGAGAAAGAATAAATCTTCCGCGGACGCGTCGACTGAATGGGCTGAGCGGACGAGCCGGTCGAACCGGTCGGGTTCCTCCGTACCAGAGAGCAGGTCTGCGATCCAGGCGAGTGATCCGCCGCCAGCTTGCATGGTGGCTGTGGGCACGAACTGCCCGGGCACGACGTGATTGAAGGTCATCGTCCGCATGTAGGGCAGGTCGTGCATTGGTGCGTTTGCGCTGACTGAGACCCATGAGGACGAGCCGAGATAGACGTAGGCGCCATCGGACTCATCGATGACTCCCGCCCCAACTGCCGCCATTGGTCCGTCTCCACCACCGAGGACTACGGGGGTCCCGACCGCGAGGCCAGTCTCCTCCGCTGCGCGGTCGGTCACCCGACCCACGACCGTGGTGGCCGGAGCAATTTCCGGGAAGAGGTCCCTCGGCAGGTCCGCCGCGCTGATCAATTCATCCGACCACCGGCCAGTGCGCTGATCGAATGCATTGGTGCTCGATGCGTCGGAGGGGTCTGTGACGACGACGCCAGTCAGGTTCGATACAACGAAGTCCTTCGCCAGGCACAGCCGTCGGGCTCGCTGGAACACGTCCGGCTCGTTGTCCTTAACCCACATGAGTTTGCTAAGAGAGTAGGTGGGGTTGAGACGGTGGCCGAGGACGCGGTAGCCATCTTGGGCTCCGATGCTGTCGAGAAGCCTTTGGCACTGCGAACCACTGCGGGTGTCTGCCCAGATGATCGCTGGACGGACTGGATCGCCCTGGCGGTCAACAAGAACCACGCCCATCATCTGCCCCGAGAAGCTGATGCCGCGGATGTGTTCGGGGGCGACGTTACTCGCTGCGAGTAGCTTGCGCGTCGCGACGCAGACCGCCCGCCACCAATCCAGCGGGTTCTGCTCGACCATCCCGCCTCGGCCATACGTCGTGACATATGGCTCGGTCACCGCGGCAACCAGTTGGCCGTTGTCGTCGTGGAGAGAGGCCTTGTTGCCTGTGGTGCCCAGGTCGTGAGCGATCAGCACGGCACGACATCCCAGTGGCTGCTCGACCGCGGGGTTCGACCCGAGCACATTGCGACGCTGATTGACATTGATATGCACCTCGCTCAGTTCATCGCTGTACGGATGGCATCCTGTAATGTCAGCATAGCCGCCAACTGAGAAATTCACAGCGTGGGTCCTGCGGCCTACGCGCGAACGTGGGCTGGCGCCACGATAGTTACTCGTCCCACTCGAGCGATTCGGGGATGCGCTCGCGGCCGTAGCGAGCTCCGTCAGCGTGAAGGCAGCCGTCACCCCTCGGCTAGTTCGCGTGCGCCCCGGCGCTCATCAGTATGGCGCGCGCGACGCTCACGTCGGTCACGAGTACCGATGCCAGCTGGCTCTTGAGTACGGCATGGATAGCGTTGACCTTTCGTGGACCGCCACCGATCACCACCAGCTGCGGGATTCCTCTGAGCTCCTCCAGCGAAATGCCGATCGTGCGAGCACCGAGGTCGTCTATGGAACGCCCTTGGCTGTCGAGCAGCCCGCCGGCGACATCGGCGCAGACATCCCGCGCAAGCAGCTTCTCGCGCTCCGTTGGCGTCAAGCTGAGGAACAACTGCGAGTCCGGAGGCTGCCAGCTGCCGACCGCTACCACTGCGATCGTGACTTTGGGGAAGAGTTTGATCGCTTGCATGATGCTCGGGTCGGACCTCAGGGCGGACGCGGTGGCGTTCGTACCCACCGTCAGTGGCGCATAGATGGCATGTGGCGTGCCCCCTGAGATGGCGCTGACCCGACGCACCTGTTCGACGGAGTCGGCCTCGATGCTCATTGCCATGCCGGTCAGCTGCACCACGTCGCAAAGGGGCAGCGAGGTGATGTGCTGAGTGGTGGCGCTGATGGTGCGTCCGTTGGCAATGCCTACGACGTCGCCTTCTCGGATCGTTTCCATCAACACCCGAGCGGCTGCCTGGCCGATGCTGTTGCGCACTGCCTCAGGACTCCCGTCAGGCGGGGCCACGACGACGGCGCGCTTCAACCCGAAGCGTTCGCGAAGCCTGATGGAGAGTTCCGCGTCAATCGCCTGAGGCAACGAGACCGTGATGGTGACGATGTGTTGCTTAAGCGCCTCCTTGAGCAGCCGGGTCACTTTGAATCTCGAGATGCCGAACTCGTCGGCGATCTGAACCTTGGTCCGGCCGTCCAAGTAGTGCCGCCGTGCGACAGCGGCCGTTTCGATCAGGTCATCGACATCCATAGATCCTCCTGATTGCCAGCAGAGCGAGCGCTCATTTGAGCAGAAAATCACGTTGACTTCACACATGCGTGTGCATAACATACCTAGTGTCGCTCATATGAGCGGCTGAAGAGATGCATGGTGTAGATATGAGCGCAGGCAGTCGGGTGAGCGATGGCTCGATCTTGCAGGCTGCGCGTGAGGTTGTGACCCGCGAGGCCGCTGCTGTTGCCGCTGTCGCCGATCAGTTCGACGCGTCGTTCACCGGTGTGGTCAGAGCGATCCTGGCGCTGCGGGGCAAGGTCTTCACCACGGGCGCGGGCACCTCCGGAATCATGGCGGACCGCATGGCGCATCTCCTGTGCGTCTGCGGCACTCCAGCCGTCTACCTGCCCGTAGGTGATGCGCTCCACGGCGGCATCGGGTCAATGACCTCCGACGACTTGCTCCTCGCCATCTCGAAAGGCGGCTCGTCCGCAGAGATGGTTGAGCTGGTCCAACTTGGCGTGCGGCGTGGCATCACCGTCGTAGCTGTCACCGAGCAGATGGATTCGGCGTTCGCCCGCGCTGCTTCCTCAGTGGTACACCTCGTTACTCGCCCGGCCGATGCGGACCCCGGCAGCTTGATCGCCATGGCGAGCACGCTGGCTGCCGGCGCCTGGGGTGACGCCCTCGCAGTTGTCTTGATGCGCCTGCGTCCGCACAGTTGGCGCGACGTCGTGGACATGCATCCCTCAGGCTTGGTCGGGCTGACCCGACAGTTGCCCGAGGAACTCCCGCCGATCGTGGATCGGTTGTCGTGAGCCGGCCGCAGGAAGTCGTCGTTGGAGTGGACTCCTCGACCCAAGCGTGCAAGGTAGAGGTCCGCACCCTCGACGGGACGTTGTTGGGCCGAGGTCGCTCTGCGCACCCGCCGGCCTTCCCACCGGCAAGCGAGCAGGCTCCTGCTGCCTGGTGGTTGGCCTTCTCTCGAGCCTTGCGGGAAGGTCTTGAGGTCGCCGACGTAGACGGCTCCGCCGTTGTCGCGATCGGCGTAGATGCCCAATGCCATGGCTTGGTGGCACTCGACTCCCATGACGAAGTCATCCGACCGGCGAAACTCTGGAATGACACCACCTCAGCCAGTTACGTCGCCGAGCTCACGAAGCTCATCGGCGCCGAGGCCTGGATCAACAGCGTCGGTTCCTTGCCTACCGCTGCCTTCACCATTGGCAAGCTGGCCTGGTTGGCCAGCAATGAACCATCCCATTTCGCAAGGCTGCGGACGGTGCTGCTGCCTCATGACTGGCTGACCTTTCAACTCACGGGCCACAAGGTCACCGACCGGTCCGAGGCTTCCGGCACCGGGTACTTCGAAGCGAAGACGGGGCAGTACCGCACTGACTACCTCTCCCTCATCGACAGCGCGAGGAATTGGAACAGTGCGCTCCCCGATGTCCTCGCTCCGAATGACGCAGCCGGAACGATTCAGACCGAGGTGGCGCGGGAACTGGGCATCAACCCGCTCGCCATGGTGAGCGCAGGTGGAGGAGACCAGCACGCTGCCGCACTTGGATTGTGCGTCGGAACCGGCGACGTCGTCTACTCACTTGGGACATCCGGGGTGGTCTACACCTCGACGTCCGACCCCGTCACGGATCTGTCGGGGATCGTCGACGGCGTCGCCAACATGACCGGTGGCTACCTCCCACTTGTCTCCACCCTCAATGCCGCACGGGTCACGGATCAGTTTGCGCAGTTGCTCGGGGTCGACCACCTTGGACTCGACAAGCTCGCGCTGCAAGCGGAGCCCCGAGCAGGCTCGGAGCCGGCGCCACTGGTTCTGGCCGCACACCTTGACGGGGAACGCAAGCCGAACCGCCCAGCGGCGAGCGGCATCCTTGCGGGCATCTCCTCGCGAACGTCTCGTACAGATGTCGCCAGGGCTGCCGTCGAGGGCGTCCTGCTCGGACTCCTTTGGGGCGAGGACTGCCTGCGCGCCGCCGGGGTCTCGACGCCTGGCCGACTCGTCGCCATCGGCGGTGGCGCAAGGTCGCAGGCCTACCTGCAGCTCCTAGCTGACCTTACTCAGCGAACGGTCCACGTAGCCGACGCGGAGGAGGCATCCGCGAGAGGAGCAGCCGTTCAGGCGGCGGCTGTAGCAACAGGTCAGCGCGTCGCGGACACGGCCGAAGCATGGGCTCCTGAGTGGGTCCCCGCAGCGTGGCCGCGAGAAGAGCACCTAGCCGGCGCTGAACAGGTCCGCCGACGATACGAGTTCGTCGCCACGCAGACCAGTTTCGACTGTGATCGGGTGGCGGACAGTAGTCCTCGCGCAGGTGCGTCGTGACCAAACTTGAGCACTGCGCCTTCTCAACCGGTCACCTCGCGCATCCGATTGCGGACGTCGGGGGCGAGTTGTCATTGAGCATCTACGCGGCGCCCCCCCACCTGAGAACTGCCATCGCTCTGAGTGCAATGCAGGAGGGTCTCTGGATCCACGTCGACATTATGCGCGATCCGCAGGGACGGGACCGTGGTGTCGACATGGCCACGCTCAAGGAACTGACGGTCAGCCGCCAGCACCGGGTTGACGTCCACCTCATCGGCGATGGCGCGGCGGCGGCTTTCGATGAGGTGTGCGAGCTTGGCTGCACGCGCATCACCGTGGCACTGGAGGGTTGTACAGACATCCTGAGCACGGCCGCGACCGCCCGTAGGAGCGGGGCGCAGTTTTGGATGGCCATCGCTCCACCCACGGCCGTCGAAGACTTTCTCCCTATGGTTCCCGTCGTGGACGGGGTGCTCCTGATGCTTCTGGCGCCGGGCACGCAGGATCCGGCCGACCTGTCCTTGCTATCCAAGGCCCAGGCTCTCTCGCATCTGCTTCCCGTGGGCGTCGACGGGTCCGTCGGCGCCGCCAATGTCAATGCCTGCCTCGAGGCGGGCGCCCGCTACATCGTCTCGGGTCGGGGCCTGCTGCAGCCAAATCAGCGGTTCCTCAAGACCCTGACGCCACTTCAATCGAAAGGCAAGCCATGACTGCAGTCATCCCTCAGACTATGCGCGCGAGCGTTCTGAACCCGGACCTGAGCATCAGGCTCGAGGAACGCCCGGTGCCCACACTCCTGGACGACGAGGTGCTGGTTCAGGTCGGAGCGGTTGGGATCTGCGGCTCCGATGTCCACTACTGGAAGGAGGGGCGTATCGGCGACTTCATCGTCCGTCAGCCGATGATCCTCGGACACGAGGTGGGCGGCACCCTCGTCGCCGTTGGTCGGGACGTCAACTCGTCACGGGTGGGCCAACGCGTGGGCATCGAACCACAGCGAGCATGTCGAATCTGTTGGCAGTGCAAGGCTGGCCGTTACAACCTTTGCTCCTCTATGGAGTTCTACGCGACGCCGCCTATCGACGGCGCCTTCTGCGAGTACGTGAAGATCCAGGCTGACTTCGCCCACCCCGTGCCTTCATCGGTGACCGACGAGGCAGCCGCCCTGCTGGAGCCCCTATCGGTGGGCATCACCACCATGCGCAAGGCGCAAGTCGTACCAGGGTCCCGGGTGCTCATCGCGGGCGCCGGGCCGATCGGGATCATCGCCGCCCAGACAGCGCGTGCCTTCGGCGCGTCGGAGGTCATTGTCTCCGATCCCGTTGCTGCGCGCCGAGATCTCGCACTGAGGTTCGGTGCCACGAGCGTCTTCGATCCGCTGGCGGACGACATTCTGCAGGCCAACTTCGAAGTCGACGCTTTCGTCGACGCCTCAGGGGTCGCTGCGGCGGTGGTCGGAGGTGTTCGCAACGTGCGAGCGTCTGGTCGGGTCGTGCTCGTCGGCATGGGTGCCGACGAGATACCGCTTCCGATCCCAGTGATCCAGAACAATGAGCTCATCGTCACGGGGATCTTCCGTTACACGGACACCTGGCCCTTAGCCGCTCATCTGGTGGCTTCTAAGCAAGTGGACCTCGACTCCCTGGTGACGTCGCGTTATGGGTTGGCAGACGCCGTTACAGCACTGGAGGCCGCCACTGACCCACACAGCCTGAAAGTTGCGGTCTTCCCCGGTCGCTGACGTCTCGCCTTCCTCTGAGATTTAAGGAGCACTATGTCGGTCCTCGATTCTTTCAACCTCTCCGGCCGTCGCGCGCTGGTTACCGGCGGCAGCCGAGGCATCGGCAAGGCCTTGACGCGAGGTCTCGCGGAGGCCGGCGCCGACGTGGCATTCGTCGCACGAGACCCCGAGGCTTGCGCAACGACGGTAGCTGAGCTGCGCGGTGAGGGCTTGTCGGTCGTAGCAGTCAATGGGGATATTGCCGACGGCTCGGCAGTGCAAGACGTGATCGCGCAAGCCGTGGATCTTCTCGGCTGGACATCCTCGTGAACAACGCTGGCACCGGAGTGCACAAGACCGCGCTCGAGCTGTCCGAGAACGAGTGGGACGGCATCTTCGACCTCAATGTCAAGGCGGTGTGGCGTTGCAGCCAGGAAGCGGCGCGCCACATGAGCGCCACAGGCGGCGGGGTGATGGTCAACGTCGGCTCAATGTCCGGCATCATCGTGAACCGTCCACAATGGCAGGCTGCTTACAACGCCTCCAAGGCCGCGGTACACCACCTCACCAAATCACTCGCCGCCGAATGGGCTCCATTGGGGATAAGGGTCAACGCGCTCGCGCCTGGTTACGTCAAGACGGAGCTGGCGCCCGTAGACAGGCCAGATCTCCGCCAGTACTGGGTCGAGGAGGCGCCTATGCGCCGGTATGCCTTGCCCGAAGAGATAGCACCGGCCGCGGTATTCCTTGCCAGCGATGCTTCTTCCTTCATGACAGGCTCCATCGTCGTCACCGACGGCGGCTATACGGTCTGGTGACCTGCATCCGCCGCAACCAACTCCAACCCCACGACAGTACAAGGAGGTGCCGCATGAGGCTCTGGAATCGTGGGCACCGAACGGACGGACGCCAGAGTCAATCCTGACAGGTGTCGAGACGCGCCAAGGGCACGCGACCCGACACCCTCCCCCGCATCGCCATCCTGCGGGTCAGGCGGCGGGGCTCGGTGGGGTCTGCGGCGGCTCGACCCTGACCGTCTCCTCTGACGGCATGAACCAGCTCGCGGCCCTCGCGATCGGTGCTGGTGGTCAGCCGGCCCGACGCCATCGCCTGGCGCAACCCTGTCTCGCCTTCGGTGCAGACCAGGGCCGCGTCGGCGTGGGTGAGCCACAGGCAGGTGATGGCCACACGCCGCAGGCGGTCACCTGCCACGGTCGCGGCCGGCAACGGTCTGTCGCCGGCAAGGATGGACTGCAGCTGCTCAGCTTCGGGGACCCGCAGGTGAGCGATGCCTTGCCGCCCCGGGCGGGCGGGCGGCGGCGAGCTCGATGGCGAACGGCAGGACGTAGCGGCCCATGTCGCTGGCGATGCCCTGCGCCCGGTCGCCCTTGGTGCGCCGGAAGGTGCCGACGTGGCTGTGGAAGCGCTCCAGGGCGATCTCGGCCAGGGTGTAGTCGTCAGGGTGGATGTCGGGGTCCAGGCCGTCGAACGGTCCATTGACGAACTCGATCAGGTCGACGCGGTCGAGCCCGACCGGTTCGCCGGCGCACAGGCGCGCGAGGTCGGACCGCAGGTCGGTTTCGGCAAAGGGGGTGGCCAGGCGCAGCGCCGGGCGGCCGGCGGCGCTCATGACGCGCTCCGGCTGGACACGGCCACGGTGAGACGCTCGATGGTGCTCTGCAGCCCACGGATCTGGCGGTCCTTCTCGCTGACCTGCTGGCGGAGCAGGTCGAGGAACGCTTCGCGCTCGGCCAGCCGGCCGCCCTGGCGGCCGACCTCGGTACGCAGCTGGTTGACCTGCTCCTTGGCCAGGGCCAGTTCGGCGCACTCGGCGCCGCTCTTGCTCGCAGTGAGGGCCTCGGGGTGGACCCGGCCGACCCGGACCAGGTCGTCCAGGGCGATCATGGTCGCCCCCACGCTGCTGGTACGGGTCTCCAGCTTGTGCTTCTTCTGGGTGCGCTCGATCGAGTCCTGGCTGCAGCGCGCAAGCGCCGCGGCCTCCTTGCGGGTGACCCACACACTGTCGTCGGTAGACATCGGATGCTGCCTTTCCGCGGCAGCCCCAGTGGCCGCCTGCGGAATGGACCGGTGTCGACCTCTGGCAGCCGCGCAATCCCCGGCCATGCCCGCCGTGGCCGGCGGGGG
>OCZT010008205.1_pt1 | contig 10185 bp, 8 predicted proteins | sample 1539031 | NCBI WGS metagenome assembly OCZT01 (sample SAMEA3539308, study PRJEB22396) | soil metagenome | biome: tundra; feature: field; material: soil | place: USA | collected 2010-05 | depth 0.15 m
GAGATATTGGCGTGACTGGAGTTCAGACGTGTGCTCTTCCGATCTGGGGGAGCCGTCGTTCCAGAGGACAAGGTCGGCCAGCTCGATTTTGCGCGCCAGCGGCAGTTGCTTTGAGATGCGCTGCACGGCGAGCACACGCGGGAGGCCGCGCTGCTCCAATCGGGCGAGTTGTCGCTCCGGAGCACACGCGACACACACGGTGAGATCAAACCAATTCTCCAACGCCTGCTCGAAAAGCAGCGGCACTTCGACCACCCACCTCGCGTCCGGCGCCGTCGCAAACGCCTCGCGCCAGAGCGCAAACACCCGCGGGTGCGTCAGCTCCTCCAGCCACTGCCGCTCGGCGTCGGCGGCGAAAATCTTTTCCGCCAGTGCCGCCCGGTCCACCGTGCCATCCGCGGCGAACACCCCCGCGCCGTAGCGCCCACGGAGCGACGCGATGACCTCGGGCGCGGTGTGGACGCGATCGCGCACCAGTGCATCGGAATCGAGCCGGCGGAAGCCGCGCTGCTCGCACAGGCGAGCAACTGTGGATTTCCCGCAGCCAAGTCCACCGGTAATTCCCGCAATCATGAATAGTAGTTTTTACCTAGGATTGGACTTGCGGCTTCGTTCCGCAAATTTTTAATCGGCGCACGATTACTGCCTCCAAATTCCGCGCGAAGCCGTCCCATCCACAACCAGCGCAGGCCATGTTTCCACCTGTTGACACCAAAAACGCCGTCGCCGTCGAAGCGTTTGTCGAAAAGAAGTTCGCCGCGATGTATCCAGGGGCGAGCCTCGCGTGGCTGAAGAATATTTTCCGGGACATGCGGCAGTTCTTCGAGGGCCGGCATCCGGACTACGCCCCCATCGACATTCGTTACCATGATTTCGAGCACACGTTGCAGGCGACGCTGTGCATCACGCTCATTTTCGAAGGCCGGCACGCCGCCCGCGTTGAGCCGACGATGAATGCTCGGCAGTTTGAACTCGCCCTCGCCTCGGTGCTCCTGCACGACGCCGGTTATCTCAAGCTCCGCTCCGACACCAACGGGACTTGCGCAAAGTTCACCTTCTGCCACGTGCTGCGCAGTTGCGCTTTCGCTGCGTCGTATCTGCCCGCGCTCGGCTCCAACTCCGTTGAAATTGAGGCAGTGCTCGGCGCGATCAACTGCACCGGCCCCACCAAGGAAATCAGCCGCCTTTATTTCCGCGAACCGGTCGACCGCATCATCGGCTGCGCGCTCGCGACGGCCGACTACCTCGGCCAGATGGCCGCCGCAGATTACCCCGACGAACTCGAAATTCTCTACAAAGAGTTTAGTGAGTCCGACGATTATATCCATCTGCCTGAGTCACAGCGCGTCTTTAAATCCGCTGCCGACCTCATCGCGCGCACGCCGCTCTTTTGGCATAAATTTGTCCGGGCGAAACTCGAGAGCGATTTCCAGGCGCTTTACCGCTTCCTCGCCCGGCCCTACCCCAACGGCCCAAATCCCTACATCGACGCCGTCGAGAAAAACATCGCCATCATCGAGGCCCGCCTCACGGCTCCCCCGCCCACCCGCAAATCGAAGAAAAAGTGACTCGCCCCGCGCGCCGCGTGCGGCAATGTCAGCGCCATGCTCGCGACGATCACTTCCGCCGCCCTCCAAGGCATCGATGCCGAGGCCGTTTATGTTGAGGTCAACACCGGCGAGGTTGGCGAGCCGCGCCTTTTTCTCGTCGGTCTCCCCGACACCGCCGTCAAGGAATCCGGCGACCGCGTGTGGGCCGCACTCAACAACACTGGCTTCCGCCCGCCGCGCACGCGCACCACGATCAATCTCGCCCCCGGCCACCTCCGCAAGGAGGGCCCGTGCTACGACCTGCCCATCGCGCTCGGCATTCTCGCCGCCACCGGCCAGCTCAAGGCGCAAAAACTCGACGACTGGCTCATCGCGGGCGAACTCAGCCTTTCCGGCGCCACGCGCCCCGTGCGCGGCGCGCTCGCGATGGCGCGCCTCGCGAAAAAAATCGGCAAACGCGGCCTGCTCCTCCCCGCCGGCTCCGCCGAGGAAGCCGCGCTCGTCGAGGGCGTCGCCGTCGTGCGCGTCGAGTCGCTCGACCGGGCGGCGCGTTTTCTCTCAGGTGAAATCCAGCTCGCCACCCTCGACCCCGCCGCCGCTCAAAAACGCGCGCAGACGCCGCCCGCCGATGGCGCTGCAGATTTTTCTGAAATCAAAGGCCAGCACGCGCTACGCCGCGCGGTCGAAGTCGCTGTCAGTGGCTCGCACAATCTCCTGATGATCGGCCCGCCCGGCTCGGGAAAATCCATGGTCGCGAAACGCATCCCGACCATCATGCCCGCGCCCACGCTCGACGAGCAGCTCGAGATTCTCGGCATCCACTCCGCCGCCGGCCGCACCATCAGCGGTGAGACGACCTGGGGCGCGCGGCCGTTTCGCGCGCCGCACCACACGTTGTCCGATGTCGCACTGCTCGGCGGCGGCGCGATTCCGGGGCCGGGCGAAATCTCGCTTGCCCACCACGGCGTGCTCTTCCTCGACGAGTTGCCCGAGTTCAAACGCTCGGCACTCGAAGTCCTCCGCCAGCCGCTCGAAGACGGCGATGTCACCATCTTCGCGCAGCGCCGGCAAAATCACGCTCCCGTGCGCGTTCATGCTCGTCGCCGCAATGAACCCCTGTAAGTGCGGATATCTGGGAGATCCAAAACACGAGTGCCGTTGCTCACCGACGGAGATCCAGCGTTATCGAGCGCGCATCAGCGGCCCCCTGCTCGACCGAATTGATATCCATATCGAAGCGCCTGCGCTCTCGCTCACCGAACTGCGCAACGAAAAGCCCGGTGAGGCCTCCGAGCCGCTCCGCGAGCGCGTGCAAGCGGCCCGGTTACGTCAGCACGCACGCTTTGCCGGCACGAAAATCACTTCGAATGCGCGCATGACACACGCGCAGATCCGTAAACATTGCACGATCGATTCGACGCTCGGTGATCTATCTATTGCAGCAGGCGATGGAGCAGCTCAGCCTTTCCGCCCGTGCCTACGATCGCATTCTCAAAGTCGCACGCACCATTGCCGACCTCGCGATCGCTGAGAAGATCGAGGCCCCGCACCTCCTCGAAGCCATTCAATATCGCAGCCTCGACCGCACGGTGTTTTATTGAGTCTTCCGCTGCGCTCGAAATCTTCACCGGGGCTTTGGATATTTCTCCCTTCGCCCCGCGGCGTAAGATTGTGGAGATCGAAACTCATTACCGCCGCCGCGACGGATTCCCTTTTCGGGATCGGCATGATGAGGACGCGGCGATTGGGATCACGTCAATCGATCCGGTTGCCTTACTACCTGGATGCCCCGGCGTCCATTGGCCACTGTTTAAGCCGCAATCGCTTGGGCGACATCTCCAACCACACCGGCATTGTATTTCCGCTTTGCCAACCATAAAGGCGGGATTGGCTCGTCAATGCTCTTCAAGTTTAGCAACGGCCTAGGCTTGATCACAGCGGATTCGATTGGTTTCTGGAATTCAGGCGCAAACGTCGTGGCAGATATCAACGTTATCGTTGAAGAGTAGGCCGGCGCTTTTCTTCGCGCGGGCTACGTGATGCGCTCAGCGTTTGATTGCCGTGAGGTATCCGGGACGGAAGCAAAGGCCACAATGTCTTGACATCTGTCCAGCGAAGCAGCGAGTCAGCCCATGAGTCACGTTCCCAATCCGGTAGCGCTGTGCATCGGCCTTGCGATGGTCATCGTCGCCATCGCGCGCTCCGTTCGTATTGTGCGCGAATATGAGCGTGGAATCCTGTTCCGGTTCGGGAATTTGGTCGGCGCAAAAGGCCCCGGGCTGTTCTTTTTAATCCCATGGGTTGACCGCTTGGAGCGCGTCGATTTGCGAGTCGTCACAGTGGTTGTTCCCAAACAGGAATCCATGACGCGCGACAACGTGCCGGTGATAGTGGATGCCGTCGTGTATTTCAGAGTGGTTGATCCGGTGGCCGCCGTGGTCAAAGTTGAGAATTTCCTAAAGGCGGTCTCGCTCATCGCCCAAACGACGCTGCGCAGCGTGCTGGGCCAGTCCGAGTTGGACGAGTTGCTCTCTCACCGTGACAAGATCAACCACATCCTGCAGGAAATCATCGACCGACACACTAATCCATGGGGCGTCAAGGTCAGCGCCATTGAAGTGCGCGATGTCATGCTGCCGGACGCCATGAAGCGCACCATGGCCACGCAGGCCGAGGCCGAGCGGGAACGACGGGCCAAGATCATCAACGCGGAAGGCGAGTATCAAGCGGCCGAGAAACTGGTGCAGGCGGCGAACATCATCGCCACGCAGCCCATCGCGCTGCAACTGCGGTTCCTGCAGACCATGCGGGAAATCGCAAGCAAACAAAAAACCACCACGTTTCTGCCTGTGCCCATCGATCTATTCACTCCATTCTTGAAGCATGTTGGCAGCTCCAACGGAATGATGCCGGCAGAGGCTTTCCCTTCGCCACAATCCTTGGCTAAATGACCGCTGACATCTTCCAACCGACTACCTACGTGTCAGTGATTTTCAGACGTCGATTCCGTCGGTATCGGACGGATTTCAACTGCTGACCATTTGATTTTCCCCCGCTTGGAAACCGCTACTCCGATTTGGCGCTCCTCCAGCAACCTCATCGGAATTGGCACTTATATTTTTGGACGTGTTTGGAAATATTCGATACTGATTGGTGTGGGGGTGAGTTCCACCGATCACGGGCGACAGCGCTTCAAGACCGAACTGACAAACAGCGGAAACGTGAAGGCGGATAATGGCCGTAAGATTCCCGGGGCAAAGGTAATCAAGCACCGGGATAACTTGACTTCCTGCCAGGAAAGCAGCGAGTCAACCCGTGCGTGACATTCCTGATATTCCCGTGCTGACCGTTGGTGACGGATTGCTGCGTTGTCCGTTAGGGAAGAAATGTGAACTGCGGGTTGTGGTTCAGAATAGCCTTGTAGCATGTATCCTTGAAAAGCCGGATAGGTGCTCGACAAGAATGCCGTTCGGCGACGCGTTTTTCTGCCGTGCGCTCTGGAAATTCGTTTCCCCTACCGGCTGATTTTGGCGAACGAGGGCACGGACAAGCGCGGGACGCTTGACCGGCGGGTGCTAGCTAGCCCTCGCGCGCCGAGGTCGGGCCGCGTCGTTAAGATGGCGCGCTTGTTTGGGCAAGATGCGCCCAGCAATTTCCAAGCGGTGCGCAGCCTTATCTATCTTAACGCGCGAAGATAATCGAAATCCCATTTCTTACCGTGAGCACACTGCAACTCGGAAGAATTACCATCAGCCGAGACTTGGATCGACTGCGCGAACGACTGGTGACCTTGGCGGTATCCTGCTGCGGCGGAACAATGTTATGGGGGATCGGGGCTGGCGGCAATGGCGATCCAATTGTTCGCGGGAGCAACGCGCCATTTGCCGGAAAATGAAATCAACGAGTTAGGAAAGGAGTGTGCTTACGCAAAGTCTTGATCTTCGGCGGAGGTCAAAAACGGTTATTTCTGGCACGGGAAATTCGTGCCAATTCGACGCAGACTGCATCAGTTTTCAGAATTTCGAATCCAGCGACGTGGAAGCCAGAATTGTTTCAATATTCAGAATCGCGTGGTCTCGGAAACAGCTGAGTGGACCTTTCGCTGGCGGTGCAAAATGCGCGCTCCCTAAACCTGAATACCGTCTAAACGAGAGCAGCGCATGGCTGCGAAAACCGCGTTACCGGGCGGCTAGGCAGGTCCAAACGTGAGTTGTTGCCTCAACGCACCTACGCTCGGCCGTTCTCCAGCACGGTGAAATCTGAACCGGATTCGTGAGTGGCGCGGCGAGTTGAGTTTGCACTTGGTGTGCGGCCGCGACGATCATAGGCGCGTGAATCCTGCGCGCGATGCCTTCCCTGATCATCACTTCACCGCGCTCGTCGCCAGTTTGAGACAGTGTCGGATGTTTGCCGGGTTGCCGCACGATGACCTCGCGGCCATCGCGGAGGGCTGCCGTGTCCGCAGCCTAGAAAAAGGCGAGACCCTGTTTCGCGAAGGTGAGCCGGCGGACGGCTTTTACGTCATCCAACTCGGGCAGGTCGGCATCTTCTTTGTCGCGCCAGACGGACGGGAACAGATCTTCTCGGTGTTTCGCGCGCCGGAGAGCTTTGCGGAAGTCGTGATGGCGATGAATCATTATCCCGCCAATGCGAAGGCGCTTGAGTATTCGCGGGTGATCCTCGTGCGCAAAGCGCATTTCCGCGAGGTCCTCGGCCGGAAGCCCGAGCTCGCACTGCAAATGCTCGCGTCGATGAGCATGCACTTGAAAGAGCTTCTGCGCTTGCTGCAGGCTTCGCGCGGACGTCAGGCCGAGCCGCGCCTTGCCGAATGGCTGCTGCGCCAGAGCCCCGCCGCCGCGGCCGGCTGTCCCGCCGTGTTCGATTTGCCGGTGGCCAAGAAGGTGCTCGCGAGCCAGATCGGCGTCACGAGCGAAACTCTCTCGCGCACGTTTGCGCGGTTGCGGAAAGAAGGCGTCATTCGCGTCGTTGGCTCCAGAATCCACGTGCTCGATAGCGCGCGTCTGCGGGCCTACGCTGAAGCCACGGCGTAATTCCAATTCGACCACCAAAGCGCGGCAAGACTTGAGCTATGTCAAGTCCGCCGTTGAAAAGAGATTCCCTCGCTCGACGAACAGGCTCACGCTCGGGCCATGCCCGAACTCAAAACGCCGACGTCTACCACGGGCGAGTCAATTGCTCGGGCTTCGTCGTCGGCCGAGAACGTCGCTCCCCATGCCGCGAGCGTGACCGAGGATCGCGCGATGATCCTAGGTGTCGCGGCGTCGGCCGGACTGGCGCGAGGTCCGGCGTTCATCTGTCGCTGCGACGAAGCGGTCGCCGTGCCGCGGCGCTCCGTCGCCGAGGCCGAGTTGCCGCAGGAGGTCGAGAAGCTTGACCTCGCGTTGCGCGCGGCGGACGAAGAATTACGCGCGTTGCAGAGCCGAATTCAGCAAACGTCGGCCACGGCCGAGGCCACAATCTTCTCGGCTCAGGCAGAAATGCTGCACGACCCGATGTTACGGAAGGAAATCGCACAGCGCTGCCTCCGCGGCAAAATCAACATCGAAGCGGCGGTGAGCGACGCCGCCGACAAACTCATCGCGGCGTTCAACCAGATCGACGACCCGATGTTCCGCGAACGTGCGGTCGACGTGCGCGACGTGGCGCGACGGGTGCTCGATCATTTGCTCCATCGCGGGGGCACGGTGATCCGCGATCTGCCGCCGGGCAGCATTATCGTCGCGTGCGACCTGCTGCCGTCGCTCGCCGCCGGCCTGGATCAAAATAAAATCCGCGGGCTCGTCGCCGAGCGAGGCGGCACGACCGCGCATGCTGTGATCCTTGCACGTTCGCTCGGCATCCCGACCGTGATCCATGCCGAAGGCGCCATCGAAAAGATCAAGCTTGGCGACCAACTCATTGTCGATGGCCTCGCTGGCCGTGTTTTCATTAACCCGACGGCCGACGTCCAACGCGAATATGACCGGCTTCAAGTGGACTTGGACGCGCGGCGCAATGCCTTGAAAGGCTTGGTCGATGTGCCCGCCGTAACGAGCGACGGCGTGGCGATCAAGCTCAGCGCGAACGTTGGCAAAGTCGCTGACGCAGCCATGGCCGCCGCCTTCGGCGCCGAGGGCATCGGACTTTACCGCACCGAATTCGCCTTTTTCGCCCACGCGCAGTTTCCGACCGAAGAGCAGCAATATCAGGTTTACCGGACTGCGGCCGATCACGTTCGTCCGGGCAACGTGGTTCTGCGGACCCTCGATGTCGGCAGCGACAAGCTGCTCCCGTATTTTTCACTCCCGGCCGAGGCCAATCCTTCGCTTGGACGTCGCGGAACACGGCTGCTGCTGGGGCATCCGCAAATTTTGCGCACGCAGTTGCGGGCCATCCTGCGGTTGAGCGCCACACATCCTGTGTCGCTGCTGTTTCCGATGATCGGTGGCGTCGAGGAGTTCACCGCGGCGCGTGCGGCCGTCGAAAGCGCGAAGGAGGAACTACGGCGCGAAGGTCAGTCGTTCAACCCGCGTATCCCGGTCGGCGCGATGATCGAAACGCCCTCGGCCGCGGTCACCGCGCGTTGGATCGCGCGCGAGGCGGATTTCCTCAGCATCGGTTCCAACGACCTCGTGCAATACCTGCTGACCACCGACCGCACGAGCATGGAGATGGCGGCATACTATGAGCCGCTGCATCCCGCGGTCATCCAGTCGCTCAAATTTGTGATCGATGCGGCTGCGGCCGAAGGCAAGACGGTCTCGCTCTGTGGCGAAATCGCGGGCAACCCCGCTTATACCGCCGTGCTGCTCGGTCTGGGCGTAACGTCGTTGAGCGTGGCACCGGGAGAGATTCTGGAGATCAAACGCGCCGTTTGCTCGCTGAGCATGGCCGCGGCGCGGCAGTTGGCGGCGAGAGCCCTTGCCGCCGGCACGATTCTTGAGGTCAAAGCATGCGTAGCGGGCGCGCCCGTGCCTGTGCCCGCGCCGGAGCGCGAGGAGGTTTTCCAGCGCCGCGCCGTGCAGCGATGGCGCGGTGAAGGCGGCGCAGATCCCTAAGGCTTGATCCGCCCTGCTTCGCCAACGAACTGGGCCGGCCCGGCCGCGCCGCGAGCATCTGCATTGTGAGCCCTGCTCGCGACCCGCAGTCCGAAAACGATTGTGACGAATTAAGTCAGATATTTCGATAAAGTCAGACGCGCATTGACCTGCATCAAGGCGCAGCGCGGCGGTTGGTGCGATACTGTTGTGCATGAACGGTCAACTACGCTCGCCACCGCCTCGCTACGATCGTGGTGTGGCGCCGGCTGTCGCATGGCCGACGGAACTCGACGCCCGCGGCTCTGCGCCAAACCAGGTCAAAGCAGTCCTCGCCGCACTGGGCGCGATCCCGACGGGCCATCCCCAGTTTCTACGCACAAATGTTGAGCCGACCCAACTCCTGCGTGCGCTTGCCGTGCAGGGCGTCAGCGCTGACATCGGCGAACTCCCTGATGAAACATGCAGAACGGTCGTGCGGCGCCAAACGGCAACTCCCTCATTTTGAAACCATGCGCGCATCCATGCGCAAGAAGCTCAATCCGAAACCATGAAACCACCCACTACCCAATCCATCACCACGCCGGGCCTCGACACCGAGACCGTGTTCGATGTGCGGCCGATTCCCTGCCGCGTTAAGCATGCCCAGATTTTCCAACGTTGGTTCGATCTGCCCGTCGGCCAGTATTTCATTTTGCTCAACGATCACGATCCCGTGCCGCTGCGCTATCAATTCGAAGCGGAGTTTCCCGGCGCGTTTTCTTGGGAATACCTGGAGCGGGGCCCGGACGATTTTCGTGTGAAAATCAGCAAGCGGCTGCCGGTCGCGGGGCTCGCCGCCATGCCACCCCCCTGTGGCACCGCGGCTAGCGTGGCAACGCCGGCTGCCTTAAACGGCCTTTTGGCAGTCGACGTGCGCGGGCTCGAGCCGCCGGAACCGCTGGTCCGAATTCTCGACGCACTGGAGTCGCTGCCCGCCGGAGCGACCTTGCGCGCCCAAACGGACCGCGAGCCGTGCCACTTATTCGGAGAAGCCGAGCAACGCGGATTCCGCCATGACTGCAATGAACAGCCTGATGGCAGTTGGATCACCATCCTTGCGCGTGCCTGAAACGCGGCCAACGCGCCCGCCCACGCCCGCTCGTTCGCCCGTAGTGTCGGGCAGTTGGCTCGCCGCCCAAGGCAGGCTGCCGCTCGCCTTCATGGGGCTCGGGCTGGCCTGGCTCGTCGCCGCGACCGCGCTGCTCGTTGCGCAGCCAGCGCTGCTGAGCCTCCCGCACCCGCATCCGCAGGTCGTGGCGCTCACACATGCGTGGGTGCTGGGGTTCTTCGTCACTGTGGCGTGCGGCGCGGTTTACCAACTCGCCCCCGTCGCACTGGGGACCACGCTGTGCAACGAGCGGCACGGTTGGTGGCACTTTGGGCTGCACGCCGTCGGCGTGCCCGGCATGGTGTATTCGTTCTGGCGATGGGATATAAGGCTGCTCGGGCACTTCGGTTTTGCCGTCGCGCTCGGCATTGTCCTCTTCGCCGTCAACACTTGGCGGACGGTGCGACACTCGGGCCGTCGCGGCACGGTCGCCTGGTCGCTCACTCTC
>OCZT010008206.1_pt1 | contig 10184 bp, 6 predicted proteins | sample 1539031 | NCBI WGS metagenome assembly OCZT01 (sample SAMEA3539308, study PRJEB22396) | soil metagenome | biome: tundra; feature: field; material: soil | place: USA | collected 2010-05 | depth 0.15 m
TCGGGCCGATCTGGAATTGCGGCTGATTAAGCTATTGCTTAAAGACCGCGCGCGTTTGCATCCGTTTGCTGGCAACGGCGGCTCATGGCGCAAAGCGGCCGTTGCTGGTTCGGATCAACCAATCTGCGCAACCCGAAGGTTATTGGTTGTGCCGGCCTCGCCAAACGGTACACCGGCTACTACCACGATGGAATCTGTCCGCTGTGCAAATTCCTCGGTGAGCGCAGTCTGTGTCGCGCGGTCAACCATTTCCTCATAAGTATTGACGTCCTTGGACAGGACGCTGTGAGCACCCCAGAGAAGGCAAAGCTGTCGAGACACCCGTTGATCTGGCGTGACGGCGAGGATCGAGACTTTAGGTCGTTTGCGGGCGATGCGGGCCGCCGTCGTGCCACTTGATGTGAAAGCGACGATGGCGGAGGCATGAAGAGCCGCTGCGAGATCGGCGGCGGCGGCAGCGACGGCATGCGGCGCGGTTTCTTCCTCGCCTGGTTGCGAGGCGTCGATGATGGAACGATACATCTTGTGCCGTTCAGTGCTCTCGATGATGCGGCTCATCATCGCCGCCGCCTCGCGTGGATATTGGCCGGTTGCCGATTCTGCAGACAGCATGACCGCGTCGGCGCCATCATAGATCGCCGTGGCGACATCGGACGCTTCGGCGCGCGTGGGGGTAGGTGCCGCGACCATCGAATCGAGCATCTGGGTTGCGACGACCACTGGCTTCCCAGCCAGGCGGCAGGACCTGATTAGCTCCTTCTGTCGGCCGGGCACGTCTTCGTGTGGAATCTCAACTCCCAGGTCGCCACGGGCGACCATGATCGCGTCAGAGAGGCGCACAATGTCGTCGATATGTTCGAGGGCGGCGGGTTTTTCGATCTTTGCCATGATCCCAGCGCGATCACCGATAAGCCCGCGCGCCTCAATGACGTCTCCAGGTTTCTGGACAAACGAAAGGGCCACCCATTCGACCCCCAGCTCCAAGCCAAATGCGAGATCGGCGCGGTCCTTTGCGGTTAGCGGAGTCAAATTCAAAACCGCGCTGGGGACATTCACGCCCTTGCGGTTCGAGATGACGCCACCAAGGATGACTTTCGCATCGATGACATCGGCTCCTAACCCCGTCACGCGAACACGAACCCGTCCATCGTCGATCAGGAGAGATCGTCGCCAGGGGCGACCGCGTTGAAAATCTCGGGATGGGGCAACGGAATCGACGTTTTATCGCCGTCGGACCCCGACAGGACAAAACGCACTTGCTCGCCGGCAACGACAGCAATCTTTCCGTCCCTGATGGTTCCGACCCGTATCTTCGGTCCCTGCAAGTCCTGCAAGATGCCAACCGGACGAGCAACCTTCAGTTCCAGCGCCCGTATGGCGGCGTGCACCTTGGCGTGATCCTCGTGGGTACCATGACTAAAGTTCAGCCGAAACGTGTCAACGCCGGCGAGGAACAGTGCTTCCAGCATTTCGGACGATCCACTGGCTGGACCGACTGTAGCGACGATTTTGGCTCGGCGATTGCGGCGCATGGCGCCTCTGAGATCAGAACGGCTCTGATATCGTTGACATTGGTGCCGGTCGGGCCGGTGCGAACGAGGTCGCCGATCCCGGCAAAAAAGCCGTAGCTGTCATGTGCGACAAGATGTTGGCGAGCATCCAGAGTTTCGGCGCGCGCGCGGGTCAGTGTGTCCGGCGTGACGATCGCGCCTGCAGCGTCTTCCGTGCCGTCTATGCCGTCGCTGTCGCCCGCCAGCGCGAAAACGCCCGGCTCGCCGGCCATGGCTATGGCAAAGCCGAGCAGGAATTCTGTGTTGCGTCCGCCGCGTCCAGCCTTTCCCTTGCCGATCGTGACAGTCGTCTCACCGCCTGACAGCAGGACCGCGGGCGGTTTGACGGGAAGTCCGTTGAGCCGGCTCGAACGGGCGATGCCCGCCATGACGATGCCTAACTCGCGGCTCTCGCCTTCGATCGCGTCGCCCAGGATCAGCGGGGTGAGGCCAGCTTCGGCCGCAGCCCGTTCCGCCGCGGCGAGGGCGAGGGAGGGGGCGGCGACGACGCGGACGGTATTTTGGGCTGGAAGTTGTTTCGCCGTCTCGCCGCAAGCGGCGAGAACCGCAGACGCGGCTTGCGGCAGATCGATCTTGTATCGCGCAATAATCTCGTGGACGTCGGCGAGCGTACTGGGGTCGGCGACGGTCGGTCCCGATGCGATGGCAGCGGGATCGTCTCCGGGTATGTCGCTGATCGCCAGTGTGACAACGCGAGCCGGACGCGCGGCAAGCGCGAGGCGGCCACCCTTAATGCCCGAGAGATGTTTGTGCACGGCGTTCATCTCGACGATGTTCGCGCCGCTCGCCAGCAAACCTGTGTTGACGGCCTGCTTGTCGGCCAAGGTCATTTCGCCCTCGGGCAGGACCATCAGCGAGGACCCACCACCTGACATCAGCGCGATGACCAGATCATCGGCCGTCAGGCCCTTCACGGCGGCAAGAATCCGGCGCCCGGCTTGCTCACTCATGGCGTCAGGCACCGGATGCGACGCTTCCAGCACCTCGATGCGCCCCGCGGGCGCGCGCTGCCCGTAACGGGTGACGACGACTCCGGCGAGATCAACGTCGCTCCAGGCGGTGTCCAGCGCCGTAGCCATAGCAACCGACGCTTTGCCGGCACCGATCACCACGCAGCGGCCTTTGGGCTTCTCCGGCAAATGCTGGAGCACGGCCGCACCTGGATCGGCGCTGGCAACCGCAGCGTCGAAGATATCCCGAAGCACAGCGCGCGCCGCTTTGTCGGTCCAGGCTTTGGGCGAACGACCGTCAGACATTGGAGCTTTGGATGGCCTCCACCACGGCGTCAGTCACATCCTTGGTCGTCGCGGTCCCGCCGACATCAGGTGTCAAGATGCCGGCGCCGGTGACTTTTTCAACGGCGCGCATCAGCCTTGCCGAGGCGTCTGCCTCGCCGAGATGATCGAGCATCTGCGATGCGGTCCAGAAGCTGGCGACAGGGTTGGCGATGCCCTTGCCGGTGATGTCGAACGCCGAACCATGGATCGGTTCGAACATCGAGGGAAAGCGACGCTCCGGATCGATATTCGCAGTCGGCGCCACGCCAAGACTGCCGGCGAGCGCGCCGGCGAGATCCGACAGGATATCGGCATGAAGGTTGGTAGCGACGATGGTGTCGAGACTCTGCGGCTTGAGCGTCATCCTGACCGTCATCGCATCGACCAGCATCTTGTCCCAGGTGACGTCGGGAAATTCCTTCGAGATTTCTTCCGCTATTTCATCCCACATCACCATGCCGTGACGCTGTGCATTGGACTTTGTAACGACAGTCAGAAGCTTACGCGGGCGCGACTGCGCCAGCTTGAACGCATAGCGCATGATCCGCTGGACGCCGACGCGTGTGAAGATCGCCACCTCAGTGCCGACTTCCTCGGGCAGGCCACGATGCACGCGGCCGCCGCAGCCGGCATATTCGCCCTCGGAATTTTCGCGGACGATCACCCAGTCGAGATCGCCGGTGCCGACATTGCGCAGCGGCGAGGTGATCCCGGGCAGGATCTTGGTCGGTCGAACGTTGGCGTATTGGTCGAAGCCTTGGCAAATCGGCAGCCGCAGGCCCCACAGCGTGATGTGGTCAGGAACGTCAGGAGCACCGACGGCGCCGAAGTAGATCGCGTCGAACCTCTTTAGCTTTGCCAGGCCGTCGGCCGGCATCATGATGCCGTGCTTACGATAATAGGCGGAGCCCCAGTCGAAGGTTTCGACGTTGAACTTGACGTCCCCCATTCGCTTTTGAAGGCTTTCGAGCACGGTGGTGCCGGCAGCAATGACTTCGGGACCGATGCCATCGGCCGGGATGGCCGCGATTGAATATTCACGCATCTAAATTCTCCATTTGAATTGGGTTTAGGGAATTATCGTTGGGGAAGCGCACCTGCGGCGGTTGCTGCCGACGTGCGTTGCGATCGCGCAAGGACAAGTGTGAGGACGGCAGACAGGACCAGCAATCCAGCGACGAAAAACAGCCCGCCCTGGAAACTGCCGGTGAGATCCTTGATCCAGCCGATCATCGCCGGACCGACGAAGCCGCCGAGATTGCCGATCGAGTTGATGGTCGCGATTCCTGCTGCGGCGGCAGAACCGGATAGGAACATCGTAGGCATGCTCCACAGCGGCGGTTTCGCCGAGCTTATGCCGATATTGACGAGCGTCAGCGCCAGCAGAACGGCGAGCACGGTGCCGGCAAACCCGGCCAGGACCAAGCCGAGGCACGCGAGCATGCACGCGCCGACCACGTGCCAAGTGCGTTCACCGCTGCGATCCGAATGTCGCGCCCACAGCACCATCGCGACGATGGCGACGATACCCGGCAGCGCATTGAGGAAACCGACTTGCAATGACGAAAGGCCAAATTCCTTGATGATTTGCGGCGCCCAAATGCCGAGCGTGTAAAGGCCTGCCGAGGTCCCGAAATAGACCAGCGACAATGCGATGACGCGCAGGTCGGCGAGGCCGCGCCAGACGCTGTGGCTCGCGGTGCCAGCCTTCTTGGCCGATTCCGCGTTCATCGTAGTCACTAGCCAGTTACGTTCGTCGTCGCTTAGCCATTTTGCCTTTTCCGGCCGATCGGTCATGTAGAACAGCACCACCACGCCGAGGATCAAGGCGGGCACCGCCTCGACGATAAACATCCACTGCCAGCCGCTGAGGCCGAGCAGGCCGTGCATTTCCAGCAGTGCACCGGACACCGGCGATCCCAGCACGGTGGAGAGGGGCGCAGCAGCCATGAAGATTGCGGTCACGGCGGCGCGCTGCTGTGACGGAAACCAGTAGCTAAGATACAGGATGATGCCAGGGAAGAACCCCGCCTCGGCGGCGCCCAGCAGGAAGCGCAACACATAGAAGCTGGTCGAGCCCTGAACGAAAGCCATGGCGCCTGAAATCAAGCCCCAAGTGATCATCACCCGGGCGATCCAGATCCGGGCGCCGACCTTGTCGAGGACAAGGTTTGACGGCACTTCGAACAGGAAATAGCCGAGAAAGAAGATGCCGGCGCCGAAGCCGAACACGGTCGGTGAAAAGCCCAGATCCTTGTTCATCGTCAGCGCCGCGAAACCGATGTTGACGCGGTCAATGAAGGCAACGAAGTAGAGCAGCATCACGAAAGGGACGATGCGCAGGGTGATCTTGCGCAGCACGCGCGTTTCCAGCTCGGCACTCATTGGATGGGCTCCTCGCCTGATTTGTATTGCTTTTGATTTCCGCGCCGTTTGACGCGTTGAAGGCCACCCTGCGACCGCAAAGGCCCGAACTCAATTGGCTCCCGTTTATACAAAAAAATGATATAATGAAGGTCCAGGAGAGAGCCGATGGACCTTCATCAACTGCGATGCTTCGTGGCGGCGGCGGAAGAACTGCATTTTGGCAGGGCAGCGCAGCGTCTCGAAATGCTGCCATCGGCGCTTGGACGCTTTATCAGGCTTCTCGAGGAGGACCTCGGCACAAGACTGATGGCGCGCACCACCCGCAGCGTCACTCTGACGGACGACGGGACCGCTCTTCTCAAGGAAGCCCGAGCCTTGCTCGTGCAGGCCGATGTTCTCGCTGCCAAATACCGGACACGGGGCCGAAATCAGGCTGCCACTGTCCGTGTAGGCGCGATCGACAGTGCTGCCGCTGGACTGTTGCCGATGCTGCTTCACGACTTCCGGAAGCAGCGGCCGGATGTCACGGTTCAACTGGTCGAAGATAAGACGATACGTCTACTCCCACGCGTTCTGTCCGGCCGGCTTGACGTAGCTTTCGTGCGCCCCCCTGAAAGCCCGGACAAACGGCTGGAGTTTATGTTTCTTTTTCATGAGACCGCCGTTGTCGCGGTTTCCGATCATCATCCGCTCGCATCTAAGAAACGCGTGACCATCGCCGATCTCGCAGATCAGCCGCTGATCGTGCCCGAGCGTCGTTCGCGGCCGCATAGCCACGATCTCACAATGAAACTGTTTGCCGAAGCCGGGCTTGAGGCTCGAATCGTCCAGATTGCCGACGAAAAGCAGACCATCGTCAATCTCGTGTCTGCTGAACTTGGCGTCGCGATAGTCCCTAAATGGACATCACGCATGGCAGCGCGCGGTGTTCGCTACGTCCGGCTTGCGGCATCCGATATGAACAAGTTGCCGCTGGCGGCCGCCTGGACTCGCGGAACGCGCGACCCAATCAGGGACGATATGCTGGAGATGGTCAAGGCTCATCTGCCGCGCTATGCGCGGGAGGCATGAGATAGATAGCCGGCTGGCGAGGAACGGCCGCTCTTGGCGCAAACAACAACCACGACGGCGAGCGCTCAGAACTTTACACCATCGAGATTCGATAAGCGTCGCGCCTCAGTAGATATGGGGTCATCCCGCAACGGAGGGCACATGGCCCAAAACGTCATGTGTCCCGCACGCCTCCATGCCGACCAGGCAGAGTGGAAGTTTCTCGAAAAACGCTTTCAGTTCCGAGCACCGGAGCTTCTCGCGGATGATGACTTTGCCCGCAGCGTTCACGCCATGCACTTGAAAAACGTGCTTGGCGAGATCTAGGCCGATCGTGGTAGGATGCATTGTGGATGACTCCCCTCTCTGTTGCCTCGGCAACACTCTGGCACATTTGATGCCGTCGAGTGGGTGTCATCTACACCATCATCTATGGATGGCGTCCGCATGGCAAGAACTATTTCTTGGCAACTTTTATAGGTTTTCCCCTCAGCTTATTGAGCCGTGAATCGTACAGGCCACCGAAGGATTTCGCTCGCGGCGACCATGCGCGAGAGGGCTTGATCTACGGCGTCACTTGAACCGAGGCCCAAGAAGTCTTTTGGCGTCCGCACGCCGAATGGGGCTTGTTTCGCCGTCTGGCCACGAATTCCGACCTAACATCTGCAGCCGGCTCTGGCGCTGTACGGTGTGGCTCCATATCCACGAAGCGCGTCAGCCGGATGTTACTCTGCCGCATTCCAGTTCGTACTTAACGGTAGGAGCAGCGTCAATTCCAATCCACTAGCACCGTTTGTGTCGTGTCCGATTTTCCAGACTGGATCTGACGATCTATTCCATTTTTCAGCTACCGTCGCAGACGAGCACCGCGGAGCGGTGAAATATCATGAACAGAATCAAGTAGATTACTCTGGGATCAGAGCTTGTTTCGGTTGGCATGCGAAATGCACCTCTTGAAGCAAATAGACCGTCGCAAGTCAGTTCGACGGCAGGAAGATGCGCAAAAGCATCTCGCAAGGGGAGAGAAACATTGGACCAGGATCGCGATCCCACTGAAACACGTGAATGGCTGGATGCGCTCGACTCCGTTGAGGCCTTTGAAGGCGTCGGCCGGGTCGACGAATTATTGGAAGGCGTTATTCAGGCCGCTCGGCGCAAGGGTGCAAAGCTGTCCTTTGCGGCCAACACGGCCTATGTGAACACCATCCCGCCGCATGATGAGCCGGCGCATCCGGGCGACCGGGTCCTCGAGCATAAGATTCGTTCGATTATCCGCTGGAACGCCGCGGCCATCGTGCTGCGCGCCAACAAGACGTCTTCCGAACTCGGCGGACATATCGCCAGCTTCCAATCCGCTGCGACGCTTTACGATACCGGGTTCATGCATTTTTGGCACGCGCCGACAGACGCGCATGGCGGCGACCTGATTTATTACCAGGGCCATTGCTCACCCGGCATTTATGCCCGCGCTTTTCTCGAGGGCCGGCTCAGCGAGGAGCAGCTTGTCAATTTCCGTCAGGAAGTCGACCGCAAGGGTCTGCCGTCCTATCCGCACCCGTGGTTGTTGCCGGATTTTTGGCAATTCCCCACCGTGTCGATGGGACTTGGCCCGTTGATGGCGATCTACCAGGCGCGGTTTCTCAAATACCTCGATTGCCGTGGTCTTGCAGATACCAAGCCTCGCAAGGTCTGGGCTTTCATGGGCGACGGCGAGATGGACGAGCCGGAGTCGCTCGGTGCGATATCGCTGGGCGGACGCGAGCATCTCGACAATCTGGTGTTTGTGATCAATTGCAATTTGCAGCGTCTCGACGGACCGGTGCGCGGCAACGGCAAGATCGTGCAGGAACTGGAAGCCGATTTCCGCGGCGCCGGCTGGAACGTCATCAAGGTGCTGTGGGGCTCGGGCTGGGATCAATTGCTGGCCGCCGACGTCACAGGCATTCTCAGAAAGCGCATGGAAGAGTGTGTCGACGGCGAATATCAGGACTACAAATCGAAGAACGGTGCGTATGTCCGTGAGCATTTCTTCGGAAAATATCCCGAACTGAAAGCCATGGTTGCTCACATGAGCGACGATGAAATCTGGGGAATGACTCGCGGTGGTCACGACCCTCAAAAGGTTTATGCCGCTTACAAGGCTGCTTCCGAGCACAAGGGGCAGCCGACCGTCATTCTGGCAAAGACCGTCAAGGGCTATGGCATGGGTGAATCCGGCGAAGGCCAGATGATCTCGCATCAAGCTAAGAAAATGAACGAGGAGGCCCTTCGCCAATTCCGTGACAGATTCCAGATTCCGGTTTCCGACGAAGAGCTGAAGGACGTGCCGTTCGTCCGTCTAGCCGCCGATTCGCCCGAAATGAAATATCTCGCGGAACGTCGCGCCGCACTTGGGGGACACCTGCCGGCCCGCCGCCGCACATCCGAGGCGATCGAAATCCCGCCCTTGTCGGCGTTCGGCGCGCAATTGAAGTCCACCGAAGAGCGCGAGATCTCCACCACCATGGCTTTCGTGCGAATCCTCAGCACGTTGCTGCGCGACAAGGCCATTGGCAAGCGCATCGTCCCGATCGTGCCGGATGAGAGCCGCACCTTCGGCATGGAGGGTATGTTCCGCCAGTTTGGAATCTTCTCCCAAGTGGGACAGCTCTATCGGCCGCAGGACGCCGATCAGCTGATGTTCTATCGCGAGGACAAGACCGGTCAGATCCTTCAGGAGGGCATCAACGAAGCGGGAGCCTTGGCTTCGTGGATTGCGGCCGCGACGTCCTATTCGACGTCGAATACGCCCATGATTCCGTTTTATATCTACTATTCAATGTTCGGCTTCCAGCGCGTTGGCGATCTGGCATGGGCGGCCGGAGACATGCGCGCGCGGGGGTTCCTGATCGGCGGCACGTCCGGCCGAACAACCCTGAATGGCGAGGGGCTTCAGCACGAGGATGGCCATAGCCACCTCATCGCGGCAACCATTCCGAACTGCGTCTGTTACGATCCGACCTATTCCTACGAGATCGCGGTCATCGTTCAGGATGGCCTGCGCCGGATGTACGGTGAAAACGAGGACGTTTTCTATTACATCACCACGTTGAACGAGAACTATCCACATGGCGAGATGCCGGAGGGTGCCGAGGTGGGCATCCGCAAGGGCATGTACAAGCTGAGATCGGTGGAAGCGAAGAAAAAGGCTGCGCGCGTTCAATTGCTCGGCTCTGGCGCAATTCTGCGTGAGGTCGAAGCCGGCGCTGCGTTGCTGGCGGATGACTTCGGCATCGCGTCCGACATCTGGAGCGTGACCAGTTTCATGGAGCTGCGCCGTGACGGTCTCGACGTCGATCGCTGGAACATGCGGCATCCGACCGCGGCGCCCAAGCGCTCTCATGTCGAGACCTGTCTCGACAAGGCCGGCGGTCCCGTGGTCGCGTCGACGGACTACATGAAGCTGCTCGCCGACCAGATCCGGCCTTTCGTTCCGGGCCGTTATCGTGTGCTGGGGACCGATGGCTTCGGCCGTTCCGACTACAGGCGAAAACTGCGCAGCTTCTTTGAGGTCGATCGCTTCCATGTAGTCGTCGCAGCGCTAAAAGCGCTGTCCGAAGAAGGAGCGGTCCCGGCTTCGGTCGTTGCCGACGCGCTCCGCAAATACGGCATCGATCCCGACAAGCCAAATCCGGCAACGGTCTGAGATCGGTCACGCTCGTTTCGCTCATCAGATAACTGCCGCAGGCCAAAGCGTCGCGCATGAGAGTCTAGGGGAGGTTGATTTGACCAACATTATTGATGTGAAGGTACCGGATATCGGCGACTTCAAGGACGTGCCGATCATCGAGATTTCGGTCAAGCCCGGTGACGTAGTCAAGATCGACGATCCGCTGCTGACGCTGGAATCTGACAAGGCATCGATGGAAGTGCCGTCGCC
>OCZT010008207.1_pt1 | contig 10184 bp, 13 predicted proteins | sample 1539031 | NCBI WGS metagenome assembly OCZT01 (sample SAMEA3539308, study PRJEB22396) | soil metagenome | biome: tundra; feature: field; material: soil | place: USA | collected 2010-05 | depth 0.15 m
GCCCGACCCCGCGGCGGGCACCAGATCCTGGCAGACGAGCAGCTGCAGCCCACGCGGGCCGGTCACGGCATGAGCCGTTCGTCGCGGGCGGCTGCCTGGCGGATCAGCGACGCGGCCTCGCCGAGGTCCTCGCTGATCCGCTCGAACACGCGGGCGAGCGCCTCGGCCCGGTCTGGCTTGGCCGGCAGCTCCCCAGCAGCGGCCACCAGCTCACAGGTCGCCTCACCGACAATCTCGATGGCCTCGATGGCGGGATTGGATGGGCTGGGCTGCGGGCTGGCAGGATCGTGCATAGCCGGACCTCGTTTCCGGTCAGGCCCGGGGAGTACGGCGTGCAAGCGCCGCCCCGGGCCGCTTTACGTGCTGGGCTGCTCACGCTATATCGCTAGGCATGGCTCTGCTAGGCCCTGCAAGGCCTGGCATGAGATTGCGCAGGTCAGCATGCCCTAGCGTGGCTAGGGTGAGTGATCATCCGCGCTGGGACGCCACCGGGCCGAAGCTGATGTATGTACAGGTGGCCGACTACATCGCCGGGCGTATCGCTTCGGGCTCTCTCGCGCCGGGCGCGAAGCTGCCAGCCGAGCGCGACATGGCCGCCGATTACGGCGTGGCCTATGACACGATCCGGCGCGCCACGGCGCTGCTGCGCGAGCGCGGGCTGATCGTCACGATCATCGGCCGCGGAACGTTCGTCACGCCGGAAGATCAGCGGCCGTAGCGCACGGCTTTGTTCCGTTTCTGTTCCGCCAGACGTTGGGCAGAGACGGGAAACGGTGAGAACCAGTGAGAAGTACCTGAGCAGGCCAGAGCGGGTATCGCGGGTATCACCGCAGGTGGCAAACCCGCAGCGATGAGTTCGAGATGTACTACGACGTATAGCAGGCCGTGGTCCCTGGCCGGTGAGCACATCGCCGGCCAGGGCGACCGAAGGTAGTCACGTTCCAGGCGCGAGGCCATCGCTGCCGCCCAGGCAACGGGCGGTGCGGTGGCCTTTCGCGTCGTGCCATGCTGTCAGGGACAGATCCGCGACGCAGCCGGGGCGGGAATGAACCGCGACGACCATGTGACCATCGCAAGCTTGAACGCGCACGGCGGGGTAGACCGCCATGGTGAGCCGTTCGACGTCGAGGCCGCGTGTCATTACCTCAAGGCCGACGTCATCACGATCCAGGAAGCATGGCGCCCGGACGGCCAGCCAGACCCGCTGGCCGCCCCGGCACGCGCCCTGGGCGCCCAGGTGAAGCACACCAGCCTGGTTGCCGACACCGACCTCGCCGCCCTCCGGGTTGGTCCCGGCACCGAGCCTGGTTCCTGGGGCCTCGCGATACTGACGGTGCTGCCGGTGACCGGCTATTACGTGGCGGACCTGGGACGGGCCCCGTGGGACGTATGCCACCGCGGCGCGCAGATCCTCACGGTCACCACGCCGGGCGGGAAGTCGCTGCGGGTGGTCAACACCCACCTGACCCACCGGTACATCAGCCTCGTCCAGCTCCGGCGGCTCGTCAGGCACCTGGCGGGCGGCACGGACCCGACCGTGATCGTCGGTGACCTGAACATGCCCCGCGCGGCCACCTGGGCGGCGGGCGGCTACTCCGGCCCGGTGCGGGGCAGGACCTACCCGGCTCACCGGCCGCTTGTGCAGCTTGACCACCTGCTCGCCGGCCCGGGCATCACCGACCTTGATGGCGAGGTGCTCGACCCGGTCGGCTCGGACCACCTACCGATCCGGGCGCAGTTCAGGGTGGGCTGAACCGGGCGTCCGGGCTCGTCCGGTGGCTCACGATCACCGAGGATCCGCGGCCGCATATGACGGGAACCCGCCATGATAATGGCGTCAGCCGGGCTTCGCTGGGCAGGCGGTAGTCCCAGGTAGCGCACATCTTGGCCAGGGCCGGGGAAATCTCGATGCTCTCCGGCGGCGACGCGGCCGGCTGAATGCGGCCAGATCGGATGTTCTCTGAATTGTCGCCGAGCCCGAACGCGAACCGGGCGTGCGCGAACTGGCCGTAGTCAAGTATGGCCGGCTCGAACTCCACGTTCAGGAAGCTGCACAGCCCGCGCATCACCGTTTCCGGGTCGGCGGTCATGTCCTCGTAGCGGACGGTATGACCCGGCAGTGCGCGGCGGGCCTCCTCGACCTCAGTCATATACCGAAGCGCATACTCGGCGACCGAGTCGACGCTGTCAGAGCGGTCGGGATGCCAGGCAGGATCCCACGAGGCGTGCAGGGAGGCGACCGCGGCGGCCGGATGGCGCAGCAGGAAGATGAACCGGGCGTCCGGCCAGCAGTCGGCGATCCGCCGCCAGAGCAGGACGTTGCTGGGGGTCTTGACCACAATGACTGGCTTGCCGCTGCGCGCCAGCGCGTCGGCCAGCACCCGGTCCCACAGCATGTGGTCCAGTTCTTCCTTGGTCAGGTAGAGCGCTCTCAGGGACGTCTGGATCCACCGGGTCTCCGCCCGGGCCTCCAAGTGCATCAGCGGCAACTCGGGAGGCGCGTACAGCTGTGAGTGGCTGCCCAGGATGACCCGCAGGAGGGTGGACCCGGACCGGGCGCCGGACAGGATGAACACCGGTGCGGTCAGCATCCGCTGGCTGCTCGGCAGCGGCAGCGTCCACGATCGGTGACCCGGCGGACGCGCCAGGTGATAGCCCGTAGTGCGTGCGAGCAGCATGTTTACCGGTTCCCGCCATCTCATAGGGCAGGACTTTACTTCCCTGAGCGAACTTTCGCCGGAGCGACGCGACACTTCCCAGTCAATCTTGAGGCTGTGCCGGGGAAGGCGGCAGGCGAGGCCAGCCGGAGGGCTCGCTGCGCCCCGTTACCGGCCGCTACCCATCGAGATCTCCCGCGATTGGCGGGCTCGCCGGGCTGGGGGCCGGCCGTCCATAATGGGTCCAAGGTCCCGGGACGCGCACAAACGGGGGGTGTCGGCCATTACCACGCCAGAGGGAACCGGGCCGGGCGAGCGGCCGCTGGCGGTTTGTGTGCGCGGCCTGACCAAGTCCTACTCGGGCACACCAGCGGTGCGTGGCATCGACCTGGCGATCCACCAGGGTGAGATCTTCGCCCTGCTGGGCCCGAACGGGGCAGGCAAGACCACCACCGTCGAGATCCTCGAGGGCTACCGGGCCAGGGACGGCGGCGAGGTCAGCGTCCTGGGCGAGGATCCTGGCCACCACCGCGCCCGGCTGAAGAGCCGTATCGGCATCGTCTTGCAGTCCACCGGGGTGGACCGCTACCTCACCGTGGCCGAGACGGTCACCATGTTCGCCGGCTACTACCCGCACCCCCGGCCGGTGGACGAGGTGATCCACCTGGTCGGCCTCGACGCCAAGCGCAACGAGCGGGTGCTCAAGCTCTCCGGCGGCCAGCAGCGCCGCCTCGACGTCGCGATCGCCCTGGCGGGCGATCCGGAATTGCTCTTCCTCGATGAGCCGACCACCGGGTTCGACCCTTCGGCCCGGCGTGGGGCCTGGGATGTCATCAAGGACCTCGCCGCGCTCGGCAAGACGGTGCTGCTCACCACGCACTACATGGAGGAGGCGCAGTACCTGGCCGACCGGGTGGCGGTCATCGCGGCCGGCCTGATCGTCGCCCAGGGACCGCCCGCCAGCCTCGGTGCACGGGACATGGCCCGGGCCAGAATCCGCTTCCGGCTGCCCCCGGGGGCCGTCCCTCCCGATGGCCTGGGCGGCCCGGCCGGCCCCGACGGCTTCACCGAACTCGCGCCCGACGAGGTCACGCTGGCCCTGCACCGGCTCACCGGCTGGGCCATCGACCAGCGCATCAGCCTCGACGGGCTCGAGGTGACCCGGCCGTCGCTGGAGGACGTCTACCTCGCCCTCACCGGCACCCCGGCCGAGCCTGGCGATGGCCAGCCAGTCCCGCAGGCGGCTCACGAAGGAGGCAGCAGATGAATGCGGCGGTACTGACGCTGTCGCAAATGCGTTATGTAAATAAGGCTTTCTGGCGGAACCCAGCCTCAGCATTCTTCACGTTCGCCTTCCCGCTCATGTTCCTGGTGATCTTCACTTCCTTGCTCGGCCACAACACGGTGCACATCGGTACCAGGTCGGTGAACCTCTCGACGTATTACGTGGCCGCGATGGCGTCGTTCGCGGTGATCAGCGCCTGCTACACGAACATCGCGACGGCGGTGACCTTCCAGCGGGACGCCGGGGTCCTGAAGCGGCTCAACGGCACGCCGCTGCCCAGCTGGTCCTACCTGGGCGCCAGGATTCTGCATGCGCTGCTGATCTCGGTTCTGCTGGTTGCGATCACCGCCGCCTTCGGCCGCGCGTTCTACAGCGCGGACATCCCGACCGGCGCGACACTGCTCCGGTTCCTGGTGATGCTCGTGGTCGGGGCGGCCGCGTTCTGTGCCCTCGGCTTCGCGATCACCGCCGTCATCCCGAACGCCGACGCGTCACCGGCGATCGTCAACGCGACCATCCTGCCGCTGCTGTTCCTGTCCGGGATCTTCATCCCGTTCGGGAACAACGCACCGGGCTGGATCCAGTGGGTCGCACGGATCTTCCCGGTCAGGCATTTCGCGAACGGGATGCAGGCCGGGTTCCTGGGTACCAGCTTCAACTGGACTGACGTCCTCGTGGTCGCAGCCTGGGGAGTAGCCGGGCTGCTCTTCGCGGTGCGCTTTTTCAGCTGGGAACCGCGGGCGGGATAACGAGTACGCCGCACGGGGGTAGGCCGGTGTCACAGCCAGCCCGCGCCGCCATGCCCGGCACCCTGCCACAGCACTCAGGGAACACCTGGGGCTGGACTAACGTGGCTAGCTGATGCCCCGGGTCATGAAATGGCAGAGCGGCGCCCGGCACGAGGTCTCACGGTTCGGCCGCTTCACCGCTGGCCAGGTCGAACTCGCCATCCTGAACGCCGGCGGTGAAAGCGCGCCACTCGTCCGGCGTGAAGATCAGCGCGGGCCCGTCAGGGTTCTTGCTGTCGCGCAGCGCGATGACCTGGTCGCTGCCTTCCTTGGAGCCCGGCACGACCGCGACCTCAACGCACGTTCCGCCGTTCCCGCCGTTATAGGTGGACTTGCGCCAGATGGCGCGGGTCAGGTCCATGTCCGGCTTGCCTTCCTCATCAAGTCGATGGAGGCTCGCGGTGCAAGTGCTGTCAAGCGGCTACCGCTGGCATTCACCCTAGCGCGCACCGGAGCCTGATTGCTCGCGGCCATCGCACGCCAGGTCCACCCGAGAGCGGTGCTAGGTTGCGTCGGTACGCATAGGGGCTTACATCGACGGGTCCGGCAGGATGGCGATCTCGTCCATCCACACCTGCCCGGTGAGCCAGTCCGCTGGCCCACGCGTGCTCGCCCTGGACGCCGCGCCCATCACTTCCATGATGTCTCCTCGTCACTCGACCTGGTCATCTGCACACGCCCATGACGCCTGGCCCGGGCCAGGGCCGCCGGGGGCAGGCCGGCCAGGCAGGTGGTCTCCCTGGTGAGGTGGGCCTGATCGGCATAACCGGTCTCGGTGGCCAGCCGGGCCAGGTCAGGAGGCACTGCCGTCTGGTCGATGCCGGATACGAAACGGCGGAACCGCAGCACCCGCCGCAGGGTGGCCGGCCCGTAGCCAACCGCAGCACGGCAGCGCCGGTACAGGTGGCGCTCGCTGACGCCGAGATCCGCCGCCACGTCCGCCACCCGGGCCCGGGGCGAGCCGAGGCGACTGGCCGTCTCCACCACCAGCGGGTCGGGCGGCCCGGCAGCCACCATGCGGCCGGCGATCCCGGCCAGGCCACGCATCGCCGCATCAGGCGTGACCCAGCCGGGCAGCAGCCGGGCCAGGTCGAGGACGGGGCCGTCGGCAGCCTCGCCGGCCAGATCAGCGGCGTCAACCCGCTGGTCCAGCAGCGCGCTGAGCGGCATGCCGAGAGCCGGGCCGCCCGCACCGGGCCGCAGCCGTACCCCAGCGAACAGTGTTCCCGGCGCGAGGGCCGACGGCACCGGCCCGGTGTCGGGCCCGGCGACGAATACTCCCCGCCCGCGCTGCCAGATCAGGTCCGCGCAGCCGTCGGGCAGCACCGGGGCCCGCCCGGCTTCCCCGGCCGGGACCGCCCGGACCCACAGGCACGACACCCCCGCGCACAGCGCGGCAGGAGGCGCATACTCCCGGTAACCGGGCGACCAGTCCACCAGCACGAGACGAGTCTGCCATGCGCGTGTCCGTTTCTTTCAAGACGCCCGTGCCGCCGCCCAGGGTCACTCGCCCGGGGCCTGTTCGACAAGCCCGTGGTCGAGGCCCATCTAGATCATCTCGCTGCCGCTCAGCAGGCCGACGGTGGCTGGACGTTCAACTGGCTGGCGTGGTCCCCGGCCGCCGAGCGTGAGTGGCGCGGCGTGATGACCGTGAACGTGCTGCACCTGCTCCGGGCCAACGGCCGCTGCTGAGGCAGCGGACCGCACCGGCGCGTCACCGCAGAATGAGGATCACCGCGACAGCCAGCATGGCCAGCGCGAGCAACTCGGCGATCCCGCTCAGCAGGACGACCCAGGCGATTCTCGAGTTCTTCCGCTGAGCGATGCTGATCAGCTTCAGCTGGGCCTCAGCGACGTGCTCCGACGCGCTGGCGGCAGTCTCCGTCCAGAGCTGGGCCGGCCCTTCAGAGAAGTCGACCTGGCCGTAGGCAAGGGGGATCACTGCCACCGTGACGGCGAGCCCGATGGCCACCACGAACAGGATGACCGCCGCGATAAGCCATCCATGGGCCATGCCAGGCAGCCTGAAGCTGGCCGCACCGGTGATCACCGCGACTAGCCCGAAAAGCAGGGTGACGAGGGTCCCAGCGGTCGTAACTACGGTCGAGGCCCTCGCCTCAAGTCCCGACTTACGGGCTAGCTCGTAGCCGAGCAGCGACTTGATGTACGCCCCATAGACGTCGCCTCCGCCGGGTGCAGGATGCGGCGGGGCCGGGGCCGGGGCCGGCGGGTGTGCCCGGAAGAGCGGCATTGCCTACCGCTGCTCTTCCGGGCGGCTCGCCGCTGCGAGGTGCTGGAGCACGTCACCATAGGCCGAGGCCAGCTTGTCGCTGGCATCGGGGGTGAGCGGGCGGCCCGTGCCGGGCGCATCGAGGATGGGCCGCAGCCGCTCCCCCACCTGGGACGCGCCGCCGAGTTTCCCGAGGACTTCCTCGGGCACGGGCAGCGTGACCGACCTGCCTTTACGCGGGTCGACCTCGATCGGGTTGGCCGGGTCATCGGTCCAGGCGCCGTCCTGGCGCTGCGCGGGGATCGACGTGAGCTGCTGGAACAGTTCGTCGTAGGCGGAGGCCAGCTTGTCGCTGGCGTCGGGTGTGAGCTGGCCGAATTGGTCGAGCTTGGTGTTCATGATGGGCCGCAGCCGCTCCCCCAGCCGGACTGGGCCGCCGAGCTTTCCCAGAACTTCCCTGGGCACCGGCAGCGTAACCAGCCAGCCCTTCCCGGGATCAACCGTGATGGGGTTTGAATCCCCGCCGCCCGCCGATCCGGCGTCGGAAGCCCCGTCACCTGCTGCGTTGACCGACATATGTGCCCCCCACCGTTTGTGCATCGCAAGTATGCCATTCGGTGGGGGGCCATTGCTTCAGCGTGCGGGCACCAGGATTACGGGTTTTCGAGGGCGAGCGGGTTGAACGACCTCGAGACGCCGCTGTACCCGGCCGCCCAGACGATCGCGGCTCCGGGCTTGGTGGATACCGACACCAGCCGGCTGGCCGCGCCGACGTTGGGACTGGACACGGTCGTCCAGGCCGTACCGTTCCAATGCTGGATGAGCCCGGTGGCCTGCGAGGTGCACGCGGCAATCACGGACGCCCAGGCGCGGGGCTCTCGGATGCCGGACTCTCGGATACCCGCGGGGACTCCAGATGCTGAGCACGCGGGCGACGGCGAAGCAGCCAGTCACGCCGGGTCCAGGCATGCCAGACAGCGACTGCGATCAGGAGCACGCTGGAGATGGCGTGCCAGCGGATCTTGGTCGGCACATCCAGCCAGTCCCAGAGACCGGAGACCGTCACCACCACGACCAGGATGAACAGCACAACGGCCTGGGCCAGGTTCAAGCGCAGCGTGCGGGTCAGCCGCGGCGGCCACAGCCGCCGGGCGGTGCCGCGGATCCATGCCCTCCGGTTCCACAGGTGGGGTCCGACGGTCCCGACGAAGACCAGCCCAACAACGCTGTGGATGGCGATGGACGTCGGCTCGAAAAGCACCGAGACCACTCCGGCGGCGATCAGCACGAGGTCGACGGCCCAGCGGAGTGGGGTCATCGGGTGCGCCCGGTGGAGTGTCGCCAGAAGATGCTCATGCCGCCAGGATGGCCGGGCCAGGCTGCTGGCGCATCAGCCCGCGGGCGACATCGGCATCGTCCTCTGGTACGAGCCCCGGCAACTCATGACCGCGGTTGATAGGTGGCCGCGGGTTCAACCGGTCGTCGCACCATGGCTGGTGGCGGCTTGTGCCGCCTGGTGCAGAAGGTTACCGGTCCCGGGGCTCCGGGGGACCGTGGGTTTGGGGGACCGGGGGGTCCGGGGGTTGGCCCCCGGACTGGGCAGCGCTCAGCCGTAGAAGAGGCGCTCCATGACGGCACGGGCCCGTCGCGCCGCACGCCGGTAGTGCTCCACCAGATCCTGGGGGGTGTCCGGCGGGTACCCCATGAGCCGCGCCACGGCCGCCAGTTCAGCCTGCTTGGCCGGGATCACGTCGGACGCCCGGCCGCGCACCTGCATCACTGCGTCGCGGATCCGGGTGGCCAGCCGCCACGCCGTCGTCAGCGCCGCCGCGTCATCCTCCGACACCAGGCCAGCCTCTCGGGCCGCCGCCAGCGCGGTAAGGGTCCGGGTGGTTCGCAGCCCGTCGAGCTCATGCGCATGCGTCAGTTGCAGGAGCTGAACCACCCACTCCACGTCCGTGAGCCCCCCGGGTCCAAGCTTCACGTGTAGCGCGGGGTCGACTCCTCTGGGCATCCGTTCGGCTTCCATGCGCGCTTTGATGCGCCTTATCTCCCTCACGGAAGATTCGCTGATTCCGCCAGCCGGGTACCGGAACTCATCGGCGAGTGCGGTGAACCGGGCCCCCAGCTCGCGGTCTCCGGCGACCGGCGCGGCGCGCAGCAGCGCCTGCGCCTCCCAGGGCACCGACCAGCGCTCGTAGTAGGCACGGTAGGAGGCCAGGGTCCGCACCAAGGGGCCCTGCCGCCCTTCCGGGCGGAGGCTGGGGTCGATGACCAGCGGCGGGGCGGGCGCGGGGTGGGCCAGCAGCCCGCGCAGTTCCTCGGCGACCGCGTGCGCCGCCCTGGTCGCCGTCTCCTCGTCCGTGCCGGGCAGCGGGTCGTGCACGAACATCACGTCGGCGTCGCTCCCGTAGCTGGTCTCGCGGCCGCCGAACCTGCCCATGGCGATCACGGAGATGCGGGTGGGCAGCGGGCCGTCCTCGCTTTCGGCCTTCTGGATCGCGGCGTCGAGCGCGGCGCCGATGGTCACCGCGGCGATAACCGTCAGCGCCTCGCCGGTCTCTTCCACGCTGGCCATTCCCAGCACGTCGGCGGTTGCGGTGCGGAGCAGTTCGCGGCGGCGCAGCGCGCGGACTGCGGTGACCGCCCCCTCCGCGGTGGCGTGCCTGCGTACCACCGCGGTGGCCTCACCGTGCAGCGCCGCGGCGGGCCGCGGCACGAGCTGGGCGTCCTCACCCATGATCGCCACCACCTCGGGCGCTTGCAGCAGCAGGTCAGTCGCGTAACGACTGGAGGCGAGCAGCCTGGCCATGCGCTGCGCGACCCTGGTGTCGTCGCGGAGCAGCCGCAAGTACCACGGAGTGTTTCCGAGAGCATCGCTGACCTGGCGGAACGCGAGGAGCCCCGCGTCTGGCTGGGCCGCGCCCGCGAACCATTCGAGCATCACCGGCAGCAACGTGCGCTGGATCGCCGCCCGGCGCGACACCCCGGAGGTCAGTGCCTCGATGTGCCGCAGCGCACCCGCCGGGTCGGCGTACCCGAGCGCCTCGAGCCGGGCCCGCGCCGCCTCGGGGGTGAGCCTGACCGCCTCGCCGGGGAGCCGGGCGACGGCTTCGAGCAGCGGCCGGTAGAACAGTTTCTCGTGCAGCCGGCGCGCTTCGCGGGCGTGCTCCCGCCAGCGCGCGGTGAGTTCCGCCGCCGGGTCGGTGCGCGACGGCGGCCCC
>OCZT010008208.1_pt1 | contig 10184 bp, 6 predicted proteins | sample 1539031 | NCBI WGS metagenome assembly OCZT01 (sample SAMEA3539308, study PRJEB22396) | soil metagenome | biome: tundra; feature: field; material: soil | place: USA | collected 2010-05 | depth 0.15 m
GAGATATTGGCGTGACTGGAGTTCAGACGTGTGCTCTTCCGATCTGTAAAGAGTTAGAAGCTAAAGTAGTTCCTACTAAACAAGTAGCTCCTGCCAAACAAATTGTTAAAAACGAAGGAAACACTCAAGACTCAGAAGAATTAAGGAGACAATGGGCAGACAAGATAGTATAGTATCAGAAGCAGGATTTTCTTTACTTGTTAAAAAGTTTAGTATTAAAGTTTCTCAAGGTTATTTAAAGCCTTGGGTAGTTTTATATTTAACAGAAGATACAGTTAAAGGTTTTAGAAATATGTTAATTGATAACGAAGTAGTTTATACATTTGATTTTCTAAAATTTGAAATACTTCAAACTGAATTAGTAAAATTATTTGCTGATAAATATTTAGAAAAAGGAAGGTTTTGGCATACTAGAGATAAAATCTTTAAGTGTAATCAAATGTCTCAGCAACAACTTTCAAATTGTGTAAATTATTTAGAAATTGCTCTCTCTTTGAATAAAATGTCAGCCTCTAGCGCTGAAGAATATTTAGATGATTTAAATAATTCAATTGTTTTAGAGTTAGAAGAAAGGTTTGATAGTGAAGTTTTAGATTTTTTTCCTGCAACTAAACTTGAAAAACAACTTTTTGAAGAGTATTTAAAATTAAAGAAAAGTGAAGCAAAATAAATTCTACATATTAAACGATAAATTAGTCTATGTTTATGGATATAAGCCATACACTAATGATGAATACATGGTTAGTTTTAAAACTGAAGATGGAAAAGAAGATTGGTATAAAGGAACTATTCTTGATATTAGAGAAGATTTTTCTGATACAGATGATAGTTTTAGTTTAGATGCTAAAAAATCTGCTGTAAAAACTAAAAAGAAAACTAATTATTATCAAATAGTTAAGTTTTATGATAATACTAAAAAGAAAGGTGTTGTTATAAAAAGAGATATTTTTGGAAAGGAATTAGCATATGCTTTATGTACTAATTTAAAAAAAGAAAAACCTAAAGATATTTTAGGTGTAAGAGAACAATAGTTGAAAATATCTGTTCAATTACTTGATTTTAAGGTTTGTTTTAATTATCTTTAGTGCATTAAAAAGATTAATTAAAACAAACCTTAAATTATTTAAAAATACATGGAATATTTACCTTTGCTCCACACTCACTTACATACAAGTGGCTCTTTATTAGATGGTGTAGGAAGCATTAAACGTTATGTTGAAAAAGCAAAAGAATATAATCATCCCGCTATTTGCTGCACAGATCACGGAAACGCTATTTCTCTTTATCAATTTTACAAAGAATGTAAAGAAGGAGGAATTAAACCAATTCTAGGTTGCGAATTTTACATAACAACTGATTTGGAAATAAAACTGCAAAACAAAAAAAGAGAAGTTTTAGATAGAGATAAACATCTTATTGTTCTTATAAAAAATGAACAAGGTTATAAAAACTTTTGTAAGTTAATTCATTATTCATATGCTGAAGGTTATTACTATAAACCACGTATTACATATGATATGCTATGGAAATATAAAGAAGGTTTAGTTATCGGAACAGCGTGTGCCGGAGGAATGATTAGTCAATTAATTACTCATGGTATGTTTAATGAAGCAGAAGAATGGTTTAAGAAATTTAAAAAGGAATTCGGAGATGATTTTTACGCAGAAATTCAATTTAATGAATTATACGGTAAAAAAGAAGAACAAGGTATAGATCAAAAAGAAATAAATGATTATATTGTAAAACTCGCTAAAAAGCATAATGTTAAAATTATTTTATCAGGCGATGTTCATTACGCAGATGCAGAAGATGCTAAATTACAAGATATAGTTATTAATTGTATGACTAGAAAAGATGGAGAGGCTACTGAAATGGGTCAATCTTTTATTCATGCAAGAAAATTATACTATCAATCATCTGAAGATTTTTTTAACCTTAACAAAGAGTTTGAATATTATTATGATGAAGAATTTATAAAAGAATGTTTTGAAAATTCTTTAGAAATTGCTGATAAATGTAATTTTGATTTTATAACAAATGTAAATAATTATCCTAAATTTACTTTGCCAAAAGGTGTAAAGATAAAAAATTATATTACAGAATTAGCTTTTGATGGTCTTCAAACTTTACTAGAATCACGTTTAGAAAGAGGAGTTGAAACTTCAGATGAAGAATTAATAAAATATGAAGAAAGAATAAAATACGAAATAGATATTATTGCAGACAAAGGATATCTTGATTATTTTCTTGTTTATCATGATATGATTAAATGGGCCAGAGAAAATGACATACAGGTAGGAGTTGGGCGTGGATCAGCCGGTGGTTCTTTACTATCATATTCGCTGGGTATTGTATCTTTAGATCCTATAGAACATGGATTATATTTTGAAAGATTTATAAATCCTTCGAGATCCGCAAGTCCTGATATTGATCTTGATATAGAACAAGGTGGTAGAGAATTAATAAGAAAATATTTAGAAGAAAAATACGGAAAAGAATCTGTATATGGAGTAATGACCCAGACAGTCTATCAAGCAAAATCAGCAATACAAGATGTTAGTAGAGGATTAGGAAAAGATACTACTCACCAATCTACTTTAATGCGTGAGATAACTAAATTACCGGAACTTGAAAAAATAAAAAATCTTAGAGAGTATTTTGATAATATTGTTAAAAACAACAATAACTTATCTGATACTATTGTAGATTGGCTGGAAGATAACGAAGATACAATATACTGGGCTGATAAGTTAATGGGTTTAACAAAAAATGTTGGAACTCATGCTGGAGGTATTGTTATTGCTCCTGGTCCTATATATGACTACATTCCTGTAACAAGAGCAGGAAAGGAAATCGTTACTGCATTTAGAGAATCAGATGGTAGCGGTCATGATTTATCAGATTTAGGATTATTAAAATGCGATATTCTCGGACTTAAAACATTAAATGTTATAAAAGGATGTGTAAATGATATAAAAAGAGATTTAGATATTGATATTTCAAACGACATAAACTATCTTGATCTTAAAAATCCAAAACTATATAAGAAATTCAACAAGGGAAATAACGTGGGTGTTTTTCAACTTGAAGGACCAGCACAAGATTTTTTAATAAAAACTATTAAACCTGATTTTTTAATAAAAACTATTAAACCTGATTGTTTTGATGATGTAGTAGCTATTAATGCTATTAATAGACCAGGACCATTAGAAGCTTTCGGAAAAGTATATGGATTATGGAAGAGATGGGAGAAAGAAAATAATGTCGAAGAACTTAAAAAAGTAGAAAAAGAAAGATATCCTTTCGACTTTATGAAAAAAACTCTTAAAAAAACTTATGGTTGTCTTATAGCAGGAGAAAAAGTTTATGATATTAATATAGGACAATACACTTCTATTGAAAATTATTCTGAAAAAAGAAAAATTCAAGCATACAACCAAAATAGCTTTAAATATGTTATTGACGAAAATGTAAAAATTTTAGATAACGGAATAAAACATGTTAATGAATATATTTTAACTACAGGGTATTCTTTAACATGCACTCCGGATCATAAAATAGCAACATCCAATGGAGAGATGCAAATTGAAGAAGCTTATTGTAATAATATTCCTATTTTAATTCCTAAAAAGTTATTAGTTAATAATATTATTGAATATTCTTTGTTAGATAAGAAAAGAGCAAGAATTTTAGGGTTATTGTTAGGAGATGGCTCTTTGACTACTTCTGTTATTTACTTAACAGCGAGTATTCCGGAAATAATCGAAGATTTTGTTTTATTAATAGAAGAAGTCTATGATAAGTGTAAAATAAATAAAAGGCCAGTAAACTTAAAAAGAAAAACTGCTAGAGATAATTTTAGACTAGAAATTAGCAAAAACGATGAAAAATATATTGAAAGGAATATAAGATTAAACTATATTCCTAATCAATTAGTTGAGGATTTAAGAAAATGGAATTTGTGTTTTTTAAATAAAAAGGGAGTAGATTCTTATACAAAATTTGTTCCTAGTTTTATATTTACAGCTGATGATGAAACAAAAAAAATGTTTTTGTCTGGGTTGTGGGATGCAGACGGTACTGTAGTTTATTTAGAAAACAAACCAGTTTCAGCTAATTATTCTACAATGAATAAAAAATTAGCTGAAGGGATATTATTGATTTTAAGACAATTAAACTACCTACCTACTATTACTCAATATAAAAGTGGAGTTTATAAAATATTTTTACCTCTAAGTCAATTTTCTGAAATTAGCGTATATTGTAAACATCCTTTAAAAAGAAATATTTCTTTCTCAGGAGATGATATAATGAATAACGTTTATTTATATAAAGATATACACTATCAAATAAGAAAAGAATCTACAGTTAGAGGTTTTCTAAAAAAAATAGATGTAAAACAATTAGGGTTTTATAAAAAAAATAAAGCATATAAATGTTTTAATAATAAAATGAAACTTGTTTTTGATAACCTTCAAGATAAAACCTTAAAAAATCAATCTGAAAACTCGTACTCAGTTCTAATTAAAAAAAGAAAAGAAATAGGAAAAAAACAAGTTTATGATCTTAATGTTTTAACAAATCCTTGGTTTGTTGCTGGAAACGGTGGGATAACTGTACACAATTGTTTACTTTATCAGGAACAGTTGATGTTGATGGTTTGTGAAGTTGCTGGATTTAATATGGGAGAAGCAGATACTTTAAGAAGAGCTATTGGTTGGCCTAAATCACATCCTAAATATTATACAGTTGAACCTTTATTCGAAAAGCTTAAAAAAGGTATTATAAACAACGGTTATTCTGAATCAGATGTAGAAGTATTTTTAGAGTATTGTAGGAAGTTTATGGGTTATTCTTTTAATTTATGTTTAACAGAAAACCACACAATAATAAGTAAAAAAAGAGGTGAAATTAAATTATTAGAAGTAGAAATTGGAGAAGAAATATTAGCTTATAATATAAACAATAATACAAATGAATATGTTGTTGTTGAAAATATTTATAACTCTGAAGAACAAGAAGTTTATTTAATAAAAACAGAATCAGGGAAACAAGTAGAGTGTTCTTTAAACCATTTTATTTTATCAGAAGAAGGTAAAAAACCGTTAAGTGAAATTTTAAGTAAAAATATTAAAATTAAAATTAAATCTAATAAAACTGATAAGATTAAAAACAAGAAAAAACCAATTTGGGAAAATACTCCTTTGTTAAATAATTTAAATGAAAATCAAAAAATAGAATTTTTAAAAATTTTAAATAAAATATATACTAAAATAAAAAGTTTAGATTTATACGATGAAGCTGTTTATGCTATTGCAAAATATAAATATTTAAAAAATAATTTTAATTTAGAAGAGTTTTTGTGGCATGTTAAATTAGAATGTAAAAATATACCTAAGTTTTAATTTTTCTCATTCTGTTTCTTATATTTAAAATAAATTAAAAAATGGAAAAATTAAAATATGATTTTAGTATAGATTTATATACTAATGAAAAATTTGATATTAATTATTATGTTAATATTTTAAAAAAAGAAAGAAAAGATAAAAAAATAAAAAGAGGTGTTTACTTAACAGAAGGTGCAGAATTATATTATAAAACAGTTTACAATAAAGAATATGAGTATGTTCTGAATGATTTTTTTGAAGTTCCTAAGTGTCCTGTTACAAACAATCCAGTTTTTTATAAACTTTCTGGAGTTATAAAATTTCAAAAATTTAGTAAAAAATCTACAAATAAACAAAAAGCTGAATGGGTAAGTTTAAATAATAAAAACTATTTAGAACACATTGAAAGAATGAAAATTGAAAGAATAGGTAAAAATAATCCTGCCTATGGTTTAATACCTTGGAATAAAGGCGAAAATAGAAAAAATAATAAAACTTTAAATCAATCTTTAGAAAAAAAAAGAATTACAGAAAGTTTAAAAACAATAGAACAAAAGGAAAAAACTAAAAAAAAACAATCAGATAGTGGAAAAAGCAGATTAATTCATGGTCACACCGGAATACCTCATTCTGAAGAAACTAAACAAATTCTTAGACAACGAACCTTAGATAGATTAAAACAAGGAAAATTTCCTCAAACAAATACTTTACCTGTTAGGATGTTTAAAGAAATTTTATTATCTTTAGAAATTGAATTTGAAGAAGAATTTAAATTAAGTTTTTGGAGTTTTGATTTTAAAATAAATAATTATTTAATAGAAATTCAAGGTGATTATTGGCATACTAATCCAAATAAATACCCTGATGGTCCAAAAACTAAAGGACAAAAAGTAAATTTTTTAAGAGATAAAAAAAAGAAAAAATTTGTTGAATTAAAAACTGAATATGAATTAATAGAATTTTGGGAATATGATATTATTAATGATAAAAAAAAATTGAATTATGTTTGAGAAAATTATTAAATTTGAATCTCTTGGAAAACAAAAAACTTACGATCTAGAAGTAAACAGTAAAGATCATAATTTTTACGCAAATGAAATATGTGTAGGAAATTCCCATAGTGTAAGTTATTCATATACTACAATGCAAACTCTTTGGTTAAAAGTTTATTATCCTGAATATTTTTATGCTAATTTATTAAACGTAGAACCTTTTGATAGTTATCAAACAATAATTGCGGATGCTATATCAAATGGTATTAAAATATTGTTTCCTACTATTAATAAAGCAGAATATAATTTTAAAGCAGAACCAGGAGCAGTTAGAATAGGATTTAAAGCTTTAAAAGGATTTGGAGATTCAGCACAAGAAGAATTAATGGCTATGAATCTTAATCAATATGATAATATATATGATATATTAGCATTACCATTTAAGAAAGTTAATAGTTTAGCATTTAACTGTTTAATTGATGCAGGGGCTTTTAACGATTTTGACATAGAATGTGAAAAAATAGAAGTAGTAAGAAACTTATATAAAGATCCAACTATTATAAAATGGTTTACGAGAGATAAAAATTTTCTTGATATAACTACTATCCCTGAATCTTTATTACAAATTAAAGAACAACACTTATTAGAAGCTGTTGAAGAATTAAGACCTGTTGAGATTAAAAGAAGACAAATGATTCAACAACAACAAATAAATTTTGCAATAAATAGTTTATATAATAAGTATTTAGATAATGCTTCTAAAGAAGAAATTACTATCGCAGTTAATAATAGCTTAGATGATATTAAAATCACGTCAAAAAAAGCGTTTAAATTGATTGGAATAGAGTTATCGGCATTAGATATACCAACAGAAGAAACAATTGATTATTTAACGTCTATTAAAGGAGAAATAGAAGATTCTTTAGATGAATCTTTACTTCCTCAACCATGGGTATTGTTAATTAATAAAATTATTCCATATGTAACATTTAAACGTCTTACAGAAAAACAAAAAGATGAAAGAGTTGAAAAGGTTTTAGGTTTTTCTTTAACTCTTGTTAATAATTTAAGTAAATTATTAACTTTAGCAGATGAATATCCAGATTTAAACCTTAAGAGTTTATCAGCACATGAAGATGAAAATGATTTATGTTTTTGGTATTTAATAGATAAAAATACTTTAAAAACTAAAAACGGTAAAGACTATTATGTTTTAAAAATTACAGATGGTGCTGTTACTGTTAACGCTAAATGTTGGGAGAAGATGGACTTCTGTAAAAATGAAGCTTATGTCTCCCATATTAAAAAAGATCAATGGGGATATATGATTAAAATAGATGAATATTTGAATCAAATAGAAATTTAAAAACTAAAGGTTTTTAAAATAAAAAGAAAGAATAACTGTTATTTGTTTAAAAAATCAGTTATTCTTTCTTCAATTTTTTCGTAATCTAAATAGCTTATTCTAAGTAGAGGGATTTTATTTTTCATACAATAATTATTTTTAATTAAATCGTTTTGCTTTGTTTTCTCAAATACATTTTCTCCTCCAAAAAAGCTAAGTGGTTTAAAGTGTTACTCTCCATCGAATTCTATACAAACGTTAAAGTTGGGCAAGTAAAAATCAAAAGGTAATTCTCTTTTATTTTTACAGTCTTTAAACTTAAATTGTTTTTTAAAATAAAAATTATTTTCTTTCAAAAATTTAGATATTTTAATTTCTCCTTTGGATAAACTACAAGTAGGGCAACCGTGTTTTAAACTTAAATGATCACTTGGTCGTTGTTCGAATACTTCATGAATAGAACATTTAATTTCTACTTTAGTAAAACTATTTACGTAATTAACTAAAGAGTAGTCATATTTGTAATTATGTATCTTATTTGCTTTTTTTAAATATCAAAAACATACAAAACTAGCTAAAAGTATATAATAATACCTTGCTCTTTGTAGATTCTTGGCTGAAAATTTGAAGTTTTTCTTTTACACTCTCCAAATCCCATCGGTATTTAATTTCCGATGTTTTAAGATAATTATACATATTCTTCCATGAACTAATAGCTTTTATTTGTTGATCATCTCTCACTTCTTCTTTAGTTTTATTAAAGAATCTGTTACTCATAGCGTCAACTATAATTTCTAAAAATTCAGGGTATATAGAACTACCTTTTGTAAATCTTGTTAATGATCTTCTGCATATTTCTATACTAGCATTTATTGGGTCAAAATAATTATACATCATATTTCCAATAAAACTAGAATACATAGGATTCACTTTTATTTGTTCAATTCCTAAAATGTTACAGTGTTTTTTTATTAAGCTTTCTTGTAACACTCTATTCCATATGTTTTTTGTTATTCTGTTAAATTCTACATGCTTCTGTTCTGTTTTACTAGGTTTAAAATCCAAATCTTCCATTCCAAAAATAGAACATTTGTAATGAACTGTCTTTTCAAAAATATCTTTATAAACATTACAAATTTCAAATTTTCTTTTATCATTTAAATATTTAGAGTATTCATGATCAGAAGATTCTTTAGATTTTTTAATAATATCGGTCAAGCAATAACACCATTTATCAACAACAACTAATTTATTATCAACAAAGTCACAAATAGAACACCCAATATATTCAGGGTTTAAATCAACAGCTAGGGATCTATTTTTAATTTTATTTTTTAACATCTTTTCTTTTTGTTCTCTATGAGAATCTATTGTTATTTTACTTCTTTCTTTTTTATCAGATGTTTTACTTAGTTCTTCAGACCATTTTCTTTTATTAAACCCATAATTATTAACAATTTGTTCATCATAAACGATAGTAACAGTATTAGAAGATAGTAAAACAGTTAAAGGTAAGGTTTTAGAATCCTTTATTTCTTGTAATTTTTTAAGAATTTTCTGTTTATTTTTATGATATTGGAATTCTATTTCTATTTTAACACCACTTTTAGGTTTGTAAACTAGTTTATTATTAATTAAGTCAAAATTAATAAATCTATTAGAGTTTTTTGCATGGGTTTCTCCAACAAGGTAAAGATCGGATAATCTATTTTCTTTATAAAGTTTTCTATATTTTTCTGCTTTATCAAATTCTTTTTTATTAGAGAATTTAGATATCTGCCTAAGGTTAAATGCTTTACCAAAGACTACATCTTTAGAAAGGCTATTATTTTTCTTAGTTAATTTTCTATTAAGTTTTTTAATAAGGTTAAATCTTTTAGATTTTTCTTTATTAGTATGAGGTTTTTGTAAAAGTATTTTATTTAGTTCTTTTTGTATATCTACAATATCTTTTTCTGTATTATTTTTAGATATTTCAAAAGTTTTAAAAGAATTTTCTACATCCGTCACCAGACAATATATCATATAAGCATCTAAGTTATAAGTAGTTCCTAAATTTTTAAGATAGGTTTTATCGGTTATTTTGTCAAAATTTTTATAAAGTTTTCTAAAAGCATAGGAATATTCTTGTTGTTTCTCCTTAATAAAAGAAAAATCAGAACAGCTAATAATATTAAAAGGAATAGATAACATTAATTATTTTCTAAAGACTCTTGTTCTAGTTCTTTTTTTATTTTATTTAACTTTCTTCTATTAGAATATGACTTCATAGAGAAATAATGAATAATAGAAATTAGATCTTCGGTAAGTTCTTGTTCGTATGATTTATCAGTTAAATCATTAATTACCAATATTTTAGTTTTATAATATTTACAAACATTTTCTAACAATTCAAACCCAAATCTAACTAGTCTGTCTTTATTTTCAATAACAATAAGGTCTATTTTCCCTTTAATAATC
>OCZT010008210.1_pt1 | contig 10183 bp, 11 predicted proteins | sample 1539031 | NCBI WGS metagenome assembly OCZT01 (sample SAMEA3539308, study PRJEB22396) | soil metagenome | biome: tundra; feature: field; material: soil | place: USA | collected 2010-05 | depth 0.15 m
CGAGATATTGGCGTGACTGGAGTTCAGACGTGTGCTCTTCCGATCTGAGATTGGAGACGGTTACACTTCCTATGGCTTCAAAAGTCGAAATCAGGTTCCTGAATATATCCGGTTATGGAAACCAACTTTATATTGATGACATTAACATCAATAATGGTGTGGGAGTGAATGATATTAATTTGGATAATTATGTTTCTGTTTTCCCGAACCCTTCAGCCGGAATAGTATTTGTAAATGTAAATACTCCCGGCTTTGGTCATGTGAATATGAAACTTTACAATGTTGTAGGCGAGGTAATTTCTGAAACAACAGATAATATTTCTGTTCCTAAAAAATTTACGTTTGATATTTCCAATCAGCCAAGCGGCATATATTTGATTGAAATAAAATCAGAAAACGGACAATCAGTGAAAAAAATTATTCTTAATAAGTAATCTTGACATTTAACGATTAATAAATAAGGAATATTATGAAGCATACAACAAAAATTCTGACAGCAACAGTTCTTGCGGGAACCATGTTTGCGGGGAGCGTATTTGCAGGCAATCAAGATCGTGCCGGACAGGCAGGAGCTTCGGAACTGCTCATCAATCCTTGGGCAAGAAGCTCGGGATGGGGAAATGCCAATGTTGCGGGTTGCCGCGGATTGGAGTCCCAGTTCCTGAACGTGGCGGGTACTGCGTTCACAAAAAAAACAGAACTGCTCTTTGATCACACCAACTATTTATCGGGTGCAGGGATTGGCATAAATACTTTTGGCTTTTCACAAAAAGCAGGAGCTTCCGGTGTGCTTGGGCTGGGTATCATGTCCATGGATTTTGGAAATATTCCTATCACCACTACAGACCTGCCTGAAGGAGGGTTGGGCAACTTCAAAATACAGATGATCAATATCGGGCTTTCGTATGCAAAAGGGTTTACGGATCATATTTTTGGAGGACTGAACCTCAAGGTTGTTAACGAAGCTATTCCCAATGCTAAAGCCGCTGGCGTAGCGCTTGATGCAGGTATCCAATATGTTTCCGGTGTGATGAACAATGTTCACTTTGGTATATCTCTTAAAAATATAGGACCAAAAATGCAGTATTCCGGTGATGGCCTTGCTTTTAAAACACTAGTAGATAACGGGTCTGTTAGCGGAAATACAATGACAGTGGAACAGCGTTCAGCAGCTTATGAAATGCCCTCACAGCTTAACATTGGCGGTTCTTATGATTATTATTTGGGCGATACTACCGGTAAAGCTCATAGAATTACACTTGCAGCTGCATTTACGTCTAATTCTTTTGGTAAAGACCAGGAGAAAATAGGATTGGAATACGGTTTTAAATCATTCCTGATGTTGCGGGCAGGATATGTTTTTGAAAAAGGCATTCGTAATAATGATGATACCAAGAATATTTTCCGCACTACTGCTTTTACGGGATTAAGTGCTGGGTTTACTATAGAGATTCCGTTAAATAAAGAAAAAGGTTCTACGTTTGGTTTGGACTACTCATACCGCGCTACGAATCCATTTAGCGGCACGCATACCATCGGAGTCCGCATGAACTTGTAATCTCAAATAGATTTCTTATCTTTGTAATATCCCCCTGATACCAAAAGTATCGGGGGGTTTTTACTCCTCAATCACGTTAATATTCTATGTCATGTCTCAGAGTTATGTTACCGAAGAAGGGCTGAAGAAATTGAAAGAGGAACTTCACCTGCTCAAAACGAAAGAACGCCCAAGCATTTCACGGCAAATTGCGGAAGCGCGCGATAAAGGCGATCTTTCTGAAAATGCCGAATACGATGCAGCAAAAGATGCCCAGGGTCATTTGGAGCTAAAAATTTCAAAACTGGAGGCAACTGTACGCAATGCAAAAATTGTGGACAGATCAAAACTTGATACATCTAAAGTTTCCATACTTTCCAAAGTAAAAATAAAAAACATTTCTAACGGAAAACTCATGACCTACTGGATAGTTCCCGAAACAGAAGCCAATCTCAAAGAAGGAAAAATATCTGTTGATTCCCCGATCGCAAAAGGGCTACTCGGAAAAAAAATTGGTGAAAAGGCGGAAATACAGGCGCCTGCCGTAAAACTTACGTTCGAAATCATTGAAATAGGGCAATAAACTGTATAGCGAATGCCATCCATCTTTTCTAAAATCGCTCAAGGCGAAATCCCCTGTTATAAAATTGCCGAAACAGAAAATTATCTTGCTTTCCTGGATGTATTTCCTCTCGCAAAAGGACATACACTTGTAATTCCGAAAAGGGAAACCGATTATATTTTTGATCTGGAGGATCAAGAATTTATCGGGCTTCAATTGTTCTCTAAAAAAGTTGCCAAGGCAATTAAGAAAGCTATTCCCTGCAAACGGATCGGAGTGGCGGTGATTGGGTTGGAAGTTCCGCACGCACACATTCATCTTATTCCGCTGAACCATGTCAGCGACATTAATTTTTCCCGCCCTAAGTTAACTTTATCAAAAGAGGAACTGGAAGAAACAGCAAAAAAAATCAGAGAACAACTAGATTGATTTTTTAATAGCGTTTAATTGCCTGTTTGGATTTTCCGATAGGAACGCTTTCCATCCTGTAAATTTCTTTTTTCCGTTTGCAGAATTGTTATGTATACCCTGCATCGTATCCTGGAAATAATGACACATGGCAGCCCCAAGCGCATCTGTTGCATCTAAGTATCGAAGCTCTGTAAAATCAAAAGTCCTCTCCTTTGGAAAGGATTTAGGTGAGGCGAAAAGTTTCTGAAGCATAGAGGCAACCTGCTCTTTGGATGCGTTTCCGTTTCCGGTAACGGATTGTTTTATTTTTTTCGGGGAATATTCAAAGATCGGGATATTGCGTACCAGCGCGGCAGCTATTGCAATGCCTTGTGCTCTTCCGAGTTTCAGCATGGACTGCACATTCTTTCCGAAAAAAGGAGCTTCAATGGAAAGCTCATCAGGTTTGAATTGTTCTATCAATTCGATCGTTCCTTCAAAAATCCGTTTCAGTTTAAGAGGGTGATCTTTGACTTTCTGCAGTGAAATAACTCCTGCCCCCAGCAATTTTATTTCCTTGTCGACAATATGAATCGCTCCATAGCCCATGATGTTTGTTCCCGGGTCAATTCCTAATATTATTTTATCTTTCTTCATAAGGATGATTACACCGATTCCAACTCCTATATTTGTATAACAAATGTATAACCGATTGCAGATTCCATTTCTATGACCTGGTTTTATTTACTAACATATTTCATTTGCTTCAACTATGTTGCGCTGATGCTTTTGTATGTAATTGGCTGGAAAAAAACCAAGAGTCGGCTGAATCCATTAACCATTAACCATCAGCCATCAACCATTGTTAGCATAATACTGCCGGTAAGAAATGAGAAAGAAAATATCCTTTCCATTCTTCAATGCCTTTCAAAGCAGGATTATCCAAAGAATAATTATGAAATCATTGTGATAGATGATTTTTCTGCTGACAATACTGGCGAGTTGGTAATGCGGGAAAATATTTTAAATCTCAAGTTCATCCGTTTGTCGCAAGGGCAGGGAAAGAAAAAAGCAATTGAGGAAGGAATTGTTCAGGCGAATGGGTCTTTAATCGTTACTACCGATGCGGATTGCGCTATGAACGAAAAATGGCTTTCAACCATTGTTGCATTTTACGAAAAGAAAAAACCAAAGATGATCGTTGCCCCGGTTCTTCTTAAAAATGAAAAAGGATTTCAGCAGATCCTGCAATCACAGGAAATGACCGTGCTTACAGCAAGCGCATGCGCTTCACTTTTTTATAACTCACCCATACTTTGCAGCGGAGCGAATCTTGCCTATGAAAAAGAAGCATTTCTTACCGTGAAAGGTTTTGAAGGTGTGGACAAAACTGCAACAGGCGATGATGTTTTCCTGATGCGGAAGATCCACCGCAAATTTCCCGGAGCTATACAATACTTGAAATCAAAAGATGCGGTGGTGTATACTCATCCTGAAAAAACAACTTCCGGTGCATTAAGTCAACGGAAACGCTGGGCATCCAAAAGTTTTTCTTATGGTTTCAGCACCATAACCGGAATAGCCATTCTTGTTTTTCTGGTAAATTTTTTAATTCTAATTTCAGGAATTTTATCCGTGATAAACATTAATTTTGTACTTGTATTTGTAATTACATTTTCGGCAAAACTCTTGGTTGATTTTATGCTGTTACATTTTTCATCTGCATTTTTCGAAAAACGAACTTACCCGGTTTTGTTTTTCTTTTCATCGCTTATCTATCTTTTGTACGTAAGTGTAATCGGATTCATGTCGCCATTTACAACCTACACCTGGAAAGGCAGACAATCCTAAATTATGGCTTCCGATAATACCAAGCGCAAGCGCTCCTCGTACTCATTCTCCGCAATGATGTGGCACCGCCTGAAGAAAAACAATTCCGCTATCTTCGGAATGGTCATAATCGGGTTTTCAATTGTCATTGCCTTGCTGGGCTATTCTATCACGCCTGATTCCACTCCGAATGGTAACGCACAGTTTCCGGAACTTAATATCAAAAAACCCGGTTTTAAAATGAGGTTTCTGAAAGTCAGGAAAAACGAGCAAAGTTACGAAACCGGATTTTTTAAAAAAATAAGCGAGGGTGAAACCAACAATTACCGGTTGATCCCGCTTCATGATTTTTATTTTGAGGGGAACGACATTGTGGTAGAGCAGTACACCGGTGCGGAACCTAACAACGGCCAGGAGATCCGTTTCAACCTTGCAGATGTGATTTATCCGATCGATTACAGCAAATCCTTTAACAGCTATCCGAATCGCGGGCTTTTAGAATTTCATGCAATCGGTGATACCAACAGCATCAGCAGGCCCGTGGAAGAACTTCGCAAAGAAGTGGCAGCAAACAACATCATCGAAAAAAAATACTGGCTGGGAACGGATAGATTAGGAAGAGACATGCTCAGCCGCCTGATGCTCGGAACCCGGGTTTCTCTTACGGTGGGATTGGTGTCTGTTTTGATTTCTCTTTTCATCGGAGTATTTATTGGCGCTACTGGGGGGTTTTTTCGCGGGTGGATCGATAATGTATTGATGTGGCTGATAAACGTAGTATGGTCCATTCCGACCTTACTTCTTGTAATAGCCATCACACTTATTCTTGGAAAAGGACTGGTACAGGTATTTATTGCGGTGGGGCTGACGATGTGGGTGGATGTTGCGCGTGTAGTGCGCGGACAAACACTTAGCCTGCGCGAACAGGAATTTATTGAAGCGGGAAGATCACTTGGCTATACAAATTCACGCCTGATCTTTCGCCATGTGCTTCCAAACATTTTGGGACCTGTAATTGTAATTTGCGCTGATAATTTCGCCAACGCTATTTTGATCGAAGCAGGGCTTAGCTTTCTCGGGCTGGGTGCGCAGCCCCCGACTCCTTCATGGGGCGCCATGATCAGCGAACACCGCCCCTATATCACCACCGAAGCCGCGTACCTTGCTATCATTCCCGGCCTTGCCATCATGATGATGGTGCTTGCTTTTGTGCTCCTTGGCAACGGCTTGCGCCATGCCATCGATGTTAAATCCGTTGAAAAAGAACAGGCGGTGGCGTATTAAAAAGATATGGAAATCAAGGCATAGGGAATACTTTCCTCTTACATCAGTACCTTGCCACTATTTCCTATACCCCCCGTATGCGCGAAGCTCCGGCTTCGTGCGTGAGTAGCATGTAAGTTATACTTATAAAGCAAAGCAAAAACATTTCTAATTTTATATTTCTGTTTAATTCAACACAATTCTCTTAACGCTTCTTTTTTTATCCGCAGCAACTATCTCAACAAAGTAAACCCCTTTTGCTTTCGTGCCTAAATCAATGGCTTTGTTGTAATCACCCTGAAAGGTTTCTGTGTAAACGGTTTTACCTTTTGAATCAATTATGTTCAATTGCAACTTTGTTTTTTCTCCCCGATAGCTATCGGGAGAAGTATAATTAATTTGAAAATTTCCTCCCGTGGGATTAGGATAAACATTTAATGAAGAATTGTTTTCGGTTTGATTTTCATTCGTATTTAAAGAAAAATTCGGGTCTGTGATTTTAGCAACAAAACCAATAGGGTATTGCCCAATTTTATATCCTCCCACATAAAAAGTTTGTCCGACACGAACGATACATTTGCCTCCTTTAGGGTTTATAATATAGTCGCCAATCTGCACACCTCTCAAATAATTTCCCGAAGAGTCATAAATATCCAGCCAACCCTTATAATTGTTGTCCCCTCCTCCTACATAGAAATAATCCTGTTCGGAATCTGCGCCTAAATAACCTTCTCCCGCCCCATGTGGGAAATTCTGCTTAAACCACAAGTATTGCCCGGTCGAATCTAATTTTGCTATATAATTATTACCGCTGGTATATACACCGGAAATATAGCAGTTCCCTTTTTTATCAGCGGTAAATCCTCCGCCATATCCGGGAAAGTCAATTGCCCACAAGAGATTTCCGTTTGAATCATATTTTTTTATTGAATCGGGATCATAACTCGGTCCGCTACCCGTTTTAATGTAAATATTATTTGAATCGGAAATGGCTAAATCTTCAACACCATATTTTGCCGTTTTTACGCTCCAGATTAAATTTCCTGACATATCGAATTTGGAAAAATAATATACGTTTCCATAAGAATAAAAAGCATTATTGTAATATTTTAGTTTATATAATTTATATTTATAAATATCCTGCTTTACCCATATAATATTTCCCTGTAAGTTATATTTTATAAAAAAACTTGAATTTAATGAATCTTGAGGCTTATACAATACGGTATTTCCAATTGAAATACTCTTTGAATAAAATTCTCCTGTTACATATAAATTACTACCATCAAATGCCAAGCTGACTAAATCTGCCTGTTGAACTACTGTATCCATCCACAGAATATTTCCATTGCTATCACGCTTTTCAAGAAAAAATCCTCTATGATAATCTGATGCATATCCATTAAAATAGGGTATCCTGCATTTACCGGCAGCGTAAACATTACCTGCACTATCGGTTTCAATATTTAGAACGGGTGATTCATCCGCATATAAAGTATTCCATATATAATTAATCTGTTTTATCCATTCTATTTGCTGGGAAAAAATAAGATGGTTAGAAAAGAGAAAGCAAAGGATGAGTAGTCCCGATTTTATCGGGATGCAGAGCCATATATTTTTTTTCATTTGCATTACTATTAGTTACTGCTCAAATTTACCGCAGTAAATCATTACGTTTTCAGGTATTCGTTAAGGCGGGCTTATTAATCGTTAAAGACAGGTATTATATAGGCAATTGGCAAAATTTATTGGAAAATATTTGGTCATTTCATTTTTTATTTTCTCCTTAAAATGAAAAAGCAGAACTATCAATTTATGATTTGTCCGGAAGGAAAGTAAAAAGTTATTTCCTGACTGGAGAAAACAATCAACTGAGTATTTCTGAAACGGATTTACAGCAAGGCGTTTATTTCTATACTGTAATTTCAAACGGAAATAATATCAAGCAGGATAAAATTGTGGTGATAAAATAATAACATTTCTATTTTTAAAAAAGCTCTGTGTTCTTACAGGGCTTTTTTTACTTTTGCACCCATGCTCACCATCAACCCCAAAGAACTTTCCCTTTCTGCATTGCAGGCGTACATGGTGCATGCCATTGCGCCCCGCCCGGTTGCGTTTGTAAGCACGGTGGATAAAAACGGGAATATCAATCTCAGTCCATTCAGTTTTTTTAATGCGTTCAGTTCAAACCCGCCCATTGTTGTTTTTTCTCCGGCACGCAGCGGCAGAACCAATACAACAAAAAATACACACGACAATGTGCTGGATGTTCCTGAAGCGGTAATAAATGTAGTGACCTACGACATGGTGCATCAAACCTCCCTTGCTAGCATTGAATTTCCTAAAGGGGTGAATGAATTTGTAAAGTCTGGATTTACTATGCTCCCTTCTGAAATGGTGAAACCTCCCCGTGTAAAAGAATCGCCTGTGCAGATGGAATGCAAAGTGAAGGAAGTGATTGAACTTGGAAAAAATGCGGGAGCGGGCAACCTGGTAGTATGTGAAATAATGCTGATCCATGTAAATGAAGCGGTGCTCAACGAAAAAAAATTCATAGACCAGCATAAACTCGACCTGGTAGGCAGGCTGGGAGGTAACTGGTATGTGCGCGCTTCAGGCAATGCTCTTTTTGAAGTGACAAAACCCGCTGCAAATCAGGGAATAGGAGTAGATTCAATACCTGAAAAAATAAGAAACAGTTCTGTACTTACCGGTAATAACCTCGGACAGTTAGGCAACGTAGAAAAACTTCCTGCCCCGGAAGAGGTGATGGCTTACAAAAAACAATTTCTTAAAAATATATATGGAGAAAAAGAAATTCATATCATTGCAAAAAAACTTCTGGACGAGGGGAAAGTAGAAGATGGATGGAAAACCTTGCTGGCAGGCCTCACCCCCTGACCCCTCTCCAAAGGAGAGGGGAGCTAATGTAAATGATTAACTTTAAACTGTAAACCTTAAACTTTAAATATCATGTTAACTTACACAGGAATCCTGAAAGTCAAAAATGCCGAAGTAAAAGTTTCGGAAAAATTCAAAAAGAGAGAATTTGTTCTCACGGATAATGCTCAATCGTATCCGCAAACAATCCTTTTCCAGCTTACGCAGGACCGATGCTCGCTGATTGAGAACGCAAAAGTGGGAGATGAGATCACTGCGCACTTTCTGCTCAAAGGAAGAGAATGGAAAAATCCGCAGGGGGAAATTAAATTTTTCAATTCGCTGGATGTGTTCAAGATCGACCTGCCGAAAGCCGGCACCGGCACTGTAAATGTTCAGGATCAAAGCTTCCCCAACGAAACACTGGTTCCGACTCCTGATGATGATCTGCCATTTTAAACCGTAGATTACACCGATTGAAATGAACAAGATTAAACCGATTGTTTTCTTTTTCTTGCTTACTGCTTATTGCCTGCAGCCTTCTGCCGCTTTTTCTCAAGCAGCGGATTCGGCAGGCTCCCTTAAAAGCGGGATTGCTCAATTCCATGAAGGCAATTTTAGTGGTGCGGAAGTAGAACTCAATAAAGCCGTAGAGCTTAATCCTAAAAACTCCAGTGCATTTTTTTACCTGGCGGAAGTTTCGTTTATCATGAACGAAGATAAAAAGGCAATGGAGAATTACAACAAGACGATTGTACTTGATTCCACAAATGCAAAAGCATATAAGGGCAGGGGCAGGACCAAAGCAAAACTGGAGGACTTCTACGGCTCCATAGAGGATTTTACCAAAGCAATTAAACTTGATAAGAAGTATTCCGATGCGTACTTTAACCGTGCGCTGTCTTATCTTAACCTGAAGGATTATAAATCTGCCATCGCTGATTTTTCAGAAGTGATAAAGATGAATCCGAAAGATTACCAGGCGTATTCCCAGCGCGGCACCGCAAAATTTGAATCAGGAGATATAAAAGGCGCATGTTTGGATTGGAGCAAGGCGGGCGAGTTAGGGTATTCCAAAATTTACGATACAATTAAAAAAAATTGCAAATAATGAACCCGTTTATTGTTGAAGCGAAGGATAACACTACTCCGGGAGTAGTGCTGGATAATGTAAAAGGGACATTTGAGATTTCCGGTTGGTCTCACCCCGAAGATGCCATTCAGTTTTATGCTCCCATTTTTAAATGGATGAACCAATATGCTGAAACTCCAAATCCGGAAACTGTTTTTCATTTTCGCTTCCAGTATTTCAATACTTCCTCCTCAAAACAAATATTCAAATTGATTTCATTGTTGGAGGAGATCGCTAAAAAAAGTAAAACGAAAATACAATGGCATTATGATCATGAAGATGCTGACATGCTTTCTTCAGGAGAGAGATATTTTAAAATGAGCACATTGCCGTTTGAATTTATTTCGCATTGAGATCAGGTTCTTTTCCAGTCGGCAACACGTTATCTGTTTTCTCCCGATTCTCTCTTTCTGCAAATCACATTTGTTTTACTCAAACGCGCTTATACCGGTAACATCATAACCTGTAATGAGCAGGTGAATATCGTGCGTGCCTTCGTACGTGATGACGGATTCCAGGTTCATGCTATGACGCATGATGGAATATTCTACCGTAATTCCCATTGCTCCGTGTATCTGCCTTGCCT